>Ga0207686_10001038_pt1 | contig 16431 bp, 16 predicted proteins | sample KBSM24metaG_FD_184396 | JGI IMG/M metagenome (GOLD analysis project Ga0207686, IMG submission 184396) | Miscanthus rhizosphere microbial communities from Kellogg Biological Station, Michigan, USA - KBS M2-4 metaG (SPAdes) (version 2) | ecosystem: Host-associated > Plants > Roots > Rhizosphere >...
AAAATCTTCATCACGTCCCAACTTAATATTGCGAGTTATCTCTTTTATTTTTTTTGTAAACAAAAAGATAGAAATGATAGAAACGAGAACAAATAAAATCTGCTGAAGGATTTGCATGATCAATCAATTACATTTGCTAAATTAAGGTTTAAAGGTTAAAGGGTTTAACGTTCAATGGTTTTTATATGAGTGATCAAAAGAAATATATTCTATCAAAAGAAGTGGCAGAAAAGAAACTGCGCCGTATGGCGTATGAAATATTAGAAAATAATATTGACGAAAGAGAAATCATTCTCGCCGGCATAAGAGAAAGTGGGAGTGTGGTGGCAAAAGTGATACAGAAAATGCTTGGAGAAATATCTGCCATCAAAACAGAACTTATCACAATTACGCTTGATAAAAATGAACCAACAAATGTTTCGTTGAGTAAAACATTTGACTTTAACGGAAAAGTTATTGTTGTGATCGATGATGTAAGCAATAGTGGCAAAACATTGCTTTATGCGTTGAAACCTTTTATAGTCTCACATCCAAAGAAGATCCAGACGCTGGTGCTGGTAGAACGAACACATACCAGTTTCCCTGTACGACCTGATTACGTCGGCTTGTCTATTGCCACTACTCTGCAGGAACATATTTTTGTCGAGGTAAAAGGAGAAGAAGTAACGGGTGCTTATCTACAATAGAACCACGATTAACAGGATTTTAATAATAACACAGTTCTTTATGGATTAGAGAAGGATTATGAGGAAAAAGGGAAATCTCTTACTATAAAACAACTCCCAACATTCCTCTTAATCCTTATAAATCCTGCTAATCGTGGTTCTGGACTAGAAGTGTATAGCATTTACTTTCAACTTTCCATTTGATAGTTCCAGGCTTGGTGTAGGGAATTTAAAAGCATCGAGGATACCAAATAACAATTTCATTCCTTTGCTGTTTGTTTTTATTTTACTGAAATTGACGTCTGGTGCCAGGAACCATTGCCTGTACCTTTTTATATCTGTCCTGTTAACAGGTAAACCTGTTTCTTCATCGATCCAGACATTATGATAGCCGCCAAACATTCCATCAGCGCCATAACCAATCGCAACATTCAACCATCGAGGTATATTTGATCCGGGAAAAAAAGCCCTGAGATTAGCACTTAGCCAATATGTTTGACCATTATAATCCTTCAACATTCTCTCCGCCCAACCACTACCAAATAAATTATCAGATCTTTCGTTGAGCACTGAATCCGAATAAGTTTTGCGGTGAAATGAGAATTTGAATTGAATACGCTGTTCTTCCCATCCAACCTGCTGGCTTATGAATAATCCTGAGCCAAAAAGATTTGCAGCCATATCTCCCCAACTCCATCCCCACTGAGCAGAGTGAGCGTCCAAGAATTCTATTACGGTCATATAAACAGTACTACTCAAACCACCGATCCATGCTGCTTTTTTTGGTTCAACACCGGCCCATACCCACATTGCTGCAGAGGCACGTCCTGCATTGTAAGCAGCCCATGCATGACCCACTTTATCCATTTGCAACCATTCCCCATTATCATTAAATGTATGAAATGAAGTTTTAGGATAGTCCTTATACCATGTATTATTGAAGATAATGAGTGATGCTCCATATCCAATTACATTGAGGCCACCGACAATCCATTGTCTTTTTCTTTTTTGTTCGGGAGTTAGATAATTAAGATAAAAAAAAGGTGAATTTGTTTTTACGATGCCAGATGAACCGGGTTTTATAACTGTATCATTGGGCTGAGTTGATATTTTTTCTGTTACAGTAAGTTTCGAAGTATCAGCCTGTGCGTTTAGAAAACAAGGAACTAAAAAGAAAACTACTAGTATGTTGAATAGTCTTAATACAGCACAACAGTGCGACGCAAGGGACGATGAGTTTTGCACAGGTGCTGACATCATTGGACAAAAATACGTTTCCTTTGGCTTTTCAGTTTCTATTAGCAAAATTCAATAACTTTCGTCTCTAAAATTTATTAAGCATGGAAGCAGTGATACAAGAGAGATCAACCAACTGGCTAAAAGGGAATTTTGATGCAGCAACTAAAGATGCGATAAAAAAAATGCAGGCTGAAAATCCAAAAGAATTGGCCGAATCATTTTATCGGAATCTTGAATTTGGTACAGGTGGTTTGCGGGGTATAATGGGTGTCGGCACAAACCGGATGAATAAATATACTGTGGGGATGGCGACGCAGGGTTTTGCAAATTACCTGAATCAAACTTATCCCGGCGGGCCGGTTCGTGTGGCCATTGCACATGATTGCAGGAATAACAGCCGCTTTTTTGCGGAAACGACCGCCAATGTTTTTGCAGCAAATGGAATAAAAGTTTTTTTGTTCGAAGCATTGAGGCCAACTCCTGAACTTTCATTTGCTATCCGTCATCTCGGTTGCCAGGGTGGTGTTGTGTGTACGGCATCACACAATCCAAAAGAGTATAATGGTTATAAAGCATATTGGAATGATGGCGGGCAGTTAGTACCGCCGCATGATAAGAATGTAATTAAAGAAGTGGAAAAGATCGCATCGGTTGATGATGTGAAATGGAGTGGGGGTGAAGCAAACATCACGATCATTGGAAAGGAAATGGATGAAGAGTACATTGAAATGGTGAAGAGTTTAAGTGTTTATCCTGAAGTGATAGAAAAGCAACATGATCTTAAAATTGTTTATACGCCGATACATGGCACTGGCATCACACTAGTGCCACAGGTGCTGAAACGTTTTGGATTTACCAATGTACATATAGTGGAAGAGCAAAGCAATATCAACGGCGATTTTCCAACGGTAGTTTATCCTAATCCTGAAGAAAGCGAGGCAATGAGTATTGGCATGAGGAAAGCAAAAGAGCTGGATGCTGATATTTTATTAGGCACTGATCCTGATAGTGACCGTGTGGGTATTGGTGTAAAAGATCATCATGGAAATTGGGTGCTTGTAACTGGTAACCAAACTGCTGTTCTTGCTTTTAATTATATGATCGAAGCAAGAAAGGCAAAAGGGATTGCCAAGCCAAATGATATGGTGGTAAAAACGATTGTAACAACAGAATTGATCGATGAAATTGCAAAGGGAAATAATATTACTTGTTATAATGTTCTCACAGGTTTTAAATGGATCGCCGAACTGATAAGAGAAAAAGAAGGGAAAGAGAATTATGTTGTAGGCGGAGAAGAAAGTTATGGCTTAATGATTGGTGATAAAGTAAGAGATAAAGATGCCATCAGCGCTGTTGCATTGCTATGTGAGATGGCAGCTTATGAAAAAAATAAGGGACGCAGTTTATTTGCCAAGCTTATCGATCTGTATGTTCAATACAGTTTTTATAAAGAATATCTTATTTCAATTACCAAAAAAGGAATGGATGGTCAGCAGCAGATCGCTGATATGATGGCCGGGTTCCGGAGTAACCCGCCAAAAGTTCTTGCCGGTTCTGAAGTTGTTCAATTATTGGACTACGAACTAAAAAAAGGAAAAGATCTAAAGACAAGTCAACAGTGGGACATCAAACTTCCCAAATCGAATGTGCTGCAATTTATACTTGCTGATGGAAGCAAGATCAGCGCAAGACCAAGTGGTACTGAGCCTAAGATCAAATTTTACTTTAGTATAAATACAAAGTTGAAAAGTGCCGCTGAATATGATAAAACGAATGCTGCTTTAGATGAAAAGATAAAAGCGATCATCAGCGATATGAAACTTTAGAATTGTTTAACTATTTTAGCATAGTGTCTTCAGAGAATATTTTTACGGCAATATCCATCATCCATATAAAAATTATTTTCACCTAAACCTATCGCTATGCATGAAAGAGAAAGGATCATTACCGTTATTATTGTTGTGATTGTTTATAATCTTATTGATCAGTTCCTGGTAAGAAGACATAATGGAATTGATGATTGGTCCGTTTTTATTTCAATTATCCTTGCAGTTGTACTTTATCTTGCCTTAATTTATTTCTTTGGCAAAAAGCATTTGAATTAAGAATGAATATAGACAACCTGTTCAAACCTACTTATTCCATTGCAGCGCTTCGAATGATGATGGGTGTTGTTTTTATTCTTCATGCTGGCGTAAGAGTTTACAATAATACTCTTCCGGGCTTTGGTGAGTTTTTGCATGACAAAGGTTTCCCATTTAGTTTTTACCTGGCCTGGGCTGTTACTTTATTTGAATTAGTGGGTGGTATACTGATGTTCCTCCGCTTTTTTGTAAGGATCTTTTGTATTGGTGAAATGATCATACTTATTACAGGTATTGTAATCGTTCACAGCGAAAATGGATGGAGTATTATTGAAAGATCACTAAATGGGGTTGAATACAGCCTTGTGCTTATTACAATACTTACCGCTATTTTTATTGCAGAAAGAAAAGCAGCAAGAAATATCACACCTCTTTTATAAGGAAAATAACTGTGGGCTAAAGCCCTATCCAGAACTTAGTTGAATTAACCCCAGCCTTAAGACTGGGATTAAAAATTCCATAGTATCATTTTCGGGCTTTAGCCCTGAAGAATAATTATTTTTTACCGGGTAAAGCAAAAGCTATATAAGCATCTCCGGATCTTGTTTTTAATTTTCCACCGCCGCAGGCAATAACCAAAAACTGTTTTCCATTTACTTCATAGACCGATGGTGTAGCAAATCCGGGCGACGGCAATTCATATTCCCACAATAATTTTCCACTGACCTTATTAAAAGCTCTTATCATTCCATCTCTTGAAGCTGCAATAAATAACAAACCGCCTGCTGTTACAACAGGTCCACCATAATTTTCGGTTCCAGTTGGTGGAACCCCTTTTTCTTTTAACTCAGGATATTCGCCAAGCGTCGTTTTCCAAACATGTTCGCCGGAATTTAAATCAATAGCTGTGATCGTTCCCCATGGCGGTGCAATTGCAGGATAACCTTCGGGACTTAGAAATTTATTATATCCTGTCATAGCATATGGAACATTTCTGTAGGCATCTTGTGGTTGCGCAGAACGTATAAAATTCTTTTGCTGATCTTTTTTCGAATCAAGTATATAAGAACCGATCGCTTCTTTTTCTTCTTTAGTTATATAGTTAAATGATGGCATCATTCGTCGCCCGGCAGAAAGCAAGGACATGATATCTGCATCGTGATATCTTTCCTGTATATTAATTAGTGTTGGGAAATTTCCGGTGCCTTTTCTATCGGCACCATGACAACTGATACAATATTTTTGATAAAGCCGAACACCAGCTTGTCCATAATTTTCTTTTCTTGGTGGTTCCGGAGCGACATCACGCATGGTCACAACCCATCCCATTTCATTTGCATTCACATAAAGCAAACCGGTTTGCGGATCATAAGAAGGGCCGCCCCATTCAGCGCCACCATCAAAACCGGGTAGTTCAACTGCAGGTTTTTTTCCTGGAGGCAAAAACATTTTTCCATATCGATAACCTTCCAGGTCTTTTTTCAATTTTGCAATTGATGAATCTGGTAAGTAAGGATTGATATCATTTGCAGAAAAACTTTGCCGGACAAATGGTTTGATAAAAGTCGGTATTGGTTGTGACGGCCAAACTTTTTCACCAGCTAACTCTGTGTTAGTATCAATCTGCATTTCATTTATCGGGTAAACAGGATTCCCTGATTCTCTTTCAAATAGCCAAACCATTCCATGCTTTGTGGTTTGTGCCACTGCATCGATCTTCTTTCCATCTTTTTCAATTGTAACTAATACAGGCGGAGCAGGCAGATCCCAGTCCCATAGATCATGATGTATAAATTGAAAATGCCATTTGCGTTTTCCTGTTTCAGCATCTAAAGCAAGTAAACAATTGGCAAATAAATTCTGTCCTCTTCTTTTACCACCATAAAAATCATAGGAAGCGGAACCAGTTGGTGCAAATAAAATCCCTCTTTCTTCATCAAGTGTAAATCCGCTCCAGCTATTAGCGCCACCAATATGTTTATAGGCATTCGGGTCTTCCCATGTTTCATAACCAGCTTCACCGGGTTGGGGAATCGTATGAAATATCCACCGAAGTTTACCGGTCCTTACATCAAATGCACGAATATGTCCCGGCGCTGCTGCAGCACCTTCGTCTACTCTTGAACCAAGTATAAAAAGATCTTTATAAATAATACCGGGCGAAGTTGCTGTAACAAAAAGATCCTGTACTTCACGACCAAGATCATTATGCAGATCAACTAAACCGCTATCTCCAAAACTTCTTATCAATTGTCCATTTGTTGCATCAATGCAATGCAGGTAAGAACTGGCAACATAAAAAATTCGTTTATCATTTTTCCCATCTGTCCAATAGGTAACACCACGACTATTATTCAAAACAAAATTTAAAGACATTGAGTCAGGATCGAACTCCCATATCTTTTTCCCCGTACCTGCACGCAATGCAAAAAGTTTGAGAGTAGGAGATGTCAAATATATTGTTGAATCAACAATAATGGGATTGCATTGTATCTGTGAGTTCTTTACTGTATCTGCATCACCAGTATTAAATATCCATGCAGGTTGTAACTGGCTTGCATTATTGGTGTCAATTTCCGTTAAAGAGGAATAATGAATATTTTCTTTGCTGCCGCCATAGTTATTCCAGGTTGTATATTTTTTTTCCGTTTGCTTACATGCTGTTATTAAAAAAAGAAATGTGAGAAGAAGGGAATATTTCATTTTTACTTTTTATTTTTTACCTTTTACTTTACCCCTTCCACCACCCATGCTTCTAAAGGACTCCTGAGATCTTTTGCACCAAATTTTTCTGTAAGCACTTTTTGTACATGATCCTTAATAGTATTTACAAGAGAAGGATCCCTTTCGAATATTGCAACAGGGTTACCCTCTACGATCCCTTTTGCAAGATCACTTGCCGAAGGACTAACGCCTTCTTTTTTAACCAATGTTGTTGTGATATTTTTAAACCCTGCACGTCTTGTAATCGTAGTCAGCTCTCTGTCATCATACATAGAGTATGGAACACTGTAAAATTTGGGCGGATCATCTCCGAAATAACTTTCAATAACAATCCGTCCTTCATGAATGGCTTTAACGGTTTCTACTTTATTCCATGTACTAAAAATTAGTTTTCCTCCATATCTTAATACTCTATATGCCTCTTTCAATCCTTTTTCTTTGTCCGGAAAAAACATGATCCCAAATTGCATCACTACAAGATCAAATGAATCGTCCTCAAAAGGGAGCTGCATTGCATCTGCGGGCATCCATTTAATTGTGTCATCCTTCACAATTTCTTTAGCTATACTGATCATATCGGCATTGAGATCAGTCGCAGTTATTGTATCATGCTTTACGGATTTAGCAAGATGAGAAGTCACACGACCTGTACCGCAAGCGATCTCCAATATGTCAGGATATTTTTTTTTCTGTAAACGGGAAACGACGTCAAGTGCATAGGGTTCGAATAAGAAAGGCCCTAGGTATCGTTCATAGATGGCAGGAATGCTTCCTGCAAATGCTTCTGTTTTGTCCATTATCAATATTTGGTTTTAAAATTTGAGTCTGTTTTCCCACACAGAGCTAAGGAGTGAATGAGTGCCAGAGAGCTTCTCTGTGGCACTTCTGTGTTTATGGTGTCTATGTGTTTAAAAAATGTTATTCAAGAACCTTCTCTGTTATCTTTCCGCTCTTTTTATTTTTCAAAATGACCTTCTTAGCACCGTAATGTGTCATTTCTTCTTTTACCAAATAGTTATCACTATCATATTCTGTTAAATGACTTTCTTTGGTTACCCCGGTTCTTCCTCTCCAAATATCCAATTTCACAGGTTCCCATAGTTTTGTTTTTGCAGAACGATAGGCTGCATCAAGGATACAATTCACTACATATCCATCATAAAAAGTTTCTTTTGGCGCTTTATTTTTTTCCATGGCATTGAACATATCCATGAACATATGATTATACCCAAGTTCATTTAATTCATCACCAACTGGAAATAACCAACCGGTATTGCTCTCCGCTTTTTCAGAAACATAATCGGCGCCTTTACCCGTTGTGAACATCTCAAAACCTGTTCTTAAAAAACTATTTATCCAAATAGTTCCTTCCGTTCCCATCACTTCATCCCGCAGATCCAAACCACCGCGAAATGTCCAGCTAACTTCAAACTGGCCAATAGATCCATTCTCATATTTCACCAAACCAATTGCATGATCTTCTGCATCGATAGGTTTTACCTGTGTATCGGCCCAGCACATTACTTCAACCGGTTTTATATCTTTCCCAATATAACTTCTTGTTATTTCCACACAATGACAACCAAGATCCAATATACAACCGCCACCTGCTTGTTCAATATCCCAAAACCAATCACTATGCGGGCCGGGATGTGTTTCTCTTGATTTCGCCCAAAGTATTCTGCCCAATGCGCCGTTCTTTACACTTTCAGATGCTTTTATAAATTTAGGAGTATAAACAAGATCTTCCAGGTAACCGTTAAAGATACCGGCTTTCTCAACTGCTTCCAGCATTCGCTTTGCCTCTTCGCCATTTCTTCCCAAAGGCTTCGTCGTGATCACCGCTTTTTTATGTTTGCAGCAAAGCATCACCGCTGCTTCATGTAAATTGTTTGGTAAAGAGATACAAACAACATCTACATTCGGATGAGCGATCGATTCTTCCATATTCAATGTCCAGTGTTCGCAGTTATAATCCTGTGCAAATTTTTTTGCCGATGCTTCGCGACGTGAATAAACACTTACCACTTTGTCTTTACTTCGATAACCTTGCAGCGCATCAGCATAGAACCTGCCGATAAATCCAGAGCCAAGCATTGCGATCCTTTTCATATGGTTTATTTGTTTTGTTTTTACTTCTCAATATAAATTCAATAAGTATTGGCAGCAATTTTGTTGTTTTAAAATGGGCCAAAAAGGTACGAATGAAATGCGAAGTTGAAAAAACTTTCAAAGCCATTATCTTCACGTTTTTATGAGACCAACTGAAGATACATACCGGCACAAAGGACTGAGGAAAAAGTTGACCGACGTCATTCGAAATAAAGGGATCACTGATGAAAGAATACTTGAAGCTATCGGCAGAATTCCCCGCCATTTTTTTCTTGACTCAGCATTTGATGATGTTGCCTATGAAGACCGGGCTTTTCCAATAGGAGAGGGACAAACTATTTCACAACCTTATACGGTCGCTTATCAAAGTTTTTTATTGCAGGTAAAACCTTTTGAAAAAGTTTTGGAGATAGGAACCGGCAGTGTTTACCAGGCTTGTGTTTTAGCAGAATTAGGCGCCCAGGTTTATACCATTGAACGACAGAAAAAATTATTTGACACTAACAAAACATTTTCTTTCTTAAAAAAATATCCGAATATCAAATTTTTTTATGGCGATGGATATGAAGGATTGCCAACTTATGCGCCATTTGATAAAGTGCTGATCACTGCTGCGGCCCCGGAAATTCCTCAAAAACTAATTGACCAGTTAAAACCCGGCGGCATGATGGTATTACCTCTTGGTGCTGGTGATGTTCAACAAATGAAACGAGTCACTAAACTCGAGAGAGGTCCGATCAAAGAAGAAGTGTTTGATAATTTTTCATTTGTGCCGATGGTGGAGGGGAAGAAGTAGATTTTTTCTCATCCGTATTTCTCAAGCCAATGTTAGCAACAAATCAATTCAATCGATAAAGCATCATTACTTCAGAATCATGTTGATTGATATAAAATGAAAATGGACGATTACTAAATAAATTGAGTTTACCGTTTGTATTTAAATTGTCTAGTGCCTGATGTAATAATGTTCTTGAATGGAGTTGGAATAATCTTTCGAGATCAAAATTGACCTGCAAATAATCAAGGTTATCAAATTCTTCACAGTCAACCCAGGCTGGCTGAAAGTTTATACCACTGTCAATGAACAGAACTTGCTTATTAAAGTCGTACTCGTTTGAAATATAACGAGGCTCTTCAATAACAGGATATTTCTGGCGATCATAACAAACTATAATACTTGTATAGTGATAATAAAAATCATACTCAATAAATAAGGCTTGAATTTCGTCTTGTTTCCCGGAAATGAATATTTCATTGAGTACTCGTTCGAACTCCCTCTGAAAATATGCAACTAAAGCACTATTATCAAGGTTTGAATATTCAGTCAATTTATTTTTAAAGGACTCGTCATGAGAAGTGTCTTTTAATAATTTTTTAAGGTCGCTCAACATTTTTCTTTCTCCATTATCAAACACAAATACTCTACCTGCCTTATTCTCGTCATATTGCTCCTTGTACAAGCCCGATATAGTAGTAACTTTTAGCTTGCTCAATAAGCTATCTCGTTGCGCTTCTAAGAGTTTCAAAATTTTTGAGTTGTCCATGATTTAAGTTGATCATTTGGTTTTTGCAGCAAGCATAAAGCCCCATATAACAAATGCGAAACAACCCAGCCCCGGGACAAGGAATAGCATATTCCAATATGGAGTTGAAGGAATTGAAGATATAATTACGATTGTCGCCAGTAGTGCTACAGCTGCTGCTGCCCTTAATATATTACGGCTTACTGTTTCACGGGACAATGCAAAAAGCAACACACTAATTGCGATGATATCAAAACCATCATGTCGCCATATATGGTCAGAATAAGTTGTTACTGCACTGATCCCCGTTTCGGTTTGAAACTTATTCATAAGTGCCGGATAAAAAGCCGTGATCAGGCCGAATACAAGCCAGAAAGCAGCCATTGCAATGAAATAAACTTTTGTTGGGTTGGGTTTGGTGTTTTCCATTTCGTTTGATTTTGTTGATGGTTAAGTGAATAGTTGAAATATTCAAACAATATACAAAACCCTTTTTGCCATGTTCAAAAAATTATTAGTCGAATTGCAGCGTGCATATGTAAAAAGCGAAATCTATCTTCTTAATGGTTTAGTAAACCCAATATTCAATCCTGTGCTCATAATAGGCATGTTGGCTGTTCCAATATCTGTAAGCGGAATTTTTAGATAAGGTTCAACCCGAATACTTCCCATGGCGCCAAGTTTGTGAGTATACCCTATACTAAAATTGGCAACAGAGAACCAATTTTTTGTTTCCTTTATATAGCTGAGATAATTATGACCACCAGGTTGATTAGTCTGCGTATACTCATAATCATAATTCTCTGTTCTCATCAGGTAAGAGGATATACCGATTGTTGCAAAGAGATTGTGTTTTCCTGATAGGATTGTGTACTTCATGTTAACAGGCAATTCATAAAGACGACTCTTCCCATTCACAGCTATTATCGTTACCCCATTTGTTGGGGTGTACCCAGGTGGATTGAAATAACTACCATTATCATAAACTCTTTTTGTATCCCAAAGCAGGCTGCTCTCTATGCTCCATTTTTTATTGAAGGCATACCCAATAATGAATCCAGTTGTTGCCCCAGACTTTGCCAATTGAAAATGTACTGAACTCATATCAACTCCAAACATAATGCCCGCATAGAATCCTTTCTCATTATTATTCCTGGTGTTTAGCTTCGCCTTATTAGCCAGAGGTTCTGGCTGAGGACTTAAATATCTTTTTTCTTTGCTAGTGTTTAATGCGATAAGAAAATGATGGATTGATTCTAGACTAACTGGAACAATCTCAAAATTTTCGTCGGTTTTAGAAATGTCCCTAATTGGCTGGTTGGATTGGTCTGTATTTGTATATTTTTTTGATTGTTTTATTTTTTGTTGCGCAATAGAATTATTAGTAACTACATGATCAGCCGAATTGTTTGAAGGTGTTGTTGCAGATGTGTTGCCCCCTGTTTTTTGATTCGGTTCACTTGCAGTTGTTACATTTTCTTTAGTTTCCTGCGAAATTTTTGCTAATCTATCTTCACTTATTTTATTGGGTTGTTGAGAAACAGCCAATTTTTTAATTGCGACAGCAGAACTCTCTTTCGTAGATAAAAAGAATAAAGAAGAACCAGTAATAACAAACAAACCAATGGTCAATAATAAAAGACCTTTGTTGCTAACAAACCATACTATAAAACGACGTCTTTCTTTTCTTTGCGGCATCTCTTTGTCAAGAATAGAATGCATGTCATTCCATAAGTTATCTGCATCAGCAGCGGGTAGCTGCTCAAGCTTCCTTTCTATAATGTTCTTGTAGGGGTGGTGCTTGTTCATGCTCGTTCTTTTGCTTTTAATAAATTGATCAAATATTTCCTTGCTTCACTTAAATGCCATCTGCTTGTCCCTTCACTCATCTTTAATAACTCTCCAATTTCTTTGTGGTTATATCCTTCCGTTACATACAGGTTAAACACTGCCCTCGTGGTTGCTGGCAACTGTTGTAGCATGCTTTGTATCTGTTGTGCTGACATTCGTTGTAATGCTTCAGCCTCAATGACTGGTTCATGTTCTTCTTTCCATTCTACCGATATATTCTTTCTATTTTGTTTACGCAAAAAATCTATAGCCGTCCGGATCATGATCGTCCGCATCCACGTATAGATGGATGATTTATTCGAGTCATAATTGTCAATTTGCTGGAAAACTTTCAGAAATCCGTCCTGTAACATTTCAACGGCATCTTCTTCATTTTTTGCGTAAGATTTACAAAGCACCATCAATGATGAACAGTACTGCTTATATAGCAGTTCTTGCACCCGCCTGTCATTGAGGATGCAACCTTTAATAAGGTCTTGTTCAGATAGGGTACTTTTCGGGAAAGACATTTGAAAATAATTATCATGAGGCTCTCAGGAATTGGAGTGTTATAGATCAGAAATACTGAAGGTTAAAAATAATACCCGGAATTTGAAATTGCAATGTTGTGAGGCTACAGATCGATCTATTTTTTTTCCATCCTGCAGCAGCCCTTTTCCGGGCTGCCTGCAGTGTGAAAAAAGTTTACATAGAGGGGTTTGGCTAATTTTAAAGTAGCCATAGGATTTAGAAAAATTAAATTTTCATAGACATCTTTATATCGGTTAATGGGAGATCTACTATAAATTAAAGCTTCTAAAGAAAGCTTTTATGTAATCATGAGAGTTCACGTAAATACATATACGCAGTTTGAGTGGCAAGCGTTGGAAAACAAGAATATTTTTAGCGAGTTTGAGACTGGTCTTCAGGTATAAATACTAAAGATCTCATAACTGAGTATATTTCTTAAAAAATTAAATCTATCTATACTTGCACCTTCCCTATATAGAGTTTATTTTTGTAATTCCTTCCTTGAAAGACCACGACTCTTAATCCCGTTACCTAAAAAACTAAATGATGCTCTTAACCCGATCCGTGAAACGATTAGCATTTTTGCTATTGCCGCTCCTTATAGGAGTTCTTTCATGTAAAAAACAAAAACCTGTAGAAGATCCTCCTGATCCTCCAACTGAAACTCCCAGTGTTTACGAATCAATATTCACCTTACCTACCATTTCTTTTTGTGGATCTCCTTTAATCTCAAATCTGAAAATTAAAGATGGTACCGATATAGGTACAGTAACTATAGGTAATGATGCTTTTTATTTGTACTTAACTTATAATCTTACTGGCAACTGGTATCTTGGAGATGCACATTCATATGCAGGACGAGAATCAGCTATTCCCAGAAATTCAGATGGAAACCCTATTTACGGACAATTTCCTGGCAAGCAATATTTAAATTTCTGCGACCTAAAGCAAACATTCACTTTTCGAGTGCTTTTATCTTCTGTCTTTTCAGACAACAATGCACTGTGTTCGACCAATGAGCAATTTTTTATTGCCATGCGGGCTTCGGTCAGACAATTTAGTAATGCAACAGATTGTACTGCGGGCACAGATCAGGTAGCATGGGGAGCACCTTTTTTAATTAACCCAGGCAATGCAAATGAATGGGCAACTGCTTTATATTATTGTAAGCAGGATTGCACTATACCAACAATATCATGGTGTGCATATTCGCAAGGTTATTGGTTCAGCAACCCTAGCCTATTATCATGGTGTCAAAACGTAAAGTTTGGAAATTTAGAAGTAACCAAACAGGATGGAGTTGCACTTTGGCCTCCACAAAACAGCCTGGTAAAGAGAGCTTTTTTCCAGGCGTCTGCTTTACAACTTAGCTTGAACTGTGTTAATAGTGGCAATCCTATTCCCACTTCAATTGCCAGTGATTACACCAGAGTTGAAACTTTTCTCTCAACACTAACTTATGCTGATTTACAAAATGGAACAATTCCTGCAAGTACTGATACAACTGGTGTTCGTGCCGCAACTGGTAATATCGGGCGATGGATCTGCAATAATCACTGTACTTCCAACCCAGATGCTACAGCGTGTACCGGATTTTAATCAAATAACTTTATAACTACTAAACTCTGCACATTGTGTGGAGTTTTTTTATTAGAGCTAATCCTTATGAAGGATTATACAAACTGCTCCAGCAAACCAATCCTTTTTTCAATAGGAGGATGAGTCGAAAATAAATTATCCCATGAACCGGATTTTCGATTTGATACTTGTGGGTTATCAATGAATAATTGTGCAACGTCCCGATTTTCCACTGCTTCAATATAAGGATCAGCAGAGATCTTTTTTAAGGCACTGGCAAGTGCATATGGTTTCTTTGTCATTTCAGAGGCGCCGGCATCGGCTAAATATTCTCTTTTCCTGCTAATTCCAAAACGTAGTAACATTGAGATCAGGTAAGCAAGTGCAGTAACTATAATTGCAATAAGTATAATAGCTCCACCGCCTTTACTATCTTTTTTACCGCGGCCCGCAAAACGGAGGCTTCGAAAAGCAACCTCAGCAAGAAAAGCAAATATGCCAACAAAAATGATCGAGATAATTAAAACTCTTGTATCACGATTACGAATATGAGTGAGTTCATGTGCAATTACTCCTTCCAGCTCTTCATCATTCAGTTTATTGATTATGCCAGTTGATAAGGTGATCGAATAACTTTTTTCATCAATACCACTGGCAAATGCATTTAACGAATCATCATTGATGATATTTATCTTCGGCATTTTCATGCCTTTTGAGATGCAAAGATTTTCAACAAGATTATAAACTCGTTTGCTTTCCATCCTGTCCAATGGTTTTGCACCCGTAGCTAAACGAATAAGCGTAGAATGCCCTGCCCATGCAATTAAAAACCAAACACCAACTGAGATCAAAATAAAAGGAACTACAGAAAAAAACATCGTGTTATTATCTATAGAAGCTGTATAGTTATCACCTGAATATTCTGAAGTATTATTTTTTGCAAAAAAATAAATAATGATATAAAACATCCCCAGCAATAAAGCCGGGAATGAGATCAATAAAAGAAATGAGTTAAAATTATTTCTTTGAATTTGTCTTTGGAGTCCAATATATTTCATCACAGGTGCGATTGCTCATTTAAATTTTAAATCTAAAATCCGCAATCTAAAATTTAATAGCTGGTGGTTCTTCCATTCTTGTTCTTGCTTCCGTACCAAGGTCAAACATGATCTCACGTTTGAAACCAAAGTTGTTGGCGATAAGATTTGAAGGAAAAGTTTCCACGGCAGTATTGTATTCGGTAGTAGCGCCGTTAAAGAATCTTCTTGAAGCGGCAAGTTTGTTTTCTATATCACTTAGCTCTTCCTGTAACCGTAAAAAATTTTGATTTGCTTTCAGATCAGGATATGCTTCCACCTGTACCCGTAAACCCTGTAAGGCAGAAGTCAGTTGTTGCTCAGCAACAATTTTGTCATTGATCGTTTTTGCTGACATAGCTGCTGACCTTGCTTCAGTCACTTGAGTAAGCACACCACGTTCATGACCGGCATATCCTTTTACGGTCTCTACCAATTGCGGAACAAGATCATGCCGCTGACGAAGTTGTACATCAATATCAGCAAAAGCATTTTGTCTCCGGTTGCGTAAACTTACAAGACGATTATAAAGACTTACCATCCATAGAACAATGATAAGAATTACTACAAGGAAAATTATAAATGGCATATTGATCTATTTGAAAATAAAAGTAATGAAAAAGAACAGACATAATTACTTTATTCTTTCGGTCTATTTTGATGAACGTATGATTGATTGACTCATTGTATTTAAAGGTCCAATACCCGTTATATCCATTAAAGTCTTTTCAGTGAACCACTCAAAATGGATTTGCCTGGCCGGGATAATAATAAAACTCCCGGGGCCATAAACGTTGGTCACGGCTGAAGAGTCACTATTATTTGTGAAAGCAAGATTAAATGAACCTGATATCACTGTTATGTTTAAATTACCGTTATGCGAATGAGGATTTGATCTGTATCCTGGTGGGAAATAAGCACGTTCAACAAATAAACCTGGCAGTTCTCTCCGGCCTACAAGAAAAATATTTCTTCTCCCCGTTGATAATAATGTATCTGGCGATTCAGGTATTGTCATTTGAGCCGTAGTTTGGGGCTTAGTTTCAAGACTTGTTGCTTGCTTTTTTTC
>Ga0207686_10001039_pt1 | contig 16426 bp, 29 predicted proteins | sample KBSM24metaG_FD_184396 | JGI IMG/M metagenome (GOLD analysis project Ga0207686, IMG submission 184396) | Miscanthus rhizosphere microbial communities from Kellogg Biological Station, Michigan, USA - KBS M2-4 metaG (SPAdes) (version 2) | ecosystem: Host-associated > Plants > Roots > Rhizosphere >...
TGTATTTAGACCTCGTGTACAAGCCCTTATGCATGATGGTTTTACTTTATACGAGACTGGTGGCCATGTATTTTCGATTGTTGATTATTCTGGTGTACGACATGATGTTAGTGATACATTTCTTGCTGTAGACGAATTAAAATCAGAAATTTATTCAATAGACCATTTAAATATACTAAAAAAATTAAGCTTTGTTTTTTATCATTCGAATAATGGCCAAACCAATGAACACACATTGGATGATGAAATTGGCTAATGCAAAATCTGCAAGTGTGCCAACGCAATTAGGTTTCACTTGTCCAAAATATAAGGCTGTTCCGACTCCGAACCACGCAATTTGAAATAAACCGCATAAGACAGCCAAGAATGTTATAAACGGTAAGATGCTCTTTTTCTGCAGAATAATAAAACCAACAAACATAAAAATAACTACGAAAATTACCCCAAGACCTGACCAACCGTAGGCAATTAACCAAGTAATGTAACTAAAATTAATTGCAGAATATTCAGCAAGACATGACGCACTAGAACTAGCTGCAATCACGAGTGCAGCAATAGATAAAGCAGACGCACACGCGAGAGCGAAAAGTAAAGTAATCACAAAACCACATGCGAGTAGTTTGCTCGTAGGAGGAACTGGTTGTGACAGATCGTTTACAATTACTGATGTAAACTGAGGTCTAGTAAGTCGTGGAAACTGAGGATTACCAAAAGAAGGATTGCTAAACGCGGGACTACTAAACGAAGGATTGCTAAATGCTTGACTGCTAAACGAAGGATTGCCAAACGTGGGATTACCAAACCCAGGATTACCAAACCCAGGATTACCAAACTGCGGACTACTAACACTGAAAGCACCACCACTGTTCATAAATTGCATTTTTTCTTGAAATAATAAATGTCTATAATAAATATCTATAATAAATGTCAACCAACGTTTTGGATAAAATAATCGAAAAGAAGAAATGGGACAATGCTAATATTATTTTTCATGATTTATGTATACTTATGAATCAACTTTCATCTACAGCGAGTATGGAAGCTATGAAAACTTACTTAAGTGATTATACGGAAACAGACTGTACGTTTAATCTTCGAGATGTTGACATACAACGACGTATATGCGCTCGATTTAATGATTTAGGAGAACCAAGGTTTAGAGAACACTTTGTAATGAATTTAGTTTGTCCACGTAAAGTTAGATCATAGTGTGCGTGCCGCTACAATACCCGATACAAACAAGTCGGGAAAAACTCTATGCATTCTGAATAAAAAATGAAGATATCACTTTATGATAATAATCTTGCTCACGTAACAGAAAAAATAACCGAAAAACACACACCTTTGCCCCGAAGTGTAATGGTAGATTCAGTATTTGTACAAAATGCTGAAGGTTATCAAGTATGTGGAGTAAAATCAGATTTAATGGGTAAAAAAGTTACAGTTATTAGTAAGGACGGATCTAAATGTACAGGCGATGTGATAAGTTATGATCGAAGTAGCATCACACTATTAACTTGTCGATCCAATCAAGTTATTATTTACGATGTGGCAAATATTACTGTAGCGGATGAAACACCCTATGTTTATGTACCAATGCCGGGACTTAATACACTTTTATCTTATCTCATGCCAAGTGCTTCATGGTTGGCTCAATACATTATTCATGTTTCTTCTGATTTATTAACTTTACAAAGAATGCAAGCAAAAGCAATGATCAAGAATGAGTCAGAAATATACTTTAAGAATGCAATGGTTAGTCTCATATCCGTAGGAGATAATGATGAATCATATGAACGAGCTGCACCGCAAATGATGATGGCACGTAAAGCAGCACCATCTGTAGATGTGTCAGAAATTGCTGCCACAGAAAGATATGATTTAAAAGAACCACTTTCTTTACCACCTTATTCTACCAGTAACGTTACATTATTTACGAAGGATAATCTTACCACAAATACAATATTTGAATATACATTATCTACAGTGGCATCTCAAAAATTTGACTCTACCACGCCTGTGGTGCAAGTAACAGCACCGGTTAACTTGCCTAGAGGTAAGGTATATATTTATAGTCAAGGCGAATTTCTCACTACATATAGTCAACCAAGATATTCCAAAGGTGAAACTGTTCGCTTAAGATTGCCTCCTACGCCATTTGTACGTGCACGTACAGTCTCGTTGAGCAGAACAAATACACGAAAAGAAGAAGATCGTGAACTTCATCTGAAAGCTGATGTTGAATTCAAAAATTTATATAAATCTCAATTAGTCATGTCACAACTTCGATTATCGTTCGGAAGTGGTGAAATCAAATGGAATTCAAAAACTGTAGTGCCTTCGACTGTTAATATAACTGAATTGCCTAATAATACTATTCAAATGGTGCTTCCTCCGTCTAGTACAACAACTTTACGACTAGATTTTAACGTACTGTATTAAGAATTAGAGTTACTACACCAACCACATAAGTTCTCGATAATTAGTCCCGAATAATCACAGTCTGATGGTCCGGTAACACAACGTTCACGTTCACAAGACGGACAATAGTCAGCATGTCCAAAAGTAGTTATTACAGTTCCTCGAGGCGTCAACATAACGCCATTCTTTTCCGTCATTCCAGATTTTATACAATTCTGTTTCCACTTATCAAGATCTTCTGGCATTTTACGAATAATAAAATTAAAGATGATTATACATGTATTAAATACTGGATTATTAAATTCCCTTTATTGCATTCACAATGTTAAAGAATGTAGATATATTCATTGGTTGAATGTAATGGAGCCGGAACATGATGTATCATGTTTTAACAAGTTACCAAAACATCATCAGAAGCATAGATTATATGAGAGTAATCAAAGAAACAAACAATGGTGGAGACATAGAAAAACAAGTAAATTAACAATCAAGTACGATATACCCAAAGTTAAGAAAATTAAACTACACACATACAGAGACACGTCATTTGTGAGATTTTCAAGATATGCTTTTGTTGAACAAAGACTTACTTTTATATGGGTTTTGGTTTGGGATGTATGTTTTTCAAGTATGTTTTACAAAAATTTCAATCCGCGAAAAACAAGAAAAATTTGTCAACCAAAAAAATACACAAGATGTTTAAAGCGTAAAAATAAATGATTATCAATTTATTGAGTAATAATAAGTATTCCATTCAAATGAATTATAGATATATACACTGGGAGACAGAGAATGACATAACTAACATGAAAATAGTTTTTCCTAAAAAACTGAAACAGCAAAAGAAACACAAACTATATAAAATCAAAAAACGTAACAAACAATGGTGGCTACGCATAAAATTTGTAAGAATGGAATGTTTTGATGTGAAAGAAGAAGAAGAAGAAGAGCCAAAACGTAGAGCACGAGCACGAAGAAGAGCATTTTTTAGGTATGCATACGATGGTCCACAAAAACGAAATCTACGATTAAGATACGAACGTGGTCAATATATTAGCTCAAAGAGTCGATATATTGCGTTACATGGAGGTTTAGTGTATGATCCGTATCCAAAGAGATTCCGTATTTATGGAATTGATAAATATGTTTCTGTATGTGTTAAGATGCGTGCAAAGAAAATGGTATGTAGGGACAACCAGAAATATAGAAAGAAGATTTAATGAACACAAGTGTGGGAAAGGTGCTGAATGGACTAAAAAATACGAACCAATTGAAATTGCACATACAGAAAAAGTGATTCATGCCTTGCGTGAAGAGAACGAGGTTACCTTTGAATACATGAAAAAATACGGTGTTGAGAACGTACGTGGTGGTTCTTATACAAAAGTCAATTTAAATAAAGAAGAAAAGCGATTTTGCCAGCAGCAAGTAGATCATTTAGGTAATCAATGTTATAAATGCCATCAACCAGGACATTTTGCAAGAGATTGTGGAAGAAACGATAATAATCAAATATTACAACCATGTGTTATTTTGTAAATACATACATTCGTTCTATCCATTTATTCATTCTAGAAATGTCGAACGAGATAGATAAAAGTTGTGTTCCGTATAAGGATTCTTTAGAACGAGTTGCTAAGAACATTGCTTCACAGCAATGTAGACTCACATGGTCAAGTCCAGCTGTTCCACAACTTATGTTTCGGCATGGTCCTCGAGTTACTTGGTTTGTTTATGATCCTAATCAAGTGAAAGGTCTCTTATCATGTGGACTTAAATTCAGTCAATCAGTCCTAATTCGTGAGCTACATCAGGATCTCAAATCTATTCCCGGTGTTTCAATAGTACCCATGTCTACGACTTACACTACCATAGGATTTCAGTTAGAGGAAAGCTCACCGCTGCGTACTGAGCTGAATCAACTTGGGGTATTTAATAATTATTATCCATGTGATTTAGGTATATATGGCATGTATTAAATTAAATTTCAAATGTCTGGCATGTTATTTCAAACATCTGGAACACCTTTGTCACGAGTGTTATCAAAAATTACTTCAGAAGGCTGCAAGCTTACACAATGTAAAGACATATATTTTATGAATATTCCGCCATACTTTATCTACTACTACGTGCTTGAAGATCTTAAGGCAATTCCCGGTATAACTCTTCTTCCAGTCTCATTCACATTTAATAGAATTGCCTTTACGATGGAAACAAATTCACCTTTGTATATCGAATTAAATTTCGAGAATTATGTACAATCAAATAGCGTGTAAAAATGTACCATTACAATATGAAGAAGTACAATGTTTAAAATTACAAAAGAACTTTCAGAATTTATTGGTAACAGGTGGTTATGCTGTTTTATATGATCTTAAAAGCGTAACTGTTGTAGATTTGCATACTCATCTAAGTTATGATCAAGATTTAAGCATACCTGATGTTAGTGTTGCACATCCAGGTATTATTCGTTTTGCGAATCAAAGACAATTTATAGATTATAAAATTGGACAAGAATCATTAACTGAAGTAAACAGATATTGGAGACACGCACGTAGTCATCTTTATACCAGTAAAGACGGCGCAGAAGTATATTTCCATCCAGATGACGGTGAGTATGTTATATATAAAGATAAAAAAGATGAACTACATTTAGATCGTCTAAATTGTGCGTCCGTGGGTAATATGTGCTTTATTCACAAAAAAACAGACGCAGTGGTTTACGATGAAAAACAACATCAATTGCGTAAGCTTGCATCGATTCCATGTTTACATTTTTTTTGTTATTCTCCTGAATTATGCTGTTTAGTTAGTATGTCAGAGACAAACGAGAATCTTATATGGGACATACGAAATACTAACTATCCGGTACGACGTCTTGATATTAACATGCGATTAGGTTTACGCGAAATTGTAGGTGAATATATTTACTATGCAGGTAGTGACATGTCTAAGTTTGTACATTACTCTGATCATAACTTATATGTTGACAGAGTATCGACTGACAGGTGGAGTAGTGAAGTATATTCGGACATGTTAGGATTACATGAGGTGCAAATACAGTTACACAAAGATGATCAATATTTTTATTTACATCACTATGAATACAACTAAACTTGAATACAACTAAGGTTTACACGTGGCTTCGCGGCATGACCCAAAGAAACAACATTGGTATGGTTTTGTACAGCAATCACAAGATCCATCGCCAAACATAGCAAGTGTCTTGTATGCAATGAAACTGTGACACATAATGCCTATTGCAATACCCTTTAAGATTTGATGTTTAAATAGCGGTGATTGAATCCATAGAGCTAATATAAAGAATAAAGTTTGATGATGAAAATGAATTTGACACGTTTGCATTAAAAATCCTGCTAAGAGAACGGCTGATAAAAAACTACCCAATGCCAGTAAGATAAGCCGATCTTCCGAAATGTAAAAGTAGTAAATCAACGTCAGTAGAAGTAGAATCAAACTTATTATAAATATAATTTTCGTAGCCAGATACCATTCATTAAAGGACAATGTATTTACTTGAAAAATAGAAATACGGTCGATTTGAGCATAGCCAAATAAAGAAACCGGTACGGCGATAAATGTGTACATCTCCAAAGGCGTACATGCTATGATCGCTAAATGGAAACACATCATTCTCCATGTTTCAAAATGTAAACCGAGGCATTTATCCTCACATTCTCCAGGGCATGTTAAACGGTAAATCACATTTAGGAGTGTGCATAGAACAATAAGTGATAGTCCTTTAAATAATTTTGATTGTTTATAAGATGAGTTATTTTCTGATGAGTCATTTTCTGATGAGTCATTTATCGCAAGCATATTTACATACAGAGACATTTTTGAAAACTGAATAAAATTAATCTAGTAGTGGAAGGATCTTCGTAACTTGATAACGCACACTCCTAATTTATAGGGTACTTAATCTAATTGTCGGAGGATCGGTCATTTCAACTGAAATTTGGCAAGTAGGATGTCTTTGACGCAATCGGTTTAATACGATGTCATTCATCATGTAATTGTCCGCTTCTTCTGGTCTCGGCTGAAATTCTGGTTTATTTTCTTTGATTTGCTGTGACCATTTTTCAACCGCTTCTGTACATTCGATTTCAAATCGTTGAGCTCGTGTTAATGCCAGACGACGCACAAGTAGATGATTAGATGTAGGATACGTAATTTTATACATTGGGAATGCATCAATGAGTTCATTTAATAAAAAATGCTTTGTCCATTCTGATTCATGCGATACGGACAATGTAAATTCAAATCCAATATAGTTAAATGGCGCATAAATTTTGGTCTGACTATTATATTCTTGTTCTTTTTCCTTAGCCTTCTTCCTTACCTCTTCCACATATTTCTGAGCATGTTCTTTAAGCAATTCTTGTGCTTTCTTTGTATGCTCTGTTTTTTGTTGTAATGCAGCATATTCTGAACGTGCCTTCTCAAGTTCCTTCTGAAAACTGGGAGTTACGACTTGACTGTTTAAGATTAAAAATTTGTCCAACTTATCTGACAACATACTTATTGCAGCAGAATGATTGGCAATGGGTTTTATCACACTGTCACGTCTTTTGGTCATAAATTCATTCATTTTTGTAGTTAGTAACCCAACTTTTAACGATAATAAAGGAAGGGACATAATTGATTCTGGTCGCTCTGGAGGAAGAGGCGGTGAGGTTGTTTTATTGGCAGACATGGGTGATTCTGGTACATGTACAGTTTTGGGAACTCCAGTGGCGGGATCTGGAACAGTAATGACACGATCCATGGAATAAAATTGAATTATCTAACAGATGACACGATCCATGGAATAAAATTGAAAAATTAAGTTTTATATCGACTTCGACTAAACCATCGATTGGCATCGCATGTAAATACATCCATAAACTCATTAGAAAATTTAACAGTTGATATTTTGTCTGTAAATGGTGTGGATGTTGTATGATTCAAATTCCAAGGAATGTAATGCATTAAACGATTGTTAACAAAAACAACTCCATCTGGTGCCAATCGTATAGTAGACAGTGTCATGTTTGTTGAATAAATAGGATTGGACATAAAACGTGTGTCAAAGATATCACATTGAGTACAAACATGTTTTTCTACTTTGCATAACAACAAACGATAATCATATGGTGCATACAGTATTTTTCTTTTTTCACGATCAAACGGTAACTCAAATATTTTTACACCTTTTTGGTTGAAAATAGATCGTTTATGATCAAAGAAAATTAATTCAGTTTGATTCAAAGTGTGAAAACCTGGCACGTAAATGCCAAAATCTTTTCCAAAGGAATGGAGTAATTGTTCACCGTCATATACATCCAATGAATATGACGATGACATGAGACGTATACCATTCTGTAACACCTCTTCTAATCTACAGTTTACATGGTAATGATTTGTAGATTCCAAATTGATTCCATCATCATCTATTTTGTAATAATTCGCCTCACCTCTTACTGAAGTCCAAAATGAATTTTGCAAAGGTATTACGCTAAAATCGGTATGTGGAATCTTCACTGTAGAGAATAATGAGCAATCCACTATTCGACGCACATATATGGTTTTTTGACCAATATTTCTATGTATAAAATAATCAGAATCAGGTAGGTAGCTGATTTGTTCATGTGTTGTACGTGATTGAAAAACGTTTGTTTGATTCGAGTAAATTGTAAACTGTCAGAAATACTAGAATACATGAATTTTGTATCTATGCGCACTACACAATCTTTCATTCACAGTAAAGACATCCATATAATCATCCCAGAACTCTACGCTTATAATTTTGTCTGAGAATGTTATCTCTTCCATATGATTTAAGCTCCAAGGCAGGTACTGTAATATCTTGTCGTACACGAAAGTTATTCCGTTTGGACCTTTGAATAATCTAGTAAACTTCACATAACTTGTATAAATAGGACTCGATACATAACGTGTGTCAAATATTTCACATTCTGTGCATTGATAATACTCAGGTTCAACTTTGAGTTTAAATAGCAAAAGTCGATAATCATCTGGTAGATATATAAGTTTTCTCTTTTCCCGGTCAAACGGTAGTTCAAATATTTTTACACCTTGCTGGTTAAAAATAGATCGTTTTCTATCTACAAACATAAACTCCGAATCGTTTAAAACATCAAAACCTGGTACGTCATTCCCAAAGGAATGTATTAATTTATTGCCATCATACACGTTCAAATGGTTCAACGAAGAAATAACATGTAGACCATTCTGTAACATTTCTTCGAGTCTGCACGGTTCGTTTAATACCATTTGATCTTTATGTAGAATTCCCTCATCAGTAACTTCATAATAATCCGCCAGGCCACTTGTTGTTATCCAAAATGAATTTTTCAATGGTATAATTCTGACAAACTCTTTGTATATTACAGGAAGTTTAGAAATAAGAGTTCCATCATCAATCTTTCTTACAAATATCTCTTTGGATTTGTAATCTCTATGTATCCAGTAGTTAGAGTCTGGTAAATAAAAAATATGTGGTCGAAAATTATTTGTTTGGAAAATATTTGCATGAACGGAATGTAAAGTAAATGACACGTGATCAGAAATACTAGAATACATGAATTTTATATTACCACGATTCGTGGTGTGATAAATTTGTGCGATGTTTAAACATAAGTATGTCATAACCTGCTTCGATGTCACGTGCTAAAAGTGCGTGTGATTCTGCTCGATTTGATTGTTTCCCGTCAAATGGTTGGGATTTATATTCGTACTTATTGCTCCTTATCTTGTGTACTTTAATGTAGGTATCAAGACCTCTTACTACAATGACTGACGTATTTGTTTTAGGCACCCAAGAAATAGCGTTTAATTTGTTTGTTTCTAACCATTTTGTAGGTACTTTGTATACAGCCTCTGTTTTAATGACCAAAACTGGCTTAAATAAATCAGGTATATCAATTTTTATAATAACTGAATTTTTTGCTGTTGTATTCATCGTGATGGGTGGTAATATAAGATCAGTATCTTCTTTGGGTATTTGTGCAACCGACATTTTTGTATCTGACATTTTCGTATCCGACATTTTTGTATCTGACGTTTTCGTAACCAATCGTTTTGTATCTTTCGTATCCGTCATTTTCGTAACTGACATTAATTCTAGAATTATGAGTGATTTAACAAACCAATTACAAAAATTTGATGCTAGGCAAGCAAAACAACGTACTGACTTCATTGCCGAACATATAAAGTTGGAAGCAAAAAAGTTATTTGATGAACAAAGAGAAAGCCATAAAATTGTAGAAACTAAACTAGCATCATTGAAAGACAGTATTAAGTTAGAAGAAGCAAGGTTAAATGCAGCGACTAAACAGCTTGATTCGCTATCTTGTATGTATGTTATTTGTGAAGATGATTTTCAGGGTGGAGGACCATACCAATACACATACATATTAGCTTCGAGCTTAGAGCAAGCCAGAGCTTATGCAAGAGAACATTGTCATCATTATACGGTAGAACGCATAAATTTTATAGATGTTCGGTAGCTAAAGAATATTTTTCCAGAATTGAGAATGTCAAAGGAAGATGTCACTCAAACAGAAGCAAAAGTAGATAATTCTCAGACAAAGACAAAAATTGTGCAAGAAATTTTAGCTAAACGCGGGACGTTTTGTTGGAGACCTTGGCAAGATCCTAATCATATGACATATGTGTATGGTCCTAAGGTGGATTGGTTTGTGTATAAAAAAGAGCAACAAACTAAAGCACCTTTGTTTTGTATTTTCTGCAATTTTGAACCAAGTGGTAAAACTGTGTCTGCTTTAAACACAGAATTAGAAACGCACCACGCACATCCACGTATGCGGGGATACAGTGAAATTCATTTTTCTATTGCGGCAGACTCTATTATATACGAACAATTAAGTAAAGCAGGTGTATTTGATACGTATAGACCAGATTTTCCTAATAGATATGATTAAATTCATATATTATGGATAATAAAATTCTAACACAGTTTGTTCAAGTTCATTATGTGCCAGTAAAGGAAATGTACTTGGCATGGTGTCATATGGAAACTGTACTTGTATTAATTGCCATGCGGAACTAAATCGGTCACATGTAGGTACCTTGGGATCTTGGCCCTTTGCAATGATAGAAACGATTGTATGACAATCGTTTTTCAACGTAGTAAGAATTTGCTTTTGCTCTGGAGATAACCTGTCGCAAGGCGTCATAAAATTCATGATTTTTGTAAAGACCAAACAGATGTAATTGACATCACACCATAAGTGACATATCTCGAATACTCGACACATGAAAGTAATGAACATATACTAATGCCTAAGAAACACCCTCCAACCCAAGCGAGAATATACGAACCAGGCTTAGATTTTACAAGATCAGAGGCGGATAACATAAAACCTGACAATGCAAATAGTGTTACAATAATGATTATGCCATTAAATATTTCAAAAGGTGTAAAGAATTGATTATCGATGAATGCAGCAAGCATATAACATGCAAATGAAAGTAAGTAAGCCTTCATTTATTCGAGAAAATGCCATCAACAAAGTACGGAGTGATAGTTTGGAAAAGTGATCAATCGTATGATGACTTTGCAACTTTTGCTTTAATTGACAGTTTGATTGACGGTACAAAGGCTACGGTTACATTTGAGGACAAGACGAAAAATGATTTGTTCCGTAGCTATAGATCTTCTCCTGTACCCGCGTGTGTTCAACATGCACGGAATTATCAATTTACTACATCAGATGACGCTGAAATAGCCACTGCTGGTTTTATTGATTTAGCCGGACCACAGCCAATTTACGTAGTTAGATATACCGTAAATTATAGTTAAAAAGCAATAATTTATGAGGGCAAATTTAATTTGTTTATACAGTGTCTAATTTATACGCCTTTGTTTATACGGTGCCTAACAAATTATCAAAATCCGACGCACGACTCGTATAAGGTGGCGACGTATCCCATGTTCTGTCACAAGGTCGTGATGGCATGCGAGGACTACTAATTGAATTACTATAAAACAAGGCATCAGGATGTTGATCAGCCAAAACTTTAAGACGAGCCAAATAACCTAAGAATAACCGCACATCTTGATCACTTGATATTTTCACGACTTCATTATTTGTAAGTGTAACTTCGACATGTGAATCTCCATTGGTAGAGTTGTAAAAGTAAGAAACGTCTTTAAACTCAAAATATGTTTGATCTTTGAGCACAGGTATTAAACTATCACTAATGACACGGCCCGATTTGCCTTGATAATTTTTCAGGTTCCATATCTTGCAAACGTCCGGATCGCATTCATATCTCGGTAAACTAATACGAGCGAGATTTTGATCTGTTTTGGGATCGATAAACAGACAAGTCATTATTTCTCGAAAAATGGAAGAAGCTAAAGCTATTGTTAAGGCACATGAATCGAAAAAAAGTAATTTAAAAGAACAAGCTGAAAAATTGTTGGCTGAAGTCGAAGACCTAAAACAACTTATGTTTGAAGAACAAGCTAAGTATAAGGAAGCACTAATCAATTTAAAGTTTTACGATTTACCAGTTACATTTCAACAGAAGATTACATCTGCTTTTACTGATCTAAAAAAGATGACAGAAAAACACGGGTATTATAGTTCTCTGCAACTTCACAAAGGTGCTCCGGTAAAGAATATAGAATATGATGGAAACTCACGTGATTGTGAGTTATGTGGTGGCAGCCAGAAACATTTTGGTGGCTATGGTCCACTGGTACTATACGCAATACCACAGTATACTACATCAAAAACTGTATCACATGACGGATATGAAATTGTTACTCGTGAAATACACACACAAACAGGATGGAAATTTGCAATAGGATTTTATAAATATGAGGTACCTGAATTACACGTCATGATTAGGTGTGTAAATGAAGAATGTGCCAAAATATTTGCTTTTTATTTACAGCGTCAACAGCCAGAGGTAACTAATTCTAACTTGCTTTATCCACAAGAGTTTCTGATATTTCTCGCAGTATTTCAAGAAGATGAAGGGGAGTGAAAAACAAAATGAGTGAAAACAAAGTTTCAAGAAGATGAGTGAAACCGAGCTATATAAAGAAACTGAGCTATATAAAGAAACTGAGTTATATAAACACGAAATAAGAAACAAACAACTACAGGCTCGTGTAAGAAATTTATCGTTTAAATTACACAAAACCAAAGAAGATTTAAAATATGAGTTTGAGAAGTGGGTAAATGCTAAAATTGAAGCCCATTTAAGCACACTACCTGATACCTTTCGACAAAAGTTAAGCACTATATGTAGTGAATTGAAAATGATTACACAAGCACATGGATATTATAAATCTTCACAGTTACGCGATGGTCCGTCAAAAGTTACAGTGAAAACGGATCGTACTAAAAAAACGTGCGATTTATGTGGTGGAGGTTGGTTTCGAACTGATCATGGTGTTTTTATATTATTTGCTGAACCCTTGGTGTACGAAAAAAGAACACCTTGTAATGAAGGTACAACTATTACTTATGAACAGACAGGATGGGTATATAAAGTAGGTTATACATATATGGAAAGCTATGACGTACCTGAATTACATGTTGTGATAGGCAACTGCGTTGAAAGATGTTGTGTGGAAGAGTTTACCTTTTATTTACAACGAATCATGCGAATAGATGCATGTGATAGAATAGATACTAGTTACATTTCTGATAAATTTAGAAATTCGACTTCGTGAAAATAAAAAGTGTTTTGTCTACGTAAATCTTTTCGAGCTTTTGTATATTCTATTGTGATTTGGTTTATAATTACTTATTGGATTAACTTGTTTTTAATTGCTAATACCATTACCGTATCCGCCGTATTTTTTGGAATACTTATGAGTATTATTATATTTACATATTTCTATGTGATTGATGTGGATATTATGGATGTGATCGGTATAACGATTTAACCATTACGCTCTCGGAAAATAAAATGTGTTTTAAAAGCACGAAGTTAAACCATCTTACTCCAATTATCCAGTTCCTTGATGGCAATACCAGAATCTTTATTGATCCAGTCAAAAGCCATAAAACCAGCTGTAAAAAACGCAGAAGGAATAAAAAAGGAAGTATAAGTGCTTAACAATCCGATCACACATGTTCCCATAGCGTGTGTTTTCCAAACATGAGCAAGTTTTGTTCTCTTATCCAGATTATGTACGATAATTGCTTTGCATGATGCCCTATAATGTGGACATTGTAATTCAGAACTTAATATGTGCAAGCACTTTGTTTGCAATCCAGCTAAACGTAATTCATTCGCTATTAGTTGCACCGCAATTTGCCTAGACATTTGAATAATAAACAGCAAGATACCAAATTTTAGTTAAGGAATTTTATACCTACATACTTATATACTTTTAGGCTAATTTATGTACATGTACACACCCTTGGCCTTTAAGTAAAATAATCTCGTTATATCGAAACAACTGACGAAGGGAGTCAAATTCGCCTTCTGACAGCTCGTAGCTAATGTCATCGCCACCGATACCAATTAAACGATCGTCGTTGTAATAAATATCTTCGCCTGGTAAACAAGCAAGAATTAAAGTTGACCAAGCAGTGGTACGACGTTCTGAGGACATTTTGAATTTTATTAATAGGGTAAATTTTCAATAGGAATACGAGTAAGATTGCTAACCAGTTTTCTCAGAAATAAGATTCTATTTTCTTCCGAGTTTAGTATATTGGCTGATATATAATCATCAATTGCTTGTAACCTTGCTTCTGATCCAATACACATGTACGATGAAGCACCATATACTAAGCCTTTATCTCCATTACAAGCATCTGGTAACTTTGACCCTTTTAACTCAGAGTACGCTTGTTGACATTTATCAACGTCGTTTAAACGAGTGATATAAATAGCAGCACCAAGTACTTCTTTGGCAAGTTGATTGATTTTAGACATTATGATCTAGAAATTTGACGCGTAAATAAAAATTTCTTTATTATAAAGTTTCTTATGTCCTTTAGTATAGTTGTAGCAGCAACTGAAAAAATGGGTATAGGAAGTCGTGGGAGATTACCTTGGAAATTATCGAAAGATTTAAAGTATTTCAAAACACTTACAACAAAAGTTAGTGACATAAAGAAGCAAAATGCAGTTATCATGGGTAGAGTAACATGGGAATCTTTACCTCGTGCACTTCCGAACCGACTAAATGTAGTATTGACGAGAAATGAAAAATATAAAACGCCAGAAGGAGTACGAAAGTATGTGAGCTTAGACGATGCACTAAAAGCGTTAATGAAGGAAAGTACGGTTGAACAAATTTTCGTAATAGGTGGTGCACAAATATATCAAGAAGCCATGTATGATATAAGGTGTTCGGCTATCTACCTCACACTTATTTTTCAAGAGTTTAGTCATATAGATGTTTATTTTTCTCGCATAAGTAATGACACTTTTAGGCTAATTGAAAGATCGAATATGCAAGAAGAAAATGGTATCTTGTTTCAGCACTTGATGTATATAAAGATATAATTTATAAAATAAACATGTCTCTGTGTTGGAAGTATTGGTCTGCGGAGGTATGTAAGGACTTTGCAGCGAAAAAATCATTGAAAGATTTAACAGATCAAGTGCGGGTAATACCTGAAGCACAAATTGATTTGAAAGTATTAGGAAAAGATTCACTCCAGATTTTACTCGATCATGTTCCATATTTTCATGTTGATTCGAAAGGCTGCCGTAAATTACGTGGAAACTTTTATGACGTAGAGCTACCTTGTTATAGATTATATAAGGCGATCTATGATGAAAAGTTAATCAGCAGAGTCACACAGTGGAACAGTAAATTAATTTCCGTAATTGAAGTGGTCAAGAAAAGCAATGGCAAGGTTATGGATACAAAAAAGTTAGAGTATCGTCTGTCTGGCACAGATATCTATATTTGCAATGGCGCCCAAATGTTGTTCAAGTTCAATGGCAAACGTGGCTGCACAGCATTACAAAATAAATACATTTTACGTTTGAAATCTAGTTTTGCTAGTGGTGGTGATGGATGTATTATTTTGTAATAAAATTCAATGAGTCTGGAAATAGTACAACGCATTCTTAATTTAGAAAAGACTGTCAAGAGTTTAGAAGATACAGTTAAAAAATATAATGAAGAAGTGATACATGCTCTAGATACTTTAAGAAGTGCTTTTGCTCCAAAATGTCGTAACCCGGAATGTAATAGGCAAGCTGAACCAGACTATGAATATTGTTTTTATCATGTGACTGAATAATGACGTAAATCTTTTTTGAACATAATTCAAAATGTCAACAAAAGATGCGGACAATTTAGAAGCCAGAGTAAAGCAGTTGGAAAAGGCATTGGAAAGAGTAACTAAATTCCAAAAAATATCAGTTCAAGTTCTTGATGCTCATCTCAAAAGAATAAAGGAATTGGAGGAATTCCAGGACATATACAATTCCACACGTGGTTGTGATGTATCTGGCTGTCGTCAATCGGCTCACTCTGGATATTCAAAATGTTTGCAGCATCAATGTGAACATATACGGCATGAGAATTGGAATGTAAAGCATGGTGATTTAGATGACGACGACTAACATACGTTATATCTAACATGCGTTATACCTAGTTCGCACTGCATCTTTGCTAAATAAATCAATGTAATTATCACGTGTTTGCAGTGTTCCATCATGTAGTGAAGAAATATTAACTTGTTTTGATGCAAGTACTTCACCGTATAAATTTAATTGGCTTAGTGTATCTTCTTTCAATATGTATATGGAATTGTCTTTCACTGATATTGACTCTACTTCACAAGAAAAGTAAGGAGATTTCGTGAAACGTGTGTCAAATAAGGTAATGTAGTCATCTGGAACATAGTCTTTAGTGAAAAGCTGAAAACCACTATGTCTTAACATATAACAATAATACTCAGGAAAATAGAATGAGGTTGGTGCTAAAGTCATCCATAAATGTTCAACGTAAGGCTCAATTGGT
>Ga0207686_10001048_pt1 | contig 16362 bp, 14 predicted proteins | sample KBSM24metaG_FD_184396 | JGI IMG/M metagenome (GOLD analysis project Ga0207686, IMG submission 184396) | Miscanthus rhizosphere microbial communities from Kellogg Biological Station, Michigan, USA - KBS M2-4 metaG (SPAdes) (version 2) | ecosystem: Host-associated > Plants > Roots > Rhizosphere >...
TTCCCGCCTGCACCGCCCGGACCAGCGCCTTGCGGCCGCGGTCCCTGACCTTGCGCAGCCTGACCCTGAGCTTCACCCTGCGGACGTGCCTGACCACCGCCGGGAGCGCCGGCGCCCGGGCCACCCGGACCACCGCCCATGCCGCCGAGCATCGCCGCAAATTGGCCGGGAACGCGGCGAATGATCGACTCGGGTTTGAAAACTATGGTCACAGGTTTTTTGGTAGACAGGTCGTTAATCTTAACTGTGTTCGTGGCCAGGTCGATCGACGTGACTGTGCCGCCGGCAATCTTGAAGGTACCAAACAAAACTTCCTGGGCCGTCAGATGCAGGCCGTCCGCTGATTTTTCGCCCTTGGCATTGAACTGATCGCCCACTTTGATTTGCTCAAACTCGGCGGCTTTCGCATTTTCGTACCTGGGAATTGAATCAGGCGGATACTGTCGAATCTTTGCCTTATCAACCGTCACGGTGATCAGCTGCGACGCGCCCATGATTGAGCTGCTGCCTACACTCACCTCTTTGGTAGAGGGATTCACCGACTTCACGATTCCCTTGGCGCCGCGAGCCCAGGCCATTTTCTCGGCCGCGTTCTTCTTGGCGATGTCTGACTGGCTGACGACGATGATCTGCTGAGCCGGAACCGACTTCTGATCAGCTGCGACATATCCTCGCGCGACCAACCCATCGCCGACGGTTATCTCAGTCAGCGAGGTCTGCTCGGCCTTGGCCTTGTCCGTCTCACCCGGCGGCATCCGCTGATACGTCGTCTTTTCGGTAACGCTCGCCACCACGACCGAGCCGGCCGCAGTCTTGATCGTGATCTGACCAGACGAAGAGTTGATCTCGGTAACCTTGCCGAAAACCTGCAATGGTTTGATCGCCGGATCCGGCGTCTGCGCCAACGCAGCACTCGCCAGGCAAACCAGCAGGAAACTTGAAATTAAAATCGAAATTGTGCGCACGGTCTTATCCCTTGTGAGTTTTTAGAGTAACTATTGTTTACGCCCGCCCCAACTAATTGGTTGCAAAAAGATTAGATAATTGCAGCAGATACCTGCTGAAGAATGGATCGACGTTCTGAAATGTAAATTATTAACGCTGTTTCTTTTGCTCCCCGTCGCGTTGCGCGTCGACTTGTGCGACCCAGGCGTCAAATTTCTGTTGCTGTTCCGGCGTGAGCACCGCGCGAATTCGGCCGCGCGCCTTTTGTCTGGGTTCCTCGAAACGCGGCTTCAATTCTGTTCGTAGCGCCTTATATTCGTTCTTGGTTTCATCCAGAATGGCGCTGACGGATTTCACTTGATCGTCTGTCAGACTCAAATCGCGGCGCAATTTCTCCATCTTATCGCGCGGAGCATTACGTTCCGGACGAGTCATCGCCCGATAAAAACCGGTGACCGCACCGCCGGTCAGTGATCCGAGCACAAAGACCACCACCAGTACGAGCCAGACCTTCAATGTAGTGTTACCCTGCTTTGTCATTTCGAGTTCGCCTCGTAATTTCGTTCGACGATGATATTGAATACTTCTTCGCGCGACGGTCCGTTGCGGCTCGCCAGCACAGTCCGTTCGACGCCAGGATCCAGCGCGCCAATCAGTGGCTCATCGTCCGCCTGAGCGACCGGCACCGGCGCCGTTTGGGTCGACCAGACGGTGAGGCCAGCTGCCATGATCGCGACCAGGGCCATCGCCGGAACGGCGCGCCAGGCTACCTGGATAAGCGACAGCCAGCCGCGCGAGTCCGGTTCCGGGCCTTCATTTATCGAGGCGCGAATGCGCGTAAAAAGAAATGGCGACGACGACGCTGCCTCGATGTCCGATTCGCTGGCGCTGGCGGCCTTTAGCACGAGTTTCGCGACTCGATCCAGTTCTTCGTTTTGGGGGCTATCCGATTTGAACATCCGAACTTCTCCTGCGGCCTCAGTTTACCGCGCTCACCACCAAAAGACGATTAAAAACCGGGGAAAGTTACAAGAATTCTCCCGCAGTTTCCAGCCGGTTTCGTCTACAAATAACGCTGCAATACCCGCCTCAGATTCGCCCGGGCCCGATGCGCACGCACCTTCACTTTGGATATCGACCATTTGGTAACTTCGGCGATTTCCGCTACTGAAAAGCCTTCCACGTCGAGCAGGGTCAGCACCAGCCGATCATCTGCACTCAACCGCGATAAAAGCTTCGCTGCCAAATCGCGCGAAACCAGTTCCGTCTCGACGTCCCTGGGAGGCGAGCGCATTTGCGCCGCAAATTCCTGCGCTTCACTCTCTTCGATATCGCCAAAGCCCTGCTCGGGACGGCGCCGCACGCGTCGCAGATGATCGTAACAACAATTGATTGCGATTTGCGCCAGCCACGCTTTGAATGAGGCCGCGTGGGTTCCGTGATAACTGCCGAGCGCGAAGTAAGCTTTAGTGAAGCTGTCCTGGATGATCTCTTCGATCTGTTCTCGCTGCCCAAAGAAACGTCCCGCCACGCGCGCTACCTGCCGGCGATGCCGCTCGAACAATTGCTCGAATGCGCCCTCGTCACCAGTCGCAGCCGCAGCGACCAGAACATCATCTGTCAGCTCCGTCTCTTCCACTCTCTTGAATGCTTGCGACATAAGACAGTCGCGTTAAGCTCGGACCCGCTCGTTCATTTTCCACCCCACGCGATAGCGCGCGGTCAAAGCGAGCCCAAGACTGGCGACCAGCAAACCCGCCTGGACGAAAGGCCAAATATAAGGAATCGAGGACCAGACAATCCAGAAGGTCACGCCCAGCAAGAGCATAACCGACTCGGACTTCAGTTGGGGCGACAATTTCCGCTGCAACCATCTGCCCGTGCTCACGATGATTACGACGCGACCAAAGACCGTAGCGACCACGGCGAGTAACAGAGCCAGAATTGCAATAGCTGCGCTCACCATCGAAGGCAGCAGCCACAGACTCCCCAACACTCCCAGAGTGATTGCGACCGCACCGACCAGGCCGATTACGGCCACGCGAATGCTGGTCAATTGTAATCGCGTCACGGCGCGGCTAATTGTGTTCGGCATGACGGAGGTCACCGCCAGCGACACCACGAACCAAATTAAGATCGCCAGCAGACGGGTGCCGAAGAAGACCGCCGACAACTGCGGATGGAGCACGCTGAACGGATCGCGCATCACCTGCCGGAGTTGATCTTCATAGCCGGCGTACATGATCGTGACGGTTTTCGGATCGCGATCCCGAGCCTCTTTATCATGATGATAAATTCCACCGAGCACAATCACGTCGCCGCCAATCCGAGCGCCCGGTTGTTGAATTACCGATCCGCCAATCGCCGCCACGTCGCCTTCGACGGCGCCTTCGACAATCACGTCGCCTCCAAACGCCATCGCGCCTTCTTTGACGGTTCCGGTGATCCGAATCGATTGGCCCATCCCGAACACGGTCGAATTAACCACCCCGTCAATGACCCGAGCTTGCGGATCAATCGGATGCTGAGCCGTGACCGGTTGGCCGGCCGCTGCCACGATGAGAAATAGCAGCAAGCCCGAAAGCCCGAGTGCTCGCCGTAAGCACTGCGGCGCTTCCACCACGATCTGATCTGTAAAGGAGGGTAGAACGTGAGCAGCAGTCATTGAACGGGACAACTCCTATTCAATGATTTGCGCACGCCGATATCTGACGATTAGGAAAGACAGGCAGGAAACCGAGAGGATAAATGCGAAGACCAGCAGCAGACGAGATCCAGGTTGCGTATCCAACATCGCGCGCCCAATGACGCGGGCGCAGACCGACGCTGCTGAGACAGCATCAGAAACTACCTGCCACAGTAGATCGGACAGCACCCGCACCACCCGCAGAGACGACCGCAGCGGATCAAAAACAATCGCGCGCGTCGCCGCACCCAGCAAACCAAATGAAACCAGGGCGAGCGCCATGCACAATTGAATGGCCCGTTTTCGCTCACGACCATTGCGCATGCCGGCCAAATCATTTTCGGCACGCGCAGTTACCACGCGGGAAAAATTGCTCGGCAGGTCGAACCCGTTTGATTGATTGAACGCGACGTCCAGCGTGCAAAGTAACTGGCGCTGGGCGCGTAGCTCAGTCGCACATTCCTTACAGTGCTTCACATGTTCCTCGAAGTGAAGCAGCGCCGGGCCATCGAGCTCACCATCCAAGTACGCGGCGACATCTTCCAGTTCACATTTGATTTGAGCGTCGTTCATCCGTTGGCTCACACGCCGTCGATTCCTCTCTGGACCAGCAAATCGCGCATCGCCTCGCGGGCGCGAAACAGACGGTTCTTGACTGTGCCCAGGGGCAGGCCGGTCACTTCGGCGATTTCGTCATAGCTCAGGTCATGAGAATGTCTGAGGACGATCAGTTCGCGATATGCAGGCTGCAAGAGTTGCACCACTAATTCGATTTCCAGGCGCCGCTCTTTTCGCTCGCTCTCCTGTTCGGGCGTGAGCCGCTTGCTCTCAATCGTTATTTCGCGCCGTTCGCCTTCCACGCTGCCACTCAGGGTCTGCTCGCGTACCGAGTGCCGGCGCAGATGATCGATGGCTGCGTTGTGGGCGATTTTGTAAATCCAGGTTGAGAATTTAAATTCCGACCGATAACGATTGAGCGAGTTGTAGACTTTGATGAAAACTTCCTGGGTTAAATCGAGCGCCGAGTCATAGTCGCCCACCATGCGATAAACGTACGCAGCAATCGGCCGTTGGTAACGGCGCACCAATTCTTCGAATGAAGCTTCGCGCCCGGCGACCGCCGTTTGCACCAACTCGTAATCAGCGAGCCCGGCGAATATCGATGATGCGGCAGTACTCATAGGCCAGTTGTGCGATTCTACGCAGGTCGCAACCTTAAAGTTTCAGATAAGCAGACATTTCCGCAGTTCGTTGCGGACGGATTTGATGATGCAATCCGGCGGATTGTGCCGCAAACCGGCAGTTTGCGTTACTGCTCACCAGGCGAGCCGCGCGAGGCCCGCGGGCGCCGCCAGCGCATCAAAATCGAGAGTATTGCTCGGCACCGTGAGTCCCACGTCGCTGGCACTCAAGGCTTTCAGTCCGGCGCCGAACGCTTCGCGGGCTATTTCCACCACACGATCTTTGTCAACGCGTTCGCCAATCACCAGCAATCGATCGACTGACTTGGCTTCGCCGGGTGTGCTGACACGATCGCGATAAAACAAAAGGATGCGATGCAATTCGTCTTCGCGTTCGCTGACGTCGCAGAAAACCGTGCGCACCGCCAGAGGTTTTTCACCGCGCATTAACACCGCCGTAAATCCTTCGTCGTGGGCCGACAATAACAATCCGTCCCCGCTTTTCCCATTGCGCAGCCACTGCTCTTCGCCTGCGTGGCGGGGCAGAATCAAGCCCACCTGCCATTTCAGCGATCGGAACAAGGCTTCGTACTCGACCAGCACCTCATGCCGGACCGCGTTAACCAGGTATCGTGTCTGCTTCTGCGCATCGGGCGCCATCGGCTCGCGCGAAACGCGCAACTCTGACGAAGGCGCGCCAAAGCTGCGCTCGACCTTCCATTCGAAAACTTCTTCGGCTTCGCGGCGAGAGGCAGGTGATCCTTCAATGGTGATAACTGCGGAACGCGTCGCCGCCTCGGGCAAGCACGCAGAAAACTTGCGCTGCCGCAAGAGTCCGGCGCTGGCCGCCAGATCGTTCAGAGCGCGCAGGACTTCGCCCGGATGAAGGATGTTCGGCTGATCGAAGCTCGCTTCGATGAGTTCGGGAGACAGGTTCACCGATGCCGCTCGTCTGATGACAAAGCCGCCGCGCGCGCGATCAAGCTGGACAATTGAAGCAAGCGTGCTCTCCAGACCGACCGCCGCCGAGGGCAGCCGGGGTCGCACGAGTTTGTGAATCGGACTTGGCATGAATCGGTGGTCAGTGATCGGTGGTCAGTGATCGGTGGTCAGTGGTCAGTGGTCAGTTGATTGGTTATTAAGCAGTCCATTCAAAATCGCTGACCACTGGCCACTGGCCACTGGCCACTGACCACTGATCACTGCCACTGATCACGGCCCCCGCCCACTGACCTACCATTCGCTGTAGGGCGTTCCTTCGGTTGAGACTTCGCTGGAAGAACTGTGCACGTCAGTGACGCCGGTGCCGCCTTCGGTTGAATAAGGGTCCTCGCCCGTCGCAATGGTCCAGTCCTTATTGTCGGTAATCGGATCCTTTGGCACTTCGCGCATGTAGCCCGCCGACACCAAATCATCGAGCGATTGCGGCAGCTTGCCTTTGTCGGCGGAGTACTGATCGATCAGCTTCCGCATGTTGAAAAGATCGTCTTTCAGCACGGTCTCGCGCGCGTGCATGATCGTCTTTTGATATTGCGGCAAAGCGATGGAAGCCAGGATGATGATGATCGAAATTACGATCATCAGCTCGAGCAGCGTGAAACCCTTCGATCGCGGATTGCAGATTGCGGATTGCGGATTTTGCCGCCGCCGCCAATCCGAAATCCGCATTCCGAAATCCGCAATCAATTTACCAGTCACGATACTTCTCTCCGTTCAGGGCCACGCCGTCTGATTTTGAATGCACGTCGAAAACATTTTCGCCGCCCCACGAATTTGTATCGGCGCTGTCATAGCAGGATCGAAACTCCCAATCCGCTTTGCCCGTCATCGGATCAACCGGAATCTTGCGCAAGTAAATCTTGATCTTGGGTTGTTGCGATTCATCGCTGGCGGCGGCTTCGGTCGCGGTGTAATTCATATTGCCGCGCCGGCCCATGCCGGCCGCCGTGATCGGCAGGACATTCACACCTTTGACCATCGTATCGAGATCAGGCGGAAAACGATCGGGATTATCGGCAGTAAAAATCGTCTGATCCGTAATCGCGACGCGAACCCGCGCATCACTGAAAATGTTTCCGGCTTGCTGCGGATTCTGCGGGTTCTGCGGGTTCTGGTTCGGCGGGTTCCTGGGTGCCTGCTCCTGTTGGGCCGTGGTTTGTCCCTGCTGTTGATTGGCCTGCATTTGGGCGCCGGCGACAGCCTCACGGTGAAACTGATCGATTGCCTCTCGCATCTCCCGCAGCGCCTCGCGAAGTTGCAGCTCCTTCTGCCGCTTTACTGAAACCTGCACCAAAGGCACCACGCCGAGCGTCAGGATGGCCAGGACTGCGCAGGTGATGACTAGTTCGATGAGACTGAAGCCTGAGTCGTGGACAGGATTGAAGTGTAGAGACGACCAACCAAGCCGGCGAACTGGAAAAATTGCCGCACGGACAACTCGCTGCCGACTCCTGACTCTTGATTCCTGACTCCTGCTTTTCATTTACTTCACCGTCAATTTAATCGGGTTAATCTGCATCAGCAGCGGCCGTCCGTCGGCCGCCACTACGTGCACGTTCGAAATATCGAAAGCGAGTGTGGTGTCGCCGGCCGCCAACGCTTCAACGTCAATATTGATTAACGCTCCGTCGGCGGTGACAGATGAACCAGCCCCCGGCGCCACGGTAATCAAGACCATCCCGTGTTCGTCGATTGATTGAGTCAGAGTCGGCGCACTCTTGGCGTTGGCAAACAGATCGCCCATCGAGATGGAACTGACCTTCAGCACTTTGGGATCAAAGCGCAGCATCATGATCGCTGTTCCCAGCGGAGCGTCGGACTTGACTCGCACTTGCAAGTGTTGCTTATCACCAACCTTCAGCTCTGTCTTTTCCGAATTCAAACCAACTTCAATCATCGAAGGAGCAGGTTCTGATGGCTTCGTGGTCACCAACTTCACATCGGTCTTGGGCGCGACGTCGACTAACGGCGTCATCGCGTTATCCTGCCTGGCGCTGACACTGGTCGAAGCCACACTCGTCGGAGACGACACGAGATTCTGCAGAGCGGTCGCCACGTCAGCCGGCTGGGCCACGGTCGGATTGTCATTAGTCGTGACCGTCGCAGACTTGGGCTGCGGCATGGCAGTATCCGTCGGCAGCGTCGTCGCCGTAGCGTTCGCAGCTGAAACTTTTGCAGACGCAGGCTGTGTCTGGGCCGCGCTGAGGGCGCTGACCTGGGCCGGAGCAGTTGCATTCGCCGGAACCATTTGCGACTCAGTCACCTTGTTCGCGGCCACGTCGGTTTTCGCCGCAGCTTCATAAGTCACTTCCGCGTCGGGCAATTGCACGACCGGGTTCTTCGGCAACCGGCGCGCGGCGGCAATCTGCTCGTCGCGTTCCGTCTCTCGCAGCATCGCTTCCAGCGATCCCGTCGTCGGCGCCTGCAAGGTGCCGCTGGGACGCATGAATTCATCGCGCGGCGTGAGCGCGGGCGCGCGCAGCACGCGCGGCGTCACTGAGATCACGATGTCGACACGCCGATTCTCCTTGGTCGGTGACGTAAATAACCGGCCTAATATCGGCAAGCCTCCCAAAACCGGCAGTCCCGCGCGCCCGTTGGACTGCACCTCGGTGGCCACGCTGGCGAGCATCATCGTGCGATTGTTCTGCACGCGCGCCGTTCCCGTAATCGTTCGTTCGGTAAACGTCGGCGTGAGTGTATTGGCTCCCGTTACATCCTTTGATTCGATGTTCATCTTCACCTGGACATCGAGGTTCGGAAAAACTATCGGGGTAAACTTCAGCGTCAGTCCCGTCGGTTCATAGTTGATGACGGGAAAACCGCCGGTCGGAAAGCCGGTTGGATTCGTGGGGTTCGTTCCGGTCTGCACTCCGAACGGATACGCCTGCGCAGTTTGCACCGGCACGCGCTGGCCGATGCGCGCCGTCGACTCTTCGTTATTGAACGCGTGAACCTGGGTCGACGCTAACAGTTTCGCGTTGTTGCGGCTCTGAAATATCGTCAGGACCGAAGGCGGAATGACGAGCGCGGCGGCGGCGGCCGTAGGCACGCCAGCCAGAATGCTGCGCACATCGACGCCCGGCGTCTGGGTGGGATTGGTCGTTGAATTCGATGTCAATACCGACAAACCCGGCGAGCCGCCAAGGTTAAATCCACCGGCCGTCCCCAGCTGGTTACCAATCTGCAACAGGTCGCTGTGGTTCACTTCATAGATATCGACATCCATCACCACTTCCGCGCGATCCTTATCGAGACTCTCGAGCAACTCACCGATGAGTTTCACGTTCTCGGCCGTGTCGCGCACGGTAATGCTGTTGGTGTCCTTGTCCGGAACGACAATCGGCTGCGGCCGGCCGACGGAAGCGGGCAGCGCCTGGCCAATCAGTGTCTTGATCTTTTCCGGATCTGAATTCGCGATGAAGAAGGTGCGCACGACCAGCTGTTGATACTGTGGGCGACGGGCCTGGTCGGCCACCAGAATCGTGCGCCGGTCGAGCTTTTGAAAGAACAAGCCCTCCTGCAGAAACAGCATGTCGAGCGCCTTGGCAGTCGTCACTTGCTGCAGATTCATATCGACGGGACGCGGCTGTGCAAATGTCTGCCGATCGAACATCACGTTCAAGTTGAGATCGTTCGCCAGCGATTTGATGACGGTCTTGATGTCGACGCCGTTATAAATAATGTTCCGTTGCGTCTCGGCCTTCGGTTGAAAGTCCGGCTCCTGCGGCTTGGTCGATGACTGGGCCGGCGTTCCGCCACCCAATCCGCCATCACCACCGGCGGAACTGGTTTCGGTCGCGGGGCCGGTAGCGGTCAGCCCTTGCTTGACCTGCTCAAGCCGGAGCATGCGCTCCATCTCTGAGACCGCCAGTTGATTCACCGGGTCGTAGCCGAATGCTTGTCGAAAGGCGTTGTATGCTCCGACGAAATCTCTCTGTTCCGCCAACGAACGTCCTTGCTGCATGAACATCTGCGATGCATTAAAGATCGCCCGCCCATAATGTAGCCGGTAATCGACGTTGCCCGGATCTTCAGACAGTGCCAGTGTGAATTCGTGCGCGGCTTTGTCCCATTGCTGCGCTCGTTCGTAATCGAGCCCGCGGTTGTAGGCGTCGCGGCCCTTGCGCGCGAAGGCGGACATGGGCAGCGCCAACATGGCAGCGACAATTGCCAGCGCCAGGATCGAATGCCAACGATTTGTTTGTTTCATAACTTCCTCTTCCCGGATTTACGTCAGTTGCTGGATCGCCTTCCGACAAAGGCTTTTGTATACACGCGACGAGGCTGAACGAGTTCCGCAATACCTGAAAAAACCCTTGCAGTCTAACACAATTAAGGCCGTTTTTAAGGGGACAGGAGTCTGAGACCGGTTCGGGTTCCCCAATCGTCGAGGCGGCAATTACGAAAGCAAATTCGCTAAGGCCTGCCGCTTAGATTCACTTCTTCGACAAAAGTTACCCTGTTAATTTCATGCAGCGTAGAAATTCCTGAAAAAACCTTTTTCAGGGCCGATTCGCGCAGGCTCGTGAGCCCTTCGGCCTCAGCGGCGCGCCGGACTTCTGAGCCCGGCCGGCGTTCGACAATCATCTCGCGAATGTTATCACTGAGGTCGAGCAATTCGTGAATCGCCGTCCGGCCACGATAGCCCGTGTGATTACAGGCATCGCAACCAACAACCGAATAGAAGACTCGCCCGGTATGCTCCTCAGGATGCAGGCCTGATTCCGCAAGTTCGGTATCGGACGGATGGTAAGCCCGCCGGCAGAAAGTGCAGAGCACGCGCACCAGCCTCTGCGCCAGAACGCAATTCAAAGACGAGACGAAGTTGTAAGGCTCGACGCCCATATTCAGGAACCGGCCAATCACGTCGATCACGTTGTTGGCGTGGACGGTGGTGAAAACCAGGTGGCCGGTCAGCGCCGACTGAATTGCGATCTGCGCCGTTTCTTCGTCACGAATTTCGCCGACCATGATCTTGTCGGGATCGTGACGCAGGATGGAACGTAACCCGCGAGCGAAGGTGAGTCCCTTCTTTTCATTCACCGGAATCTGGGTGATGCCATGCAACTGATATTCAACCGGGTCTTCGATCGTGATGATCTTGTCTTCTTCGTTGCGGATCTCGTTCAACGCCGCATAGAGCGTGGTCGTCTTACCGGAACCAGTCGGTCCGGTAACCAGCACCATCCCGTAGGGCTCAGCAATGTAACGGCGGAATTTACGCAGGTCATCCGGATCGAAGCCCACTACATTCAAATCCAGATTCTTAAACTCTTCGTTGATCTGTTCCTTGTCGAGAATGCGGATGACCGCGTCTTCACCGTGCACGGTCGGCATGATCGATACACGAAAGTCGACCGTACGTCCTTTATATCTGACGCGAAAGCGACCGTCCTGCGGCACGCGGCGCTCGGCAATGTCCAGTTCGGACATCACCTTGATACGCGAGATTAACGTCTGGTGGTAAGCCAGATCGATTGGGTCGACCTTTTGATAAAGCGCGCCGTCGATGCGGTACTTGACCTGAACTTCAGTGTCGCGAGTTTCGATGTGAATGTCTGACGCGCGCGATTCCATCGCGTTGTAGACGATGGTGTCGACCAGTTTGATGATCGGCGACATCTCGCTGTCGGTCGCCAGACGATCGAGATCCAGCACCTCTTCGCCTTGTTCGGTTTCGCGGACCAGCGAAATGCGAAAACCGGACGCCGCTTCCTGCAACACGCGCTGGGTGGCGTCGCCTTTGCGCAGCACCACGTCGATCGCCCCGGCCGTCGCCACCGCCGGCACGATTCGTGTGCGCAGCGCGCCGGCCAATTCATCCAACCGATCGAGGTCGGTCGGGTCAGCCATGGCAACGTACAACCTGCCATTCTCACGACGCAGCGGCACGAATTGGTGTCGCACCATCAAATCGACAGGGACTTCAGACAGTAATGAGTAGTCGATGGGAGATTCGCCTTCAGTCGGTAACAAATTAACGAAAGGCAGCCGATAACGACTCGCCATTTCCTTCGCCTGGCGCACCTCGGGCGGCTCGCTCGCGAGCGGCAAATCATCATCGCCATTCATGCTGCCGCGAATCGCGTCCGCTACTTTCGTTTCCACTTGTTCGTCTGAAACTTGCTTCATTTGGTAGCGCAAGTTGTTAACTTGCGGTCTTACTTATCAAAAATTCGCAAGTCAACAACTTGCGCTACTGCTCTAGTGCGACATCGGTCCAGAGGAGATCGATTTAATAATCGGCAAGTAAATCGCCAAAAGGATCATCACCACGACACCGCCCATCACGATCAGAATCGCAGGCTCAAGAGTCGTCGTCAACTGCTCGAGTTTCACTTCCGCTTCAGCGTCGTAAAAGGTCGCCACTTCGTCGAGCATCTCACGCAGGCTGCCTGATCGCTCGCCGATGCCGATCATATCCAAAGCCAGCTCAGGCATCCAATTCGCCGTCTCCAAACTTTCCGTGAACGATCGGCCTTCGCGCACCAGCGGCAGAATCGCCGCACTGCGCTCGCGCAATTCCATGTTGGTGATTGACTCGGCCGCAATCTCCCAAGACTCGACGATCGTGATGCCTCCGGCCAACAACGTCGCCAGAGACCGCGACGCCTGGGCAGTAGTCATCTGCACCAAAAGTTTCCCGACCAGCGGCAGCTTCAAGGCGAAGCGGTCGAGCGTCAGACGTCCCGCGGGCGTGCGCGACCACAAAAACGCGGCCACTGATCCAATTGCCAGCACCGGCACGAGCCACACTGCGTTCCGCATCAACCAACCCGAAAGGCCTAAAACAATCAGGGTTGGCAGCGGCAGTTCATTCCCAAAGCCGGTAAACAGAGTAGACATGCGCGGCACTACGTACGTGGTTAAGAAAACCACCATCCCCAGGCAGGCAAAAAGCAGAAACGCGGGATAGGCCAGCGCGCCGCGAATCTTCCTTCGCAGCCCAACCGAGCGCCGCATGTAATTCACATAACGCGAGAGCACGTCGTCCAGCGCGCCCGAACGCTCGCCGGCCAGAATCGACGCGGTGTAGATTCGCGGAAAGGTGGAACCCTGCGCTGCGAACGCTTGCGAGAGCGCCGCGCCACCGCGGATTTGTTCTTCGACTTCTTCCAGCACCGCGCGTAGCTTTGGTGAAGTCGCGCGCCGGCGCAGCATCGTAATAGCTTGCAAGATTGGAATACCGGCGCGCAGCAGCGCTGAAAGTTGTTGATTGAAGAGCAGGAAGTCGTTGGCTTTTACCCGCGAGCGTCCGCCGGCCGCGCCACCCTTTGTCAGGAACGAAGCGCCTTCCATTTTTGGCGGGGTCACCGCGAAGACCTTGAAGCCTTCACGCTCGAGCCGCGCGCGCGCTTCATTCGCCGCGAGCGCTTCAACCGTGCGCGTCACGATTTCGCCAGCCGGGGTTCCTAATCGAACAATAAATTCAGCCATTTCTCAGTCGGAGTATAACATTTGGAGTGCGGCGGCTTGACGCCGCTTTTTCATTTTCCCTCCGGGCCGAAGGGATTACAAAGCGGCGTAGAGCCGCCGCACTCCAAATTGCATCACGCGCGAGCATCAATCAAGTTGCAGAAACCTAAATACTCGTTGACGTTTCCCGTTGTTTGAAATATCGTCCGCGCCACTTAAACAGGAGGTCCCCCGATGCCGCCATCAGTCCAGACCAGATCAAATCAAAGTGAACACTTAGTGCGCGGACTGACCCTCGTGGATGCCACGATGATTGTCGTCGGATCGATGATCGGCTCAGGCATCTTTCTTGTCTCGGCTGAATCGTCGAAGCTGGTTGGCTCACCGGGATGGTTGCTGGTGGCCTGGGCCATCGCCGGCGTGTTGACCATTACGGGAGCACTTTCCTGCGCTGAGCTGGCTGCGATGATGCCGCGGGCCGGCGGCCAGTACGTTTTTCTGCGCGAAGCGTACGGTCCCTCTTTCGGTTTTCTGTTTGGCTGGGCATTGTTCCTGGTGGTCCAATCGGGCACCATCGCGGCGGTGGCCGTGGCCTTTGCGAATTTCCTCGGCGTACTCGTACCAACCATCTCGTCGGAAAATTATTTGATCGCGCCGCGTGCGATCCTCGGGTCTTACGCGATCAGCGTGTCAACCAATCAGGTCGTCGCAATCGCGCTGATCATGTTGCTGACTTTCACCAACATGAACGGACTGAAGACCGGCAAGTTCATTCAGAACACCTTCACGTTCACCAAGACTGCGGCGCTGCTGGGCCTGGTGGTGGTGGGACTAACCATCGGATGGAAAGTCGGCCTGCGCGACGGCTCTGCGTTCTGGACGTCCTCATGGTGGAACCCGACTTTGAATGGCTGGAAGCCCGACGCTGCGCAATTAGGTTTTCAAGCCGAGGGCAAAACTCTGGTATCGCTGGCATTGGTCCTATACCTGGGCCGGGCGATGAGCGGGCCGCTGTTCGCCCAGTCGGCGTGGAACAATGTCACCTTCACCGGCGCTGAAGTTAAAGACCCCGGCCGCAATCTGCCGCGCGCACTGTTGATTGGGTGCGGCGTGGTCGTAACCCTCTACCTGCTGGCGAACCTCGCTTACGTCGTGGTGCTGCCGCTTAAGACGATTCAATCGGTTCAGGCAAGTCGCGTCGGCACGGCCGCGATGCAAGCGATCTTTGGCGACCCGGGCCGAATCATCATGGCCATCGCCATCATGATTTCGACCTTCGGCTGCAACAACGGATTGATTCTCGCGGGCGCGCGCGTCTACTACGCCATGGCCTGCGACAACCTGTTCTTCAAACGCGTGGGCACACTGAATGCGAAGCATGTCCCCGCGGTGGCCTTGATCACACAGGGCGTGTGGGCATCAATGCTGACCCTGCCGCGCGTAATTACCACCGACCAACAAACCGGAAAGATCACTTACGGCAACGTCTATTCGCAGTTGATCGAATATCTCACGTCAGCCGATTTGGTTTTCTACGGCTTGATGGTCGCGGCGGTCATTGTGATGAGAAAAAAAGCCGCGCAACTTGATCGTCCTTATCGCACCTTTGGCTATCCGGTGGTGCCGTTGATCTACATTGCGCTCGCGTTGTTCTTCGTGATCGACCTGGGATATTTGGCGCCGCGGACTTCGGGCGTTGGTTATTTGATCGTGCTGACCGGTCTGCCGGCCTATCTAATATGGAGAAAGCAGGCGAAAGCCACGTGAACTTTGCGCCTGCCTTCATTTGCCGTCTGAGTGCTCCATCGGCCGTGCCTCAAGCGGCAGAATCAATCAGACTTTAGCGACTCGCTGTTCCCTCTCCCGCTGGGAGGAGGAGCCAGGCCATAACCCAATTATAAGCCCGTCCTCCGCCCGGCCGCGGACCGCCGCCACCTGGGCCACCGGGACCGGGACCACCCGGACCTCCGGGTCCCGGGCCACCGGGTCGCATGCCATCCGGACCACCCGGTCGCCGACCCGGTCCATCAGGACCAGGACCGCCCGGCCGGCGATCTCTCCGCTGCCCATCGGGTTGGATCGTGTTCCGCATGGTTTGCAGTTTCATCTGCTGATCGGTAGTCAACTGGTTCTTGATCTTAATCAGCATTTCCATGTTCAATCGTTTTATCTCGCGCTCACCGTCAAGCACCTTGTCGAGCTGAGACAACGCAAGTTGCTCGTTTACCGAATTGCCCTTCATGGTTTCATGCAACGCTTCCATCGCATCAGCAACTTGCCATCGCAACTCGTTGAAGCGCGTCGTCGTGCGCTGAATCACTTCGCGTAAGAACGTTTTCTGGGCATCGGTCAAAGCCAACTCGCGCTGATGCTGCATGATCATGTCCGGAGAAAACATGTCGCCCTCCATGGGATCCTCAGGCGGCCGTGGCGCGCGCGGTGGCATCTGTTGACGATCGCCGTCCACAGGTTGCGGCGGCTGTGGCTGTTGGGCAGACGCGACGAAGCTGCTCGCCAAAATAAGCGTGATCAGGATCGCTGGAATCACGAAGACTCTGTTACTCATCTCATTTCTCCTTATCGTTTGAGCGCCCGGGCAAAGACGATTTCATCTGATTCGAATTCTCATTCAGCTGCGGTATTGATTTGAACAAGTCGTCTGTGGGCGAACTCAAAAGCCCGACCGTTGGTGATTGCCATGTGCCGATGGTCGTCTCTTTGGTTGTTTGATCCGATGCGACCAACTGCCGTTCGACCGGGGGCGCCGATCTTCTTAACCGCGGCTTAATGGATCGACGAGCAGTTCCTTCATTTCCGGTCGTCGGAAGTGTCTCAACCGTTCTTACATCTTCCTTGTCCTTCGGGGCTTCTACAGATTTCTTCTCGGCCGGCGCGGGTTTCGTGGGCGCCGGGTCGTTGGTGGACGCCTGCTGCGATGGTCTGCTGCGATTTGAATAGATCGACCAGGCAGCCAACGACCCAAGTGTCAACACGAGCAAAGCGGTCACCAGCGCAAAAGAAAGATTGAACGCGCGCCGCGGCTTCAGTGAACGCGCCTGCGTTCGATGCCACACTGACGTGAAGCTCGGCGTCGCCGATTGGTCGGCAACTTTCGCTTCGCTATACAGCGCT
>Ga0207686_10001050_pt1 | contig 16339 bp, 15 predicted proteins | sample KBSM24metaG_FD_184396 | JGI IMG/M metagenome (GOLD analysis project Ga0207686, IMG submission 184396) | Miscanthus rhizosphere microbial communities from Kellogg Biological Station, Michigan, USA - KBS M2-4 metaG (SPAdes) (version 2) | ecosystem: Host-associated > Plants > Roots > Rhizosphere >...
CAAAACCTGCTGTGGTTACTCAACCAGCCGGGTTGCCCCGTCAGTCGCCCCGCGTCTACTCAAAACGACCCCAACTGGCGCTACTTCAAGCTGGAACAAGGCGACGCCACCACCCACCAGTGGCAACCCATGCCGAACATCGTAGCCGCCGAAACCTACCTGGGCCGCCCCTTCACCGACCGTCCCGCTGCCGATGTTCTAGCCCAAACCGCCACCGAAGTTAACCTCATTGTCAAAAAGTTCCTGCGCAACATTCACGGTCAGCTGTCTGCTGGCGCCCGCTTGTGCCTAGCCGTCCCCGCCTGGCAAACCGCTCCAAATGTCTTTAAGCATCTACCCCTTATTGACCAGATCAGCGATTTGGGCTATAATCGAGTGAGATTTGAGCACGTTCGGGACGCACAACTCCTGTACTATCGGGAAGACCAGATCGTAGCTCGGCAAATTTTAGTATTAACCAGGAAGTAATATAGATGTCACACGTCAAAGCTGGCGGTACCGCCAAAAATACTCGAGATTCACCCGGCCAACGCCTAGGCGTTAAGCTGTTTGGTGGCCAAGTTGTTAAAGTTGGTCAGGTTATCGTTCGCCAAGTTGGCATGACCAAGCGCCCTGGCGTCGGCACTATGCTCAGCCGCAACTTCACCATCCACGCCACCCGCGACGGTGTCGTAAAAATGCAGACCCGCAAAGTCCGCACATTCTCTGGTCGCTCAGTGCGCCGCACCGAAGTTACCGTTGAATAAATCTTTTTACAAGTCCTCACTACAAAAAGCCCCACGTTAGATGGGGCTTTTTTGCCGGCGACAAACTTAAGCTTACACACTCACCAGTAGGGCTGAAGCACCCTCACGACTAGCTCTTAATAGCGCTTCGTCCTCTGGACGAGCATACTTCCAAAGATGATCACCTTTAGCATCCACCAAACGACCATGAAATCCTTGTGCCACGTCAATAATGTATACTTCACCGTCATCACCGCTTTTGAATCGCGCCCAAGCATGCCCACCAACACGCTCATCGCCCATAGCATTCCAGTTGATGTTGGCGTCAAAGCTCACTTCGCCCGTTAGCATACCTTCGTTAGCGTTAGCTAGGTCCTTAAGGATTCTTTCCATTATGAGCGCTGCCGTAGCCCCCTGATGACGACAGACACCCACACCAGCGTGCAGGAAGGCGGAAAGCGGCATCGTCTTACCGGCATACTGAGCCCTATCAGTAGATCCTCCTGTACGATCTGCAATCACTTGGGTAGTATCTACCAAGGAATATCGCATTTTTTCATGCACTACCGCAAACACAGCATCTACTAGACTCTTACCGGTTATACGCTGCATATCACTATCAATAGCCCGGGCCTTAACTTCGTCAAGCCATTCAGCATAGATCTCATCACCATCAAAATCAATTTCTGCAGCCTCATCAATCGGTCGTCCTAATTCATCAAAGTGAACCATTACACCACCGTCAATCTTGCTATCGCGCCGAAGGATATCTCGGCCGCCATATTGTAACTCTGGGCTATGTACAGCAGCCATCATAGTGTAGTCCCAGCTAGCCTTGTTGCCCATGCTGCCTAACTGTAGGTATGTTTTTGCAGTTGCAGAGTCAATACTCCACATATAGACATCGCTTGGATTCCACGAAGAAGCTTCCGGGACGACATCTTCATTCTCCTGCTTTTTACTGCGCCCAAAGATCTTTTTCAGACCCTTCACCGCGACTTCCTCATGCTCAGGCGCTTTGGGGGCTTGCCAAGTCACGATCTGCGTTTCGTTTGAAGTCGTGGCATTCGCCCGGACCTTTAGCTCGCCATCCACTACAGCTACCGTGAAATGCTCTCTAGATAACCGGCCGTCGCCATCTGTTATGCCTAGGTTAATCAATTTTGTACGACCAACTTGCATAGGTTCTTCGGTAATAAATCCCACCAGAGAGGCGCGCGTTTCCCCGGCACTGGTTGCGAAACGTGTTAATAGGCGGCGGCTAACCGGCTGTTCTATACCGTCGACCACAACCTTAGCTTCGGCCTTCACAACGCCAAACAGTTCCTTGCCGGCAATAATGACAGCTTCCAAATCCTGCCCTACCTGCAGGTTTGCGTTCTCTGCCCGGGAAAATCTGTTAGCGCCAAGTGGCACTGCCCTTTCTTGACCTTTAGGAACGGGCGTCTCCTTCGATGTACGTAGTAGATCGGCCGCTAACATATCGCGGTGTATGTTTGGGTCGATTACGGCTTCTGCTACTGATTCGTGTGACATAATTGTTTGTTTTGTTAGTTCTGGTGTTGGGTAACAGTATTAACATTAGCATAATAGTGCGTTTTAGTCAATATAATTGTTTAGACTTGTAGAACCTCCCTGCAAATCGCTGTAGCAATGGGAGGTCCTCTGTCCGGCAGATATCCCTCTGAAAAATGAACAGAGACCATAAACATGGTCTCTATTCATGCTGCAGAAAAGCTTGCCGACCACTTTAGAGAAAGCTCTAAGACTGGACGGCAGTTCCGCCTATAAGGCGTTGCAGAAGAGCTCCGATTCTACCACCCCGCCGAGACTCAGCAGCCGATACAACGGACGTTCCGTGTTCAGTGGCGTGATTGACTATTGTGAATGTCTTGCCGTCATCGGACAACGCCACAGTACAATGTTCTCTGGCAATTCCCTTTAGAGCAGCTGGAGTTGTTGCTGCATAGGCCATAACCTCACCGCGACTAGTACCAAGAGTAACACTTGTGCCTGGACGAACAAACTCTCCCATAGGTGCATCTTCAAACGGCCTTCCTGTCTGCTCGTCGCGTCTACCTTCGTCACGCAGGGGCATTAACAGGACACCCATCCTGTTGCCACCATCTCCGCCACTCATAGACCCTATGCTAAACCAAGCAGCGCCATTACCCATATTTAGGAGTGCAGTTGAACCGTTTCCGCCTTCACCTAGAATAGGAAGTCGGTCAAGGTCTAGCTCCATTGGATGGCCGGGCATAACTGGCCGCTCTACCGCACCCACTTTGTCTAAAAATGCTGGGTTTGCCGCCCTATGGTCTCCGTCTATCACAAACCGCGGAGGAAAATCGGATAACACGTTTGGGTTAGGTTGACTGGCTTGGTTGGACATAGTTAATATTCCTATTGTTTATGCTAGCGCTTGATACACTCTATACATTAGCATAATAGTTGTATATAGTCAAGTAATGTGATTAAACTACTCCCCTCTGGAGTACACCTTATGTACAAATATCGCCCGATTACAAATTTTAGGCTAGGCCAAGATGATATTTGATGCGGTCAACCACATCACTAATAACAACTTGGGATTTGACTAGGTAGTCGTCCACGCCAAGACCCTGAGCGCGGGTCTTGTCGGTTTCCTGGCTCAGCGCAGTGAGCATGATGATCTTGAGGTTGGCGGTTTCAGGGGTGTTACGCAGGATGTCTAGGACGTCGAAGCCACTTACCTTAGGCATCATGGCGTCTAACAAAACTAGGTCTGGCTTGTGGTCTTTGGCGGCGGCCAGGGCGTCTTCCCCGTTGGCTACGCGGCGAATATCGAAACCTTCGCTCTTCAGCCGCATCATATAGACACTGGCTAGCGCATCGTCATCCTCTACTAACAGTAGTTTTTTGCCGTTTGGGGTACCTTGCATACTGCTTATGCTACCCTTTACCCGTTATTTTTGCAACAAACTGGCGATAAAGCCACGGAACATGGGGTGCGGGACGTTGGGACGAGATTTGAATTCGGGGTGATACTGGCTAGCCAACAGGAATGGGTGGTCGACGCCTTCGATGACCTCCACTAGACCGTTGTCGGGGTTCATGCCGCTAGCGCGGATGCCCCAGCTTTCGTAATTGGACACGTATTTGGCAGTGGCTTCGTAGCGGTGGCGGTGGCGTTCATGAATATCTTGCGTTTTGTAGAGCTTGGCAGCCAGACTATCTTTAGCAAAGTGACAAGCGTAGTCACCCAGGCGCAGCGTGCCGCCGGTGTTTTCTTTGCCCTTTTGACCGTGCAAGATGTCTATAACAGGATAATTGGTGTCTGGGTCGACTTCGGTGGTGTGAGCACCCTTGAGACCACCCAAGCGGGCAGCAGCTATCACCATCATCTGCAAACCGTAACACAGACCCAGGTACGGCTTTTTGTGCTGCAAAGCGTACTGAGCAGCACGGATTTTGCCCTCTACGCCGCGGCTACCGAAGCCGCCGGGCACCACCACGCCATCCACCGATTCAAGCATAGCGGTGACTTCACTTTCTGAAGCAGTTTCTAGTTTTTCGGCGTCCAGCCACTGTATATCCACGTTAGTATCATTATCCCAGCCGGCAGCCTTGAGCGCCTCAAAGACGGACATGTAGGTGTCGTTGTTGTCTAGGTATTTGGCAACCACTCCAACGGTGACATTGTGTGGCAGCATGGTGGTGGCTTTGTGCACCACGGCGCGCCATTCTTTTAACTGTGGTTTATCATGCTTGAGCTGTAGGCGATCGCAAATAACATCGGCAATGCCGGTATCCTCCAGGGTGAGCGGCACTTCGTAAATACTTTTGGCGTTGGGCAGCAGCGCCACAGCGTTTTCGGGAATACCGGAAAACATGCTCAGTTTGCGGATGACACTAGCTGGGGCGGGCTGTTCGCTGCGAGCCACCAGTACATCGGGCATAATGCCAAAACCGCGTAGTTCGCGGACAGCATTCTGGGCGGGCTTGGTTTTGACTTCTTGGCTGGCACCCAGGTACGGCATGTAAACCACATGCACATACAAGCTATTTTCACGCCCTACTGCATAGCCTAGCTCGCGGATGGCTTCTATGAGCGCCAAACTTTCGTAGTCGCCCACCGTGCCGCCAATTTCTACAATGTGCACATCAAAACCCTTGCTGGCAAGTTTGATTTCTTCTTGTAAGGCACGCGTAACGTGGGGAATGTACTGGACCGTCTGGCCTTCGTATTTGCCAGCTCGCTCATCATCGATAACTTTTAAAATCACGCGGCCGGCCATCATGCTGCTAGCCTGAGTAAGTTCTTGGTCCAGGAAGCGTTCATAGTGACCAAGGTCTAGGTCGGTCTCGGCACCGTCTTTAGTGACAAAGCATTCGCCGTGCTCACGCGGGTTCAGCGTGCCGGCATCTACGTTTAGGTATGGATCACATTTTTGGAGGTTAACTTGCAGCCCACGGGCTTTTAAGAGATTGGCGATTGAAGCGGCCGTGATACCCTTTCCTAATCCGGAAAGCACACCACCTGTAACAAATACAAACTTGGTGGGTCTGCTAGCCACGTTTTCACCTCTTTAATTTCCTTTAGATACTACCCTATCTGGGCCAAACAATCAATCAAAAACACTGTAGTTTGGCCAAAATGTGATTTTAATCACGCGCACAGTGGTTAGCGCTTTAGCTTTGGGATTTTTGGCACTGGTCCTGAGCTTCGGGTGTGCTTGAATAGCACACCCTCGTGCGGAGGTGCCAAAAATCCCAAAGCTAAAGCGCCACGCACGCTTATTTATTTTCGAGGTAGGTTTTGGCAGCTTGTAGCTGTGTGTCTATATGGTCTTTGGTGTCAGCGTCCGATTGGGTCACAACCGTGTCGGGCTTGATGCCTTTGTGGTTAATGCTAGTTCCGTTGGGGCTATACCATTTGGCAATGGTTACCTTTAGCTCGCTGCCATCACTAAATGACAGCACCTCTTGTACCACGCCCTTACCGTAACTCTTTTCACCCATGATGGTAGCCGCTTTGCCGTCGCGTAGTGCCAGAGCGGTGATCTCGGCAGCCGAAGCCGAGCCACTGTTCACTAGCACTACGGTTGGTATGCCTTTGAGCGGGTTGTGGCCGGTCGCACGGGTGCTATCTACCACCTGATTACCGCGCTTTTCTTGCATAATCAGCGCGTTATCGGGGAGCCACAGGCTGGAAATATTTTTGGCGGACTCTACTTCCCCGCCTGGGTTGTCGCGCAGGTCTAAAATGACCTTTTTGACGCCCTGCTGTTGGAATGTTGTAACGGCTTGCTGTACCAGCTCGTAAGTGTTGTCACTAAACTGACTGACTCCCAAGTAGCCAACGCCATCATCTAGAACCTTAGAGATGGCCGTAGGCACGCTAATGGTGTCGCGAGTAATGGTAAAGGTCAACTGGTTTTGGCCACGTTGGATAACCAGTGTTACTTTAGTGCCCTTGGGCCCGCGGATTTTGGTGGCTGCATCGCCTGCAGTCATACCAGCTGCAGAGGTGCCATCGATGGTCACAATGATGTCCTTGGCATGCAGGCCCGCAGCGGCAGCCGGAGAACCTTTTAGCGGCGACATTACCACGACATTGCCTGAGGCATCTTGGTCCAACTGCGCACCCACGCCCGTTAAGCTTATGCCCTGCAGTTGGCTGTCAAAAGCTTTGGCTTCCTTGGCGGTGAAATATTCGGTGTACGGGTCTTTGGTGGCGTTTGCCAGGCCATGCTTTAGACCGTCTAAAATTTGGCTTTCGGTAAGCGTGCCATCGTAATTTGCCCTCAGCGTATCATAGATATGGTCGACACTGCTGTAATCGATGGTTTTTGGCAAGCCGGTGACACTACTGTAACGGTGCAAGTCTATAAGACGCAAGTGTCCCTCGCCAGTGACTACCCCCAGCCCAAAAATGACTACCACGCCTAAAACTAAGGCCGCATACCTACCCTCGCGACTACTACGGAGTCGCTCTACAATTTTCCCTATCTGCATATGGTTAGTAGTATACCCTACGCCAGGGCGTTTGTGGGGTACAATATGGAGAATGAAGATTCCCCCAAAATTGACCGTTCGAGAATGCACCGCCCAGGAGTATTCAGTAGCATTGGCGCAACTGTCCGGTCCTAAAACGCCGGCATCGTTCCTGCAGGCGCCGTTTTACGGCGCCTGGCAAGCCCGCACCGGCAAAACGGTGGTCTATTTTAGTGCTACCGACCAAAAGCAGACCATTGCCGCTGGTATTGCTATAAAATACGACGCTCCGGGCGGGATTAGTTTTTTCTACTGCCCCTATGGTCCAGTCGCTAGCACCTGGACGCCCGAACTTTTAGATGCCGTTCGGCAGTTTTTTGCGCCAATTTGTAAACGCACCGGCGCTACTTTTGTGCGGCTAGACAGCACCGGACTGCTGGATCTGCCCGGTGTAAAACCCGTGCCCAATCACTTAGCCGTTACTGCCAGTTTGCAGCCCCGTGCCGAGTGGCTGTTGGACATTTCTGGTGACCAAGAAGCCATTTGGATGGGTATGCACAAACATGCCCGCTACAACGTACGCTTGGCTGAACGCGCCAATGCGCACATCGATTTTTACAAACCCGCCGAGGCGCCACTCGACACTTTTTTTGCGCTGATGCAAACTACAGCCAGCCGCGATAGCTTTGGCATCCAGAATCGTGACTATTACGAGGCAGTCTTGCAATCCATCCCAGCAGATTCTGGCCTTATGGCTGTCTGTACCATCGACAACAAGCCGGCAGCAACCGCCATCTTTGCTGCTTACGACGGTGTATTGCACTATGTATTTGCCGGCTCTAGCAATGATTTTCGCAAGATTGCTCCACCCTACTTCATGCTTTGGAATACTATCTTGGAGGCCAAAAAACGCGGCTGGGCTACGCTGAACTTCAGCGGTATATCCGACCCGGTCAAAGGCACTCACCTGCAAGGCGTCACCGGTTTTAAGAAGCGCTTCGGTGGTTACGAGGTAGATCACCCGAACCCCGTAGACCTCGTCTACAAACCATTGCGCTACTCTTTGTTTCAGTTATACAAACAAATCAAACACTAAAGACCGCCAGCAGCGTTAGACCTACGGCCATACCTGTAAAAGCCAGTACTTTCTGTTTGGTCACCTGCTCTTTCAACCAGAAAATACCAATGGCCGCACCCATAAATATGCTCGCACCCTTCACCGCCGACACATACGCTAGCGGCCCAGTGTTAATAGCTAAAAGATAGGCGCTATACGTAAGTCCACAGAGCGTGCCAGCTAGGCTCAGGCCACCTAGATGCCGGCGAACGGCCGACCCTTCTTGCACTCCGGCAATGCGCGCCGAAATATACAGCACGGGCACCGCACCCAGCGTACTAACAAAGCTGTAAAACAATGGATTCGAGGCCCGAATAGAGATTGTGTTAAGCATCCCAGCCAGCGCCGCCAAAGCGATGCTGCCCAGCATGTATAGGTTAGGCTTATCGGCCGTAAACATAGTGAGCGGATTATGCAAACGCCGGCCTTTCATGTTCAGAACATAGACGCTCGTCACAATAATACCAATAGCTAACAGCGCAGCCACAGTGGGACGCTGCGCAAACGCCGTCCAGCCTATCAGTAGCGAAAACACCGGACCTAAGCTTTGCAGCGGCAGTATTTTGCTGAATTCACCGTGCCGGTAGGCATTCACGTAGCAAAACGTGTTAAGCGGGTAGAATCCCAGCCACACAATGATGGTTGCGATCCAAAAACTGGCCCGCAGCTGTAGTGGGTTAAGTAGCTGGTGCGACAAAAGCATTGCCCCGCCGATAACCGGCAACGAAAGCACCTGCACTGTCCAGCCCACACTGAAATGATTAAGTTGCCCGGAAATACGCTTCTCGTTCGTACGACGAACCGAAGCAAATAAAGCGCTCGCGAGCGCATAGAAAAACCACATATTTGGTTCCTTTTTGTTTAAAGTTAGTTATTGATGATAAATGAGAGACACGCGGAAATCGCGTTAGTGACTATATCTTTATATTATAGCACAAGTTGTGCATGTTTGTCAAGTTTGCCTCTATAGGAGGCCCCAAAGATAAACTGTGCCCTAGAAACTAGTCGAAGTAGATGTAGGTAAGGTTACGAGCCATGCTGGCGCTAACCGCCATTTCGCTGTAGTGTCCATTGTAGTCGTAGTTGTACTGGCTGACCCACAGGCTGCCGTCACTGTTCACGGCCTCTACCCACATAGCATGACCGAAGGCACCGACGTTCCAAATGGCCACAGAGTCTGCACGCGGCGTTGAACCGGTGTCGATACCAGCACGCTGCGCGTCACCCGGCCACTGGTTGGCATTGCCCTGCCCACCCCAGTACGGCATGTAGCCATAGGTTTGGTAGACCTTCCAAGCGGTGTAACTAACACATTCTCGGTTGTACATGCCCCAGCTATCGACTAGAGAATCTTGAGGCGCGTTGTCCCATTTGGCCGGATAGCCGCCGTGTCCGGGGTCACCCGCAATGACACTGCCGCCTAGCGCTTTATTAGCTGCAGCCTGTTGTGCCCGAAGCTGCGCAATTTGTTTGCTGGTGGCGGTAATTTGCGCATTATAAGCCGCTTGCTGACTTTCGTTGTAGTTCAGCAATCCTGCTTGTTGAGCCCGGGCACCGGCCAGCTGGTTTTGCTGGTCCGTTTCTTCGCCAAGTAACTGGTCTATTGCCGCTTTTTTGGTCTGCAGTTCCTTTTGCAACTCGGCAATTTTCTTTAGCGTGTCCTGCAGCTTGTTCTGCACAGTGGTGCGATATTCTTGCCTATCTACAAAGTCGCTGAGGTTTTTACTGTTAGCCAGCACCTCCAGCGTGGTGGGCGTGCCATCTATGTACATGGCCTTAACGTCGCTCGCCAAAAAGGCTCGTTCTTGGTCGATTTGCTTTTGGGCGGCGTCTATTTGGTCTTGCAAGCTGGCCTGCTGGGCCTTGTTAGCATCTATGGAAGCCTGTAAACCGTTAATCTGTGCCTGTAGTTGGTTGATGGCGTCTTGATAGCTGGCAGCCTGGGCCTGCAGGCTATTCACTACGCTCCGTTTATCGGCATTTTGAGCGTTTAGCGCATTGATCTGATCTTGAAAACTATCGGCCAGAACCATGTGAGTCAGTGCCGGTACAAAACTGCCCGCCACCAACACAGCACTCGAAATAGCCAACACGCCGATGTTGAACTTAGCAGTAATAAAACGAGAGACTTTTGATTTTGTTTTCATGGTGTTTCGTTTGGGAATCACTGGTGTTATTTTATCACGCTTATGCAAGTTTCTCAACGCCGCCCCCTAGCCCCTCGAGATTAAAATAACCGCTGTTAACGTGCGGTTATTTTTGATGTTTGCTTATGTAAAATTTACTTTTTGGGAGTTTTGAATTTCAGATAACGATGCGTGGCAATGACAGACGATGCGGCACCTATAAATATACCAAGCCCTAGCTGCACGGTCAACAGCTGCCAGTAGTGGGTTTCAAAGAATGCCTGACTGTAACCAATGTCTAACAGACCAAAACTAGTAGCCTGCAAGCTGCTGCTAGCGGTAATGAAAATGGCGTTGATGATGAGTATAGAGATCACCGCCGAAAGCACTCCGTAAATAACACTCTCCACCACAAATGGCCCACGAATAAAGCCAGTGCTGGCCCCCAGTAGACGCATAATTTGCAGCTCGTCACGGCGGTTAAAAATGGCCATTTGGATGGTGTTAAAGATGATAAGTACCGAAATAGTAGCAAACACCAGCACCGCCGCTACTCCGGTTTTGCGCAAAATGTTAGTAGCGTGGGTGATCTTATTGACCGTTTCCCGCGCGTTACTTCGGTCACTGACCGGGTCAGACTGCAAGGCTGCAATGTCCGGCTTTTCTACGAAGTTGCGAATTTGGTCAATTTGGTTCAAGTCATGCGGTTTAATACGAATGGTGGCCGGCAGCGGATTGTCGGTTTCATTTATGGCCTGCAGCAGATCATGGTTGCCGGCGTTTTGTCGTTCATACGACTGCAACGCCTGCTCTTTACTTAGATACGTCACGCTGGCCACATTTGGCAGTGCTTTAATCTGTCCGAGCAGTTTTTGGGTCTGCCCTTTATCAACCGAGTCCTTCAGGTAAATCGACACGTCAATCCTGTTGGTAATTTGGGCTACAGTGTTGCTAAACGCGGCGTTTACAATTACCGAAAATAGAATGATGGTGAGCGTTATGATCATAATCGCCATAGCGGCGATGGCCAGCCAGGCGTTGCGCACAAAGTTCACCATGCCGGTGCGAATGATACGTCCAAAAGTGGTTATTTTTCGTCCCATAACTTGCCTATTTGGTTGGTGTGTTAAGCGTGGTAGTGTAGCTGGCGTTGGCCCGGTCGCTGGCAATTTGCCCGTGGCTGATGGTAACCACCCGGCGCTTTAGCCTATTCACAATTTCTTGATTGTGGGTAGTCAGCAGCACGGTGGTGCCGTAACGGTTGATTTTTTCCAGCACCTTTATGACATCCCAAGCATGCTTAGGATCTAGGTTACCGGTGGGCTCGTCGGCAATCAAAATTTTAGGCTGGCGAACGATAGCCCGGGCAATCGCCACGCGCTGACGCTCACCGCCAGAGAGTTCCTGCGGCATACGGTCTTCTTTACCCTTTAGGTTCACAATGTCGAGCACTTTAGGAACAGTGTTGCGGATTTCTTTAGTGCTAACGCCCACAATCTCCAGCGCAAAGGCCACGTTCTCAAAAACCGTGCGGTTAGGTAGCAGTTTAAAATCCTGGAACACCGTGCCGACTTTGCGGCGCAGCAGCGGGATATCTTTATCTTTCAGCTTATCGTAATCAACGCCACCAACAATTATCTTGCCGCTAGTGGGACGCTCTTCGCGCGTCAGCAGTTTAAGCAGTGTGGACTTCCCTGCACCACTTTGGCCCACCACAATCACGAACTCTTTCGGTTCAACATGAAGGCTAATGCGATCTAGGGCCGGCCCCAAGTTTTTGTTGTATGTCTTTGTTACTCGGTCCAGCAGAATCATTAGCAGTATTATAACACGCGCTCGGACGAAATGTCAGTGTGCTACCGGGGCATATTTATCTGAGATCCTTGACAATTGCTTGGCGCAGATCTGCGTCTTTAGTGGCCGCCAATGCGCTTATCATAAAGAAAAGCCGGGGCTTCGATACATCTTCACCAAACCTTTCTTCACGACCTTTTAAATACACCAAGCCCGATTTTAGAGCATCTCCTATGCCTGATGGAGTGGGCCTTAGTGCAAAGTCGGCTTGCATCATTTGAAAGATGGTAACGTGACCAGGGTCGACACCTATTGCCACAACCTCTGCGAGTAAGCCGACTGTTTCCGCAAGAGTTACTGGGTTGCGAGCCGCTGCGCCAAGAGTAGCGGCTAGAATCGCGAGCCGTCCAATTTCGCTGTCAGCATCTATCCGTTCTGAAGTGGCATCCATGACCTTCCTGCCATCCTGATAATCGCTACTGCCGTGCCACCCGCCCAGGACAGCTGGCCTATCACCCGGCGCTACTATCTTGTCGGTAGCCTCTTGAACATATTGCATAAGCGTATCGATTTGTCCCAACGCTAAACGCGATCCCGCAAGAGACTCTGATGCTACAACTGGGCCGCTGTCCGCTTCCGACAATGACACCTGGCTGGGATGATGGGGATATTTGTTATCTAGCATTTTGTTTTACATTAACATTAGCATAATAATATACATTTTACTAAATGTCAATGTTCATATATTCGTACCTACACCCCTTGCCTTACGTCGAGCTAGTTCTAAGAACATAGCGACTGCCAAGTTACACCCTCTAGGCTTGGGACGATTTTGTCAGGTTCTGCCGCTTGAAACGCCGCCAGGTCATAGGGGTGTTCGGGCACAGCAATACAGTGCATGCCGGCGGCTTTGGCGGCCTTGACACCGTTCAGGGAATCTTCGAAAACCAAACAATGTTCTGGTGCGACGCCAAGCGTTTTAGCAGTACTCAAAAACACATCTGGAAACGGTTTGCCGCGTGCCTCGTCCTCACCCGAATGGACCGCTTGCATATATTGGCGGATCCCCAGACGTTCCAGGACTACTTCGATAAGCCGCATACTCGAAGAGGATGCTACGGCCATTGGTATGCCGTGCGTATGTAGGTCTTTAACGAGACTGTCCACGCCTGCCATTGGTTGGCCGTGTTTGTGAATGGATGCAATGACAGCATCGACAATCTGATCGGTCATGGTCTGGTTGGATGGTTCCACAAAACCAAATCGTTCCTGCCAGACGGCTACTTGGTCGGCCGTACGCTTGCCGGCAGCTGCACGGACATCTTCTTCGGTAACGTGATGTCCATGACGCGCCAGCACCGCCTGGTGTGATTGCCGCCAAAACGGCTCGCTGTCTATAAGCAGACCGTCCATGTCAAAAACGACTGCTTTGATCATACTTTAACTATAGCAGCTACCCGCTCTAGTACTCACGGGCTTCTGGAGTGACTTAGTCGCCTAGCGTGTGTTCAAGGTAGGCAGTGATGAACGGCTCTAGGTTACCATCCAACACACTGTCTGGGTCGCTAGATTCGTAGCGTGTTCGCAGGTCTTTGACCTGTCTGTAAGGGTGCAAAACGTAGCTACGGATTTGGTTGCCCCACGCGGCCTGTTCGTTAGGGCCTTTCAGCTCACTAACCCGCTCGGCGTGTTGTTCTAGCTGCAGCTGCGCCAAACGCGAACGCAGAATGGTCATGGCAGTTTCGCGGTTTTGCAGCTGGCTGCGCTCGTTCTGAATGGCCACCACGATGTTGGTTGGCAAATGCGTAATGCGCACCGCACTGTCGGTGGTGTTCACGCTTTGGCCGCCGTGACCGCCGCTACGGTACACGTCTATTTTTAGGTCCTTTTCATCTATTGCCACTAGGTCGGGGGTATCGATTTTGGGCATGACCTCTACTTTGGCAAAGCTAGTCTCGCGACTTTCGGCATTGAATGGGCTTAACCGCACCAAGCGATGCACGCCGTGCTCGCCTTTTAGCTTGCCGTAGGCAAAATCGCCGCTAATTTCCAACGTTACGCTCTTAATGCCCGCTTCTTCGCCAGCCGACTCGTCTATGGTTGCAACCTGCCAGCCAGCCTTTTCGGCGTAGCGAATATACATGCGCAGCAGCATGGCTGTCCAGTCTTGAGCGTCAGTGCCGCCGGCTCCGGCGTGAATGCTTACAATGGCATCGTGGTCGTCATAAGGTCCACTGAATTTCAGCTGTTCTTTAAGATCGTCAAAGCGACCGCTGACACTAGTGAGTGACTGTTTTAGCTCATCAAGCATTGTGGCGTCGCTCAAACTAAATAATTCCCGCAAATCAGCCACATCTTGTTGGAGCTGTAGCCAAGACACAGCACGTTTATCTAGCTTAGCCCGCTCTTTAACAACTTCCTGGGCATGAGCAGGATCATTCCAGAATTCTGGCATCGCCGCTTGGCTGTCCAGCTGCGCTTTGCGCTACACCAGGCCGTCTATATTCAGGCGCTCCATGGCCACTTCCACAGCCTCCTGCAGGCCTGATACTGTTTGTCGCTCATCTTCCATATCTGTATTAGTATATTGGTATACTCCATGACAATGCTAGCCCAATGTCATAAAGTCCGGCCAAAATGAATGGGAAGCTCTAGCTATGATGGCCAAGCGCCGTTGCGCCAACTGCAGAAGCAGCTCCTGCTCTTTGCGCCTGTTGGACTGCTTCCCTCATAGCCCTATTGAACTCTCCTACAGGATCACGCTGAAGGGTTTGATCTTGTAGGCGTTTATCCCTTGGGTCTACGCGCCTTTCATCTTCATGCTTAAAGGCCGTAACACGTGCAACCGGGGAATCTGACTTTTGCAGCCTACCGTCTTCACCATAGAGCACAAGGGGTTGCCCTGGCAATACAATTGTGTCTCTAAGCTGATCTGCCTTGTACTGCCTTCTGTCGTCTGGGCCTTTTACTTTACCGGTTCGAGCGGCCTTAGTCGAGGTGAAATCAAATGTTTGCAAATCTGCACTTAATACATCAGGCCCAGAAGTTCGACGAAGCATTGCCCATCCGCCATCCTCATATTCAATAACAACGTGATCGTATATACCTGGCACACTTCTTGCAGCTAATTGTGCGGCAATTTCATGCTTCCATCTTGGGTGATCTCGACTTCTTGGAACTTTATCAACTCCGGACACCAGTCTTCCAAGAAGCGGCAGGCCATGAGGATGCTCCACGGCCAGATAAGGCTCTCCTTTGCCATCGCGGATGATCACTCTGTTGTTCTGATCATCCTCGCTTGCGACCCCGTCCGCTTCCCTAATCACGTCAGCCTTAGAAGGCGTAGTACTGTCAGTGAAACTTCTTGGATCAGCGGCTAATTCTGCAATGGCAGAGGGGATTTGGCGTTCCGCACCACGATATGGAAAGAGTCGAGGTACGCTCGTAAGATCTTGGAGCCAGTCTTGGCTTGGATCGGAGTATGTATTTGCCGGAGCAGGTTTCATGTTTAAACATTAGCACTATATTTACAAAAAGTCAATGGCATTGAACTATAACCAATACATACGCTGAACATACCTGCGTCGGAATAGAGTTAGGTGAATCTATCTTCTATTGAACTGCGCTTATTGCGTCTGTTTCCAAAGCACCGCTAGCTGTTCGTTTAGCTGCTGCGCAAGTTCCGGCGTGACCTTGCCGTAGACGCCTAGGCCACCGATGCTATCACTAAACATAGACCGCGTAACGTCTACGATTGACTGCTTCGTTACCTCTTTAATGCGCTCCGGGATTTTATAATAATCGTCGATGTAGTCGTCGAAGAAATAGCGGCCGGTGTAGCCCTGTGCCGTGCTGGCTACCGTTTGAGCGCTGCGCTGGAAACGGCCGATACTGTAGGCCTGCGCGGCCTGGATGTCAGCCTCGGCCAGTTCCCCGCGGAACAAATTACCCAGTTGCTCAATAACAATATCGAATAAAGCTGGCGCGTTAGTCAGCGACACCTGGCTGCCGAACCACAAGTTGCTACTCAGTTTAATCTGCTGATACCCGCTGTTCATGCCATATACAAGGCCGCGTTCTCGGGCTGTGCCCAAAATTTTGCTGTACAGGGTTTCGGTTAGGATAGCGTTGACTATGCCAAGCGCATCCACTTCGCTTTCTTCCAAACGGCGGTTCATAAAGGTATCAATGTAGAAATAGATGGTATCTACGCTGCTATTGGGAATGCAGACGGGCTTTTGTGGTAGTTTGACGATTTCATCGGGCATGGCAAAGCGTTCGCCGCGCGGCAGGTTGATGGATTCCAGCATCTGCAAGATAACACCTTTACGCTTACCAATGTTACCAGCGATAACAAAACGCATGTTGTCGGTGGTATGGGTGCGGCGGTAGTGTTCGCGCACGTCTTCTAGGGTGACGTTTTTCATCAGTTCCAGGCGTTCGTGGTCAGTTTCGGCCACCAAGCCGTAGGCCTTGCGTGTGTTGGCGCCCAGCTGGCGATAGTGGTTGTTAGCGCGGGCAGAAAGCTCCTCGCGGACGTTGCCGAATTCGGCATCGAACTCTTCTTGCAGGAACAGTGGCTGCTCGATAGCCAGGATGAG
>Ga0207686_10001052_pt1 | contig 16331 bp, 10 predicted proteins | sample KBSM24metaG_FD_184396 | JGI IMG/M metagenome (GOLD analysis project Ga0207686, IMG submission 184396) | Miscanthus rhizosphere microbial communities from Kellogg Biological Station, Michigan, USA - KBS M2-4 metaG (SPAdes) (version 2) | ecosystem: Host-associated > Plants > Roots > Rhizosphere >...
GTTGAGCCTCCAGAAAATATCCTGGCTGGATTTAGCGTGCGCCGAAAGCAATCGTTCAGCCACCCGTTCCAGATTTACCGACTGCCGAACAGAGCGCACCTTAATTTTAACGCTTGTTGCCTTGTACCAATCTATTGATTCGTGCTTCACCCAGACTTTTGCAAGAGGCTCTAAAGCTTGTCGGACATCAAACTGCATCAGTACCGGGCGAGGCTAATTCATTGACAGGAGACGTAATTCGGGCTTAGGCTTGGCCACAATTCAGTTTCTTTCGGAGTCGCCTTATGAAAATTTCCGCCCCTACTTCGAAGTTGATCGTTCTCACGCTCATATCCGCTCTGGTGCTCAGTTTCGCCGTTCCGGTTTTTGGTCAAAAACGTGGTCGAGCGCCGCAGAAGCAGTCTGTGAGCAGAGCCGCTGGTTTGGCCGAGGAAGGGGACAAACTTGCCGATGAGCGGAAGTTTCCCGAAGCGATCGATGCTTACAAGCTCGCGATTCGTCTGGATGCGAATTACGCGCCGGCCTACGGCGGGCTGGGCGATGCGTATTTCAACAGTGGAAATTCTGAGCAGGCCCTCACCGCCTACAAAGAGCAGGTGCGTTTGGCTCCGAATGACGCCGACGCTCAATATGATCTCGGTTTTTTCTACAACGCCATGGGGCGTCACGGCGAAGCATTTGCGCCTCTGGTCAAAGCGACCAGCCTTGATCCAAACTTTGCCGAAGCTTATTACGGGCTGGGTTACGCCTACCTGCGCGGTGCCGAGTTTGAAAAATCGGTCAGTTTTTTGAAGAGTGCGATCAGAATCAAGCCTGATTATGGCGAGGCTTTTTACGGATTGGGCCAGGCTTATGCGAAATTGGGCAAAGCGGATCTGGCAAACGAACAACTGAAGAAACTCAATACCGTCGATCCCAAACTGGGCCGCAAACTAGAAAAAGAAATAGCGGCGGACCTGGCGATCGCAAAGTCTGACGAGACCCAGCAGACGGCGCAGGCTCAGACGCAGATTATGGCGCCTGCGGTTGGCGCCCAAACTGCTGCCAACCCTGGTGCGCCGCAAAACACTCCGGCGACAGCACCAGCGCTACAACAGACTCCTGCGGGTCCGGCGCCCACAGCTCGGAAGGTGGATGAAATTCCGGAGACCCAGCAGCAACCCAAAACCACTGAGCCTTCGTCACGACAACTGCAACAGCTGCCGCCGCCGCAGACACCATCACAGCCAGCAAACACCGCCCAGGCTTCAACAACTGCCGCCGCACCGGCGCCAGGTGATCAGGTTAAGGCGTTGCCGGTTAGCGCCAAGCGTTGGGCGCTGGTGATCGGCGTCGATAAATATGTAGACCCGCAGATTAGTCCGCTAAAAGGTTCTGATAACGACGCGCGCATGATTTCCGATGCGCTGGTGCGTTATTCGGGATTTCCGCAGGACCAGGTCATCCTGTTGGCTACCAACCAGCCGACAGAGCGACAGCCGACTCGCGTGAACATCTTGCGGCGATTGTCGAATCTCAGCACCACCGTACCGAAAGATGGCTTGTTGCTGGTGGCGTTTGCCGGTCATGGAATGGAACGGGGCGGTCAGGCTTTCCTTTTGCCGGCCGATGCGCAAATAAGCGATCAGATTTCCTTTCTCGAAGAGACGGCGATCAGCATGACTCGCGTAAAGCAGTGGATCAAAGACACTGGCGTCGGTCAGGTAGTACTCCTGCTTGATGCTTGCCGGAACGATCCCGGTGGTCGCGCTGACGCGCCAAATCCTTTGAGTAACGCTTACGTCAGCTCTTTCAATTTCGACGTGCGAAATCGCGAGGTCCAGGCTTTCGCGACGGTCTACGCGACCGGCATCGGCCAACGGGCTTATGAATACACTGAAAAGAAACAGGGTTATTTCAGTTGGGCCATAGTCGAAGGATTGAAAGGCGGCGCCGCCAACGACAAAGGCGAGGTAACTCTGTCGCAGCTCGTGAAATACGTTCAGGAGGCCGTCCCGAAGCGAATTGCGATTGACCTGGGCTCCACCAAGCAGCAGAAGCCCTTCGCGGTCATCGAAGGTTATCGCGCCGACGAATTGGTTTTGGCCGTGACCAACGCCGCTTCAAATACCACCAGCAGCATGCCGGGCAACATTAATACGGTGGATCCGGCCGCGATCGAACTGTCTTACTGGGAGACGATCAAGAACAGCAACAACCCCGAAGACTTCAAATCGTATCTGGCCAAATATCCCGACGGCCAATTTGCTGAACTCGCAAAGTCGCGCTCCACGGCCTCACGGCCAATGGGAGGAGGCGGCGGCGGCGGTGACTCAGTCGAGATGCTCTACTGGAATGCCATCAAGGACAGCCGGAATCCTTCGGACTTTAAAGCCTATGTGACGAAATTCCCCGGCGGATTGTTTGTCGAGTTGGCGAACAGCAGGATCGCCTCGCTCGAGGCTGAGGCCAATGAACGAGACAAGGCAAAGGCCAACGCCGCAGCGGAAGAGCGCATTCGCAATACACATTTGTTCGACGTAAACGACGAAGGCAGAACTGGCGGGACGTTGACCGTCGCGCCGGGAACGCTGGTGTTTGAACCGAAGAAAGCCAACGCCAGCAAGACGATGACGATTCAATGTTCGCAGATTAAGCGCATCGAGTCGGGGAAATCAGCTCTCCAGCCGCCCCACGTCAACATCTATCTTACCTCTCCCGCGACGATGGGCGACGGAAAGGTCAAGAAAGATGATGTGATCATTTTCTGGACCTCATCAGGCGGCCAGGGCCTCCTCGTAAATAAACCACTGGTCGACATAACCGCAAACGTGATCAACGGGATCATTGACGCCTGCAAGATGGCTCGGATAAATCAATAGCTTTGCCAGGCACCGCGGCGATCTCCGAGATGGCTTTCTTCATGAAGAGATGGTCTCTGGTCTGGTTCGCAAAGCGTCTGTAAATTTAGCGAAGGCACAAAACACCTGAGGTTTTAACTCTCCGTCTGACAGAGATGGCGACCGATAAATCACAACTCGACACAGTCACTCTCAACGAGACTTCCGACCTTCCTCTCAACGAAACAACTCTGCCTCAACAGCCGGGATTGATCGGACAAACAATCGACGAGCGCTACGTGATCGAAAGCGCGATCGGTCAGGGCGGCGTCGGCGCAGTTTATCTGGCGCGCGATCGCAAACTGCACGACAAACGGGTGGTGATCAAGATCCTGCTCGATAGGTCTCTGCAGAATGAGTGGGTGGTGCAAAAGTTCCAACAGGAGAAAGAAGCACTCGCCCGGGTGGACCATCCCGGAGTCGTCGGCATTCTTGATACCGGAGAGTTGCCGGACGGCAAAGCTTATCTGGTGATGCAGTTCATCGACGGCGTGACTTTACGTTCACAGGTCAAGCCGGAAGGAATGCCGCTGGCTCGCGCCGCTGAGATCATCAAACAAATTGGGCGCGCCCTTTCCGCGGCACACGAGCGGGGAATCTTTCATCGCGACCTGAAGCCGGAAAACATCATGCTGCAAAGCTTCGGCCGTGGCGAAGAGCAGGTCAAGATCATCGATTTTGGGATCGCGAAGCTCAAGGACTCGCTGGTTGCGCCCAGCACTGTTACCGGAGCCACGGCCGGAACTGTCGCCTACATGGCGCCCGAGCAGCTCGCCGGAAAATCAATCTCTGCGGCCACAGATATTTTTGCTCTGGGCGCAATTGCTTACGAAATCGTGACGGGCCGTAAGCCTTTCAATCCCGAGACGGGATTCGAATTGCTCGAGATGCAGCGCAGTGGCGTGCGGGTACAGCCTCGCGATTTGCGACCAGCGCTTTCAACTGAAGCGAATGAAGTGATCCTGCGCGCGCTTAAGTTCGCTCCGGCCGAGCGGTTCCAAACAGCCCGGGATTTTGGTGAAGTGCTGGCCCAGAGCCTCGATGAAGAATCCGGAACTCTTGATCAAAATCCCGCGGCGCAGGTGCCGGCGACACAGCTCTTGACCAGCGCGAATCCTGCCGCGCGGCAAACCGGAGATCTTTCGTCAAAGACGATCGCCGGCCGTTACGAACCGGCCAAAGTCGACACACTGCAGCAACCTTCGTTCATTCCGGCGGTGACCGACGATCCGGAGCCATCCCGGCGAGGGACCTTCGTCGGAATTGCGATCGTGCTGCTCCTGGTCGTGGGCGCGGCAGCGGGCACGCTGATCTGGAAACGCGAGGCGATTTTCGGCGGTCGTGAGCGTTCGCTGACCTACTCTCTGACGGTGCAAAAGATGCGCGACGGCAAGCCTTTTCAAACTGAATTCGAATCATCAGGGCAGGAGATCTTCGAGAATGGCTGGAAGTTTCGCATGAACTTTGACAGCCAACAGGATGGCTATCTATACCTGCTCAACGAAGGTCCAGCTTCGGCAAATAGCAGCACCTACAACGTCCTGTTTCCGGAATCAAAAACAAACAGCGGGTCGCCGCAAGTCACCGCTGGCCGGAAATTGCAAACCGACTGGATGCGTTTCGACGAACAACAGGGTACTGAAAAATTCTGGATGGTATGGTCAGCCTCGCCGGTCAGGGAGCTGGAAGCGGTTATCGAAGTGATAAATGACCGGGATCTGGGCGAGATCAAGGACCCGGCCAAAGCCAGGGCCGTTCGCGATTTTCTCAATCAGCATGCAACGACTAAGCCCGAGGTCAGCAAGGATTCGGCAAAGAAGCAAAGCGTGATCAAAGGCAAAGGCAACGTGCTGGTGAACTCGATCGAGTTGGAACACCATTAACCGTACGCGGGCATCCTGCCCGCAATGTATTTCGCTCCTGACGGAGCGGCACATTCGAAACCTGCATGAGAATTACATTCTCGGTCCAAACCTTGACCTCCGCCCGATCTTTGGCAACGCTTTTGCTCCTCATCCTGACGATCTGCTTCCCCGCCCGGTTGTCCGCCCAGCAGGATCGCCAACTAACTCAAAACGGATCGGCGTCGAACGCGGCCGCGAGTAAGCGCATGGCCCTGGTCATCGGCAATGGCGCCTATACCAGCGCTCCGCCTTTGAAGAACCCGCCCAACGATGCTCGCGACATGGCTGCAAGTTTGCGCACGCTCGGCTTCGACGTAACCAGCGGCATCAACGTCAACCAGAAGGACATGAAGCGTCTGATTCGCGATTTCGGCTTGAAACTCAAAGGCGGTGGCTCGGGCTTGTTTTACTACGCCGGGCACGGCGTACAGAGCAAGGGCCGCAACTATCTGATTCCCGTCGATGCTGAGATTCAAAGCGAAGCTGAAGTCGAAGATTCAGGCGTGGATGCCAGCCTGGTTTTGAATTACATGGACGATGCGCAGAATGGTCTGAACATTGTCATCCTCGATGCGTGCCGCAACAATCCCTTCGCCCGCAGTTTCAGATCGGCGAACGACGGTCTGGCACAGGTTGATGCGCCCACAGGGACCTTGATCGCTTACGCCACCGCACCTGGACGCGTCGCCTCCGACGGCACCGGACAAAACGGTCTCTACACCTCTGAGTTGTTGAAACAGATGCAGGTGCCGGGACTGACGGTAACCGACATGTTCATGCGCGTGCGCGCGCAAGTCATGAAGCAGACCGGCAGTAAACAAGTGCCGTGGGAAGCATCGTCGCTGGTGGGCTCGTTTTATTTCAGCGGCGCTCCGGGCGAATCAACTGCGGCGACAAATCCTTCGAGAATTGATCCAACCGCGTTCGAGTTGAGCTACTGGGAAACGATTAAGAACAGCCAAAGCGCCGATGATTTTAAGGCTTACCTCGCCCGTTATCCGCAGGGACAATTCGTCGAACTGGCGAAGAACAGAATTGCTACCCTGCAACCGGCAAACAGACCAGTCGAGAGTTCGGCCCCGGCCACCGGCGTCGGACAAGCGGAGATAACTTTCTGGGACTCGATCAAGAACAGCACCAGCGCCGACGACTATCGCGCCTACCTCGAGAGGTATCCGAATGGGGAATTCGCCGGTCTGGCAAGACGAAGACTCGCACCGTTGGAAACCAGCGAGAAAGAAAAAGCAAAAGCGTACGAGGTCGCGCGCAACATCAGGAAATTTAAGGGCGCTTATATGCTCCGCGGCACGATGATCAATATGCGCAGTCCGGGGACGCTGATTATTACGCCAACTAAAATTGAGATCGTGTTTGACCAGGTAGACGAAAACAAGGTAAACGGGCAGGTCTACAAGCCCTACGCAATTCCATGCAGCGATTTAACTGAGGCTCGCACTGACGGTGTTTTTATCCGCGAGATACGCGACGGCAAAAATCGGACCCGGTTTGAAACAGAGTCCGTGGAAGCCGCCAACGAGGCGCTGGCGGCGATGCGTTACGTCTGCGCAAATCCCGGTAAGAGTTTTCCCGGCACGTCTGCGGAAAACTCAACGACCGGGACACCCGCCAGCGACCCGTTGGCCGGCACCAGGTGGACCGGTGAATCATCCGGCGGCGACAAGCGTTATGAATTTCAGTTTCTCCCAAACTCTGAAGTTGTTTGGTCTTTGAAGTGGAGTCGTCTGGACAATCCAACCTACAGAGGAACCTACACGCGGAATGGAAACGACATTGACATGGTGTTCGCTGACGGAAAACTCGTCGGCGCGGGGCGGGTGGCGGCTACCTTGAGTGGGGATAAGTTGGTGGGCAGTTGGAACTTCGGCCGCGATGAAGTCAGATCCGAAAACGGAATGTACAAGTTCACTGTTACCAAAGTTCAATGATTATGACGAAGCGTAAACTAATCGGGACAGCATCCATCCTGTTTTCGGCTCTATTCTTTTCAGCCTCGGTAGCGGCCCAGCCGCAGCAAAACGAGGAAGAATCATCACGCCAGATCGTCCTCGATCGCTTCAATAAGGCGCGACCGTTTTCCGAAGCGACTGGCGGCGTCAACAGCGGCGGCACGAGGAAACCGGCGATCAAAGCACCCGTCTATCGTCGCACCGGCACCGCCCGAATCCCCGGACCGCGGAAAGGCACTGCACCCACGGCAACTGAAGAAATTGGGATCACCGTTTGGCGGCTGCGGCCATCACGCGCGAATGATGAGGGCGGGAGTGTGCTGGTGTTCGACGGTTTGAAACAATCGCCGTACATCCCGGAACGAATTGAAGCCAACACGCCTCTTAATATCGGCGACCGCGTCCGCATCACAATCGAGTCACCGCGCCCGGGCTTTCTCTACATCATCGATCGCGAGCAGTACGCCGACGGCTCGCTGGGCGAACCGATGCTGATTTTCCCTACAAAGCAGACCCGCGGTGGTGACAATCGCGTCATGCCGGGAAAATTGATCGATATCCCCGCGCAGGAAGATCAATACAGCTACTTCACCGCACAGCCCGCCGGTAATCGGCGTGATCAAGTCGCCGAAGTGCTGACCGTAATTCTGACCCCGCAGCCGCTGCCATTGACCATCGGCGCTCAGCCCTTGAGCCTGTCACCGTCGCAGATTGCTGAATGGGACAAGCTTTGGGGCGGGGTCGCGGAAACGTTGGAGCTGGTTGGCGGCGCGGGCCGCACCTGGACTAATGAAGAGAAATTGGCAGGCGCGGCCAACGGACGGCAACTGACTCAATCCGGCCCGCCGCCGCAAACTGTCTATCGCGTCGCGCGCAAAGCGGGCGGGCCAATGCTGGTGACAGTGCCCCTGCGCTATGCGAAGTGAGTGGCACGCGCATCCTGCGCGTGGTCTTCACGGTCAGGACGCCCGTGCCACTTCTTCAAACCAGTTGTGTTAACCTTTTCGTCCTTTGACAGCAATCGTTTTAACTTAAAATTCAGGAGGAACTACATGTTACGAAGATTGATTAAGAGCAGAGCACTAATGCTGGCCGCCGGAATTTTTGGAGTGATCGCTTTGGCAATTACTGCCGCGCCCACGAGAAACTCCGCAGCCGAATTTACCGGCCAGGAAATTCTCAGCGTCACACGCATCGCCCACGGCGGCGCTGACTATGCGAGTCTCCAGTACGTGACCGTCAAGGCTACCGGTTTTGTGAATGCGGTCGCCTTTGGCGCGGCCGGGGCCAATCCGCTCGGCGGCATGGCCGAAGTCAAACTAGGTATCACCGATTACCAGGACAAGATGATGCGTCGCCGGCTGGAAGTTTCACCCAGCGCTACGCTTCCGGGCCGCACCTATCTCGTGTTCACCGGCTCAACCGGCGGCGGCATGATTTTTGGAAACGAGTTTCGCGTACGCGAAGCTGCGGCCTCGCGTCACTGGGGCATGATGGGCTTTGACACGCTGAATCGCGCCATCGAAGGCCAGTTGGTGACCGCGCGGCAGAGCGATCAAGGCAACGATTACGTCGTCGAAGTTAAGTTCAACGCCGACGACACGGTCCGCTATTGGATCAACAAGTCGACTTTCTTGATCGACAAGATCAGCACTCGTTACAAGAGCCAGGTGCTGATTGAAGAAGAGCGCAGTAATTATCGCCGCGCCGACTGCATGATGCTGCCGTTTCACGTCGTGACCCGTCTGCAGGGCCAGCCGCTGGCCGACCTGGATATCACCAGCTATGACCTGAAGAGCGCGGTGCCGGCAGTGACGTTTACGATGACTGCGATCCCTTAATTGTTCACCGATGTCCCGTACTCTTTGGCGATTCGTATTCCTCGCTTTCTTGCTGTTTGTGCTAAGCAGCGTCTCGATGGGCGGCCTGAATCCTCGGCCGCCCATCTTTCCCCATCAATTACGAACAATCGATTCGTGGCTGGATTACAAGTTCGACGCGGACGCCCCCATGGGTGACTCCCGGAATCCGGCGATAGTTCTGCCGCCGGGCCTTTTGACCATTCTGGGTGACGTCGCCGGGGCCAAACGAATTGGCGACACGATCTTCATTCCCGCCGCAGAACTTCAGAAAATTGCGCGCCAGCCCCTCGCTGCACTGGCGCTCGCACCACTGCTTAACCAGTCCACGAACGTGAAATCATTCGATGGCTTCTCGGCCGTTGACATGACTGGCCTGATCAAGAATCTGCCTTCCGAAATACTCGAGGCTCCCGACGACGCGGCACGAAGACTTAACGGTCAAAACCCGGACGAGTTAAGAAAGCTTCTGCGTGATGGCGACATCGTCTTTGGCGCACACGTGTTCAACTACATGACCTGGGGTAGGTTCAATCACGTGGCCATCGTGCTTGATGCCGCGCGCGGTGTAATCGCGGAATCGACCGCCCAGGTGCCTTCCGACATGCCGGGCGTGCGCGTGGTCGATTGGGACAAGTTTGTCTCGGGCTATGCGCGGGTGGGCATCGTCAGAATCAAGCCGGCCAGAGCCGAACAGTTGCCGAAAGTGGTTAGTTGGATTAGCGAACGCAAAGGCAAGCCTTACCGCTGGCCATTAATCCAGGGCCTGGAGAAGAGCGATCAAAGCCGGTTCTATTGCAGCCAACTCGTCTGGATCGCCTTCAAAGAAGTTCTGAACCTGGATCTGGATATTGATAAAGGCGTGCTCGTGTTTCCTGACGATATTTATTATTCGAAGGAATACGTGGACGTGATCGTGCCGTGAAGATCAAATCGCTCCTTCCCTAAGCGTCTGCGAATCGAGCAACAGAGGAAATGCCTTCCCAGCAATTCTTGATATGAACTGATCTTGGGACGACAATGAGTCCGGATTAGCCATGAAGAACAAATATCAAGTCGTGCCTCAGTCCACTGTCACGAAGAAACCAGCGAAAGCTGAATTGTCAGACGCCGAATTCCGTCGCCGGTTAAAGAATATTTCTGAATGGAGAAAGAAGCGCCTTGCCCAGCTTCGCACCGGCGTTGATATTAGACCTTAAGGAAACCGACGCAGTGCAGATCGAGAATATCGTTTGCTCTGAACGCATCGAAGCCAAGCTTGAATCAAAACATCATGTCACCGTCCGCGAAGCAAGACAGATTCTCTTCAGTCAACCTCGCCTTCATGAGCGCTCGGGATATGAGCGACAAAGAGCGCAAGGGCTATGGAAGAAAATAGATTGAGCAGCATTTCGAAAGCCGGCTCGGACGAAAAGATTGCCGAGTTCTGGGATACCCACGACTTCACCGACTTCGACACCGACGCGCCAGACACCGACTTCCAAATTATTAGCACCGTCAATCCAACTCGAACCTCCATTTCGAATTAACTTGCCTACGAAACGGTTTGCTGGTTCAATAAAACTGGACACCTTCTCAGAAATCTCGCATGAGGCAAACTCTTCGTTCTGCGATCTCAACTTTCGGTGCTGATGCCAAGCGAAAATTATCCAATCCGTCAGTAACCGGACAGCCGGAAGATCAGCTTAGAGCTCCTCTGGAGCGATTGATCGCCGACCTCGCCGAGCTTTGCGGCTTTCGCCAACGCGATGTTACGGCTGTGGGCGAGTCGTCCTTGAGTGAGTTAAAGACGCGACCCGACTATGCGGTTACTGTTCGCGATGCACTCGTAGGATTCATCGAGGTTAAATCTCCCGGCAAGGGCGCCGATCCACGCAAGTTCCGCGAACGTCACGACAAAGAACAATGGGCAAACCTACAAAGTGTGCCGAACCTGATCTATACAGACGGCAATCAATTTAGTCTTTGGCAAGACGGTGAACTGCGCGGCGAAATAGTTTCTCTTATTGGCGACATCGAGACCGCGGGGGGACAGCTTGAGGCACCTCACGACTTGTTAGCTCTGTTTGAGAGTTTCGTTCGCTGGCAGCCAATTCCACCGCGAGATGCGAAAGAACTAGCCAAAACGAGCGCTCGTCTCTGTCGCCTGTTGCGCAACGAAGTAACTGAGCAATTGTCCGTCGGAAGTCCAGCCCTCACAGCTCTTGCGGCGGATTGGCGGAAGCTCCTATTTCCTGATGCAACGGACGCCCAGTTTGCTGACGGTTACGCGCAAGCCGTTACGTTCGGACTTCTTATGGCGCGCGCGAGGAAAATCCGCTTGCGCTCCGACCTTCACACTGTCGCTCGTCAACTTGCGCAGACCAACACACTAATCGGAGCGGCGCTGGGAGTGTTGACTGACGATGCCCAGAATCAGGCGACGCTACGAACGTCACTTGGAACACTCGTTCGCGTTCTGGATGCTGTCGAATGGGAGACCATTAGCAAGGGGAACCCTGAGACATGGCTGTATTTCTATGAAGACTTCCTCGAAGTATATGACAACACCCTGCGCAAGAAGACCGGTTCTTACTACACGCCGCCCGAGGTCGTCAGCGCGATGGTCCGTTTGGTAGATGAGACGCTATCAAGCCGCTTTCAGCTCCATACCGGACTGGCTTCGCCAACCGTAACCGTAGCCGATCCCGCTGTCGGTACCGGCACATTCATACTCGGAGCCCTGCGAAAGATTGCGAAGACGATCGCGGACGATGAAGGAGAAGGTTCAGTATCTGCGGCAATAACCGCAGCCGTTAGCAGGGTAATAGCATTCGAGATGCAGCTTGGTCCGTTTGCGGTCGCGCAATTGCGCATTCTGGCAGAGATCGCCGATCTTACTGGGGTTACTCCTCCGCCACCACCGCGAATGTTTGTTGCCGACACGCTGAGCGATCCGTACGGCGAACCCGGATGGTTGCCTGCGATTCTCGCGCCGATTGCCGAGTCACGACATCAAGCTAACCAGATCAAACGAGAAGAGCGGATAACGGTTGTGATTGGCAATCCTCCGTACAAAGAAAAGGCCAAAGGTTTGGGCGGTTGGATCGAGTCCGGCAGCCCCAACTCCCCAGAACGCCCGCCGCTAGAAGAATGGATGCCACCCGCTGAGTGGGGCGTGGGTGCTCATGCGAAACACTTGCGCAATCTCTACGTGTATTTCTGGCGATGGGCAACATGGAAAGTATTCGATCACGATCCGAACGCGAACACGGGGATTGTCTGTTTCATTACGGTGGCTGGTTTTCTCAATGGACCCGGCTTTCAAAAGATGCGCGATTATCTGCGACGGACCGCTAATGAAATCTGGGTGATTGATTGTTCGCCGGAAGGACATCAACCGGAAGTACCCACGCGAATCTTCCAAGGTGTGCAACAGCCGGTCTGCATCGTCCTTGCATCTCGTCCGCCGAGTACGAATTCGAACGAACCAGCAACCGTCAGATTTCGCGCCCTTTCCAAAGGTCTCCGAGATGCGAAGTTCAAAGAATTAGCGAATATCCATATCGATTCGAATGGTTGGGTCGAGTGTCCTTCGGGATGGCGCGCTCCATTCCTGCCAACCTCAACCGGCGCATGGTCAACCTATCCTGCCATCGATGATCTGTTCATTTATGACGGCTCAGGCGTTATGCCCGGTCGAACGTGGATAATTGCGCCTGATTCTGAATCGCTAGAGCGAAGGTGGAGAACATTAATCAATGCACCCCATGAACAAAAGGAAGAGCTGTTCCATCCACACCTGGCTAAAGAAGGCTTCGGTGACCGGCACAGCCAACGAATAGTCGCGAAGGGTCTACCTGGTTATTCTGGCCGACCGATGGCTGTCGCGGATGACGAAGGCTTAGCGGTGGCTCCAATACGCTACGGCTTTCGTTCCTTTGACCGGCAATGGATTATCCCGGACAACAGATTGATCAATCGGCCGAATCCGGAATTGTGGGAAGTGTTTTCGGAGCGACAAGTGTATTTGACGGCGCCGAGCGATAGATCGCCGACGTCAGGGCCGGCGTTGACCTTTACTGATCTGATTCCCGATCTTCATCACTACAACGGACGAGGCGGACGCGCGTTTCCGCTCTGGCATAACAGTGACGCGACCATTACGAATTTTCAGGGGAACCTACTCGCATACTTGAGCGAGAAGTACGTTAAGGCCGTCAGCGCCGAGGATCTCTTCGCATACATCGCTGGCGTTGCAGCGCACCCCGCGTTCACGAATCGTTTCAAACCCGATCTCGTGCAGCCCGGACTGCGGATTCCGTTAACCGCCGACGCTGATCTCTTCTTCAAAGCGGCGGAGACCGGACGAACGGTGATCTGGCTTCATACTTTCGGCGAACGATTCTTTGATGCTAAACAGGGGCGGCTACCAACTGCTCCCCGACTACCGGCGAAGATTGCTCCGCGCATTCCCGCTGCGGGAGCTATTCCTCAGGCTTCTGATTCGATGCCTGACACGATTGATTATGACGAGGGCAAGCGAAGACTAATGGTTGGCACTGGCTATATCGAACACGTCTCGCGGGAGATGTGGGACTATGAAGTATCTGGCAAGCATGTACTGCGTCACTGGTTCAGTTATCGTAAGGCGAATCGTGAGCGGCCAATCATTGGGGATCGCAGACCGCCTTCTAGGTTGGGTGACATTCAACCGGAGCATTGGCTCGCGGAATACACGACGGAACTTCTCAATGTCCTGAACGTTATCGGGCGGTTGGTAGAGCTTGAGCCATTGCAGGCGGAGTTGCTTGAGGAAATATGCTCGGCTCCAATCATTTCTATTGAGGAATTGCGAGGCGCTGATGTAATCAGGTCCGCCAGCTCTCAAACGAAGAAAACGAAGTGCTCGAAATCGCCAAATCAAGCGAGCATGCTCGACCACTGAACTCCCACCCAACCCGGTCGCTACCGCTCGCGTTTCTGACCTCGATGTATTTTGAGGCTCAGTGTGGGGTACTGACCGCCTTCGCGCTACGTGCTCATTGCGGGCAAGGATGCCCGCGCACCAATCACTTCCACTCCCCGACCAACACAAACGGCGCCCAGTAAAATGGCGCGCTGTATTTCTTCCCATCGATCATCGCCACCTGCGCGGCACGCATTGAGGCTGCCGGTGAAGACGAACCCGCCAGCAGGCGTTTGTAGAAATCAGTCATCAACTCGGCCGTCGATCTGTCGGCTACGGACCAGAGGCTGACGCCAACCGTCGGCGCGCCCGCGTACATGAAGGCGCGGGTCAAACCGATCACGCCTTCGCCGCGCTTTTCCTTGCCCAAACCCGTTTCGCACGCGGACAGCATCACCAGAGGCGAGCCCAACTTCAGATTGAAAATTTCATCCGTGCGCAGGAAGCCATCGTTGCTCTTGTTGCCGACCAAAGACAGCACGACGCCGGTGAACTGTGGCCGTTCCGCGTCGAGCAAGCCGTGGGTGGCCACGTGCAGTACCCGATAGCCGCCCAGGTCGCGGCTGCGCACGTTGTCTTCGTTGGCATTCAAATCGGTCCAAACGTCAGCCTGGGCTCCGCCGCTCTTGGCTATCTTTGAGATCTCGTCGGCTTCGGTGCGCGTGCCGGAAAGACGGGCGAGACGAAGTCCACCGGATGTGGTCGGAGCGCCGGCCACGTCGTTCACGGCCGCTTCGAGTCCCAACCCGAGACCACGCGTTTCGGCCGAAGCCGTCGCCGCACCGCTTCCCTTCGCGCGGGGATCGTCGGCGCTAAACACCGGATCGGCGACCAGTAGGATATTCTTGCTGGACGCTGGACTAGAGGCACGGATTGCCGCAATCACCGACGCTGAAGGTGAATAAACAATCTCGTTCGTCTTCACCAGATAATTCAGTGATGCGTAATCAGCGCCTTCGGCGTTCTTCACCAGAGCCTCGAAAGGAACATAGTTAAGCGCGCCGTCGGCGACGACCAGGATGCGTTTGTCCGCGATGATTGCACTCGCGGGTTCGACGACCGCTTTGTAAAGCGCGTTCGAGGCGGCCACGAACGGAGCTAAATCTTCTGATGGGCCCTGGACGATTCCCAGGCCCCTCTGCTGATCGGCCGCTACGTCAATTCCCACGATGCGCCGCTGCAGCTTTGGCGGGATCAAAGCCGCGCGAAAATCCGTCGCCAACTTGTCGACGTCACTTCGTCGCGGCAGCTTGAAAAGCGAAACGCCTGAGCGCGTCACCGCGAAGACATACGAAGCATCTTTGCCGAGTCCGTATTCAAGCAGCACGGTGCCGTCGTCGAGGACTTTTTGCTGCACGTCGGCAAGCGTCAGCGGCTGGGTTGCGGTCAACGCCGCGTACTTTGGACTGGCGGAGCGAATCTGGTTTTCGATCTGATCGAACTCTGTCTGAAGTTTGTCGAGTTCCTTTTCCAGGTCGGACGGCTTGTCTTTCTGTTCAGCAGAAACGGCGATCCCGGTTAGTTGCTGAGCAATCTGCTGTTGCCGATCGAGATTGTCCTGCTTGCGCTTGAGCAAATCGGCGGGCACGCCTTCGGTAATCTGGGCATTCACTTCGCCGAGCATATCCAGCAGCGAACGGGCGCGACCGGCTTCGGTAATGCGGAAAGATTCCGCAGCGTAGTCGAGCGCTTTTCCGGAAAGCGGAGAGCTCGCGGCGCCGGCACTCAGGAGCGCCATTTCCGCAAAAGCACTCGATGCTTCGTCATAGACATCTTTGGTGGTCGCCAGAAAAGTGGTGCGTGATTCGTCGGCGCGCAGGCTGCCGGCCCGAATCGTTTCGATGGTATTCAGCGCTTCACGATAGGAGCTCAGCGCCTGGTCGCGCATCTTTGCGCCGTCCTTGTCCTGTGCGGCCTGCATCCACAGGCTGCGGCCGAGGCCTCTCTGGGCCGGCCACATCAAATCGAGCCTTTCATCCTTCTTCGCCGAACCGGCGGCGTCGGTAAACAGCTTGGCCGCGTCTTTGAATCGACCTTCACGCAACATCACATCGCCGAGACTGGTGCGCGCGGCCGCGCGAAAGCGGCGCGTCTGGCCCAGCTTGGCCACGGAGGCAAACGAACCATTGCCGGCGTCGAGCACATTCTGAAAATGTTTGCGCGCAGTTTCCAAATCGTTGTTCGCAAATGCGATTCTCCCGGTGCCCAGCTCGAACGTCATGTAAACCATCGTGACGCGGTACTCGTCGAGCTCCTTCTTTAACTCAAAAAGGCCCGCGCCGGTCGTCACCGGGGCCGAAATGCTCGGGGTGGTCCCGGAAATCGCTCCACTCATAAGCCCGCCAAGTCCGACGTGTCTGCCAACTTTTGCGGCGGTACTCTCGGGTTTCTTTACCGACATCGTGAGGTAGGCCGAAGCTGCTTCGGTTAAACGGCCCAGGCGGTAATTCGTATCACCAATCTTTGCCAGCATCAGGTTTGCGTTGAAGCCGTTGTCGGCCGCAGCCGCGCCAGCGGTCTGTGTAGCGGCCGAAGCCGTTGACGATCCGGTCAGACCGGCGGCGGTGTTGGCGCCCGCTTGATTTGCCGCATCACTTCCGCGACCCGACGCGAACGCCTGGTAGGCTTTTTGATAATGATCGAGCGCGACTTTGTATTGGCCCTGGACCAGATAGAGATCGCCGAGCGCATCTTCGGCTGCCGCAATTCCTCGTGCATTGTTGGCCTGCGTAAAATCCTTTAATGCCGACTCGAGTAAAGGATTTTACGCAGGC
>Ga0207686_10001053_pt1 | contig 16329 bp, 17 predicted proteins | sample KBSM24metaG_FD_184396 | JGI IMG/M metagenome (GOLD analysis project Ga0207686, IMG submission 184396) | Miscanthus rhizosphere microbial communities from Kellogg Biological Station, Michigan, USA - KBS M2-4 metaG (SPAdes) (version 2) | ecosystem: Host-associated > Plants > Roots > Rhizosphere >...
CGGGCGCGCCGGCTCGTTCACGAGCGTCGGCGCCGCCGGCGGCGCGCTGAACCCGGCGACCGGCCAGCCCGTCAGCCAGGCCGTCTACACCATGCCCTACAGCTGGTTCCAGATCGAGCTCGAGACATCGGCGCTCGTCCAGACCGGCTCGAACGCGCAGGGCGTCGTGCAGGCCAAGGACCTCGAGATCCAGGGCGCCGTCGAGAACACGCGCCACCAGATCTCACGTCAGATCGTGACCAACGGGGACGGCATCGTCGCCGCCGTCGGCACCGGCTCCGCGGGCACCACCATCCCGCTCGTCGCCAAGGCCGCCGAGGGCGCCCTGTACGGCTACAGCGCGCTGCGCAGGGGCTGGCTGCCGTCCGGGGCCAGCACTGGTCAGTACGTCGACATCGGGACCACCGCCGACACCGACGCGCTGACGACCGACCTCACGCAGGTCGTGTCCTACGTGGCGTCGCCGACCGCGCCGACGATCACCCTGTCGGCCACCACGACCGGTGCGAGCACGTCGGGCACGCACTTCGTCTACATCCGTAACCCGAACTCGACGACCGCCGCCAACCCGGAGCTCAACGGGCTGCGCCAGATCTACGGGACCGGCACGTTCGGCGGCATCAACCCCGCCTCGGCCGGCAACGAGTTCTGGCAGGCCGCGCTGCGGGACACCACGACCACCACGTTCTCGCTCGACATGGCGCTCGGCGGCCAGGCCGCGATCCTCCAGAACGGCGGCAGCGTGGACGGGGCGGAGATCTGGACGGGCGTCCGCCAGCAGCAGAACTTCTACGCCCTGCTGCAGCAGAAGGTCCAGTTCCCCGGCGAGATGAACATGCAGGCCGGCGACGTCACCAAGCCGAAGTGGAACGGCATCGGCCTGCGCGTGTTCCCCGACATCCTCGACTCGGACTGGTTCATGATCAACCGGCCCGACCTCGTCAAGGTCGTCGGCAACATCGATAAGCCGACGTGGGCGAGCGACATCGCCGGGCACTCGGACGGCAAGAGCGGGATGCCGTGGCGCCAGGGCTTCACGTCGTTCGTCGACGCAGTGGTCTATCCGGTCAACATCGGCGCGCGCCGGCGCAACACCGGGTTCGCCGCGACCGCCCTCACGTAGGACCCGACACCCCATGGCGCCCCCGGCCGACCGCTCCCGGCCGGGGGCCCCAGGGAAATACCCAATGAGCGATCTTCTCCTACCACCGCACATCGTCCGCCAGCAGCGCCGCGAGTTCGAGCAGCGCATCCTGCGCTGCGTCACCATCGAGGACGCTCGCGCCCGCGAGTTCACCCAGAAGCTGCAGATGATCAGCCCCGACATGTTCATGGTCCGCGCCCAGGACACCGTCGACGCCGACCTCCCGCTGCGGCCCGGCTTCTACCACATCCTCATCCGCAACCCGGACGCCCCGATGAGCGTCATGGTCGTCCACGAGAACGACCGCTACGCCGAGCCCGACAGCCGCATCTTCGACGTTCTCGCGCGTGGCAACCTGCGCGAGCGCCGCGTCCGCGACCGGCTCGCCGAGGTGGAGCGCGAGGAGTGGGAGGCCGGGGAACGGGAGCTCGAGGAGGCGAACGAGAACCGCAAGGAACGCCTCACGGAGATCGTCAAGTCTGCCACGCGGGCGCAGGTGTCGATGGACCGCACGCTGCCGTGGACGCAGTCATCCGACGGGAGGCGGCCGAAGTGAACCTCTCAGAGGCTCGAGCGGAGCTCTCCGGGCGTGGCTTCGACTATCTCTCAGCCAGTCGCCAAAATCTCATGCTGACCGACGCCCTCCAGGAGATCGAGGACTACTGGGAATGGCCGTGGCTCCGCAAGACCGTCACCGGCCCCACCCCGCTCCAGGTCCCCGACCTCAAGACCGTGCTGAAGGTCACCGACCAGAACGGCAACGAGCTGACCGGCATCTCGGACTACGACGACTTCGATCCCGCCGACACCGGGACCCCGCAGAACTGGTGGATCGACGACACGTCCGGCACCCCGACCTTCATCGCCTACCCGGTCGGGGCGACCACGCTCACCGTCCGCTACGAGCGCGATCACACCCAGCTCGTGGACTCCGGGGATACCCCGGACATCCCGAGTCGTTACAACCGAGTGTGGCTCGACCTCGCCGTCGCGCTCGCCTACGAGGACTCCGACAACTTCTCCGCCGCCACCCAGATCCGCGCTCGAGCGACGCAGCGGCTGATGCAGCTCGTCGAACGCTACGAGACGCGGGACATGCAGACCATGCCGCAGCGCGGCACGCGCTCCTGGAGCTTGGACGATTAGCCCCACGGCGTACATCAACGGCTACAACGCCTTCGCCTTCCAGGACTTCTCGGGCGGGCTCAACCTTCGCGACAAGGCCGACGCCGTTGGCGACAAGGAGGCCATCGACCTCCTCAACGTCACGTTCACCGAGCGCGGCGCCGTCCGCCAGCGCGACGGGTACGCCGACTTCACCGTCGCCGACCTCAACCAGCGCGCCGACAGCCTCGCCGCCTTCTACACCGCCGGCGGGCTGCGCCATCTCATCGCCGGGTGTGGCACCCGGCTCGAGGCGTTCCAGAACGACGGCAGCCTGATCGTCTCGAAGACCGGGCTGGCGGGCGGCCCATACAACTTCGCCCGCTTCGGCGACCCCGGCCACGAGTACCTGTACGCCGTCAACGGGACCGATCTGCCGCAGCGCTGGGACGGCGCATCGTGGGCGGTCCCGTCCGCTACCGTCAACGGCGGGGCCGGGGGCGCGATGCCGCGCGCGGGCGCGCTCGCTGTCACCGCCACCGTGCCCGGGAACACGAGCGGCAGCAACGCCTCCAACCGCCTCATCGCGACTGCGTTCGGCACCCAGGCCAATGGCGGGCCCGGCGGCATGGCGACCACGCCCTCGCGGTGGTTCGCCTCCAACGCCGGCCAGCCCGAGATCTGGGAGACCGACGGGGCGGGCACCCCGGTCAGGGGGCGCAACTTCGGCGATCTCACCCCCGGCGACGGCGAGAGCATCATGACCGCCGTCACGTGGCGCGAGCTCGTCCTCATCTTCAAGGAGACCAAGTTCTTCGTCCTGTGGGGGGAAAGCACCGCGACGGACGGCACGCCCGTCTTCAACTTCCGCGAGGTCGTCAACCAGGTCGGCCTCGCGTCCAAGAAGGCGGTCGCGGTCGGACGCGACGGCGTGTACTTCTTCAACCGGCGCGGCATCTATCGCACCACCGGCGGCGACCCCACGCTGCTCTCAGACAAGATCTCGCCGCTGTGGACGGGGGACCCGGACGTCTACTACCAGGGCAACCCGATCAACCTCGCCCGCCTCGGCCTCGTGCGCATGGAATGGCATCAGGAGCAGCTGTTCGTCGCGATCCCGACCGGCACGTCGGCGTTCAACGACCGGTTGCTCGTCTACGACACCCAGCACGACTGGTGGACCGTGTACGACATCGCCGCGTCCGGGCTCGCTGTGTTCCGCCGCTCCGACCGCGAGGAGCTTCACCACGGCTATGCGACCGGGCCGTTGCGGATCGGGCATCGCAACTACGGCTCGACCGACGACCGCGGCCAGCGGATCACCTCGCGCTGGCGCTCGGGCTGGTCGGACTACCAGCAGCCGGTGCAGAAAACGTTCCGCGAGATGAAGGTGTGGGGCTCGGGGGCGGCGACCGTGTCGTTCTCCGTCGACTTCAACCGCGGCGTCAAGGCGAACCTGCCGCTCGTGTACGGCGGCGAGGGCACGTGGCCCGCCGGGCCCGCCGGCAACACGTACGCGGGCGCCAAGGGCCGCTACGACACCTATCAGGCGCTGAAGGACTCCGGCGTGACCTACGCGACCCTCAGGACGACGACGTGACTCTGACGACTCCGAATAGGGGCCTGCCGTACCCGGAGCTCGGGGACTCCGCCGATGTCCCGCGCGACATCAAGGCCCTCGCGCTCGCATTGGACTCCGGCGGAGCAAGCGGGCTGAACGTGCTCTCGCAGGCCCAGGTCCGCGACATCGGCGAGCAGGGCCAGCGCCGCGCCGGCCGGGTCCTCACCGCCACCGACTTCACGAACATGGGGCTCTCCGCCCCGCTCGGGCTGTGGAACCTCGGCGACCTGACGGACGCCTCCGGCAACGGGCGGGTGCTGTCGAACAAGGGCGGGGTGGCGTTCACGTCCGGGATCACGGGGGCGGCGCTCGAGGCGGCGCAGTTCGCCGGCTCGACGGGGCAGGCGCTCTACATCGCCGACACGGGGGCGGCGGATCCGTTCCGGATCAAGACTGGGTCGTGGGGATGCTGGTTTCGCACGGCGAAACGCGGAGCGCAGCAACGTCCTCTGAGCAAGCTCAGCACGGCGGCGGGGAACTTTGTGTGGGATCTGTTCGTCGACGCGACGAATGTGGCGAACGCCGACGTTTCTCTCAATGGGACGGCGCTTTTTCCGGCTGTGGGAGTCAGCGACGTATGTGACGATCGTTGGCATTTCATTGTGGCGACTATTGACGGTACGACACTGCGGCTGTATGTCGATGGCGCGGTTGAGGGGCGAGCGACCGTTGCCGGACCACTGTTCGCTGGCAACGGCCCATTGAATATTGGCGGCTATGGCGCCGATGGCTCTACGGCCGCAGGTTCTCCTCACTACGGCCGCGTCGACGAGGCGTTCGTCACCTCAGACGTCCTCAGCGACGCCCAGGTCCTCAACTTGTACTGCACTCGCATCACCCACACCCTCGTCGACACCCTCGGCAGCCCCGCCGCCCCCACCGGCGTCCTCCTCAACGTCCGCCGGCGCAAACGCGGCGGGCCGCTCACCGTCGCGAACTTCCCCGCCCAGCCCGTCCGCTTGCACAACTTCACGGCCGGGGCGCTCACCGACCTGGGCTCCAACGGCGTGACGCTCACGTCGAACCCGGGGACCGGCGCGATCGTGAGCGTGGCGGGCGCGGACGGGACGAAGGACGGGGCCTACTCGTTCAGCGGGGCGCACACGGGTCTTTCGGCGACGGACACTGGGCTCCCGGCGGGAACGTCGTCGCGGTCCTACGGGTGCTGGTTCAAGGGGTCGGGGGCGACCAACGTTGGGACGATCTTCGCGTGGGGGACGGTCAGCACGGCCGACGCCCGGTTTCTGGTCTCGAACCCTGGGACGTCTCCGACTGTTACGGCGTTCAACGCGGCCGATCAGATTGCGGGTCCGGCCGCAATCGACGGTCTGTGGCATCAGGCGATCATCGTGGAGGACAACGCGGCGGGGGACGGCGTGAAGCGCAAGCTGTACATCGACGCGCGTCTCGTCGGTGGCTCCACGGTCCTGAACTCGATCACGCTCGCGGGCGCCAATCGTTTCCGTCTCGGCGCCAATCAGGACGGCTCGTCACCGTGGACCGGCCAGGTCGACGGTGCGTTCGTCCACGCCGGCGCTCTCACCGACACCCAGGTCCGGGCTCTCTACAACATCGGAAGCCAGGCCCTCTCCGCGAGCCCCAAGACGAACGGGAGCCACGTGGAGGCGCTCGAGACGACCGGGGTGCTTGCCCAGTTCGCGGCGCTCGAAGGCACCGACCTCGTAGATATGGCGGTGAGCGCGTAATGCAGGAGCGACGTCAGCCGGAGATCATCGCCGGGCGCGTGAACGCCGACGGGTCGATCGCGTCGGGCGACGGGTTCACGGTGCAGAAGGCCGGCGCGGGCAGCTATACCGTGACCTTCCCGTCTGGATTTCGCCTGATCGGTTGCACCGCCAACGCGGCAGGCACTCCGAACGTGATCACCGTCGTGTTCGATACTTGGACCGACCGTTCGGTTCGGGTTGCCACGCTCAACATCAGCTTCTCGCCGCTGGACGGGGTCTTCACCTTCGCCGCCGTGGGGGTGCAGCAATGAGCGATCAGAACGGCACCGACGACCCGACCGTCTCCGACGACCAGCTCCCCAAGGCCGACCGCGACAAGATCCGGGCGACCGCCAAGGCGCTCATCGACCACACCCTGCGCATGGACTCCGACGAGTACACCAGCCTCCCGCCGCGCGTGAGGCGCCGCGCCTGGGAGCGCTACCAGCGCGCCAACGAGGACGACGAACCCACCCGCGAGAAGAACTCGCGGGTGGCCGCCGAGTACGACAACGGGTACGCGCGCCGGCGCGCCCGCGAACGCCAGGGACAGGAGGCGAGGCGTGGCACAGACATGGGCTGACTGGATCGACGACAACAACGGCCGCTGGCCGGGCGCCGGGCAGATCAACGACATCCTCGTCCGCTACGGCACCCGCGGGACCGTCTTCAGCACCCAGTTCTCCGACAACCCGGCGAACCCCACATGGTCCGTGCATCGCGTCTCGCGGCATCTGCGTGAGACCAGGGAGCCGAGCATCCGATGAGCGACTTCGAGTTCATCTCCGGCGACCCCGACAACCTGACCGGCGGCAGCGCCGCGAACATGGTCGACATCCAGGGCCCGTTCGTCGACCTGCGCGAATGGCTGAACACGGACCTGCAGCCGCGCGTGGCGACAGCGATCCCGACGCTCGTGACGTCGCTCCCGGTGTCAGCGGTCGACGGCCAGGAGATCTACTATCTGGTTGATCCGAGTGCCGGGATCATCTGGCACCTGCGCTACCGGGCGGCTTCGCCGAATGCGCAGAAGTGGGAGAAAATCGGTGGGCAGATATATGGCCTGCAGCAAACCGTTTCCAGTTCCCAGTCCACGGCCAACGTGAACACCTTCGCCGATATGACCGGTGGCCCAACGATGACGGTTCCGCTGACGGGCCTGTACTACGTCACGTTCTATGGCAGTGTGCAGCAGAGTTCCGTCGGCCTCGGTGATGCGCGGGTCGCAGTGAGCAATCAGGCGAATGTCCTGCTTGGCAATGCGAGCGGACAGATCGTTTCGTCGCAGTTCGAGTTCACCAACCCCTTCCGTCGCGATGGAATCAGCGCGACGGCGGGCGACACGTTGAAGCTGAGGGTCTCCACCAACAACCTCGCCCATGCCTTCGGGAACGTGGCTCCGTGGCGGCTGGATATCGACCCGATCCGGGTGGGCTGATGATCCCGCTCGAGCTCGGTTCCATCCACGACCCCGCCACTCGGCGGGCTCTGCAACAGATCACGCAGGCCGTCTCCGGCACCAGTGTTCCGCTCGAGCTTGGCGCCGTCCACGATAACGCCGTCCGGCGTAACCTCGAGCAGATCACGCTCGGGCGCTGGCGCAACCTCGAGACCGGCGGGATCACCGACCCGGCGGTCCGCCGGGCGTTCGAGGAGATCGCGACAGCCTGATGGCCACCCGACCGCCCCGCATCACATCCACGAGACGGCAGCCCACCACGCGCGCGCCGCGGGCCGTGGACTGGAGCCGCGTGACCCGCGGCCCGTCGTGGAGGAGCGGGTTCGGTGTCGCGCCGCGGCCCGCCAAGCCGGCGGTCCCGGCGCCCGCGAACACGGCCGCGGTGCCGCAGTACAGCCTCTCCAATCTGCCGCCCGACGCCAGCTACGACGACCAGATCGCACTGCTGCAGCGCCAGCGCGACGAGGGGATCGCCGGGATCGTCGGGGAGCGCTCGAGGACTCTCACGGACTACGGCTTCCAGGAGGGCCCGAACGGGGCGATCACGTTTGACGCGAACAACCCGTTTTCGAAGGCGTCGATCATGAAGAAGACCTACGACACCAACCGGCGCAGCACCGCCCAGTCGCTCGGCGCCGGCGGTCAGCTGTACAGCGGGAGCTTTCAGAACGCCCAGGACCTCGTCAACCGAAACCAGCTCCAGAGCGAGGACGCGCTGCTGAGCAACGTGCAGGCGTTCCTCACCCGCAACACCGGTCAGCAGAAGGCGGCGGGCACCAACTACGAGCTCGCGGCCGGGCAGGCGTACGCGGATCGCGTGGGGCGCTTCCAGTCCAACCCGCTGTACGACCCGGCGACCGCGGAGTCCACGCCCGCGACCAAGGCCGCGCTCGGGCCGACGAAGGCGACGGCGGCGGTCGGGCGTCCGCAGAAGACCATGCACGGCCAGCGCTTCTACCAGCGCGCCAGCGACAAGAAATGGATCCCGTTCTAGGGAAAGGAACGACAGTGCCCCTGAGTCGCTATGACGCCGCGTTCGGCGGGAAGAAGGGCTCCGCCGGGAAGGCGAAGCGCGCGATGGCCAAGCAGTACGGCGCCAAGAAGGGCGAGAGCGTGTTCTACGCCTCGGTGAACAAGGCCAAGAAGAAACGCCACAGCGCCGGGCAGGAGGACATGGTCCGCCAGTTCATGAAGCGGAGGAGACGCGGTGGCTAAAAAGACGACGAAGAAGCCGAAGCCGCTCGCGGCGCGCCTCGCCGCCAGCCCCGCGCTGGTCAAGAAGTACCAGAGCGATCCGGGGCTGCGCTCCAAGTACCTCAAGGGCGACCTCGAGAAGTACCTCAACCCGGCGCAGAAGAAGGCCCGCGCCCTGAACGTGCGTCTCAGCGCGCCGATCGCGGCGGGCTCGAGTACCACCGAGCGCGACCTCGCCCACGAGGCGCAGGCCGCCACCACCGTCAAGTATGGGCCGCAGGACCGCAAGATCGCCGAGCAGCTCGGCATCAGCCAGCAGACCGAGAAGGACACCGGCTCGTTCTACGACCAGTATCGCCAGGCCCTGCAGCAGCACGCGGACAACGTCGCGCTGTACCAGGCCGGGGCGCAGCAGGCGCTCACGAACACCGCGCAGAGCATCACCGGGCTTGGCAACCAGGAGGCCGTGCAGCTGCAATCCCAGGCCAACCAGGCCGCCGCGCAGCAGGGCATCGCGCCCGCCGGCGACCTGTCGGCGCTCGCGAACGCCGCGCAGGCCACGCGCCAGGGCGTGATGGCGTCCTTCCAGAACCAGCAGGCCCTTCAGGGCGCCGCGGCGAACACGTACGCGGACGCGCAGGCGAACACGGTTGCACCGGGTCAGAGGCTGTCGGCGCTCGCGCAGGCGCGGGGCAAGACGCGGGACATCCAGCAGAAGCAGGCGGACCTCGCGACGGAGAAGGGCGCCTACGACGTGCAGTACCGGGCGGACCGCCGGACCTCCGAGCTCAAGAACCAGATCGCGCTCGGGGCGCTCGGGCTGAACACGGCGAAGGCGAAGGCAGATATCGCGGCCTCCACGCCGGGGGCACAGGCGGCGGCGGCGGGCGCGAAGGCCGCTGCGAGCTCGGAAGCGTCGACCGCATCGAAGTACGGCTACAGCGTCCACCAGTGGCGGCTCCTTGGGCCGAAGGGCCGAGCACGGATCATCGGCAAGTCCGACAAGACGAAGACCGACCCGGGCACCGACGTCATCACGAGTGGACCGCTGGCGGGCAAGACGAAGACGTGGGTGGCGGCGCACCCCGGCGAGGCCGGCAAGCTCGTCGACGCCTACAACACCAAGACGGGCAAGCCCGCGAACCAGAAGACCGAGGATGCCAAGGCGTTCCGCCAGAAGTACGGCGTCGACCTGCAGACCACCACGCAGCACAACGCGGCCAAGGACGCCGTCCAGAACGCGCAGACCGCGTTCGGCCAGGTCGGCAAGACCGTCAAGCAGGCTGACGGCAAGCCCCACAAGGTGACCACCGACGACGTCGTCAGCCACCTCCGCGACACCGGCGTCTCGAACCTGTGGATTCGCGCCGGCCTGGAGATGGCGCGTGGCGGACTCACGCCCGGCACCGCCGCTCGCATCCACAAGGCGGGCTACAGCGTCGCCCAGCTCGGCTACAAGATGAGGCCCGCAGCCGCCCGCCCGACCGGGAACAACACGTTGAACCGGCCCGGGATGAGCTGATGGCGATTCCCGGCGGGGGCGGCCCCGGCAAGTCCCGGCCCGCGCGCCGGCGCAAGGCGCGCGCACCGCAGCCGCCGTCCTCGACGGCCCGGCAGAACGCGGCGTTCGGCAGCCGTCCCGCCCGGCCTCTCCCGCAGCCCAAGCCGGCGCCGCGGCCCGCCGCACGGCCCGTTGCGCGGCCGAAGCCGGTGCGGGCGACACGGGCGGCGCAGCAGCAGTACGTCAGCCAGGGCCGTGCCGTCGAGAAGGCGGCGCGTACCCAGAAGCGCCAGGCCCGCGTCAAGGCCCAGGTCGCGCAGACCGGCGGCGACTTCGACGTCAGCATCCGGTCCGGCCCGCACAGCGACACCGCCGCCCAGCGCACCGCCCGGAAGATCGGCAAGCCGATCAGCGTCGGCGCCGACAACCACTACTACGTCAAGGTCAAGCGTCCCGCGCTGCCCGACCGCCATATCCCGATCGATCCGTTCAGCGGCAAGGTCGACCGCAAATACCAGCAGTCCGGGCGCTCCCAGGGTGGCGAGATGCAGCAGGCTGCCATCCAGGCCCCGGCGCTGAAGGCGCTCGATCAGACCACCCGTCCCGTCCACGGCGTCATGGCCGCCACGCGCGCCGGCATCAAGTCCCACGGCGGCGGCGTCAAGGGGCTGCTGAAGTCGCAGATCGCGATTCAGTCGCCGACGAGCAAGGCGGCGAAGGCGCAGCGCCACGCCTTCCAGCGCGGCATCGAGCTCAAGGACCGCTCGCTGGGCTCCGACGTCCTCAAGGACATCGGCGTCAAGAACAAGGCGGTCGCGGGCGCCGGCGGCTTTCTGCTCGACACGCTCGCCAATCCGCTCACCTATCCCGTGGGTGGAACGGGAAGTGTGGCGGAGAAGCTGGCCGCGAAGACCGCTTCGCGGGTTCGGCGCAAGGCGCTGCAGCACGGCCTCGACCAGGAGGTCGCGGAGCGTCTCGCCGCTGTTGCCGCCAAGCGAGTGACCAAGGCGGCACCGAAGGGCCGCGGCGTCACCGTCAAGTTCGCCGGCCAGGAAGTCCCCGGGGTGCGCCGCGCCACCGCCAAGACCGCCCGCGGGGCACGCAAGCTGACCCGCAGGATCGTCGGCGACAAGCTCGCCACCGAGATCCCCGCTGCCGCCCGCAACATCGTCCGCGAGGTAGCTCCGCGCGTCCGCGCGCCCGGCGTCAGTCACGAGCAGATGGCGACCGCCCGGTCGCTCGCGCGCAGCGGCCGATCCCGGGTCAGCGAGTCCGCGGGCCGCGCCGACCTCCTCGAGCGCGACTTCATCCGCAGCCTGAAGGGCGAAGACAAGACGCGCGTCGTCGAGGCGATCGAGCGCAACAAGCTCTCGCGGATCATCGGGGCGAACAAGAAGGCGATCGACAAGCTCGCCAAGGAGAACCCGAAGGAGTTCAAGCGTCGCCAGGCGCTCGCCGACAAGGTCCACCGGGCCCGGTCGGAGATGGCGGGCGAGTACCGCGCCGGCCTGCGCTCCGGCGCGATCCAGAAGCAGCGTCCCACCGAGTACCTGACGAAGGGCGACCTCGGCAAGCTTGACAAGACCGTCGCCGCCGAGCAGGCGCAGCAGCGCCGCGCCGCGGTCCGCGCCGGACGCGAGGAGACCCGGGCTGAGCACCGCGCCGTGCTGACCGAGCGCGAAGCGGAACTGCGAGCCCAGGGCGAGACGAAGGTTGCGCAGGCTCGAGCCACCGGCAGTGCCCGTGTGCAGCAGGCTCAGCAGTCAGGGCGCGCTCGCGTGGCGACAGAGAAGGCCCGGGGTGCCGAGAAACAGCGAGTGGCGGTTGAGGGTGAACAAGGCGCCCGTCAAGCGCAGGTGGCCACTGAGCGTGTTCGCGGCCGTGAGGCCCGGGACGTGGCCGTTGGGCGTGAGCGTGCGCTCAACGAGGCGCGTCGTGATTTGGCTGCCGCCCGTGCCAACCTCAATCGGCACATGGGGCGCAAGCACCGTGGATCGCGAGTGGCCGCGGAAGCTGACAGGCATATTGCCGACGCTGTGCGCGAGGGCGATCGGCTGACCGCTGAGTTCAACTCGATCAACGATCTTTCGCGAGTGCCCGCGAAGCTGTGGGACGCCATCGCGCGTAATACGAGTCTGCAGCGCCGTCTGATCGAGGGTAGGCAGCGACTGGAGGCCGCCGAGCAGACCTACCGTGGTGCTCGAGGGTCGCGTCGTCCTGCACGTATGTCCGCAGTGCGTCCGAAGCCCGAGCCCGTGGCGCCCATGAGTGCCGTCAAGCCGCGCGTGGAGGCAGCGACTGTCGAGGCCGTGGCACCGAAGACCGCTCGCGCCGGGAAGGCCGCCGAGCGCTACGAGCGCCGCGCCGCCACTACGCAGCTTCAGCAGCAGCGTCTCGCCGCCGCTCACAGCATTCCGACCCGCAGCCTGCAGGAGACCCCGGAGGCGTACCTCCGCCGCGTCCATGCTCACGCTGCCCGTCACGACCTTCCGCTGGTCAAGCGCCGTGCCGAGACGCTGCTCGCGAAGAAGCCCGCCCAGCGCGCCCGTGGCTACTACCCGCATATCACCCAGGAGGAGATCCGCACCGGCGAGCAGAGCCTCCTCGGCAAGCTCTCCGGTCGCGAGGCCGCCACCGGCCAGCCGCGCGTCGCGGGCGGAGCCGTGGCACGCACCGCCAAGGAGACCAGGGCGGGGAAGCGCCGCGTCGAAAACCGGCCCCTCAGCGTGCTGAATCCGGAGCGCGAGGCCGCCGGCAAGGCGCCGTACTCCACCGACGTCCCGGTCGTCGTTCCCAACTACATCCGGGAGGTCGCGCGCTCGAGCCAGCCCGCCGAGTTCGCGCAGGGCATCGCCGCCCAGGTCGGCCGCCACCTCAAGCCGGGCGAGAAGCTCAACCAGGGCGAGGAGCTTTACCGCCTCGGGTTCAAGGGCGGCAAGTATGGCCTGCACAAGGAGGGCGACAAGACCGCGGCGCCCGCCGCCAGGACGGTCAAGGCGGGGCCGACCGTCCGCACCGAGACTCAGGCGCCGCGTGGTGGTAGCGGCGGCCAGTACGTCGCGCTGCCCTCGAACTTCTTCGAGAACATCGAAGGCACGCTCGCCGGCACCACGAGCAAGCACAACATGAAGATCATCCAGGGACTGGACGCCACCCAGAACCTGTGGAAGCGCGGCGCCATCACCACCCTCGCGTTCCACGTGCGCAACATGATCGGCGACGTCGCCGCCGGCTACAACCTTCCCGGTGTCGGCGGCTCGCTGCCGAAGATGCTGTCCGCGCTCAAGGTCACCCGCCGGGCGTCCGAGTCCCACCGCTTTCTGCGCCCGCGGACCAAGGCCGAGCGCAACATGTACGAGCGCGCGACACTCAAGCCGAACCAGAACTCGACGATCAAGGTCGGCGGTAAGGACATGGCCCTCGACGACTTCATCAAGCTCGGGGTCGAGAACGGCGTTCCCGACACCGGCCGTATCGCCCGCGACATCCTCGGCGGCGCCGGCGGCGAGGCGAAGCTCCACGCCACCGCCAAGGGCCGGTCCGTCACCCGGCCGTTCCGTGGACAGGTCGGCAACCGCGTCAACGTGTGGCTGACGAGCCGCGAGAACGTGATGCGCTGGGCCGCGTTCAAGCACGGCCTCGACCGCGGCATGACCCCCGCCGAGGCGGCGGACATGGCCAGCCTGTATCACATCGACTACGGCGAAATGTCGAGCTTCGAGCGCGAGGTTCTGCGCCGCGCTGCGCCGTTCTATACGTGGACCGCGCGCTCGCTGCCCGTCGCCGCGAAGACCGCGATCCAGCGGCCCGGGAAGTTCGCGAACCTCGAGGCGGCCCGCGAGGAGACCGGGCAGGCGTTCACCGGCGACACCGAGCAGCAGATGCGCGACGCGATGCCCGACTCCGTCAAGCGCCAGGTCCCCGTCGTCATCCGGGTCGGCAACAGCAACTACGCGGTCAGCGCCTCGCTGCCCGTCACGCTCCTCAACGAGTTCCCCGATCCGCAGAACCCGGGGAAGTTCCTCGACGAGGCGTGGCACTTCGGGTTCGGGATGGTCGGCCCGTACGGCACCCCGGTCCCCGGTGTCGGGGTCAAGCAGCTGTTCGAGCTCGGGATGAACAAGAGCGCGTTCACGCGCCGCGACATCCGGCCGCAGTACACCGCCGGCCGCGTCCCCGCCCCCGAATGGGTGGGCCGGATGCCCGACGCCTTCAAGAAGCATGTCGGGGCCGTGCAGGGCCCGGACAAGGACACCGGCAAAAAGATCTGGTACTGGGACGGCCGCGTCGACTACGGCACCCGCCTGCTCCCCGGCGCCGCCCAGCAGGCCAGCCAGGCTGCGGCGGGCGCCCGGCCCGGGCAGGAGAAGCTGCCGACCGCGGTCGGGATCGCCAGCCCCGTCACCGGCATTCGCATAGACAAGCTCGGCGAGGAGGCCAAGACGCAGGCGGGGCGCTCCCGGCTGGCCAAGGAACTCGACAAGCTCAACAACCGGGCGGAGCTGCTGAACCTGCAGGGCATCCACTCCAACAACCCGACCCCGGAGTACACGCAGGTGCGGGCGCGCATCAACGCGATCAACAAGGTCCTCAATCCGCGCAAGCGCAAGAGCGGCATAGGGGCCGGCGTCGACATCGGTCTCGGCGGCGGCACGGGGCCGAAGGTCGACATCGGGCTCGGCAAGAGCGCCGGGCCGAAGGTCGATATCGGGCTGGGCGGCTAGTGCGGCAGGTGACGCAGATCGCGCTTTGGCCGCCACGTCCGCCAGCGATGCGCGTCGAGCTCGCGCCGCTCACGGCGACGGCGAGGGGTCTGGGCGAGCCAGACGGTGCCGTGCCAGCCGATGATCAGGGCGTGGCAGAGAGCGGTCACGACGCCCGCCACAATCCCGAGCGCGACGGTGCCGAGCAGGATGCCGCCGATCGCGATTCCGTATCCGAGTAGAGCCTGTCCCATGGCCCACAGCATACATATGACTACAAGAGGGTGGACGGATAGCTGATGGCCCGCCCCGCACCGGACTGGCAGCAGGTCGCGCAGCAGAAGGCACGCAAGTACGGGCTCGACCCCAGCATCTTCGCCCGCCAGATCCGCCAGGAGTCCGGCTTCAACCCGGATGCCCAGTCTCCCGCCGGCGCCATCGGGATCGCGCAGATCATGCCCGCCACCGCGCGCGGCTGGGGCGTCAACCCGCGCGACCCGAACGCCGCGCTCGACGCCGCCGCCCGGCACATGGCCCAGTACGTCAAGCAGTTTGGGTCCTACAAGGACGCGCTCGTCGCCTACAACGCCGGTCCCGGACGGGTCGGAGGGGCGCTGCCGGTGGAGACGCAGAACTACATCAAGACGATTCTCGGCGGACGGGACCCCGGCACCAGCAGCATCCGTGCCGCTTCAACACGCGGCAGCCGCGGCAGTTCCGGCGGGGACGGCGGGTCGACCCGTACGACCACGACCGTCACGCCCGGTGTCGACAACTCCCAGCAGCGGGCCCTGCTCGTCCAGCAGTTCCTCGGCAACAAGAACGCCGACGTCCTCGACTTCGCCCTCCAGGCTCGGCAGCTCAAGGACGTCCCGGAGACGACGTCCACGCAGACCGAGAGGATCCCCGGGGCCGCGGCCGGCGAGCGCTCCGCGGCGGCGGGCGGCGGCGGGCGTGGCTCGCTCGCGCGGACGGCGATCGCTCGAGCGTCGGCGATCGACCAGCAGCGCCTGCCCTACCAGTGGGGCGGTGGGCACGGCGGCCAGACGAAGATCACCGACCCGATCCCCCTCGACTGCTCGGGCGCCGTCTCGAAAGTCCTGGGGATCAACCCCAGGGTCAGTGGCGAGTTCGGCAAGTGGGGGCGCCCCGGGGACGGGGGAGATAAGGGCGTCACCGTCTACAGCAACGGGCATCACGTCCTCATGAAGATCAACGGCCATTTCTTCGGAACGAGCGCCACGAACCCCGGGGGCGGTGCGGGCTGGATCCCGCAAGGCGCCATCTCCAAGGACTACCTGCAAGGCTTCACCGCCCGCCACAGCGAACGATAGGAGGAACCCATGCCCGAACCGTACGGAATCGTCAGCTTCTTCCTGCTGCTGGGAGTCTTCATCCTCGTCGTCCTGATCGCCTTCGGAGCTCTGCCCGCCTAATGGGAATCATCGAACTCCTCCTCGTCATCCTGCTCCTCTGCATCATCTTCGGCTTCGTGTTCGGACGGGGGCGCTGGTAATGGCGGGCGGAGTCGTACCGGTGCGCGTCGACGCCCCGCGGATGGCTTCCAAGGGCACCATCAGCCCGAAGACGATCCTCGCCGCCGTCGTCCCCACCCTCGGCGGGCTCATCGCCGTCGCGATCGAATGGGGCGTCACCGGCCACCTCGACCGCCTCGAGCTCACGACCGCGCTCACCGCGTTCGGGTCCGCGCTCGTCGCCGGCATCGGCGCCTACGTCGGAGCGCCCGGGCAGGTGCTCGTTCCGGCCAAGGTCGCACCCGAGGTGCCGATGGAGGAGGCCCCTGCGTGACGCAGGGGCCCACATGGAAACAGAGCCGCTCCAAGCTCGGCGGCAGACCTGAAAGGACGCGCATGGA
>Ga0207686_10001058_pt1 | contig 16285 bp, 12 predicted proteins | sample KBSM24metaG_FD_184396 | JGI IMG/M metagenome (GOLD analysis project Ga0207686, IMG submission 184396) | Miscanthus rhizosphere microbial communities from Kellogg Biological Station, Michigan, USA - KBS M2-4 metaG (SPAdes) (version 2) | ecosystem: Host-associated > Plants > Roots > Rhizosphere >...
AGACTCAAGAATGCATCGGGCCGAATCGGTAGCCGATTGCTGCCTCGACTATCAATGACAACCACGGAATCGTGGAGGCGTTTGCCTTCCTCCCAGCGAATGAGTCTTACATCGCCCAGGCGAGACGCAAGAGACATCGCCACATGCACATCGACGATCATCAATTCATGTTTCAAGAACAGCTCTTTTAACTCGTGCGTCCTCAAGCGTTGGGACCTCATCTCTGGCTCGGCTATTCCCTGCTCTACGAGCACTGGTAACGCCTCTCGCCCGATGGCGTAGATGTGATGTTGTTGCGGCAACCGGATCACGGATAAGTAGTTTCTCTCAACCAGTTTATGGAGTCGCCGGTGAACACGCTTCGCATGACGCCCCGAGAGTAGTCCGACTTGTTGCCGGCGTAGAAAGCGGTGTACGTGGACCGACCGAAGTATAGAGATGTCGCCGTCCGTGAGAGCAAAGCCCACGGGATAAGCGAATGGTGTTTCCAACTTTTCTTGAAGCGAGTTCATCGTATCTTAAGGACCCTGAAAGTATGCTCCCTTTTTGCCGCGGGTCAAGAAGGAAAGAATCTTGCTAGCAACGAACCCCTTCTCTTCATCGCGTCCATTTAGTGCGGGACCACTACGTTCGGGAGGGTACGGTGCGCGGCAACGCGCTCTTCCTTTTTGGATTTCCACCACTACTAACCGCACCTCTTGTCCGAGCGAAGCGAAGCCCCGAGCCCGTGCCGGTAGGCCGGTTACGAGGGCTACGGGGTGCGCCGCAGGCTGCCCTAGATTTGTGAGGCATTCGTTGATAAACGGAGGATGGCGAACCGAGCGAATCCCGATAGGGGCGCACCCGGCGATAGCAATAGGGGGCGGCGAAGTCGCGGTAGCGAAAATCTAGGGCAGCCTGCGGCGGCAGGCAAGAGGTGCGTACTAGTGGAAAACGCGGTAGCGTAAGGGTTTTACGGGCGATAGACCCCCTTTAGAGGTGGGGATCTGGAATCCCCACCCACGTCCCCACCCTTCCCTGTTGGGGAAGCGTGTCCTTTACGTAAAAACGAGGAAAATAATGGTCGCATTTTTGCGACTGAACATCCCAGTTTCGAGAACTAGCCCTTCCCGGATGAGCCTATGCTACTGGCATATCGGGATTTGGCCCCGAGAGGCGCTATACAGCTCCAGGTGAGACGTATTCTTTGGAAGTAGAAGAACCTGGCCCCTGAGTGATTTCGTTCTTTGACGGGTTGTATAGAGCGTTTAGTGGGGTTTCCATACCAGCAGTATCCTGCACAGGTGCCCCGTCGAGTCCGCTGAAATCCAGGGTTAATTCCTTGAGAATGGCTGGCAACTCCCGGACTTGAAAATCCTCGATACTCGATAGGCTGACGGATTTGGCAAGTTCAGCCCGCACTTCATGGCGGGCCATCTGTTCTGCAATCTCTGGCCTGTCCACCAAGTAGCTACTGGTAGCCGTGATTCGCTCCCGCCTTTCGGACACTAGGCGTTCTAACTCCCCCGCTGGCAGTGCCGAAATGAATCGTTCAACCTCCTGTCGGCAATGCTCTGCGTGCCTCTGTTCCAGAATCTCGCGAGCACGAGCCTGGTTCAGGCGACTTTCTTCAGCTTCCAGACGGGCAGTTTTGATCCGCTTCGGCTCGAAACCCCTCGGAAGAGGAGCATCATTCTTAATGAACTCATGAAGTAGGCCAGCTCCCACATTTTTGGCCTTCCCTAAGTCATCCCAGTGTTCAATCTGATCGCCAACCCTCATAAGGCGGTCTGCGTCGGCACCTTCCAGCAATCGCGTTGCAACGGATGGCATGATGCCCCGCACCGCCAGTGCATCGACAATCTTCTCCACTTCCCCGCTCCCACTTGAGATCTGGTCGGCGTCCTTTCGGACTGCGACCCGGTCGTCGTTCAGAAGTTTTCCAGGTTCCGGCAAGTTCGGCTCATTGGGATCTGACTCCGCGATTATGACGGGCTCCCCTCTTATTCTTGGCTCCAAACGCTTCCGACGATCTCGATGGAACTTTGCGCCTGGAACAAACACAATTTTATATGCCTTCCGATCTGCGGTCTTTTCGATGCGCCATTTTTCGAGGTACTCGCTCCCAGTCAGTTCATCGAGCGAAGCCTTCATCTGTCGAAGAATTTGCGATGGCGCGGAGTACTGTTGAAGTGCGAATAGTTCGCACAACTCGTCGTACCGTTTTTCGAAGTGCCCAACCTTGCGGGAAGCGTAGAGCCAAATCTGGAGATGTGGCACAAGTGCCTTTGCGATGTGTTTCTTGAGTCCGCGATATTTTTCGAGATCGAGCGGTAGAACGAATTTTTCATTCATGTTTTCCAGTTGCCATTTCGACAGCCACACATAGTTCGCATCGGCGACCGAACCGTCGTCCATTTCTTTTCCAAAACTGATCGCGCGATCGAACACGTGGAACCGATCTTTTCCCGAAAATGTTTTCTTGCCGGCAGAGTATACAGCGCCACTTGAAAAGATTGATGTGGACGACATAACATCGAGCCACTCACTCACGTCTTTGTAGTTCGTTCCCGATTTTGTGCTGTCGTTTAAAAGACGGAGAAGGTCGGCGGATTTGAAACGAATTGGATTTGCAAGTTTTCCGTCAGCTTGCAACTGATCAGTGATGATTCTTTGAAGCGCGAGCCACTTGTCCTGATCGGCAGTGATCGGCAAGCCGAACGCCGCACTTGGAATAATTTCCGCACTCACTCCAACTCGCTTCCCTTCCATGTCGCGGGTGAAATCAATTCGCTTACTCTTCTGATCTTTGATCCGCCGACTCGATGGTGTGAAGAATCCGAGCGAGGCCAAACTTTTCTCGACCTTGGTAAACACTCCAGGCAATGCCGACCCGGTTGATACGACCAGATCGTTGATCTCGTGTTCTTCAGATTCCGCCGAACCTCGGTTAACTTTGTCTTCAAGGAAATGGTTCGCCGCCAAATCTTCGGCTAGCTTGCCGGTGTCAGTTGAAGCAACTGGTTGATCGATGGTTTGTAATTTTTCGTCTCCTTGCATGTGATTGATTCATTACCGCTTCCACCCGTTTGAAGATGTTTAAAGTGTATAAGAATATATAGAAATATCTAGTAGCTCGCGAAGAGTTAAATCCCCTTATCCTGCTGGGTATCATGGATTTCGCCTTGTCTCCGAGAGCGGCATTTCTTGCGTTCCGGTGCGGTCGAGCTTGTGTTGGAGTGCGGCATTTCTTGCGTTCCGGTGCGGTCGAGCTTGTGTTGGAATGCGGTGGCTTGTGTTGGAGTGCGGTTAATCCTTGCCTTCAGCTGCGGTCGCTTTTTACGTTGAAGTGCGGCCATTCTTGTGTTGGAGTGCGGTGCCTTGTGTTGGAGTGCGGTGGCCTGAACCCACGAATCCGCCAGCGATCTCTCATCACTTTTCCGGCTCCGCGAGTATGGCTGTCTAGCCGAAATAAGGGAGTGAATCGATTCCCTTTTTGGTTGGGGATAACTCAGTCGATTGGCGACGTTCTTGACAAGAAAGAGTGGGGGAGTAGAGTTCACGGAGATCGCATGAAAGGAGATCTAAAAGTGGGAGATAACTTCGTGGACTTCCGCACCATCAAACAAAACATCCCGATCACATCCGTGCTCGAACATTATCGAATCGCGCTAAGAACGGTTAGCCAGAACTCGCTGCGCGGGAAATGTCCGCTGCCGACACACACATCGGAGCAGAGCAAAGAAAGCTTCGGCGTCGATATCAACAAAAACATCTGGGCCTGTCAGTCTGGTTCATGTGTTGCCGCCCGACAGGGAAAGAAGGGCGGTAACATTATCGACTTCGTCGCAGTCATGGACGATTGTTCGGTGCGCGATGCGGCGCTAAGAATTCAGGAATGGTTCGGCGCTTTACAATCGCGTGCTACTTCTCGACCCGCCGAAAACGGCGCCACTGCTCAAAGCAAACTGGTTGCAAAAGGAAACCAGAAACCAACGGAGAGGGAAGTGAACAAACCTCTTTCGTTCGAACTCACCAAAATCGATTTCTCGCATCCATATCTTCAGCATCGGAAAATCGCAGAAGAAACGGCGAAGGAGTTTGGAGTCGGCTTTTTTCCTGGACGGGGATCAATGACCGGACGCGTCGTAATTCCGATTCACAATGAGGTCGGTGAACTCGTCGCGTACGCAGGCAGATCAATCGACGACAACGAACCGAAGTACAAACTGCCCACCGGCTTTCACAAGTCGCTCGAGCTTTTCAATCTGCACCGAATAGGGGAGTGCGAACGAGTGATTGTTGTGGAGGGATTCTTCGATTGCATGAAAGTTCATCAAGCAGGATTCTCGTGCGTAGCGTTGATGGGCTCCTCTCTGTCGGCAGAGCAGGAAGAGAAATTGGTTCGCAGGTTCAAACGCATCGTGCTATTTCTCGATGGCGACGATGCCGGCCGGAAAGCGACAAATGAAATTCTGGCGCAACTCTGGAAACAGGTTCCTTGTATCGCGTTGGTTTTGGCCGACGGCAGTCAACCCGATGAGCTGGCTTTGGAATCGACTCAAAGTCTTCTGCGTTCTTTGTAACCTATAAGCCCCGCAGAGATGCGGGGCTTACCTTTTGCACGGACTTGACAGATGGATCTCCATGAGTAGACTTCGCGCCAGAAGTACATCTCACACAAGGAGTTCATAGCAATGAACGAAACAGTCCTGATCGCGCGCAACGAAAGATTGACCCGAGAGCAATTGGCCTTGGTTCCGACGCCGGAGGGGACGGCGACACACAAGCCGGTTCCGCACGCCCAGGTAGTAACCGCATTGGTCGAAACTCTGGGCTTCCGTCACATCTCGGTGGTGGGGGAGGAGTATGCCGTCTCTCGGGATGGCATGAAGATGTTTGGAGTCATGGAGCTCGATCAGGGAATGCACGGGGCCAGGTTCGCTCTAGGCGTCCGCAATTCTCACGACAAGTCGTTCCGGCTTGCCGTGACCGTGGGCTACAAGGTGTTCGTCTGCGAGAACCTTGCGTTCTCAGGAGACTTCTCCCCGGTGCTCGCGAAGCACAGCAAGAATTTCTCACTGCAAAATGCGCTCTCAGTGGGCGTTGATAACATGCAGCGGAATTTCCAACCGATGGTGGAGGCCGTCGATCGATGGCGCGGTTCCCAGCTTTCGGACGTATCGGCGAAGCTCATCATTTACCAGGCCTTTGTCGAGGGCAACCTGGAGGTTCCCCGGCACCTGGCGCGGTCGGTCCACGACTTGTATTTCAACCCGAAACACGAAGAGTTTGCATCCCGGAACATGTGGAGCCTTTCAAACGCCTTCACCTCGGCATTTAAGGAACTCGAACCAATTCCACAGTACCGGGCAACAGGCAAGTTGGCCGGGTTCCTCCAAGCTGCAGCCGGATGACATAGCAAGTCTGATTTACTGGCCCCGCGTTACTGCGGGGCCTTCTTTAGGCTGGTCTCCGAGCCCTGGACAGGGAAACTCGGCTGCGCTTTACTTCGCACTTCCCACAGCGCCGTTTCGAGCCAATGTCCGAGTGGCCGACAATCCAGACAAAACCGCGGGTCACTTCCCCCGAATCCGACTCTGGGTTTCGCAAGCGTATGTCCGGCCCAAGCAACAGTCCTACTGAAAATCGTCGGCGATACTTACGCTTCCCGACGCCCTTACTCGATCTCTTCGAGCCCGCCACAACATTAGCCGAGCCACCCGGTAGCACACAAGCGCAATACTCTGGCGGTATCGGAGCGTCCGGCGAGTTTCGTTGCACCGGGCGCTGTGCGACCGGTAGCGATCTCGCTCGCCCCAGTCGCGGACGAGCCCTAGTAGCGCTTCGATGAGGCCGAACATTCACTCACCACTCGTGGTATGATCCTTTGAAATACTAGGAGGGCTGCTGTGAATCGACGCACGTTCTTAGTGCTATCGATAATGTGTGGAGTTAGGCGACGGCTCCACGCCGCCTCGTCGGATTGGGCGCAAAAGGCTCCCAATGCGTACGGCGCGATATTAGGAGAGACAACGTTTGCTGCCAACAACGGCGATCGACAGAAGCTCGCCCGAACTTGGCAAGCGCTTTCAGAGATTTACCGACGGACGCAATCGCCCCCGACCGATCCCGCCGCAGCTCAGCAGACAGCGGAAGAAGTCCGCAAAATCATTAATGAAGGTCGTAGATTTGACCCCCAGACGTTTAATCTGCTCGCGGGGGCGATGCAGGGCATTGACCCGGATGTAGCGGAGCAACGGGATGCTTTTGCTCACGGTTTCGGAGTCGCTCTCCAGCGCCTCGGTCCCTTTGTTGGCTTAATTAATCCAGCAATGGGCCTCGCGACCAATGTGGCGGGGCAATGGGCCGAAGATACCCTGAAATACCTTGCCCAGCCGGGCCTCAACCTCTCAGTCAGCTTGCTTCCTCCGACCGACGGACCATCTCTGGGTGTGATCAATGACCTCGTGTACGCAAAATTTGCGGAGAACTTCAATTCGAATCCGACTTTTAGGGATCTGGTTTCGAATCCCGATGTCCGCGCACAGCTCGGGGTGAATTTGGCAAGTGATCCAGCTGCGCTCGTCCGTCAACTTCCGGAAGTGATCCGTAATACTGTTTCGCCATTACTTAACAATGCAATCGACGATCTCCGCAATGATGACTCTGTTCTCAAAGGCGTTTTAGCGGCTGTCTCGCCTCGATTCGACGCGATCGATCAGCATCTTGCGGACCTTAATGCAGCCCTTTCGGAACAGCGTGATGCGATGCAAAGGCAGTTAGACATTCAAAACGCCAAGGCTCGCTTAGAGTATGAGCATGGCGAGCTCAGCGGAGCGATTACCTTTGGCACGGTCCTTATCGGAAATATCTTTGGTAACGAGAAATTAGCATCGGAGTTCAATGCCGTATTCTCAGCCGGCCAGCGTGTCTATGAAACCGCAGCGCAATTGGCGCTCGGTGTCGTTGGACCTTTTGCTCTCCTGGGCACGGTCGCCGGAGCACTTGGCTCAATATTTGGTCTGTTCCAATCAGGACCTAGCCTTTATGACCTAATCAAGCAGGACCTGGATCGCCTGAGCACTAAGATAGATGATCTTGCGAAACACCTTGATACTCGGTTGATGCAGATTGAAGTTCGCGAACTGCAAATTCTGAACCGCCTAAACGAACTTTACGATTTAGTGCTTCGGGGGAACCAACAGGCAGCCATAGATTTCGGTGCGCTTCAGGCAAGCTTACAAAACACACAGAGCCTCATTTCGCAATCCGACCGTGAGCGGGAGATGGCTGCGTATACTACCACGGTTCTGAGCTGCCGCCGCTTTTTTGCTACCCAACCGGCCCCGGACTTCACGCAAGCCTCAGTGCAAAAGGAGTTCCGCGATTATCTCACTGCGTTTTATAAACATGCAATCACAACGGCGCGCCTGTCGGCTTTCTGCGGAGACCACTCCATCGAACTCGGTCCTGATGTCTTCGTAAGGTTTGCGGCAGAGGTTCAAGGCCGAAAGCATCTGGAACTAATGTTCGGCTTAACGACCCTCGTCGCCCAGATGTTCTCCATTCCGCTCGATTTGCCCCCGGCGATACCAGATCAACCGGACTCGGCATTTCTTCCCAATCCAGTCGAGTGGTCGCGGGCCGTGCAGGCATATTTGGAGACGCGCATCTTGACTACTGCAGTCGAGTCTGCAGTCACCGAACAAGACTTGAAGAACATGTGGGCCGAAGGCCTCCGGATCAGAGGGGCATTCACGAAGCTCGGTGGTTGGCAAATGCTCGATGCCGCCAATCGCGTGTTAATGAGTCAAACGGAGTTCTGGCATTACCTGTATAGTCTCTTCGACGAGTGGGCGCGTGACAATTTGGAGCAATTCGGTTACACAAGGGTCAGCCCCGATCAAACTTCATTGCCCATCTACAAGAACAAGCGTTTGTATCACGACCTATGGAGTCCTGGAACACTCGGACAGTATTTCTTACTTTTCGATTCGGCAGATCCGTTCGATATAGCCGAAAAGAAAGGGTGGTTTACAAGAGGAACTATCGACTCTTTCGCTCACACGGCTGGCTACGATCTCACGACGACGCCTTTATCAGTTCCTGGTTATTGGGACAACGGTCATGGCCGCCAAACGGTGACTGAGACGACTTTCCGTGATAACAGCAGGATCGAAGTTCTCGTTGACGAATATCTCCTTGATTTCTTTATTGCATTATATCGAAAGAACGTAGAGTATCCAGCAAAAAAGCAAAACTTCAAGGCGTGGCTCGCGTCTAGGATAAAGCAGCCGAGCCCTGAAATTTCACAGTACGAAGCGGTAGCGGGTGCCGCCCGAATGTGTTTGACAGCCTCATATATGTGTCAAGCGAGCTTCCACGACGACCACCTCTCTGACCTCAACAATGCCTCGATCATGTCCACGCGTGAAGAGTTAATCGACGCTCTTAATGCGTGGATTGACGATGAACATTTTACGGATACCGTTTTTCAAAAACTTACATTTGACGAGACGAGGCGCGCGGCATGCATTTCGATGAGCTCGAATACTCCGAGCCCAGCAAAGAGAGCTGAAGACGCAACTGTTCTGCTCAGAAGGGTTTCTTCTAATCTCAGGCAGACTCCAGAACACCTCAAGGGCCCCTTTGTTTTAGACGAGACGATGCGTCGACTAGGCGGGTACATGAAAGTGCGTGGGATCGATCCGCAGATACCAATGGGACCGCCCGGCGTACCAAGTTCTGCGCAGACGACCGATCGAATTCGACAACTCGCGGATGCGGCACGCAATAATTTCAAAGATGCCACTGATGTGTTATTGCACGACACGGGAAGTCGCAAGGTCTTCGCAAGCAAGATTGAACTGCCCGGCTGGTTTTATTGCGCAATAAGCGTCAATTCGGGTGATTCCCGTGATGCCTTTGCCGACGCAGAAATTGATTATTTCGCTGAACGACGCGATTCCGATGGCAAAATGGGATGGATGTTGACTATTCTGCGCTCGGCGTCGTTCCGTGATTGGAATACGGTTTTATATCCTGGAGATACAGGTATTCTTGCCGAGTTGACCCAGCCGCAGAGCGGAGTTAAAGTCCAGTTGGTACGAGCAAAAAATGTGGAACCCGACAACCCGTCGGGCGAGTATTTCAACCTGCATTTGTTAGTGCTGAGCGCAAATGCACATGACGCGAACCCGACGGATCCGTTCATTGATCTCCTAGGGCCCTTGCACTCTGCGGCGGTGCGGCGTGTGGCCTTAACGCGGTTCCCCGCACGAGCAGTTCTCCGTGAGGGGCGGTCGGGCGAAGTAGCCTCAAGGATCGCTTTTCGTCAAACGGTAGCCGGAAAAGACCGTGGTCAAACCTCCACGTCCATGGCAATTGAACGGCTGAAACGCCCCGCCGCCAAACCAGCGAGTCTGCCTGCGCGCAAGAAATGAATTCAGTCGATCCGAATCTGTAAGTAACCTTGAGCAGCCCTCTGCCTTCGATGCTCGGCTAAGGTATGGAGTGCCCAGTTGTGCGCGAAAAGTTGCTCACTACCACTTCCCCCTTTCCTCCGGTGCCGGTGCTAACGGGCTAGATACGGCGTTCCGGGAACTTACAGCTATCCGTGTCCGAGTGACGGGCCACTCGTACAAAGCTCGGATTAGGGAGGCAAGAAGTCGGCTTGTAGGAAGTGGCTCGCCGACGATTGCTACCTTATAGCGCCGAAGGCAGGGGTATCGAACTTCTGAGAGCTCGCCAAACCCCGATCACGAAGGAAAAGGTAGACGGTCGTAGATGGAGTGGCTACGTTTTCCTTGACATCCAAGTATTCGGTAGCTCCATCGGTCTTGAGAAGAGGCTTTAACTCCTTCAGGAGTGTGAGTTGACCGGCTGAATCGCACGAGTAGACTCGGACCCACGCGGGCGATTCACCGATGAAAACAAGCCGCACCTGCCCCTTAGACACGTGCTCTTGTGCCAGCGACATTGTGGAGGTGTAGTAATCGACGCCGGCGCTCATGCAGCCGGGCACATGGCAAGTAAGGAGAATATCGAACGCCTGTTCCGCCGTAAGCGGCGCAAGGAAGGGGACGGCGACCTTCTTCGAGATACCGTCGTTCCCTAAGAGGATGGGGCGAATTTTATGCTTCTTCCCTGGATCGTTTCGCAGGTCGTAGGCGAAACAGTCCAGTTCGTTGAAGGGCACGTTGCTGTCCGAATCGATGCTGAACTCGATGATCGTCTCCTGGGTCGAATGACAATAGCCCTTGTATTGCCAGACCATCGTTAGGTCGGTGCCTTCTATTCTCGCGGTTTGAGATGCCTCTTGAACCAGCAGGCCGTCACTAACGCGTCTCCTGAGATTCGCGACGTTGAGGGAGTCGAGGCTGCGACCGTACAACCGCACGTTAGCGCTCTGAACGCGCCGATGTTCCTTTCTGGCGTAGGTGAAGGTTGTGATGGAGATTGCGATGAAAACGGCTCCGAGGCCGGCGAGCCAGGTTCGCGATTGAATCAACCCCAAGAAACTGACAACGGCGCTGACGAGAGCTGCCCAGGAAGCCAATTCATTGTTGTTCGAGTTCATAAAAAGTGGTGGGAGCGAGCTCGCACACGAAAGCTGTGCGGTCCGCAGAATTACTGATAAACATGGGATTCCCCGGTATCCGGGACGTACTACCTGAAGGTTTAGGGGATCGAGCGGACGGCACGGCGGTATTTAGCCGCCAACGCCTCCGCCCCCGCCGGTCTGGCACGCGCAATGGCTCACAGAAGCCTCCCCATCAGGCGAATATCTGTACTATAGTCTCTGGAACTATAGTACAGATCATAGCAGTATTGGACTGCGTATGCAACAGCGCAGTCAGCGTTCTCCCCAAAGGACAGCCGAGGGCTCGTTTGGTGTGGTACTTCGCGAACTTCGTGAAGAGCAAGGGTTTACACAGGAAGAACTGGCGTTCAAAAGCGGCTACCATCCCACGTATATCGGCCAACTAGAGCGTGGCCGGAAGAGCCCATCATTGCGAACGCTCATGAGTCTCGCAGGGACACTGAAAGTTCCGAGCTCCGAACTGCTCAGGCGCGTTGAGGTGCTTATGGCAAAGAGGCGGTGAGCCCGGGTTTCTTACGCCCCAAGAAACCGGCGCAGGCTGCTATTGACGTTGGCGCGAGGTCGACCGTACCGGCGAAGGCTAGCTTGGATAGCCTGGGCGGCCCCTCCCGGAGTCTCGCGGCCCAAGGCCGAGAAGGCATGTACAAGAAATGGCTCCTCTGGCTTGTTCGCACGGATCGTTCTAACGTAGAGTGCGTAGTCTGGCAGGTTCTGAAGCTCCTCGGTAGGGAGGATAACATCACTCATTTGCTCTGCGAGTCGCGGGCCTTCTCCACTCGCGGCAAATTCCCGTACGATCTCCTTGGCGTCGTTCGCACTTACCCGGAACGCACCAATCGTTCCGCAGTTGCCAAAGACGGACGCAATAGACTCGGGTGGAAGCTGAGAAAGAGTCTGGGTGGCTATTGTTAATCCAAGTGCATACTTTCTTGACTCAGCCAAGATAGTTGGTAGAGGCATCCCATGGCTAAAGTTCTGCACCTCATCTATATATAGAAAGTGCGGGCGTCGCTCGGCCTCGGGCGTGTCCTGGCGTGATAGGGAAGAGAGAGCAAGCTTGGTAACCACCAGTGACCCCAAGAGCGAGCTCAAGTCTTCGCCCAATGCTCCTTTCGACAGGTTGCATAGAAGAATCTTACCCGAGTCCATGAGCCATCGAAAATCGAAGCTGGACTTCACCTGACCAATGACGGCCCGGAGTAGGGGATTGGTAACGAACTTCGACACTTTATTGAGCAGGGGAGCAATTGATTCTTCGCGCAGCTTCTCGTTTTGTTGTTCGTAGAAAGTAAAGAAGGATCGGATGGCAGGGTCAGTGACGTTCTTCACGATGTTTCGCCGGTACGTCTCATCGACAAGGAGGCGGGGGAGTGCTGCCAGAGTCACCGGCTGTTTCTGTTCCAAAAGGGCGTAGACGCAGTGCTCAAGGATGTATTCGGTGCGAGGGCCCCAATTCAGCGGGTGTAGATTCCGAAGGATGCTGATGATGGATGAGACCACCAGTGAACGCTGCTGATAGTTCACCGAGTCGAGTACGTTTAGGCCGATAACGCGATCCGGGTGCGCCGGATCGAGGTAGATCACATCATTCGTACGATGGCGGGGTACACAGCCGAGGACATCCTCGATAAGGGAGCCGTGGGGATCAACTACGGTGATGCCGTTACCGTTCTGGAGATCGGCGAAGATCATGTTGCGCATGAGCGTCGTCTTGCCGACACCAGATTTGCCGAAAATTGCCATGTGCTTACGGCGCACGTCGCCGGGGATAGAGACGACTGCGTTGTCCTTCTGTCTTGTGCCGAGAAATACTTCCATTTGATGAGATCGCTGAATTATATGTCCGCAATGCCAGGAGCCCTAGCGATTTTGTGTACAGAAGAAAAGCCCACCGTGATTGGTGGGTCTCGGACTAATCCGCGAAAGTGATCGTCTCGTCTCCTTTCATGCTGCACGCCAACCAAGGGGTTGTAGGCTTTCGGCACGAAAAGAGGAACAACATCACCGCATGGCCATGCAACAGCAGCACAACGCGGAGAATTGTCAATGATCTGGGAGCACCACGGGCAAGATCAAAAGTCTTTATGGATCGTCACGCGCGCCCCCGTCCTTGCGTGGTACGCGTCAGCTATCTTTTGTGAACTGTCCAGGAAGTCTGGTTCATGAACATCGATTCTTAGGTCCTCCCACTTCCCGCTCGGGAAGAGGGAAAAATGACGACCATGCTGATCTTTATGACCATTCGTTATCACTATGAACTTGTGAACCCTGCCAAATAAACCCCGAAGCTTGAATACTGAGACGGAACCCTCGTCGCTCAGCACCTGACGATTCTTGTCGGCCACGGCATCGCGCACAATTTTCATTAGTTCAGCGTGGCAGGATTTCGTGGTCTCCAAAACACGAACAGCCGGGTGTGGATCCTTTCCTAGCGTAGGGCTTGTCTCAATAGGGGAATGACTCGCGCGAACACGGACGGCTTCAGAGCCATCAACTCGGACTGAGAGAAGTACAACCCGGCAGCTGAGAGTTCTTGTGACCAACGATAAAGATTGACTCGGCTCGATGCTCTGCATTCGGTGGACTTCGCCCGAATCTGTCGAAAAGCCAAGGCTTGCGCCTCCATAGTGGATTGCGTCACATCCGATGGTCAGAATCCTGTCAGATGTTCGGACGGTGCCACCAACTGTTATGATGAGCTCTTCTTCAAAACCGGCCATCGCTGTCTCCAAGGCTGAGCATTTTGATATTGTTCCTTGGGCACTATCCGTCGGAAGTTCATGTTGCAATCCGCTCACAGGAAGCGTAAATCATGTTTTGTTTCTTTGAAAACGATCAATGGACGCCGAAGGTATACATCTTGCTTGTGGAGGCAATGGTAGCCGAGCTAAGGGACCCTGGAGCGAGGAAGCCGTATTCCCCGGGGGTGAGAGTATCAATGGAAGCTCGATACACGTTCGGGGCGATTTTCTCAAACTGAACGGAAACCTTGCTCTTTTCTTCCACACCCATTGAGACTCCGGTCGCACCTCCTTTGCCCGCGAGGAACTCCCGACTAGCTTTTTTCTGTTCCAACATCACCAACAGATACTCGGAAGGCACGGTTCCGTCTGGACACCGAATGACGACCTGAACTGGCCCGGACATCTGAGTGGAGCTTCTGCTGCCTGAAATGGAGCCAAGCAGACTGGCTTTCATAAAGGCCATAGTCTTCCACATGCCCGCTGCCTTCATTGAGACCAGCTCGACAGGCAAAGGTTTGAGACTGCTACCAGACACATGATGCACGCCCACTTCTTCCGGCACTTGACCGGTGAACGGTTTCGCTAGCGCAGTGGGCCTACCGGATCGACTGGCGAGTGCTGCTGCAATCACGGAATCACTCAACCCGCCGTTCTTTAGTAGCATGAGGCCGTCAACAGAGGAATCAACGGTCGCGCCGTTGCTCTCGATAGCCTTTACGATCATCTCATCACTGAAGCCAGCTTTCTTCATCCGAACGAGGTCATCTGCTGTGGCAGGTTTTCCCTGGCCTAGGACAATTAAAGCCGTTAGGACAAGGGCGGGTAACGCTGACAAACGGATCATCAGGAGTTCCTTTCTGTAACAGAGGATAGTATGGCATAGTATACTCTGTCGATTTCTGCTCTGCAATGGCTCAGCATCGCAGTAGATGCAACGCCAAGGCAGAAGCCGAGTAACCCCGGAGCAGGCGTTTGCTAGAGTCCTCAGAGAAGTCCGCACTGCCCGAGGTCTGTCTCAGGAGGCACTCGGATTTGAAAGCGGGTACCACCGGACCTACATCGGCATGTTAGAACGGGGCCTTATGAACCCCTCGCTCCGCACCGTCTTGAGCCTAGTGTCTGTATTGAAAATTGCGCCGGGCGATTTCATTCAGCGGGTCGCGGACTGCCTCGGTACCGATTGGAAGCCAGAGCCGAGGAAGGCGAGCAAGCGTTTATCCTAATTCCTCTTCCGCGGTTCCACGTAGCTTTGTTTTGTGCTTAACAATGTGATTTTACAAAGCAAGCTCTAAATACAGCCGTTCAGCGCCACTGCCATAACTGCTTCCACGCCGTAACAAGCTGTTGAACCACCTTTGGCGATGGGATCCGCCGATCCTTCAGTCGGCACTGCTCCCAAGCTTCGTCATACACTTTACGAACGCTGGGCTCACTGAGCCTCGACAGGTTTTGTCGTAGCTGTTCCAATTCTTCTTGAGTTAGCGGACGGTCGGAATCCACGGGACACCAGGGTAACATATTCGCCTTTTGTTCGCCTTTAGGGTCGTCCCTCGCGCCAGGCTACGCCCGCGGAGCCCGCGCACTGACGCCGGGTGTATGCTTTCTATCGGGCATGGAAGTCTTCAAGCGCAAGACCCGAGCAATTATAAACCTCTTCCTCCGAGGCGGCGTTTCGTTCCCTTCCTGCATTACCTCCTTGGATACCGCCTTTGCCGAGCTTGTCCCCAGACTAAAGCAGGAACAGATCCCAGAGCTTCGAGCGCTGACGATGGCCAACAACCAGACCGTCATGAGAGAGATGGAACGACGGGGAGTGCCGCCTGGTTTTAATACGGCTCCGTTTTAGAGAGGGCGTATAATTCAAAACACACTTCGTTTTAAGAACCTCAAGCTTAAGCCTCTTTCGAGCCAGTGCAGAATGAGGTGATCTATGCCCATTGGGCGCTATCGCATCACGCAGAAAACGATGGCTCTGTTTCTTGAGGGTGCGCGCCACATCGCGCGGACAGTCCCTGCCAATACCATCATTACGGTGGATGGCGAGGCCTTCGATCGAGACAGGCTCGTCGATGTCACCTGGAATGATAAGAAGGTGATGATGTTCGCCCAGGACCTAAGATCACGGGCCGTGTCCGAGCCAGAGAACTAGCACCAGCGCACCTGTCCGACACTAAGCACCCAAGCTAGATCGCGATCCGCTCGACTTCATCTAACGTGATCTCATCGCTTGTCCGGTCGTAGAGTTTCGTTGTGCGCGGAGATTCATGGGCGGCAATGGCTTGAGCGTTTTCAATCGTGCCGCCGTTCTCCAGATAAGCTGTGATGCCGGTCGCCCGAAAAGTGTGGCAGCAGGTGGAGTAGGGGAGGCCCGCGGCCATGGCCCTACGCTTCACCATCCGAAGCACGTCAGTCCGAGTAATTGGATTGAGCGTGAGCTTCCGGTTTCGGTCAACGCTTCGAAAGAGTGGGCCTTTCTTTTCTTCCCGGAGTCCCGCCGCGTCGAGATAGGCGTCAATGTAGGCTTCGGCATTATGGTGGGCTGGGACTTCGTGGCGCTTGCCTCCTTTTTCATGCAACCGTATCCACCAGCGCTTTCCGTTCTGATAATAGTCTTCCACCCGCATGTGAACAGTTGCACTGACGCGAGCGAATGTATAACACATCAATCCAATGAGAGCTCGGTCTCTTAGTCCAACGATGGAATCGATCTTTATCGAATCCAGAAGGAGACGAGCTTCGTCAGACTTTAGAACCGGCGTCTTGCCCCGCTTGACTACGTGCTTCGGGCCTCGGACCGAGCTTGCCGGGTTTACTCCTACAACCTGACCAATCACGAGCCAATCGAAAAGCATTTTCACTGCCGCGAGATGTTGCTTCACCGTGGGAGGAGAGCGAGTGGCTCCCATCTCCTCTATATATAGAGAGATCAAGACGGGCCGAACGTGTGACAGTTCGC
>Ga0207686_10001059_pt1 | contig 16265 bp, 13 predicted proteins | sample KBSM24metaG_FD_184396 | JGI IMG/M metagenome (GOLD analysis project Ga0207686, IMG submission 184396) | Miscanthus rhizosphere microbial communities from Kellogg Biological Station, Michigan, USA - KBS M2-4 metaG (SPAdes) (version 2) | ecosystem: Host-associated > Plants > Roots > Rhizosphere >...
GCATGAATCATTGCCCGGTCTATACCCGAATCGGTGGTCACACCTATGGTGAGGTGTACCCCGGCCCTATCGGAAAAATCATCACGCCGCACATGGTCGGCCTGGCGAAAGTGCCGGATCACCCCAGTGCCTCCTCGCTGTGTGGCGCCTGTGGTGAAGTGTGCCCGGTGAAGATCCCAATTCCGGCATTGCTGCGCCGCCTGCGCGAAGAAAATGTAAAAGCACCGAATAGCCCACACCCCGTGATGCGCGGCCAAGGCAGCAAGTATTCACGCAAAGAACGATTTATCTGGAACACCTGGGCCCTGCTCAATCGCTCACCGAGGCTGTACCGGTTGTTCACCCTGGCCGCGACTCGCCTACGCGCCCTGGCACCGAACAATGTCGGGCCCTGGACGCAAAACCATAGCGCGCCGAAACCCGCCGCCCGCTCGCTGCATGACCTGGCACGTGAGCATCTGGCCAAACAGGGAGAACGTTGATGAGCGCCAAGCAGAATATCCTCGACAAATTGCGCCAAAGCCTGACAGGCACTACACCGGTGCCCGACCATTTTGACGAAGCCCTGGTAACCGAGATCTATACCTACCCGCCCGAGCAGCGCATCGCGCAACTGCGCAAGCTGATGGAAGCGGTGCACACGGAGATCCACCTCACCCACAGCGCCGACTGGCCGGCCTTGCTCGCACAACTGCTGCAAGCACGCGACCTGCCCAGCTTGCTGATTGCACCAACAACGCCCCACGGGCGCCGCATCACCGAACATTGGGCGAACAATCCACAACTGCCGGTGCTCAAAGCCTACGACCGGCCGGTGGAAGAATGGAAAGCCGAACTGTTTAACGAGACACCGGCCAGCCTGACCACTACCCTCGGAGCGATTGCCGCCACGGGCAGCCTGATTCTTTGGCCGACGCGGGAAGAACCGCGCCTGATGAGCCTGGTACCGCCGGTGCACTTTGCGCTGCTCAAGGCCAGTGAGATTTACGACAACTTTTATCAGGTCCAGCGCCAATTCGCCTGGGCCCAAGGCATGCCCACCAATGCCCTGCTGGTGTCCGGCCCGTCGAAGACCGCCGACATCGAACAAGTACTGGCTTATGGCGCCCACGGTCCGAAAGACCTGGTGGTGCTGATCCTGGAGGACCAATGAGTCTGCCTGCTGCTTTTCTCACTGACGTCGCACAGCTGATCCCGAGCAATCGACGCTTCGACGACCCACTTTCCACCCTGGCATTCGGTACCGATGCCAGTTTTTACCGACTGATCCCACAACTGGTGATCCGCGTGGAGTCGGAAGACGAAGTCGTGGCGCTGCTGCAACTGGCTCAGCGTGATCATGTGCCAGTGACGTTCCGCGCGGCAGGCACCAGCCTCTCCGGGCAGGCCATCAGCGATTCGGTGCTGATCGTACTGGGAGACAACTGGAACGGCCGTGAGATTCGTGGGCAAGGCACGCAAATCCGCCTGCAACCCGGCGTGATTGGCGCCCAAGCCAACGCCTGGCTGGCGCCGTTCGGGCGCAAGATCGGGCCGGATCCGGCGTCGATCAACGCGTGCAAAATCGGCGGCATCGTTGCCAACAATGCCAGCGGCATGTGCTGCGGTACGGCGCAAAACACCTACCACACCCTGGCCGGCATCCGCCTGGTATTGGCGGACGGCAGCCGCCTGGACACTGAAGATCCGGCCAGTGTCGCGACCTTTCGCACACAGCATGGTGCGCTGCTGGAACGCCTGGCGAGCCTCGGTCGAGAGACGCGGGCAAACGCCGAATTGGCTGCAAAGATCCGCCACAAATATCGTCTGAAAAACACCACCGGTTTGTCACTCAACGCCCTGGTGGATTTCGATGAACCGCTGGATATCCTCAGCCATCTCCTGGTGGGCTCCGAAGGCACGCTGGGCTTTATCAGCGCGGTCACCTACGACACCGTGATTGATCATCCGCACAAGGCGTCAGCGCTGATCGTATTCCCGGATGTCGAGACCTGCTGCAACGCCGTAACAGTCCTGAAAACCCAGCCAGTCTCAGCCGTTGAGCTGCTGGATCGACGCAGCATGCGCTCAGTGCAGGACAAACCCGGCATGCCCGCGTTCGTACAGCAGTTGTCGGAAAACGCCTGCGCACTGTTGATTGAATCCCGCGCCGCATCATCCTCTTTGCTCCACGAACAACTGGCGCTGATCATGGCGTCCCTGGCCGCTTTCCCGATGGAAAAACAGGTCGACTTCAGCGAAGACCCAGTGGAAAACGCCCGCCTGTGGGCGATTCGCAAAGACACCTTCCCTGCCGTCGGCGCCGTGCGAAAAACCGGCACCACGGTGATCATCGAAGACGTGACCTTCCCGGTCGAGCAACTGGCCATCGGCGTCAACCGCTTGATTGAGCTGTTCGACAAACATCACTACGACGAAGCCATCCTTTTCGGACACGCCCTGGAAGGCAATCTGCACTTTGTGTTCACCCAAGGCTTCAACAGCGCCGAGGAGGTCACACGCTACCAGGCGTTCATGGATGACGTCGCGCAACTGGTCGCGGTGGAGTTTGGCGGCTCGCTGAAAGCCGAGCATGGTACCGGTCGCAACATGGCACCGTTCGTCGAGCTGGAATGGGGCAGCGACGCCTATCAATTGATGTGGCAACTCAAGCGCCTGCTCGACCCCAACGGCATTCTCAACCCCGACGTGGTGCTCAGCAACGACCCGCAAATCCATCTCAAGCACCTCAAACCGCTGCCCGCCGCCGACGAGCTTGTGGATAAGTGCATCGAGTGCGGTTTCTGCGAGCCCGTGTGCCCGTCGAAAGGGCTGACCCTGAGCCCACGCCAACGCATCGTGATCTGGCGTGACATCCAGGCGAAAAAACGCGCCGGCGTCGACACCACCGAATTGGAAACGGCCTACCACTATCAGGGCATCGATACCTGCGCGGCCACCGGCTTATGCGCCCAACGCTGCCCCGTAGGAATCAATACCGGCGACCTGGTGAAAAAGCTTCGCGCCCGCGACGCCGACCATACGAAAACCGCCGAATGGCTCGCCAGCCATTTCGCCACGGCATTGCAAGGCGCGCGCTTTACCCTGCACGTCGCCAATGGCGCCCGCATGCTGCTGGGCGCCCCGCGCCTGGCGAGGCTGTCGGCCAAAGTGACTCAACTGTCCAAGGGGCAAATCCCGCAATGGACCAACGCCATGCCGCAGCCGGAAAAAGCCATACGCTTCAGCCCTCCGGTCACGGACGAACGACCACGGGTGGTCTATCTCGCCGCGTGCGTCTCGCGCGCCATGGGCCCTGCGGCTGGGGATAAAGAGCAAATGTCGCTGTATGACAAAACCCGTGGCCTGCTGGAAAAAGCCGGTTACCAAGTCGTGCTCCCCGACAACCAAGACAGCCTGTGCTGCGGCCAGCCTTTTGCCTCCAAGGGCTACGCCGAACAGGCCGAACACAAGCGCCAGGAACTGATCGGCGCCCTGCTCCACGCCAGCCGTGGCGGCCTTGACCCGATCTACTGCGACACCAGCCCCTGCACCCTGCGCCTGGTGCAAGACCTGGGCGAAAGCCGCCTGGATCTCTACGACCCCGTGCGTTTTATCCGAACCCACCTGATGGACCGCCTCGACTTCACACCGCAGGAAGCGCCGATCGCGGTACACGTCACCTGCAGCACCCAACACCTGGGAGAAAGCCAGGCACTGATCGACCTGGCGCGACGCTGCTCGAAAAACGTGGTGATCCCGGAAGGCATCCATTGCTGTGGTTTCGCTGGCGACAAAGGCTTTACCACACCGGAACTCAACGCCCATTCCCTGCGAACGCTCAAGGAGGCGGTGCAATACTGCAGCGAAGGTATCTCCACCAGCCGCACCTGCGAGATCGGCCTGAGCCAACATGGCGGCATCGATTACCACGGTTTGGTGTACCTCGTGGACCGGGTCACCCAGGCACGGGCGCATTAATCCGGCAAAAAAACAGAACCCCTGCGCACCGGCGTAGTCATCTGCATAGGCCTCGGCGACCGAGGCTCATCAGTGATGTCGCTGGCAGCCCATGACGGCCAGCAGCGTCGAGCCCTATTTCGCAAGGAGATTCCCTATGAAGCGTTCCGCTCTTGCTGGCTTGTTCATTACTGCTGCGATGCTGGCGTCACCTGTTTTCGCAGCCGGCGAGCCCGACCTGTGCAAGATCAACCTGGACAAAATCAACAACGGCAAAGCGCTGCTAGCCACCGACACCAGTGGCAAAAGCGGCGAGATCGATACCGCCGTGTCCCAGGCCAAGGCAGCCCACGCGGCAGGTGATGACAAAAGATGCATCGAAATCACCTCCAAAGCGTTGCAGGACCTGCAAGACAGCGACAAAGGCGGCAAATAGTCCATCGGATGCTCAAGGCCAACCTTCGGGTTGGCCTTCTGTGACCGTTTGACGTACACTGCACAGGCTTGTCACTCACTAAGAAACAACGAGTTACAAGCACGGGGCCGTTTAGGATTCGACGCCGGTCGCGAAACTTTAGGTGCATGCCGAGTTGGTAACAGAACTCGTAAATCCACTGTTGCAACTTTCTATAGTTGCCAATGACGAAACCTACGGGGAATACGCTCTCGCTGCGTAAGCAGCCTTAGCCCTTCCCTCCTGGTACCTTCGGGTCCAGCAATCATCAGGGGATGTCTGTAAACCCAAAGTGATTGTCATATAGAACAGAATCGCCGTGCAGTACGTTGTGGACGAAGCGGCTAAAACTTACACAACTCGCCCAAAGCACCCTGCCCGTCGGGTCGCTGAGGGTTAACTTAATAGACACGGCTACGCATGTAGTACCGACAGCGGAGTACTGGCGGACGGGGGTTCAAATCCCCCCGGCTCCACCACTTCATCATCTAAAGACGTCCACGGACGTCTTTTTTTGTGCCTGAAATCCAGCAAAATCAAGGGTTTAAGCGCTACTGGGCGCTGGAAAGGTTTTTTGAGTTCCAGCCGTTTGGGTATTCCAAATGGTATTCCAAGCCATCCGGTGCTATTTTTTGGAATACCAAAACGGTGTCAGAGGTAGCTCTCATGCCTGCTCCAGCCCTTCGCCTTTCCGACCGCCAGCTCAAGGCAGTCAAGGCAAAAGACAAGGATTACGTCCTCAGCGATGGTGACGGCCTTCAGCTCCGAGTCAGGAGCAATGGCTCGATGCTGTGGAACTTCAACTACCGCGAGCCGGTAACCAAAAACCGTATCAATATGGGGCTGGGCACATACCCAGAGCTCTCGCTAGCGAACGCCAGGAAGAAAGTGGTGGAAGCACGCGAGCTGCTTGCACAAGGCATTGATCCCAAGGTGCAACGCAATGCACAGGACGAAGCCAAACGAGCGGAGACGGAACACACGTTTGAAAACGTGGCCACCGCCTGGTTCGAGCTGAAGAAGGACTCCGTCACGCCGGCGTACGCCGAAGACATCTGGCGCTCGCTCACGCTACATGTGTTTCCAGACCTGAAAACAACGCCGCTCTCAAAAATCAGCGCACCGATGGTCATCGAACTGCTTCGCCCAATAGAAGCTAAAGGCAGTCTCGAGACAGTGAAGCGACTGAGCCAACGGCTCAATGAGATCATGACCTACGGGGTCAATTCAGGACTGATCTTTGCGAACCCCCTCAGCGGCATTCGCGCAGTGTTCAAGAAACCCAAGAAACAGAACATGGCTTCACTCCACCCTGATGAGCTACCCGAGCTCATGCTGGAAATCGCCAACGCAGCCATCAAAAGAACGACCCGCTGCCTGATCGAATGGCAGTTGCACACCATGACCCGTCCAGCCGAAGCGGCAACCACACGATGGGCGGACATCGACTTCGACAGGCGTATTTGGACCATCCCCCCGGAGCGCATGAAAAAGCGTCGTCCACATACCATCCCGTTGTCTGAACAGGCACTCGCACTGCTGGAGGCACTCAAGTCCCACAGCGGACACAGAGAGTACGTGTTCCCGGCAGACCGAAATCCCCGCACCCACGCCAACAGCCAGACTGCCAACATGGCGTTGAAACGTATGGGCTTCCAAGACCGGCTGGTCAGCCACGGCATGCGCTCCATGGCCAGCACCATCCTGAATGAGCATGGTTGGGATCCAGAACTAATTGAGGTCGCACTGGCGCATGTCGACAAGGACGAAGTTCGTAGCGCCTACAACCGGGCGGACTACATCGAACGCCGGCGTCCGATGATGGCCTGGTGGAGTGAACATATCCAAAAAGCGGCCACTGGCAGCCTTTCGGCATCTGCCATCAATCAAGGCAGGGACCGCAACGTCGTACCGATTCGCTGAGCATCCAAAGTACGCGACGCCGGTACAATCCATGTCGTGCAGTAGGCGACAGGATTGACGACTGTGGATAAACCTCTCGCATGGCTGCGCTTTCAGCCAAGCCCCTGAGTATGGGAAGGCTCCGCATTCCCATACTCAGGGGCTCACGCTTAAAGGTCCATCAGGCAACCACGACTTTTGCCTTTCTACGGCGGACCAACCCTGCTGTTAACTCGTAGTAGTAGATGGTAGCTGGGGCTGAGCATCGCAAATAGTGCTCCAGAAACCATCTCACGTGCTTTTCTCTCCAGGACCAGGGAGTCGCGCAACCCCAACGTTCACGAATCACCTCGTGCATCCTTTCTGCTTGCCTGATGTGCCGCTGCCGCGTGGCATGTGCACCTCTGAGCACGGGGCGCAGAAACAACGCTATGTCGAACTCGGACGTCATCGCCGACCTCCGATGTAAGCACTCACCACATCGATGCGGTTATGTCCCAATTCATGGCTGATCTGCTGTCGTGCACGCTGATCAAGCTCTCGATCTTCTCGATGACCACGACCGCCATTGACAGGTGTATCGAAGCCAGTCAGTTGCTCATAGCGCTCACAGGCGTAAGCCGCCCGCAGCTCATGAAAGCCTTTCAATCCATGCTCATGGAGGAGGTCGCGTGCCGGTCGCACGACTTTTTGTATGAAGTCTTTGTAGCGTTCAGCGGGCGCCAACAAATTCCGACTGCCACTGGGTGACGCCTCGCAGGCTATATCCAGGGCGTTGCGAACTTGATCCGTGACCATAATCCATCGCGGCGCCGATGCCCCTGATCGACCACCTTTGGTGCCATCTTGGATATTGATCTTTCCCAGTCGCTGAGCCTCTCGTTGCAGGCGCGGCAGGTCGGCCAAGATCGCTTCACGCAGGCGCATACCGGTCTCCCGTGCAAGGAGCACAATGGCACTCACCCTCTCCAGCTGACGATCTGCCAGCGCTTGCGCAATCAGCCTGACCTGCACACGGTCTTGGCCTTGCGGTGCCTCACTACGAACGCTTGAGCGCTGTAAGCCCAGCGCCTTGCTCGGACTGGGGATTTTGACGTACTGATCACCGCGCAGCGCAGCCATCGTTCGGTTCACACTGGACAGACGGTTCTGCGCGGTGGCGATGCCGACCTTGCCCTGATCAACCTGCTCGCGCATATGGAGGGCGTACCGCATGACGATCTCACGGTCGATCTGTTGCGCGTCGTTGAGTCCCGGTCCCTCCTCGGATCGACACCATTGCACGAATGCCTGCCAGCGATCGCTATGGGCTTTGACGGTAGCAAAATGGCCGTCGCCAAAAAGATCTTTCAGTGCTTGCGGTCCGGCATAGCTAAGCTGACGACCGAAGCCAAAATTACGCCCCGCTCGCTTACCGACCCGAGCCATTTTTCTGCTCCTGATCGACTGCAGCGAGATCATGCAAAAGGGCTCTCCAGTTCGCACTCACGATGGCGAACTGGGCCCAATCAGTCGGGCGAAAACACAGCGTGTTGTCGATGACGTAGAGATGCGCGCCCTCCTCTTTCAACCACTGAATGATGGCTGTCGTCGAGGTGATAGTTTTACGTGTGGTGGCGACACCGGCGACAGCGGCGACACCCCTTGTCTTGCCTGGTTTTGGGCGTGGCGACAAAGTGGCGACACTAGCGGCGACAAACCGCGTTTTTGGCTCTTTTTGGCGCTGAGCCAGATGGTTACGCAACGCTTCATCAAGATTGAACATGGCGCACCTCGAAGGTGTGGCCGTCAGTGATGAGCCACTGATGATCAATCAACTCGACCAACAGCTTGGCGGCATGACGACTGCTCTTACGGGCAAAGCGGGGACCATTGCGATTCAGGTCTCTAATACTGAAGCGCTTCCAATCCTTGACCTGCAGCCAGCGCAGCAGCCGGTCCGCCTCTTCCTTTACCCGGCACACCGGTTCCTGTTCGGTCAGGCGCTGGATCTCGGTGAGGTAGTAGCCAACTAAGGTTGAGGCCCGTTGGATATGGTCGACCTCCACGACACTGCTCTCCTCCACCACGGCCAAAATGCCGGCGACGCGCAGCAGGTTGTCGGCGGCCTTCGAGCCGCTGGGCCGCACACTAGCCAGTTCCCCAAACTCACCCAACTGGGCTTCTATGGCGTCATGCAGATCAATCCAGCGACGGCGGGCCAGCGGACTGAGGTTCAGCGGTGTTAGAAGCAAGGCCCCGTCAGGGGAAAGCGACCAAGGCTGATGAAACAAGGCCGAAAGGCGGCGGTGATATCGCTTTAGGGCAGCGTCTTTGGACAAGTCGACAGCCTGGTAGCTGCGTCGTCCGGCCAGGCTGGTGGGCCAGGTCGTCAGGCAGCGACCGAGAATGCCTTGCCCCTGCAGCAACGGATCACTGAGTAACTGCATGGCCAAGTACGGTTGCAGCATCAGGTGCAGGCTCAAGCGCCGGTCAAAGGCTCGCAGGCTTTCACCAGCCATGGAGCGCGCTCGATCAATTGGGCTACCGTCCCAGAGTGACGACAGGGTCGTGACCGCTTTCAAACGATTATCCCGACTCATGGTGCTACTGCCGAGGAACTGTCCTCCTTCGTCACAGAACAGGCCCATGCTGGGTAGGTCATGGCAGAGCCCTTTGATCAGCGCCTCGATAGTTGGATCCGTGGTGATCAGCCGAGGGGCCGAGGGCTCCGCTTCGAGCAGTACGCCGTTTGTGGGGTCGGGATCGGCAGGACTGATACGCTGCGCCTGTCGTTGTGCGAAACGGTACCGAGCAAGTTGTTCGCGGTAGCGCTGCCACTGTTCACGCTCCCATTGTCGTGCTGGCAGCAATGCAAATCGGTCCGCCGCGGTCTTGCGATCACCGGACGCGGCCACCGTGATCAGGTACAGCGACAGGGGATAATTCCTCCCGTCGAGCTGTAAGCCCGCATGACCTTGAGTGGCCAGCGCCGAGGCAGCCAAGACCGATTGTGCAGCCAGTGCCTGGGGCACGCCGACGACCTCGGCCATGCGCTCGACTGCTGGCCCGAGAATTCCACCCAACGCCTGGACCGGGTAAGGCTCGACCACGGGGTTCGACTCGATTAACGGTCGAGGGGATCGTGGTAGTTCAAGCTTCGGATCTAACTGCTGCATGGGCCCTCTCCTCGGTAATTGCTGGCTGTCCTCACGTACTCCCGCCACGGCTGTTGAGTGTTATCAGGGATCAAGGCCCCTGCGGCCTGTGAGGTGCTCACTGACGCGGAACGTACGGCTCCTTACGGCCGGGAGCGAGGGCATGAACCCATGAATCTTGCCTCCTTGGCGCATACGAAGATGCGGGCGGGCGGAGGCTGTGCCGACTGACGAGTTCGGCACCTGGAGATCATGGGTGGGGGAAGGCAAAGACATGGACACCTGGGGCATGCCTGACTGTCAGTCAGGTGCAGTCTTTCCAAAGGCTGCGGCACCGGTGCCTGTGTCGTTACGGATGGCGACGAATCGGATTTGTCAGGCCGATTGTCACGAGGAGAGTTGCGGCAATGCCCTGTACAACGTGACTTGCAGCAATAGTACGAGCGCCCGTCTCTTTCCGGAAGAAAGAGACGGGCGCGGTATGGCGCAGCGAAGTGCGTCGAGAGGTGAGGTTGCTGCAACGCAGCGAGGTAGGTCCATCGTCTGCCGCAATGGACAGATAAGTCGAGTAGGCATCCACCACTCTTGGGGAGTGATCGTGCGAGCCGCCGGACGCTAATCGCACTTCGGGAGAACCACCACGCAAGTGGCGTAGCCTTGAAGGTTCTGGCTACCTGGGCTGCCGCTGTCAACGACAGCGATCCGTGCGCCAATTTTTATACCCACTCGGAAAGGTGGTCAAGCATCCCGGCCAAAGCGCCCACAAAGCGGCGACTGTCGCCACTTTTGTCGCCACGCGTCAGGGCCCGTCCGACGTGGGCTGTCGCCGGTGTCGCCGGTGTCGCCATCTCTCTAGCCATAGCACCACGACAAGCTCCACTTTGACGCTATGGGATTGCACGACACTCGATAGAGATCACGGCCAATTACTGAGGGATAAACAAAGTCGTGGCGCTAATCAAAAATTTGAGATGGGAGGGTGGAACGAGGTGGCTTCGAGAAATAGCGGGTGAACCCTCCGATCGGCGCGATCAAAGATCGCTGGATCGGAGCGTTTGGCGGGAAAAACAAATCTCAAACGTGAAATACAATCTAAGGCATCAAAACTGGTTGATTGGGAGGCTACAACCTCATTGACGCTCGCCGAATCTAATGGCCGCCTACCGCCTCAGCTGTGCCCCATAGACTCTTTCCTACAGGTTCCGGCCACGCTGATAGAATCGGTCAGGCTATAGCTCACCGGTCATCGCTCGCCGCCAACACGCCAATAAAAGGATTTGAGATGTATAACTTCATCATGCGATACGGCCCTTGGACAGAAGGCCTTAACTCAATGAGATCCGAGCGGCTTTTTGAGTACACCGACGAGGTCATTCGAAACGCATTCACTACCGCTGCAGGACCAGACTTTTCAGCACTTCAAAATCAACCGGCATTGTTCGTTCAAGAAGATCAAGGACATGAGCCGCAATTTGCACATGTAGGCAGAGTTCTAAACCCGAGAATAGTTGGCAAAGATGTTGAATTCGAGGTCGTCTTTGAGCGAGGCACGCCGCCAATCCCACAAGCTGAAATTCATCGTCTGTCGCGCAACCTACATATCTCAACATCCGGGCGCGGACTGACAGAGTTCAATCGGGGTCATTGGGCATTAAAGGATGTAGACCTCTACCGGGTCATCCATACGGAACTGAGACAAGCAACCAGAGCTCCGACGGTCTTCAGGCTTCCAGCTCATCCCCAAGTAGATCCGCACCTGGTTTCGGTGATGATGCCTTTTGCTTCGGCATACACAACAGTATTCCATGCAATCCAAGGCGCCTGTCTGGGAGTCGGACTGGCATGCACCCGCGCCGATAACATTTGGGAAAATCCAGCGGTTATTGATGACGTGGCGAATCTCATTGATAGGTCATGTGTTGTAATTTTCGACTGTTCTGAAAAAAATGCTAACGTTTTCTATGAGCTTGGATTAGCACACGCTTGGGGCAAAGAAGTGATAATTCTGACCAACGATCCTGCGGATATCCCCTTCGATTTACGTCACATCCGATTCATCCGATATAGCAACGATCAACTCACGTTGCTGAGTACTGCACTTTCTGTTCGTCTGCGAGAGCTCACGCAGTAGCTACAGAAGGTTACAGATATTCACTCTCAGAGTAGGGCAGATTGACAGTCTGCCCGGCCATTTCTTGCACCGGAGTCATGCCAACACCTTTAACGACGCCTGGCACAACGCTAGTCGATCCGCCGCACCATGGGCACAGTCGGGCCGGGGCCGCCCAGATCGCCTCGCTGGTAGTCTCCAGATTTAATGCCCCGCTCCACAGCAAGAGCTGATGAAGTCGATAGCAGACCTAGACCATATTTGTCAGTTTGTAGTGACAGGTCGGACTATTCCGTCGCTTTGTTCCGAACCCACTCGAAAGCGCAAGCCTTCAACCCTCGATCAGCGGGCAGATGTTGAGTTAAGACAGGATTGATGGCATTTTGTCTTCGCGCCGATAATATCAACGTCCAAATGCCGACAGTATGTGTTTACGGGGAAATTCAGCGCCCAGACGAATTGGCAAGTGGATGGCGCGACTGCTGAAGTCCTTTCAGCACGCAGGCTAGGGGCAAAGGAATGCAAATTGCTGGTGGTCTTTACCGTGAGCTCTGCGACATGCCATTTTGGGACGCAACTTTCGGCTCCGGAGCCCGCGCGGCTGCCGCCGTCGCAGCCCATTGTTCAGATGTCGAACTGCACACGTATGCCTCACCGTCTGACCAACTGGCTCTCGCCGCTCTGCGTAATCAAGGCATACGTTTGAGCATCACCTCACGACCGTCGCCGATCGCCTTTGCCTATTTTCATCCGCTCTCTGTGCCTTACATACAACCCGCCCGCCCCCACATTGAGCGTCAACCTTCAGTCAACGTTTCAGGTGAAGCAGTGCTGCGTTTCGGCTTCCTTGAGGGGGACGCTGTCGTGAAAGCCAACCGTGCTGTCTACGACCCTCAGACATGGCGTAATCCCCAGACTTTTGCAGCCAATGGATCGACGGCCAACGAACTTGCAGTCGTGTTGAATGAGCTGGAGTTGCAGCACGCGACCGGAGTTGCCGAACAGGATAAAGCAGCCGCTGAGCTCATGAAGAAGCAAGGCGCTGCGATCGTGGTAGTTAAAGGTGGCACTCGCGGGGCAATAGTTTATGAGCGCTCGGGGCACTCCTCCCACATCCCGGCATATCGCTCTTCCAGGGTATTTAAGATAGGAACGGGTGACGTATTCAGCGCTATGTTCGCACTCCATTGGGCCCAAGAAGGCATTGAGGCTGCAAAAGCAGCTGACCTAGCCTCTCGCTCAGTCTCTCTATATTGCGAAACCCGAAACTTTGGGTTCGACCGAGCCCTGATGTCGCGACTGCTGCCAGTTTCCGGGTCGGCGGGTGGTTCAGTTTCCCTTGAGGGAGCGACTGAAACGCTGGGGCAACGTTTTGTAATGGAGGAAGCCCGATTCGCATTACGCGAGCTGGGGATGGACGTGCGTTGCCCCGAGCTTGAGTTCGGATCGAACAATACGAGCGCTAGCGCAATACTGGTTATTGATGATGGCTTGTCACTCGAATCTCTGGCTCGCATACAGGTTGCCAAGGCCACCGCCGTACCTCTCGTGACACTGCATGAACGTGCCGACACACCGACCTTCATAGCCGATAGCGACTGGATTACTGACGACTTCACTACGGCAATGTACTTGACTGCTTGGGCAGCTAAATCAAAACAATAGAAAAGCAGTAACGAACTTGAGGCATCACCCTCTGGGTCATGCAATGGAATGTAATTAGCCGAGACCTGATCGCCCCATGTCCGATGTATACATTATTTATGCACGAGAAAATCGTGAAACAGCCCAGAAGGTGTACGACCTTCTCGCCCGTCGTTGGAAGGTGTGGTGGGACGACCACATCGTCGGTGACTACAATCGCGCCATAAAAATAAACCTCGCGAAAACGAAGTGCATCGTCGCGCTTTATTCGGTTTATGCCGACAAGCCGGCTGTGACAGAGGAGCTGAGATTAGGGGAAAAGTACAACAAAATCATTATCCCCTTGGAGCTGGACGACAGTGACGCCCCCTACCCATACGGCCACTATAGCAGCATCGATTTTCGTCAGTGGAACGGTGAGGCTGAACATCCTGGCATGAAGCTTCTGCATACGAAAATTGGAACCGTCGTCGAAGGACGCGAGCAGGAGCGAATCCAGGTCTTAGCGGGTGGAAAGCTGCCAATTCCCAACATATTTATGTCTGTGTCCTCGCACGAAACCCAGTTTGATCCGGTTGATGCGCTGAAAGTGCTTAAAGCACATAGCACCTCCTCGATTCTCGTTTCAGCCTATGATCTCGTGAACTCGGCCAACCGCGTCCAGATGATCAGCCACATCAAATCCTACCGTGACAATGGAGGACTTGTGCTAATCGATTCGGGGAATTATGAGGCTCAGCGCTTGGAGGACGAGCATTGGAAGCCAAAAGACTTCCACAAGGCGTTGAAGGACACTCCGCATGACTGGGCCTTCAGTTTTGATGAAATGAACCCTAGCAGCGATCCACGAGAGGCGATTGAGCAAATCATCTCTGCTGTAAAACGGGATTCAAAATTCACTCCTTCTCCTGTATTTCCCATCATCCATGTAGATCAGGGCGAGGAAGGCTTGGCGAGGCTTCCCGAAATCGTCAGAGAAGTGTCCAAACAACTTCGCCCCCTGGTCATCGCACTTCCAGAGAGAGAGCTAGGCGCGGGTCTGGCAATGCGAGCTAAAACGATGAAAATGCTCCGAAAGGAGCTAGATTGCCTACCCTACTACCAACCGATCCATTTGTTGGGAACAGGGAACCCGTGGAGCATCGCAGTACTGGTGGCCGCCGGCGCCGATACATTCGACGGCCTCGAGTGGTGCCGATTTGCGGTGGATCCCGTCCAAGGCCGTCTGCACCACTTTCAGCATTTCGATTTCTTTCAAGATAAAGCTACCCGCACGCAATTCCTCGATCTGGTGGACGCTACACCTGAGATTGAATATGCGGGACGGGTCGCCCTTTATAATCTGGAGTATTATAAAGAGTTTGGCCGCGACATGCGTGACTTCATCTCGACAAACGACGCACGACTGTTTGCACTGGGCGTTATGAACGCCTTCACCTCAGAAGACCTGAAAAAGCTGTTCCCGGAGATTTTTACATGACCACCTATTCCCCTGAAGCGCTGTCGAGGGCCGTCTCTGCGGTCTGCCCAGACATTCGCTCGCGTATTGAGGTGGGCGTAGTCTCCAATGAACGCCACCTTTGGTGGGAGCTCTCATGCTGCATCCTGAGCAGTCAAGTCCCCTATTCCCTAGCGATGGCTGCCGCAGATGCAATCGATCAGCAAGGGCTGCTTCGTGACGGTGATCAGGACGTTGATCGCTTAAGCCTTTGCCTGTACGAACTCCTTCGTGAGCCGCTGGACGTCGATGGTAAGAAGCGCAACTACCGATTTCCCAAGGCAAGAGCCGAACAGCTAGCAGCCACCCGAGCAGCTGTTAGCAACGCAGGAGGTTCGCTCAAGTCATTGATCAGTGGTGATGCCAATGATGCTCGTACCTGGCTGGTTGCTCATGCCAACGGTGTCGGGCCGAAACAGGCCAGTATGTTCCTGCGCAACTGCGGGGTGACCTACGACTTGGCGATACTGGATCGTCACGTGCTCAATTACATGTCTGCCCAAGGGATTTACTCGGGCGCACAGACATCAATATCTGGCTTGAATCAATACGGTAAGCACGAAAAAAAGCTTCGGGATCACGCGCGACAGCTGGATTGCTCCGTGGGCCTACTAGACTGGGCAATTTGGATCGTCATGCGAGTCGCAAATAGAAAGCAGGAGGCTGTTTTAGTATGAGCATCGTCACTCTCGTTTCCGGCGGGCTGGACTCCACACTGGTTGCAAAACTTGCGCAGGAGGAAGGGCTCCAAATTTTCCCTCTATTTGTCGATTATGGTCAGCGTGCACGCGATCGAGAACTGGCAGCTTGCCGGGTCGCGATGAAGACGCTGGGCCTTCCAGAGCCTGAAATTGCGAGTTTGGGCGGTTTTGGCAAATTGATACGTTCAGGCCTGACCGATACCTCATTACACATCATTGATGATGCATTCACGCCAGGGCGCAACATGCTTTTTCTGCTGACCGCTGCCGCTTATGCACATCAGAAAAACGCTGACGCTATTTCGATTGGGCTGTTGCACGAAAGCACCAGCTTGTTCCCTGATCAGACCTCTGGCTTTCTTGCCGAAGCGGAACGCATGATATCGCTATGCATGGGTAGAACAATAAAAGTGCTTGCACCGCTATCTGTTTTTACCAAACCAGATGTGGTGGCTTTGGCTGCAGAAAAGGGAATTTCAGGTACCTATTCTTGCCACATAGGTGACGAGGTACCTTGCGGAAATTGCATTTCTTGCAACGAGTTTAAATTCGAGGTGACCAGCGATGGGCGGTAGCAGCTCTGGAGGATGGAGTCGGCTGGGTGATGTGAGATCACTGGAGCAGAAGGCTAAAGAGGCGCTTCAAGAAGGTAAACGGAACGTGTTCATCAGCTTCGCTACAGAAGACATGAATGAGGTCAATTTGCTCAGGGCTCAAGCAAAAAATGAAAATAATGACCTTGAGTTCAATGACCACTCCGTTCGTGAGGCCTACAACAGTGAACAGGCGGAGTACATCAAACGCAAGATTGCGGAGCGGATCAACCGAGCGTCAGTGACGGTCGTTTTCATCTCGGACTCTACTGCCCAAAGCCAATGGG
>Ga0207686_10001061_pt1 | contig 16235 bp, 8 predicted proteins | sample KBSM24metaG_FD_184396 | JGI IMG/M metagenome (GOLD analysis project Ga0207686, IMG submission 184396) | Miscanthus rhizosphere microbial communities from Kellogg Biological Station, Michigan, USA - KBS M2-4 metaG (SPAdes) (version 2) | ecosystem: Host-associated > Plants > Roots > Rhizosphere >...
ATACGGCCTTTGAAATTCGATCAGCGATGCCTTCGGCCATCACCTGCGAGGCCATTGGCATAATGGCGACGAACTCATCGCCGGCATAGCGCGACAGAATATCCATCTGTCTCAATTCTTTCCGGATGACCCGCGCCACGCTGGCCAAGAGCCGGTCGCCGACCGGGTGACCATAGCGATCGTTGATTTCCTTGAAGTCGTCGATGTCCATGCAGATGACCGAAAGCGACTCGCGGCCGAGACGTTCGCACTCAGCCAATCGCTGCTCGAGCATCATGTAGAAGCCGCGGGCGTTCGGGAGCTCAGTCAGCGGATCGGTCAACGCGCTCTCTTTCGTCTTCTCGAAGGTCAGGGCGTTATTCAAAGCCGACGCCGCGTGCTGGGCGACGGACTCCAAAAGGCGTACGTGCTCAGTCGAGTAGGACGTCCGGCCTTTCGCGTACAAGGCGATTGCCCCGAAGGCGCCATCTTCGCGAATCAGCGGCGAAACCAGCACCCCGCGGTAGCTGCGAGCAATCTCGTCCGGCAAACCAACCATATCGAGTTCGGGCGACGAGTTGCACATCGAACGGGAATTCGCGATGACCCAGCCGGTGATGCCGTCACCGACACTCATGCGCCGCAACTTGAACAGCTCTTTGTGATCGCCCACCACGTGCATGGCAATCGCTTTACCGGACCGGTCATCCACAATGAAGATGACACAAGTGTCGAACGGCACGATCGCGCGCAGCTTGTTTGAGATGAGCGTGACGGTGTCGTTCAGGTTCAGCGAAGAGCCAATCGTCTGCGCGATTTCGTGAAGCGCGAAAACCTCGCGCTGGGCCTCAGTAATCGAGCGGAAGCCGGTTGCGTCATCCGGTACGCCGAGCACATCTGACGCCAGACCCGCGTCGGGCCTCGCCTTGTTGGTCAGGTCCATGTGCTCTGAGGCGACCTGCTCCTCAATGTCCTCGCGACCGATCAGGTTGTCGAATTCAATGACATGCTTGACGAACAGGTTAACAACTTTGGGATCAAAGGCGGTTCCCGACATTTTCTGCAGCAGCCCCAAAGAATCCTCGCGCTTCATTCCTTTGCGGTAAGGGCGGTCGCAGCGAGTGGCGTCGTAAAAATCAACGACCGAAATGATCCGGGCCACCAGGGGAATTTGATTCTCGCGCAAGCCTCTCGGGTAACCACTGCCATCCCACTTTTCGTGGTGATAACGAACGATGTCTTCGACCGGGTAAGGGAAGTTGACTCGCTTCAGAATGTCGCCGCCGACGGTCGGATGAATCTTCATCTTGGCGAATTCTGATTCAGTGAGTTTGCCGGGTTTGTTGAGGATGTACTCGGGAACGGCGAGCTTGCCGATGTCGTGCAACAACGCGCCGGCAACCAGGGCGCGCGATTCCTGCTCAGAAACTTTTAGCAGCTTACCCATCTCGGTCGCATAAATCTGCGTACGGCGCACGTGTCCATGGGTGGTCTGGTCCTTGGCATCGATCGCAATCGCCAGCGACTCGATGGTGTTCATGTGCAAGTCGGCGATCTCTTCAATGTATTTCAGCTTCTCGGCCTGCGCGCGAGTGACTTCACTGACGCGTTTCTCGTTGAACCGAAACAGCAGGTGCACCAGGGTGATGATTAGCACGCCGACAAAGAGAAACGGAATTCCCGCCCCATGAATTGCCGAAAAGAACAAGGCCGCCGAGGTGACGCTGGCAACCTGTGTGATCAGCGTCCACACCAGACTCTCTTTTGAGACATCGACCTTGGTGCCTCCCGAAAGCGAGGTGAAAGCAATCGTTCCAAACGTGCTCAGCCCGTACTGAACCACGCCGAAGACACAGAGCGGCACCAACAGCATGTCTAAAGCGCCCTGGCCCACAGATATTGACGCGCCGCCAATGGCCACCAGGATGAGTTTGTAAACCAACGAGGCGACAAAGGTCGAGACGATCGAAGTTCCAATCGCGAATACCCTGGCCCACTTGTCTTTGTGGGGCAGCGAAGCGATGAAACCGCCAATGGCTGCCAGCAGGATTGCCGGCCCGAAACTGTTCGCCGGCGCCGTCGCATACATAATTACCGCCAGGAAAATAAAAGCTTCGGCGACGGATTTGTTGGTCTGGTTGGTGCCATCGACACTGGTGACAGGAACGATGAAGCGGCTGGAGACGACGGTCAGCGCAACGAGGGCAACCAACGGCGCGATGCCGCCCCAGCCAAACAGGGGTAAGCGAATCGTGGAAACGATCCCCGAGATTAAGATGGCTGAACCGGCGACTGCGACAGCGGTCAGCAGCAAGAGACTCTTCCAATTAAGGCGTGGCATTAATTTCCCCGAGAGTGCGGAACTGAGCTACGTGAGAAGGATTTGATGGCTGCTTTTAATCGCAGCGTGGCAGAGACAATCATTGGCCAACATCGTTGGCCACTTAGAGAATAGCGGGCGAGGCCGGGTTCGTCAACGGTTTTGTGCGGAAATTTGTCGAAAAGGCATCCCAGAACTGGGTCTGGGGGTCATTTCAAGGCTGACTGTTCAATTGTCGGCGCAAGTCGTCGGCCGAGTGGACGGGGGCTTCACAGGTGTGTGACCGGCAAACATACGCCAGCGGGGAACTGGTCGGGCTGTTGCGGCCTTCGAAAAGAGGAACGACATTCGGGGCCCGCTCAAAATCATTCGCGAGAATGGCGATGACCCGATTGGGCAGGTACGTCTGCCAGACAGCACTCGTCATCTGGCCGAGTTGTTGGTCGGCCGTCTGGCCCACGATCGCGATTTCAACCGGCGACGAAAGATAGAAATCGAGAGCCTGCAAGGCGAGCCCAAACGCGGAAGGATACCTGCGCAACTGATCGCCTATCAGCCGCAGAATGGTGGTAGCTCGGCGCCGGTAGTCCTCATTCGCGGTCAGCGAGTTTAGTTTCAGCAGCACCAAGGCTGCCGTGGAATTACCGGAGGGCGTCGCGTTGTCGAGCCATTCTTTCGATCTGACGATCAACTTTTCGTGGCTCTTTCCGGTAAAGAAAAAGCCTCCCGCTTCATCATCCCAAAACTGTTCAATCATGGTGTCGGCAAGCTTGATCGCGGCTTCAATCCATTTGAGTTCACCGGTCGCCTCGTAAAGTGAAATCAGTCCATCAGCCAGGCTTCCGTAATCCTCAAGATAGCCGTTCAACTTTGCCGCGCCATCTTTGTACGTCCGTAACAAGCGGCCATCGCGTTGCAACTCGGTAAGCAGGAACGAGGCGTTGGCGCGCGCGAGTTCACGATAATCCGCGCGATCCAGAATCGCTGACGCTTCGGCGAAACTCGCGAGCATCAAGCCATTCCAGGCAGTCAGTATTTTTTCGTCGCGGCCGGGTTTGACCCGCTGTTCGCGCACTTCGAAAAGTTTGCGACGCCCATTTGCGATTACTTCATGGACGCGGCTGACAGTAACTTGATGTTTGCCGGCGATTTCCTCGTGCGTCTTGGTGACGTGCAGAATGTTATTAGCTTCAAAGTTGCCGCCCTCGGTCACGTCATAGTAGTCGCAGAAAATCGCAGCTTCGGTTTCGCTGAGATGGCTGGCGACTTCTTCACGCGACCAGACGAAAAACTTTCCCTCTTCGCCTTCCGAGTCCGCGTCCTGGCTAGAATAGAAGCCCCCGCGCGTGTCGGTCATTTCACGCGCTACATAGTCGAGAGTCTCTTCAGCAATGCGGCGGGCGAAATCGTCTCCGGTCAATTGATAGATATGCAAATACAAACGCGACAGCAGCGCGTTGTCGTAGAGCATTTTTTCGAAGTGCGGTACGAGCCACTTCGCGTCAACCGAATAACGATGAAAGCCGCCGCCCAATTGATCGTACATTCCGCCTGCCGCCATTTTGCGCGCCGTGTGCTCGACCATTTCCAGCGCGTCGGCTGAACGCGTGCGATGATAAGTGTGCAGGAAAAACTCGAGGGTCATCGCCGGTGGAAACTTCGGTGCGCCACCAAAGCCGCCATGCGCGGGATCGTAGTTCTTCGCAATGCGACGATACGAGGCGTCAAGAATTTCGTTTGTGAGCAGGTCGCGCGATTCTTCGGCTATGCCGATCCGGCGCAACTCGCCCAGCATCGACGTAACGGTATTCGCGACCTGCTCGGGCTGTGAGCGATAAGCTTCGGCCACGCTTAACAGGACTCGCGGGAAGCCCGGCATGTTGTAACGATCCGCCGGTGGAAAGTAAGTACCGCCGTAAAACGGCGCGCCCTCCGGAGTCAGGAACATGGTCATGGGCCAGCCGCCTTGGCCGGTCATCATTTGGACCGCAGTCATGTAGATCTGATCGAGGTCGGGACGCTCTTCACGATCGACTTTGATGTTCACGAAGTGCTCGTTCATCAATCCGGCAATCGCTTCGTCCTCGAACGACTCATGTTCCATGACGTGGCACCAGTGACACGCCGAATAGCCGATGCTGAGAAGAATTGGCTTGTTCTCAGCTCGGGCCTTGGCCAGAGCTGCCTCGCCCCACGGAAACCAGTCGACGGGATTATGCGCATGCTGAAGCAGATACGGACTGGTCTCGTGAATCAGTGCGTTCGTGTGTTTGTGTTCGGTCACCCTTGAATGTGGCATAGACTTTCAGTCTGTGAAGTTTCAAAAAGCAGATCACAGACTAAAGTCTGTGCTACTCGGGGCTATCCGTTGAACCAATACTTCGTAGCGTTGGCCCATTTCGTGTTTGGGTAGCGCTTGTGCAGCAGATCGAAGGCGGCTTTAGACCACTTGCCGGTCTCTTTATCGGTACAGCCGTAGCGAGTCGAGCGGACCGCGAGATGCAAAGCCTCCGGTGAACGCGGGTCGTTCGGGTTGGCAGTTGCCCATTCAATCGCGACCTTGCAGAGATAATTGGGCGCCGCACCAAGCGCCTGCAACGCGGCGAATTGACGGGCGCCAAGTGACTGGCCGGCTTTCAGGAAAACGGGCACCGCGACGGGCCGCGCCTTGTTCGTTTCCTGAGGATCTTCATCTCCTAAAGGAATCGCTTGCGGCACCGGCGGTTGCGTGCACCAATAGTTATCGCGGTAGCTGTCGACGTCGTCTACTGCGGTCGTCCGGCCCACACCTGCCGACACATACGGCCGCAAGCCGGGAAACTTCAAGCTAATGAAGGCGGCGGCGAACCGTCTGGCTTCCGGCGTGGTTGCGCGTTCATATGCCGTCAGAAACTCTTTTGTCTGCGGATAGTATTCCTGAAGCACGACGGCGGCCTGGGCCGCGGATTGGTAATCATCGACGAGCGCGGCTCGCGCAAATGCTGCTTGCGCGACATCCTTTCGTAAGTTTGGCGGCAGAACATTCGAGCGCGCTGCATCCTTGAACATCGCGGCGGGCATCGCTTTATTAAAAATATTTGCCGCGTCGAGATCGAAGAAGACTTTCGCGCCCTTCGCAGTTTGCTCAGCCTCTTTGGGATCCTCGGGAATTTCGCGGCCATCGTCGTTGTCGCTGAAACCGGCGGCTTCGCGCTGCGCGTCGCGCAGAAACGCGTCGAGGTTATTTGCAAACAACATTCGCTGGCTGAGGAAGAGATTCACTGTCGATATCGTAAATTGTTTCCGATCACCGGCCAGGACCTGATCGAGCACCGCGCGTCCTTCATCGACATGACCGGCTTCCTTGAGTAAACGCGCGCGATGAAATGCCACGGTGGAAAACGCGGGCGATGAGGGAGTGACCGCAGCCGCGGCGGTAAGGAGTTCGTTCGATCTGGCGTCCTTACCGTCGCCATTCACGAGAGCCGCAACCAACCAGGGGACTGATTTGGTTTTTTGCCAACGCTCCATCGAATGCGCGCCAATATTCGGACTCTCGCTCTGAATTGCGATGATCCAATCGGTCAGATCGTCCGAGGTCATGCCGGCCGGCACCGGTGGTTGTTTACCTTCCTCGTCTTCTCCGATCAATTTGTCGAGCAGGTAGGTGTAATCCCAAACTGTCTGCTCAAAATCTTCGACTGAATCCTTCTTCACAATCTGGCCCGCGAGTTCATGCGCCTTTTCCTGTGGATGCAATCGCACGCGGACAAGATTGAGAAGTCTCTGCGCGCCATGATGGGCGAACTTCAACGTCGAATCTTTCAACATCGCGTTCAGGCGTTCTTCGGCTTCCGAGAGCGATGGCTGCGCGTCCTCAGGTTTGTCTGCGAAGCTTCCTTTGCGCAGCAGTGCGCGCGCCGCCAGATAAGGCGCGACAATTCGGTACAAAGAACTCTTGTCTTTCGCGATGGTGTCGAACTGCTGCCTGGCCAGATCGTAATTGGTCGCGTAGAAATTGGCGGCGGCCGTCTGATAAGCCCGGTCCGCACGCACCATCGGATCCTGATCGCTGGTTGGCTCAGGCAGCTTGTTGCCTTCATGACAATTCGAGAAGACGATGTCCTGCGCCGCCAACCATTCGCGCACTTTGGGATTGTCGGCGCCGTAGATCTTGATGCGCTCTTCCAGCGTGGCCGTGGCCGTGGTAAAGGCTTCGTTCTGACAATTCAAAAACTCTTCATATTCGTGCGGCTTCTCGCGATTTCGATAGACCTGGACCTCGGCCATTTCCGGCGCGCCCGGAACCTTCTTGCGCGCATCCGTCCAACTCTTCGGCATGGCTTCGCTGCCTGAATCGTCTGACAAATTCAGACGTTTATGCCACAGGCTGGTCATGCCTTTCGCTTCGCGTTCGCTCAGTGGATTAGCGGAGAGCGTGCGGTAAGCGACCACGAGGTACGAGCGCGCCCACGTCGGTTGCACGATGCCAAGCTTGCCGCTCGCGAATTGTTCGAGCGGAAAGTCCGCGTGCTTGGTGAACACAAACAGCGCGTCAGTGAAGAACGGTCCGCAGGCGCTGGTGCGGGAGGGGAATAAAGACAACGTGGAAATGATCAGAACAAAGGCAACAACTGCTTTCCAAAAAGTTTTGAGGGTCATCGGTCTCGACTTTAGCGCTCAGGATCGAACAGCAAGTGGCTCAGTTTACATCAACCACTCTATAGCGCGTAATCAGATCAAGGATCGCGAAGGTTTGGGACAACACGTGAGCCTCGGGCCGCGGCTTACGAATCTATAGTTTCTCTCTGCTATACTTTTCAAAACTGAATGGCCATTCATTTTAATTATGGAACGTGAAAGTTTAGAGATGGATGTGGTGTTCGTCGGCGCGGGTCCGGCGAATCTCAGCGGCGCGCTTCATCTGTCTAATCTAATCGCTGCCCACAACCAGCAAAACGCCAACGCGCTGGGCGAGGTCCAGATCGCGGTCATCGAAAAAGGAGCGGCGGTTGGCTCGCATATCTTGTCCGGCGCGGTCATGGATCCGCGTGGCCTGGCTGAACTGATTCCGGATTTCAAGGAAAAGGGCGCGCCGCTCGAAGCTGAAGTCAATGACGATCACTTTCTTTATCTCACCGCGAAGCGCGCTATTCGTTCACCGATCAATCCGCCGCCGCTGAATAACCACGGCTATTACATCGTGTCGCTCAATCGCTTGACTGCCTGGTTAGGTGAGCAATGCGAAGCAGCCGGAGTCAACATCTTTCCCGAATTTCCCGGCGCTGAGATGCTCTTCGGCGAAAACGATCGAGTAATCGGCGTGCGTACCGGTGACAAAGGAATCGACAAGGAAGGGAAGCAGAAAAGCAATTACGAACCCGGCGTCGATCTGCTTGCGAAGGTGACCGTGCTGGGCGAAGGCGTGCGTGGTTCGTTGACCAAGAAGCTCATCCAGCGGCTCGGGCTCGACGCCGGACGCGAGCCGCAAGTCTACAGCCTCGGAGTAAAGGAACTCTGGGAGCTACCCGACGATCGTTATCCCGCGGGGCGCGTTACGCACACGCTGGGCTTTCCTTCCGATCAATGGACCTACGGCGGTGGCTGGATCTACGGAATGCAGAACCGGATTGTGAATATCGGTTATGTCACCGGACTTGATTATCGTGATCCACTGATCGATCCGCACGCCGAATTTCAGAAATATAAATCGCATCCGTTCATCGCGAAGTTGCTTTCCGGCGGCAAGATGATTCGCTATGGCGCCAAAGCAATTGCCGCAGGCGGATGGCATGCGATGCCAAAGATGTACGCGGATGGCGTCTTGATTGTCGGCGACAGTGCCGGCTTTTTGAATGCGGCGCGGCTAAAGGGCATTCACTCGGCGATTAAGAGCGGCATGCTGGCGGCCGAGACGATCTTTGATGCGTTGGTCGAAGGCGATTATTCAAGCCGGACGTTGAAAGAATACGAGCACCGCGTCCAGCACAGTTGGATCACGCCTGAGTTGCGCCGTTACCGAAATTTCCACGCCGGGTTTCGTCACGGACGTTGGCTGGGCATGGCCAACGCGGGTTTGCAATACATCACGGGCGGGCGCGCGTGGGGCTTCCTGGATCGCGATCACCAGGAATCAGGTCATGAAGCGATGCGGAAGCTTTCGGCTTACGGCTATCACGGCGACGACGTGGCGCAGCGCTATCAGGATTTCAAATTCGACGGCCAGCTGACTTTTAATAAAGTCACCGACGTCTATCATGCCGCGGTCGCTCACGATGAAGATCAGCCGGCGCACCTGCACGTCCTCGACACGAACATTTGCGCGACGCGCTGCGCGGAAGAGTACGGCAACCCGTGCCAGCGTTTCTGTCCCGCGGCGGTTTATGAAATCGTTGAGAATGGCGGCGCGCGTCAACTCCAGATTAACTTTTCAAATTGCGTCCACTGCAAGACGTGCGACATCATGGACCCATACCAGATCATTAACTGGGTGACGCCGGAAGGTGGCGGCGGTCCGGATTACAAGGGCATGTGATGATGGTGTGCCGGCCATCATCACATGCATAAACGTCTGGGCTGGATCCACCCTGGAAGCTACTCCTTATTCTTCACCGGATAGGCCGGCCGCGTTGGTTGCTTAGGTGGACTCTTCTTCAGTTCATCCATCACCAGCTGAATCGCTTTTTCCAGTTGCGGATCGTGACCGCTGATTACTTCCGCCGGCGTCTGTTCGACTTCGATGTCGGGCGGCACGCCGATGTTCTCGACTACCCAGCCTTCTTCAGGCGTCCAAACCGCGAAGTTCGGCGCGGTAATCGTGCCGCCATCCATCAGCACTGGAAAACCGAGAATGCCCACGAGTCCGCCCCAGGTACGCTTGCCGACAAGTTTGCCCATGCCGAATCTACGCCACATCCAGGGCAACAGATCGCCGCCCGAACCGGCGGTCTCGTCGATGATCATTACCTTGGGACCCTGGATTGAAGCGGCCGGCGTTTTCAGATCTGCGCCGTAACGCATGGCCCAATATGGACCCAGAGGCCGGCGCAGCATGTCGATGTAATAGTCAGCGTACGCGCCCCCACCGTTGAAGCGCTCATCGACGATGATCGCGTCTTTATACGCCTGGGGAAAGAAGTATCGCTTGAAGTACTCGTGCCCAGCCCCGGCCGTGTTGGGCACGTAAACATAGGCCACGCGCCCACCGGTTGCCTGCTCGACCTTTTTCAAATTGCCTTCGACCCAATCGCGATTGCGCAAAGCACCTTCGTTGGCGATCGGCACGACTTGCACTGTGCGCGAACCCGAACCATCCGCGTTTGGACCCACGGTGATTTCGATAATCTTGCCCGAAGTGTTCTCGAACAAGCTGTAAATATTTGTCGGCGGTTTCAGATCCTGGCCGCGCACCGCGAGCAGATATTCACCGGCTTTCACATTGACGCCGGGCTCGGTCAAGGGCGAGCGCAATTCAGGATTCCAGTTCAGGCCGCCATAAACTTTCTTGAAGCGATAACGGCCGTTCTCGACCGTGTAATCAGCGCCGAGCAATCCGCCGGGTACAGCCTTAGGCTGATACAGCGTGTCGCCGCCGCCGCCGCGGTGATGGCCCACTGACAATTCGCTGCACATCCATTGGATGACGCGGTTCAGATCACCGCGCGAACTCAGATCCGGCAGGAACGCCGCGTACTTGTCTTTCATCGCAGCCCAATTCGCGCCGTGCATGTTCGGCGCATAGAAGTAGTCGCGATTGATGCGCCAGGCCTCGTTGAAGATCTGCGTCCACTCGGCGCGCGGATCGATGCGCACTTCGATGTCGTCGACGTTGATGCGGCCCGCGCCCGGTTGCGGCTTGGGCGTGACCGCCACCATCGAGAAGTTCTGATTGCTGCGATAGAGAATCTTTTTCTTGTCGGCTGAGACTAGGTAATCGCTGACGCCGGGAATGAAAGCATCGTCCTTGCGTTTGCTCAAATCGTACTGGTGGAGCACCGAACGCTCAGGTGCTCCCGGCGTCGGGTTCGGATCGTCAGGCGATTGAATGTAATAGAACTGGCCCGGTGTGCCGGGTTGCAGACTGCTGTAGTTGCCGGCCGGCAAGGGCAGCGACAGGATCCGATTGTTAATCCCATCGATATCGATCGAGAAAGGCTCGGCACTCTTTGGTGGCTCCTTCGGCTTCTCGTCCTTGGTGATGCCTTTCTCTTCGTCACTCTCTTTCGCCAGCGGGTTCGGCAGGTTGTTGCGCAAGACAGCCAGGTAGAACGAACTCGTCACCCGCATGTCTTCGTTCGACTGGGCGAACCATTCCTTGACCGGGCCGGCGTTGGTCGAGCCGAGGAAATAAAGATACTTCCCGCTTTCATCAAAGATTGGTTCCGTGACTTCGCTGAGACCGTCGGTGATCGCGAATGACTTGTCCTGGTCCAGCGAATAGGCATAGACGGTTTGAATGTTCGCCTTCGTGCTCAACGTGTACGCCACCCACTTCGAATCAGGCGACCACGAGTGATAGATCGTGCGTGCACGCGCAGGCCCGTACATGTATTCCGAGCCGATCTTCTTCGAGACGCCGCTCTTCACATCGAGCCAGTAGACGCTCCAGGAATTGTCCGTGTAACTAATCTTCTGACTGTCGGGCGACCAGACGGGATCGTCATAGAACCCCGCGCCGGGAAGTTTGATCTTGCGCACGTCTCCTTTGCCGTCCTGCATGCGAATGTGCATTTCATATTCGCCTGACTCGTCGGAAAAGTAGGCAATCGATTTACCGTCGGGCGACCAGGCAGGCGAACGTTCGTTGGCGGCGACGGTGTTCGTCAGGTCGCGCACGTCTCCTTTTTCGCCGGGGACGGTCACGATCTCGCCGCGAAATTCAAACGCGGCACGTGCGCCGGTCGGCGACAACGCCGCGTTGCGAATGTACCGGGCGCCCTTCACATAACGCGCGCGGGTTTCCGGTAAATCGGCAGAGACGCCAACTGTCAGTTTCGTGCTCCGTCCCGAACGCGGATCGAGAATGTGCAGGTAACCCGCTTGTTCATAGATGATTTTGTCGGCGCCCGCCGAAGCGTTCAGCACCGGAAAGTCTTTATGATCGGTGAGCTGTTTGATTGCTTTCGATCTCGGGTTGTAGGAAAAGATATTGAACTCACCATTACGATCAGACCGGAAATAGATGTTGTCGCCCATCCACATCGGATCGACATCGTTCGCCCGGCTTTCCGGCTGCGGCAGTTTTTCAGTCCCATTGTCGCTGAAGTTATAAAGCCAGATCGTCGAGTTCAATCCGCCGCGATAATGTTTCCATTCAAGAAATGCAGGTGACAGAGGATTGTAGGCGAGCCGCGATCCGTCCGGTGAATACGTCGCTTCGTAAGCATTCGGCAGCTTCAGCGGTTCTTCAATGCCGCCTTTGACGGGCACCGTGAAGAGTTGCGAGTATCTTCCGGTAAAGACCGCACGCGCCGAGGTAAACATCACGGCCGATCCATCCGGCGTGAAGCTCTGCACCACGTCCGCGCCGGGGTGCCAGGTAAGCCTGGTCGGCACGCCGCCGGTGACCGGCACGACGTAGACATCAAGATTGCCGTCGTACTGGCCCGTAAAGGCCACCATAGATCCGTCCGGAGAGAAAGTCGGATTCAATTCCGCCCCCTCATCGGCGGTCAGCCGCTTCACGTTCTTGCCGTCCAGATCAGCTATCCACAAATCACCGGCATAGATGAAGGCAATGTGATTTTTGCTGATGGCGGGTTGGGCCAACAGCCGCGTGTCGTTGATATCGACGCCGTGGGCCAGCGTCGCGAACACGAGCACGCACAGAAATGCCAGCACACCATGAATCGCACAATCCGGAGTTCGTCTATACATAAAAGCCTGCTCTCCCTGAAATTAAAGTTTTGTTGCGCAAGGAAGGGTCCTTACCGCCGACAACGCGCGCATATTATCTGAGACGTTTGAGAATCACCAATCGTGGGCCTGGCGCTCGGACGCAGATGGTCCTCTCCCCGAGGAGCACGTCAAATACACGTGTGCTCGGCGGACTGCACGTGAGGATCATCTATCTGTAAACGATCGGCTTTCGATCCAGGACTCAGGCGGAAGTTTTTGCGACGGCGTCTTCGTCAATCTTCAAATGAAATGGAACGGTGCCCCGAATCACTTCTTCCAAAGCGATGCGCGTGGGTTTGTGTTTGGTTGCATCGATGTCGATGCGGGGACGCGCGCCGCGCTGCAATTGCTTGCTGCGCTTTGCCGCGAGGATGATCAGTCGATATTTGGAATCGATTTCCTGGGGTACGTGTTCGACTGATTCTTCGAATTCTTGTTCTGCCATAATTGTCTAAATAATCTCCAGTCTAGGTTTTACCACACCGGACACGGCAAAGGACAGCGATGCCGGTTGGTGGCGCTATGAACCGGTCGCGATCGCTCCGGGTTCTGATCCGGGGCCAAAGTCTTCGAGCGCTTCTCTTAACGTCACCGTTTGCCTTTCGCGCCGCGCGCGCTCGGCGTAGATCACAGCCGCCAGTTGTTGCGAGGCACGATTGATGTCGTCATTCAGAATCACGTAATCGAAATGCTCGTATTGCGCGACCTCGGCCGGCGCGCCTTGCAATCTGCGTTGAAGGTCCGCGTCCGAATCGGTGGCCCGCGCGACCAGACGTTTGCGCAGCAATTCAAACGACGGCGGCAAAATGAAAACCGAAATTGCGTCAGACACTTTGTGGCGGATGCTTTCCGCGCCCTGCACGTCGATTTCTAAAATTATGTCATGTCCGGCAGCGCGCTCGCGGGCGACCTGCGAAGCGCTGGTGCCGTATAGATGTCCGTAAACATCGGCCCATTCAAGGAACTCGCCGCGATCGATCATCGCGCGGAACGCGGGTTCGTCGACAAAGAAGTATTCGCGACCGTTTTGTTCAGACCCCCGCGGCGCGCGGGTTGTGTACGAGACTGAAAAAGCCAGGTTCGGCACCGTCTTCAAAACGCGGTCGATCAAGGTGCCCTTGCCACCGCCGGACGGAGAACTAACGACAATCAGCATGCCGCGGCTGACCCTGGAAGATCCGTCGTTTTGGGTTAGCTCATTCGACATTCTGCACCTGCTCGCGCAGTTTCTCGACCTCGGCCTTGATTACCAGGCCGGCATCCTTAATCGCAATTTCGGTTGACTTGGATAGCACCGTGTTGGCTTCGCGATTGAGTTCCTGCAAAAGAAAATCGAGTCGCTTGCCGACCTCGCCTTCAGTTTCTATCGTCACGCGAAATTGCTCGAGATGGCTGTGCAGGCGAGCTAGTTCTTCGGTGATGTCGCTACGGTCTGCGAGATACGCGACCTCCTGTGCGAGACGGCCCGCGTCGAGTTCGACCAGCTGGTTGTCGTTGCGCGCCAGGAGTTCAGTGACGCGCTTGTTGATACGCTGGCGGTACGCGTCGACTATGCCGGCCGCGGCATCTTCGATGATGGGTATCTCAGCTTCGATCTTTGAGAGCCGCACACGCATTTCATCTGCGAGCGCCGCGCCCTCGACCGCGCGCATCTTTTCCAAATCGTCGAGGGCCTCGCCGATTGCCCGCATGATTCCCTCGGTGGTCGCTTCATCGATCCCGCTGCGCGCCTGGCCCAAAGCTCCCGGCAGTCGAGTCAGGGTGTTGAGGTCGACGTCGCCGGCGAGATTGAATTCCCGCTGCACGTCGCGCAACGCGTTGATATAACCGCCAATTAAATTGCGGTTGATTTCATAAGTCGAGGAGCCGGTGCGCTCGAGGCTGACACTCAGATCGACCCGGCCGCGCGATAAACGCGAGCTAATGAGCTTGCGCACGTTCATTTCCAACGGCGCCAACTCCTGGCTGAGTCGCAGGTGAATGTCGAGATAACGATTGTTGACGGTTTTAATTTCGACCGCGACGTTAAATGCTTCGCCCGTCACGTTGCCGCGGCCAAATCCGGTCATTGATTTCATAGAAGTGAGCTGTAAGCTGTAAGCAGTGAGCAGTCAAATCAATTCAAGTTAGTTGAGACTCTTCGTAGTCCGTAAGTAAGAGCGAGGCATTCATCAACAACTACCTCAACCTTTGCTACGGACTTGCGGTCGAGATAACCGATGCGCCAGACGATTTCAAGCTGCGTCGCGAGTTCGTTTAAAGATCCTATTGCGACACTTAAATAGTTTCGGAACTGAATGGTTGAACGGCCAGCAGCGCCTTCTGCGATGTTCGATGGAACGGAAACTGCTGCGCGGCGCAACTGTGAAGTCAAACCGTAAAGCTCCTCGCGTGGCAGCTTTCGCGTGACCTCATAGATTCTTTCAACCAAGTCCATCGCTTTCTGCCAGGCGATCAATTTCTTGTGGGGTTTATCCATGATTCTCCTTTCGAAAACTGCTCACTGCTCACCGCTCACTGCTCACTAGTTCTTCTTCCTCATCGGCGAACTGCAATTCGTATAGCCGCTGATACTGACCGCCGCGGGCCAGTAATTCCGCGTGCGTGCCCTGTTCGGTGATTTGGCCGGCTTCTATCACGACGATGGCATCGGCGCGGCGAATAGTCGAAAGGCGATGCGCGATCACGATCGTGGTGCGGTTGCGCACCAGGTTCGAAATCGCTCGCTGCACCAGCTGCTCCGATTCAGCATCGAGCGCTGATGTGGCTTCGTCGAAAATCAAGACCGGCGCGTCGGTCAGGACCGCGCGAGCAATCGCGAGCCGTTGCCTTTGGCCGCCCGAAAGAAAAATGCCGCGTTCGCCGATGACTGTCTCGTAACCGCGGGGCAGTTGGAGAATGAATTCATGCGCGAAAGCCGTGCGCGCCGCGTCTTCCATCTCAGCGTCAGTCGCGTCCGGCCGTCCGTAGGTGATGTTATAGCGAACCGTGTCATTAAAGAGGACCGTCTCCTGTGTCACCAGAGCAATCTGACGACGCAAGCTGGCCAGCTTCGCGTCGCGAAGATTAATCGAGTCCCATAAAACTTCGCCGGAAACCGGATCGTGGAAGCGGGGCAATAGCTTCGTCAATGTCGATTTGCCGCCGCCTGATTCGCCGACCAGCGCCACCATCTTTCCCGCGGGCACGGTCAAGTTGATGTCGCGCAGGATTGGCCGCCCCTCCTCAGCGTAATTGAAATCGACATGCCGGAATTCAATTTGCCGCTGCAGCGGAGCGAGGGCGGTCGCGTTTGGTTTTTCCGAAATTTCCGCGTGCTCGTCCATGATTTCCCAGACGTGCTGGGCGCCGGCAAGCGCTTGCTCAAATGAATTTTGCAAACGCGAAAGCTTCCGCATCGGATCGTAGCTGCGCACCAGCAGAAACACGAAAGTAAAAAACTGCGCCGTGTCATTGCGACCAAGTCGAATCTCGCGCTCGCCGAAAAAGATTAAGACTACGACGAACAGCATTCCGATCAATTCGATGATCGGCGGCGACATGCCTGAGATGCTGGCCGAACGAAGCTGCGCCCGCTTGATTCGCTCAGCCACGGCGGTAAAGCGTCCGCGTTCGCGCTCTTCGCCGCGGTACGCCTTGACGATGTTGTGGTTAGCGAGCGCTTCCTGTGCGGTATCCGTCAGCCGCTTACTGCCTTCAAATGTTTCGCGCGCCAGGCGACGCAGGGAACTGCCAAACTTCAACGTGAGCAGGACGATTGGCGGCGCGATGATTAACGAGCCCAGGGTCAATCTCCAATTCACATAAAAGGCCAGGACCAGGAAGACGATGAGCGAAAAGCCTTCGCGTAATGCATCGCGCAGAGTGTGCGTCACCGCAGCCTGGATGGCGGAGGCGCTCGAAATTAAGCGGGACACCAAGTAATTGGTGCGGTGCCTCTCAAAGAAGCTGGCCGACTGTGCCAAAAGATGGCCGTACAATTCCTCTCGCAGTCGCAGGATGGCGGCCTCGCCGATGTAGGCCATCCAATATGTCGAGAGATATTCGGCGATGCCTTTGA
>Ga0207686_10001062_pt1 | contig 16216 bp, 10 predicted proteins | sample KBSM24metaG_FD_184396 | JGI IMG/M metagenome (GOLD analysis project Ga0207686, IMG submission 184396) | Miscanthus rhizosphere microbial communities from Kellogg Biological Station, Michigan, USA - KBS M2-4 metaG (SPAdes) (version 2) | ecosystem: Host-associated > Plants > Roots > Rhizosphere >...
GTGTCGGGCAGTGTGACCGTACGCGCGCCGTTCGCCGGCGTCGTCGTCGACAAGCCGGCCGTGGCGGGCCAGGCCGTCGACGAAACGAAACCGCTGCTGACGATCGCCGACCTGGCGCACGTGTGGGTCGAGGCGGCCGTGCCCGCGGACAGCCTGGGCCAGGTCGGCACGGGCATGGCGGCGAAGATCAGCGTGGGCACGAGGCCGGACGAGATCGACGGCACCGTGTCCTTCATCGACCCCGTCCTCGGCGAAACGACGCGCATGGCGACCGCGCGCATCACCCTGCCGAACCGGGACGGCCGGCTGCGGCCCGGCATGCTGGCGAGCGTCGACCTGATGGGGCCGCAGGCGCAGGTCCCCGTGACGGTCGCGACCGAGGCCATCCAGACGATCCACGAGCACAGCGTCGTGTTCGTCCGCACGCAGGCCGGCTTCGAGGCGCGCGACGTCGTGTCCGGACGCTCGGATGGCAGGCGCACGGAGATCGTCCGGGGCCTGGCGGCCGGGACGACGTATGCGGCCGGCGGCAGCTTTTTGTTGAAGGCGGACCTCGGCAAGAGCGCCGCCGGGCACGACGATTGAGCGAGGGCGACCATGTTCCAGAAACTCATCGCTCACGCCATCGCGCGCCGCTGGCTGGTCGTGCTGGCCGTCCTCGCCCTCGCCGCACTGGGTGTGGTCAACTACCAGCGCCTGCCGATCGACGCCGTGCCCGACATCACCAACGTGCAGGTGCAGATCAACACGGCGGCGCCGGGCTATTCTCCGCTGGAAGTCGAGCAGCGCATCACCTTTCCCATCGAGACGGCGATGAACGGCCTGCCACGACTCGAGCAGGTACGTTCGCTGTCGCGCTATGGCCTGTCGCAGGTCACCGTCGTCTTCCGCGACGGCACCGACATGTATTTTGCGCGCCAACTCGTGACCGAAAGGCTGCAGCAGGCGAAAAGCCGGCTGCCGGAGCGGGTCGAGCCGGTGCCGGGGCCGATCGCGACGGGCCTCGGCGAAATCTTCTACTGGACGGTGGAAGCGCGCGCCGGCGCCGTCAAGCGGGACGGCACGCCGTACACGCCGGCCGACCTGCGCGAGATCCAGGACTGGATCGTGGCGCCGCAGCTGCGCGGCGTGGCCGGCGTGACAGAGGTGAACACGATCGGCGGCTACCTGAAGGAATACCAGGTTGCGCCCGACATGGCGCAACTGGCGGCGCGGGGTTTATCTCTGGCCACGCTGGTGAATGCCATCGACCGCAACAACGCCAACGCGGGCGCGGGCTATATCGAGCGGGGCGGCGAGCAATTCGTCGTGCGCACGCCGGGGCAGGTGAAGTCGCTGGACGAGATCCGCAACATCGTGCTGGACGTCGTCGACGGCGCCCCCATACGCGTGCGCGACGTGGCCGCCGTCGAACCCGGACGCGAACTGCGCACCGGCGCCGCCACCGAGAACGGGCAGGAGGTCGTGCTGGGCGCCGTCTTCATGCTCATCGGCGAGAACAGCCGCGCCGTCGCGGAGCGCGCGCGCCTCAAACTGGCCGAGGTGAATCGCTCGCTGCCGCCCGGCGTGCAGGCGCTGCCCGTGTACGACCGCGCCGTGCTGGTCGACAAGGTCATCCGGACTGTCCGCAACAACCTCGTCGAAGGCGCCCTGCTCGTCATCGCGATCCTGTTCGTCTTCCTCGGCAACCTGCGTGCGGCGCTCGTGACGGCGCTCGTCATTCCGCTCGTGATGCTGATGGTGTTCACCGGCATGGTGAGTACAGGCGTGAGCGCCAACCTGATGAGCCTGGGCGCCCTCGACTTCGGCATCATCATCGACGGCGCCGTCGTCATCGTCGAGAACTGCATCCGTCGCCTCGGCCTCGCCCAGGCCACGCTGGGACGGCCGCTGACGGGCGAAGAACGCCGGGCCGAAGTGGCGCTCGCCGCCGCCGAGGCCCGCCGGCCGCTGCTGTTCGGCCAGCTGATCATCATGACGGTCTACCTGCCGCTGCTGGCGCTGACCGGCATCGAGGGCAAGATGTTCCATCCGATGGCGCTCACGGTCGTGATGGCGCTGGCCGTGGCGATGGTCCTGTCGGTGACGTTCGTGCCTGCCGCCGTCGCGCTGTGCGTGCGCGGCAGCGTGGCCGAACGCGAGAACCGTTTGATGCACAAGGCGCGCGACCTGTACCGCCCGCTGCTGGACTGGGTGCTGCGCAATCGTCCGGTCGCGCTGACGTTCGCGACGCTCTCCGTACTGCTGACCGGCCTGCTGGCGACGCGCCTGGGCACGGAGTTCGCGCCGAACCTCAGCGAAGGCGACCTGGCCGTGCTGACCCTGCGCATCCCCGGCACGAGCCTCTCGCAATCGGTGGCGATGCAACAGAAACTGGAGACGGCACTGCTGCGCGAATTTCCCGAAATCGAGCGCATGTTCGCGCGCATCGGCACGGCCGAGGTGGCGACGGACCCGATGCCGCCGAACGCGGCCGACAGCTACATCATCCTGCGTCCGGAGCAGAACTGGCCGCAGCCGCGCCGCACGCATGCGCAGCTCGTGGCGGCGATCGCCGCGGCGGCGCAGCGCATCCCGGGCAACAGCTACGAGTTCTCGCAGCCGATCCAGCTGCGCTTCAATGAACTCATCTCGGGCGTGCGCAGCGACGTGGCCGTGAAAATCTTCGGCGACGACACGGCCGCGATGCAGGCGACGGCGCAGCGCATCGCGCGGGTGCTGGAGCGGCAGCCCGGCGCGGCCGAGGTGAAGGTCGAGCAGACGGAGGGACTGCCGGGGCTGACCTTGTCCGTCGACCGCATCAAGGCCGCGCGCTACGGCCTGAACGTGGCGGACGTGCAGGAAGCGTTCGGCACGCTCGTCGGCGGCCGCGACGTGGGCGTCGTGTTCGAAGGCGACCGCCGCTTCGCCATCACCGTGCGCCTGCCGGAAGGGGAGCGCAACGACGTCGAGGCGTTGCGCCGGCTGCCCCTTTCCCTGCCGGCGCGGATCGGACCTGCGGCCAGCATCCCGCTGTCCGCGATCGCCACGCTGGACTTCGTGCCGGAAGCGAACCAGGTCAGCCGCGAGAACGGCAAGCGCCGTATCGTCGTCACGGCGAATGTGCGCGGGCGGGACCTGGGCTCGTTCGTCGGCGAGCTGCGCGCGCAGCTCGGCAAGGTGGCACTGCCGGCGGGCGTCTGGCTGGGCATCGGCGGCCAGTTCGAGAACCTGGAAGCGGCGGGCCAGCGCCTGGCCCTCGTCGTGCCGGCCGCGCTGGCGCTCGTGTTCGCGCTGCTCTACCTGATGTTCGGCACCGTGAAGGATGGGCTGCTCGTGTTCAGCGGCATCCCGTTCGCCATCAGCGGCGGCGTGCTGGCCCTGTGGCTGCGCGATCTGCCGCTGTCGATGTCGGCGGCGGTCGGCTTCATTGCTCTCTCCGGCGTCGCGGTGCTGAACGGGCTCGTGATGATCGCGTTCGTGCGCACGCTGCGCGAGCAGGGGCTATCGGCCGGCCAGGCCATGCGTGAAGGCGCCCAGGTGCGGCTGCGCGCCGTGCTGATGACGGCGCTCGTCGCATCGCTCGGCTTTCTGCCGATGGCGCTGGCGACGAGCACGGGCGCCGAGGTGCAGCGTCCGCTGGCGACGGTTGTCATCGGCGGCATCCTGTCGTCGACGGCGCTCACCTTATTGATCCTGCCGGCGCTGTACACGTGGGCTCACCAGGGTTCGCGCGGCTTGCGGCCTCGTTGACCGGCTGGGCGGGCGCCGCGATCGCATACGCATGCGCGGCGCCCGTTCAATATCGTTACTGCGGCCGGTGATTTTAGTAATTGTTGTACTTTCTGGCCATACCCATAATTACTTTGACAATAGACTATTTGTCAACAATTCGCGCATTTCGTGCAGCATGAAATGTCAAACAAAATAACCTGAAACTGGATACGTCCTGATGAAAAAGTCACTCATACGCTGCATGCTATTAATAATCCCATTATTGGCCATATTTTCGAACGCGATTGCGCAAAATCAGTCTGGAAAACGTGATTCGCTGTATTCCGGTACCTTGAAGGAAGAAAGAGTCTTTGAGGTGGTCCTGCCCGAAAATTATAAACCCGGGTCGGCGGAAAAATACGATGTACTGTACGTCCTGGACGGCGACTGGAACCTGAAAAGCGCCGTGGATGTTCAACAGTTCGCACAAAATAACGCTTATACGCCACCCATCATCATGGTGGCCGTCCATAACACCGATCGTTCCCGTGACATGACGCCGACAAAAGTTGTCCAGATGCCGGGATCAGGCGGCGCGGACAAGTTTCTTGCATTCCTGAAGAATGAGCTGGTCCCCTATATCAACAAAAAATATCCTGCCAGCGGGAACAATATATTGTATGGGCATTCCCTGGGCGGTCTCTTTGCCGTCTATGCATTCGTTGCCGAGCCACAGCTGTTCAATTCTTATCTGATCGTCGATCCGAGTCTTTGGTGGGATGACAACTATATCCAGAAGTTTGCTGGCGAAAAAATGAATGCGTCGCATGCAGGCAAATCACTGTTCATTGCCGGACGCGACGAGGCTGGACTCAAGCAGATGGGAATCACGGATTTCGATACCTTCCTGAAGAACAGGGCGCCGAAAGATGTGAAATGGAAAATCGCGGGGTATCCGGATGAACACCATGGATCGATCCGGCTGAAAAGCGTCTACGATGGACTGAAATTCTTCTACGATGGCTATGGCGCGCCGGACGTCGTATTTCATCCCATGAATGGCATCGTCCTGAAAGACAAGCCATATAAAGTCTATTATTTCGGATCGTCGCAGGTGCATTACACGACCGACGGCAGCGAGCCTGTCCTGACATCCGCAAAAATGCAATTCGGCAATGACTTGATGAATGGCGCGAAACTGAGCGCCAAGGCGCTGGATCGTACCGACCGGTTCAACAAGTCGACGGTCGGTGAATTCAAGATCGGGAATGCACTCCCGGCAATTGCGCAGCCCGAAAACATCGTATCGGGCGGCTTCGGTTATTCGTATTACGAAGGCGAATGGAACGCGTTGCCGGATTTTGGAAAACTGAAGGTCGTGCATTCCGGGGTTGCCGACAAGGATTTCGACGTCAACAAGCTTCCCCGTCGGACCAATTTCGCAACCCTGATGGAAGGCTACATCGAGATCCAGAAGGAGGGTTATTATATTTTCATACTCGATTCGGATGATGGTGCCAAATTATTCCTCGGGAAAGATCTGCTGATTGACTACGACGGCCTGCATGGCAATGGAAAACCAAAAACCTATCTGGTTCCATTGGAAAAAGGATTCTATCCCGTGCGCCTGGAATATTTTCAGCAGGGCGGAGGTGCCCAACTGGTGCTGCAGTATGTCCTGCCCGGCGAGCAGCAACCGCAGCCGATCCCGTTTGACCGTCAATATCACAAAAAGTGACCTGCTGAAATAGACGGACCCTGCCCCGGACGCACGGTCGCGTCCGGCACGAAAGTTCCCGGGACCTTCGGCATCATTGACCGGCCCCGAGCGCACGCTCGGCGTGGCCGGATGCGCAAGCCGCAACGGCCGTGCATGTGGCAGACTTTGGCATCGTCACACGACACGGACACGGTATGGACATCGGACGCATCGAAGCACTGGCCCTGCGCACGCATTTCACCGGGCCGCCCGCGCGCGTGGACGGCGCACGCGCCATCGCGGGCGTGGGACTGGACGGCGACGTGCACGCCGACCCGCTGTCGCCGCGCCAGCTGCTGCTGGCCGGCACGGATGCCTACGACGCCTTCGCGCTGCCGCCGCACGCGCTACGCGAGAACCTGCTGGTCGATGTCGACACGTCGCGCCTGCGCTCCGGCACCGTCCTGCAGGTCGGCCACGGCGTCCTGCTGCGCCTGATGTTCCAGTGCGAGGCCTGCGGCCACCTGGACGCCCACCGGCCCGGCCTGTCCACGCGCATCGGCACGCGGCGCGGCATGCTGGCGCGTGTGCTGCGCGGCGGCGAGCTCCGCCCGGGCGACCCCGTCCGCGACCTCGGCCGTCTGCTGCCGGCCTGGTCCGACGACTGGCGCGAGCGCATCGTACTGGTACTCGATGCGCTGCCACCCGCCAGTGTGATCACCTATAAACGGCTGGCGCAGCTGGCCGGCGTGGCGTCGAGTTATTGCCGTGCGTTTCCGGGCATGATCGCCCGGCTCGGGCCGCGCTATGCGCGCAGGGCGGTGCCGACGCAATCGGATGTTCCTCTGCCGCGCTGGGAGGGACATGGGTTGTTCGAGCATGCGGCGGTCGACATGCCGGCTGACCGGGTGTTTTCCGCCGAAGCCGTGCCCTGAGGCCGGCGCGGCGCCGTCAGTTCAGGCGCGGCGCAATCACGAGCTCCGGCTGCGGCCGCGGCGCGTGCGCCGACAGTTCGGCCGGCGCCACCTGCTGCGGCAAGGCCACGATGCTTTCCCACAGCGCGAAGCCGGCCGTGCGGTTGTTCTTGCTGAGCTGGTAGGCCGGCAGCGCCTCCACGCCGTGTGCCATCCACAGCGCTTCGTACGATGGCGTCAGGCGCGTGTCATGCCAGGCTTTGGACAGCGGCGCGAAGGCATCCTGCAGCACGGCGGCCGTGCTGCGCATGCGTACCCAGCGGTGATTCAGCCAGCCGTTGTCCTTTTCGACCGGGTCGAGGAAACGCTCGATCACCTGGCGTGCCGCTTCCGCGCCGCTGCGGCTCATCACGTCGATGGCGGTACGCGTCATGTTCAGGTTCAGGCCCCCTTCCCGCTTCGTATGGTGGATCTGCACCACGCGGTCACGGTAGCCCGGGGTGCGTTTCAACGCCTCGTCGCGCCAGGTGCGGATGGTGCGCAGGATCGCGCCCGCGAAGCGCGGCAGCGAGGGGCGGCCGTCGGCGTCGTCGACCGGCAGCCAGGCCGCCGTGATGCCGGTATTGTTGTTCGTCGGGAGCGACACGCGCGCGGCGAACGGGTCGCTGTCCTCCAGGTCGTCCTGCAAGGTGACGCCGAACGTGGGACGGGTCGGCAGGATGTCGTCGAAGAAGTGGATCGGGAAATTGCTGGTCAGGCCGCCGTCCGAGAACCAGACGCGCAGCAGGTCGAGGCCGTCCGCATGGACCGGCAGCGCACGCATGCGGTACAGCGGCACGGCCTGCAGCAGCACGGGAAAGCTCAGGCTCATGCGCGCGGCCACGACGAGCGGCAGGTCGTCCGGGTCGGGCATGAAGTAATAGTCTTCGCCGGATGCGTTCATGCGCGCCAGCAGGGCCACCGTGCGCGCGCCGTGGCGCGTGTGGCGCGAGCGTGCCTTCATCCAGTCGACGATCGCGGGCGGAAACAGCGCGGCCAGCTCGGAGGCGCGGAACACCAGGTCGGCGCTCGAATGCGGCAGGCGGTGCGCGCGCAGTTCCGAGAGGCCCGTCGTCATCAGCGCCAGCTCGATCGGCGGCTCGGACGTGCGCAGCTGGCCGAACGTCAGCGGCGCATCGGGCGGCAGGCCCGCGATGTCCTGTACGAGCCCGTGCAGCCATTCCGTCAGCGCGGGCGGGTTGGCGGGATCGGTGCGCAGGCCGGAGCAGATGCCGCAGCGGTTGGCGCGCAGCCCGCGCCAGGCCGACCACGTGGCCTGCAGCAGTGCCCCGGCCAGCGCGCCCACGACCATGCACAGGCCGAACCACAGGGCGCTGGCGAGGCCGACGAGGGGCACGCGCGGCCAGTGTCCGCCGAGCAGGCTGCTGCTGATCAAAAAGCCGAGCAGCCACAGGCCGCCGCCCACGACGGCGCCGACCGGGAAATTCCACAGCATGGCGAACGACAGGTAGCCCGCAGCTTTCGCCTTGTTCGTTTCGTTGAGCGCCGCCGCGATCACGCGGAAATGCGGACGCAATGCGGTGCAGGGCTGGAACAGGGAAAACAGCCGGGTGTTGCGGCCGATGGTTTCCTGCAGCGTGCCGGGCAGCCGCGCGAGGAGGTGGAAGCCGTCATCCTCGCCCTGCCCGTCCTTGCGCACGCGGTTGCGCTTGAACTGGGCCGCCGCCGCCGCGATCGCCGCCACGGCGCCGACGCTGGTGCCGCCGATCGAGCGCAAGGTAAAGCGCTCGGCCAGCCGGGCCACGAACGCGGGGTAGACCACGCCGGAGGTCACCCCGCCTTCCATCACGATATCGCATTCCTTGGGTAGAAAATCGTTCATCGCTGTCCGTATTCACGCATGATGTATCGATTATGCGTGATCGGGACGGCGGATGAGTCGCCAAATGTCACAGCCCAGGAAGGTCGGGCAGGATTCAAGCCCTGGGTTCATCGCTTCAAGGCACGACGGCACGACAACGGCATCGATATGCTCGGCTCATGTGCTGATGTAAACGCAGCAGTGTACTGTCGGAACCGACCCATTACGGACCTTGCGCGGCGACTGCGTTAAGAGTAGATGTCGGCTTCGCCGAGTGGGATGCCTGCAAGCATTCGGTAGCAGACTCCGTTGCCTGCGACGATGCAATGGTTCCGTTCGAGTGCACCCGCGAACCAGGAACGCAGCCAAAAGACTACGTTTAACAGGCGACGTTTGTAGAGCGTGACGAAAACATGGCGTTCTTCGCTACCAGGATTTTTCTCGCTTCCTTGATGATATCTCCAGCTTATCTCAAGCGTCGAAAAATCTTCGATCATCTGATCAGTCCGACGAATCGCGACTCTTAGGTCATTGTTATCAAGAACCATCAACGCATTGATGGAGGTGAGGCCGGAACCGCCATGCCGCGTCGCGAAGTCATCCAAATACGGAGCGATCAATTCAAAGTAACAACCTGACTGCGTTGCCCAGCTATCGAACATATGTCTTGAGTTGTGCGGCAATGCCTTACCACCAACGTATGATTTTGCTGGATATTCTCCGAATATCTGACGCATTTTGATTAGTTGTTGTTATAAAATTGAGAACACCAGTCGCTGATTTTGGGAGATGTTAAACACTCCGTGAGGTCTGCTCCTAACTGTTCTCGGCCGATCGAGCTAGCTTAGCAGGTCGTCTTGGGGGAAAATTCACGGACTGTTACGACAGGCAGCAGTCGATCCGAAGCGGTCATCGTAAGCCCGGCTTGCACACATCGCTCTCCTTGATCTGTTAGGTGTTCTGGCGCCAGCTCTTCGATCGCATCCGTTGAACGAATTGATCGGCCAAGAACGCAGCTGCGTGGGTCATTTATTGGAATAAAAATAAGGCGTCCTGGCTGCCCATTCGCTTCCTGCATACCGCTTGTGCAGCATGCTCCACGCTGTACGCGACAGCGTCGTCGCATCGGGATCGAGGCATCCTCCGCGCGTCGACACCACCACCACGTGCAGCAGCCAGGGCAGGTCGGGATCGCCGGGATGGCTAGCCGCCCAGGCCAGCACGTCGTCCCCGGTTACACCCGTCGCGCTCTTCAGGGAGCCAAGCTGGCCTAGTTCTTCCCGGCGCTGGTCCGCATGCCCGGTGTCGGGGGGCGGCGGCAGGCGCCAGGCGAAAGCCGGCGCCTTGAACTCGTGATACACGCCCGGTTCGCTGGCGGCATCCCCCGTCTTGAATGAACACCAAGCCGAAGCGGTGGCATCTCCTGCCTCCACCGGTGCGACCGGCTGGGCGTACATGGTCAGTTGAGCCGCGAGTCCAACACGCACCGACTCGACCAACACGATGTGGCGGCGTTCAACGCTCGATGCGGTGTGCCCGTAGTGCGCAACGGCGGCGGTAGTGGTTGGCGCCAGCTGCGCTAGCAGCGCGCCTGCTTGCCTGCCCTCGTCGAGCTTGTCGAGCAGGGCGGCGCGGATCCAGGCCGCGCCCGCGATGCGCGCACGCAGGACCGGGGGCAGCTCTGGCTGGCGCGCCAGTTCGACCAGGTCGGTGACCGCCAGGCCCAGGTTCAGCCAGGCCAGTCCATCGTCGTCGAGCATGATTTCACGCGGGGTGTCGCGCACGGCCTCGTCGGGCTCCTTGATGCTCGACATACTTTTCGCGTAGTCGACATTGGTGCGCAGCAGATAGCGCGCGGCCTCGGACACGGAGGTGGCGACCGCGAAGCGCTCCTGCCGCAGCAGGTTTCGGGTGCCAGGCGACAGCTGCCGCTGCAGCACGTTATCGGTGATCGCGCGCGCTTCGAGAGGTTTGCCGTCGAGGCGGTTCAGGCGCGCCAGGTGGTAACGCACAGTCACGTAAGCGGGATCGCTCGGCGGCAGCGCCAGGCCGGCCTGCATCAGTTCCGGCACGGCGGATTGCGGCAACATCAGCGCGGCCACCAGCCAGGGACGTGAACGGGTCTGGCGCCAACGCGCCAGCGCATGGGCGCCCGCGGGTTCGCATGCCGGGTTGGACGTTAGCCCGGTGCAGCCGCGAATGGTCTCGATCCAGTCGACGAATTCATGCGCGGAACGCAGCCCCTGTATGTCCTGCGCCTTGACCGCGTCCATCAGCACCGACCAGTCCCCCAGGCGGTCCAGTGCGAACGGATCGGTCCCCGGGTTGTCCAGGACCCGGTTCAACTCGTCCAGACGGGTTTCCGGCGTCAGCCCGACGCTCATCGAGCGCAAAAGTGCCCGGGTCGGCTCGTGCATGGGCGCGAGCGAGGCGTCGGCCAGGATCGCGCCGCCGCGCTCCTCGAGCGCGCGCGCCAGCTGTTCGCGCCGGATAAGGTCGACGCCCTTGATGCCGGGCGCGAGCACGCGGCGCACCTCGGACCGCAGTGCCAGGTAGGCGCCCAGGTCGTGCATCGGATGGTTGGGCGCGGCGCCGATGCGTTCGAAGAGCGGCGTGCTGTCGGTGTAATGGCCGGTCTGGAAGGCCCAGGCCGCGCGCTGGTATTCGTTCAGTTGGCGCCAGTACAGTGGTTCGGTCGCGGGCAGCGGCGCTGGACCGACCAGCACCGGCTTCTCGGTCCCGTAACGGTAGCGCCAGTCGTCGGCGATCTGGCAGGCTTCGCCGACCTTTTGCTGGTTCAGCACCCAAGCATCCAGCCGCGCCGGCGTAGCATCGGAACGGCCGGATGCGACATGGAAGACGGTCGCCGCATACTGCGTCGCGGCCGGCGGACAGGCCGTGATGGTTCGCAACTTTGGGTCGTCGGCCGGCACGTGCAGCGCCCTGGCCAGGTGCGCTGTCAGCGCCTGGTCGGCGTCGGCGGCTTGCGACCAGCCATAGCCGAACACACTGCCGTCCGCACGCGCGAGGCCTCCCTGCATGCCAGGCGCGCTTGTTACGCGCGGGCCGAGGGAAATGGCGCGCCAGGCCGCGTACAGGTAGACGCGCCGCATCCCCGGCTGAATGACACCCAGGTCGCCCGCCTGAAAGCGATCGAGCGGAATATCGGGCGCGGTCCAGGCCCTGAACATAGTGTAGCTGGGGCCATAGTCGCCGCTGGCACCGACCTCCGTCGCGATCCCGGCCAGCAGTGTGAGGGCCAGGGCGCCCGCAAGCGTGCGTTTCATTCGATGTCCTTCCATGCATTTTCGTCAAACCAGTAAGTGCGCCGGTAGCGCGCCGCCACATCCGCCGGAAATGCCTCCTGGCGCGAGAAGCCCGCGCTGCCGGCGCGGCATAACGGGTGCAAGGCCGTCGGCTGGCGCGCCACGACGTCGCGCAACGCGGCATTGTCCCGGCCCATACGGAAAAACATGGGCACGACCTCGTCGGCGTCGAGGCCATCCAACCAGGGGCCGGACCGGCACCACCAGGCAAGTGCGGTAACGCTCAGCTTGAGCTTGCGCGGCAACGTGGCGCGGATGTTGTGCACCAGATCCCGGTAATCGGCACGCTGGGAGCGCCGTGCTTCCAGGTCGAGCTGGACCCAGCCCGAGGTACTGGCGCGTCCCGCCGAGCGCATCGCATCGAGCACGATCGGCCCGGCCTGGCGCAAGCTCGTGGGGGGATGTAGCGCGTCGATTTCGACATGTACGACTGGAATGACTTTCGTTGCGCGATTGAGTGCCTGTGGGCGCGCGCCCGGCCGCACCAGGACCTTGTCGCCGACCAGCCAGATGTGGCGGTCGACGATCGCCACCGCGGCGCGCGAAAAGGCCGGCACGGGCGCGTCCTTCCACAGCCAGGCTATGGCGTCGTGCGACAGATCGAGAGGGGGCAACCAGGTGGGCAAGGCAATCTCTCTTGAGCGGCACCGCCTATGCTAGCAACTTAGGGATGGTGCAATGTACGCGCATCGTCACAGTTAACGATGCGTAATGAAAAAGGTGCCGGAGCGGTTTCCTTGCTGTCGATTTGCCGAGGCGCCACAACGGTACGAGTTCTCTCAGATGTGGATGACTGATCTGGCCGATCTCGGCCGTTCAGTGCACGGCAACATTCGACCCGTTCCGGACGTTCGCTGAAATTATCGTTGCGCCTCAAATAGCTGGATTTCTACAACGGCAGCATCGCCAAGTGTACGGAATTTTGCGTACTGTAAGTGACCATTGAGTTCAGCTTGATAAGTCAGCCAGCGGTTACCCAACTCGTTCGTTCGGGGCGTTGCAACATATGGCAAGCCGTGGGGCGGAGGCGCAGTCGGAACACCTTCAGTGACAGTATCTGGCTCGCCAAAGATTTCCTTAACCATGTCGGCGGTGATGGTGCTTTTTGTGCCTGCGCTCCGCCCGAGCGTCAACATTGCAATGCTGCCCGCGGCCCCGTGGCCTGAGCTTCCAGGATCAAATCCTAGGCTACCGCGCCACAGGCATGGCCGGTTCCGGCCGAGGAAGGTTAGGTTTCCACTCTCATCAATATAGATGTTGTCACCGTCGTCGAAGCTGATCTCCCGGTTAGCTTTATCGTTGGTAAAGCGGTAACCAGCTCCCAAGAAATGTACAAGATTGCCACGTGTATAGAAGGTTTCTTTGAGCAGTTCACCGCCTGCCAAGGCTGAGTGGATATTGATCAGCAACTCTTTGGGTGTGGCCGGCAAAACAAGCATTGCCGTCTCGCCGGAGGATACGGCGGATTGCGCTACGTCTCCGCCCGTCCGGGCAAAGATGGGGCAACTGGTAGTGCTAGCGACAAGAACGGCGGTAACGATCAAATGAAGCCTCACTTTAACTCCGTAGCGTTTAATCTATAAGGTTCGTCGAGAATGCCTGTTCGTCTCGGGCAAGTGATACACAGTTTCAGTCAACGGCAGAACCTGCTTAAATCTGCAAGGCTCGAAAGGTATGCCTAGCTCAGGTCTCGTGTAGGTCCGATTATGGCCGAACCCGGCCATTCGCAAGGCTCAGTCTACGGCCCGTATTGCTCTGCTGGCAAATAGCGTTTTACGCCGGCACCCCGACGATCACGCTGGACGCCTTGAACATCGCCGTCGCGGTCCGGCCTTCCTCCAGTTCGAGCACGCGTGCGCTCTCGTTGGTGATGATGGCGGCGACGCTGCCGCCGCCCGTCAGGTCGAGGACGACCTCGGTGTTGACGGCGCCCGGCGTCAGGCGGACAACGGTGCCTTCGAGGCGGTTGCGGGCCGAGAAGCGCGCGCCCTGCGCGTCCGTCATGAGGATGATGGACGAGGCCTTGACGAGGGCGAAGGCCTGCGCGCCTGCTTTCAGGCCAAGGCTTTCCGTGCTCTCGTGGGTGACGATGGCGACGATTTTGTGGCCGCCGGCGATGTCGATGTCGATTTCGTCGTTGACGGCGCCGGGCTGGACCCGCGACACTGTGCCGAAGAACTGGTTGCGTGCGCTCGTTTTCATGTTCAGTCTGCCGATCAGGGTGAGGTCGGCGGACAGATGGCCGGCCTGCTCGTTGAGTTGTGCCACGAATTGCTGGTGGAGTCGTTCGATCGTGCGAAAGTTCCTGACCAGTTGCTCGCCGCGCGCCGTCAGGCGGGTGCCGCCGCCGCCCTTGCCGCCGGCGACTCTTTCCACCAGTGCCTCGCCGGCCAGGTTGTTCATCGCGTCGATCGCGTCCCAGGCGCCCTTGTAGCTGATGCCGAGGGCTTTTGCGGCCTGGCTGATCGAGCCCGTCTGCCCGATCGCGGCCAGCAGTTCGACCCGTCCCGGGCCGCCGAATTTCTCGCCGTCGACCGTCATCCAGACGGTGCCCTGCAATGTGAACGGGTTGCTTTCCATGGGATCTCCAAGATAATCGTTATCGCGCACAACGCATGAGCTTCCGTTATATACTCTACTACATAGCGCTACGACAGGAGTCGACGATGAGATGGTTTGCCGGCCTGCTGGCCCTGATGGCAGGCGCCGCCGCCCAGGCGGGCGAGGTGCAGGTGGCCGTGGCCGCCAATTTCACGGCGCCGATGCAAAAAATTGCCGCGGAATTCGAAAAGGACACGGGCCACAAGGCCGTGCTCGCGTTCGGCGCCACCGGCAAGTTTTATGCGCAGATCGTCAACGGCGCCCCGTTCGAAGTGCTGCTGGCGGCCGACGACGAGACGCCGGCAAAGCTTGAAGTGGAGCACCAGACCGTGCCCGGCACGCGGTTCACCTACGCGACCGGCAAGCTGGTGCTGTGGTCCGCCAAGGACGGTGTCGTGGACAACCAGGGGCAAGTGTTGAAAACGGGCGATTACGCCCACCTGGCCATCGCCAATCCGAAGACGGCCCCGTACGGCGCGGCCGCCATCGAGACGCTGACGAAGCTGAACCTGCTCGACCGCGTGCAGGGCAAGCTCGTGCAGGGCGAAAACATCGCCCAGGCTTACCAGTTCGTCAGCACGGGCAATGCGCCGCTCGGTTTCGTCGCGCTGTCGCAGGTTTATCGCGACGGCAGATTCACGTCGGGCTCCGGCTGGATCGTGCCGGCCAGCCTGCACGGTCCGATTCGCCAGGATGCCGTGATTCTGGCGAAAGGCAGCGCCAATCCGGCCGCCAAGGCGCTGGAGGGCTATCTGAAATCGAACAAGGCCAAAGAGATCATCCGCTCGTACGGCTATGAACTGTGACGCTTGACGACGCCGACCTCGCGGCCGTCCGCCTGACGCTGGAACTGGCCACCGTCGTGACCCTGCTGCTGCTGGCGGTCGGTATGCCGATCGCCTGGTGGCTTGCGCGCACGCGCTCTCGCCTGCGCCACGCGGTGGGGGCCGTCGTCGCCCTGCCCCTCGTGCTGCCGCCGACCGTGATCGGCTTTTATCTGCTGCTCGTGCTGGGGCCGAACGGTCCGGTCGGCAAACTCACCGAGGCGCTGGGCATCGGCTTGCTGCCGTTCTCGTTCGGCGGTCTGGTACTGGCTTCCGTGTGCTATTCGCTGCCCTTCGTCGTGCAGCCGCTGCAGAACGCCTTCGAGGCGATCGGGCCGCGGCCGCTGGAAGTGGCAGCCACCTTGCGCGCGAGTCCGTGGGATACGTTCTGGTCCGTGGTCGTGCCGCTGGCCCGGCCCGGCTTCCTGTCCGGCGCCGTGCTCGGCTTCGCGCACACGGTGGGTGAATTCGGCGTCGTGCTGATGATCGGCGGGAATATCCCGGACAGGACACGGGTCGTGTCCGTGCAGATCTACGACCATGTCGAGGCGCTCGAATATGCCCAGGCGCACTGGCTCGCCGGCGGCATGCTGGCCTTCAGCTTCATCGTGCTGCTGGCGCTGTACACGCTGTATCCCCAGGCGATGAAAGGGAGGCGCTGATGACGGCGGGACTGCGCGCGCGCCTGCGCCTGGACCGCGGCGCCTTCCGGCTGGACGTCGACCTGGACCTGCCGCAGCGCGGCATCAGCGCCCTGTTCGGCCATTCCGGCTCGGGCAAGACGACGATCCTGCGTGCCATCGCCGGCCTGGAGCGCGCGCCCGGCGGCTATGTCGCGCTCGGCGGCGAGGTCTGGCAGGACGATGCGCGCGGCGTGTTCGTCCCTGTGCACCAACGCGCGCTCGGCTATGTGTTCCAGGAGGCGAGCCTGTTCCCGCACCTGTCCGTGCGTGCCAACCTGGAATTCGGACGCAAACGGGTGCCGGCGCACGAGCGCCGCTTCGACCTGGCGCCGGTGACGGAGCTGCTGGGCATAGTCAGCCTGCTCGAACGCCGCCCGGACGGCCTGTCGGGGGGAGAACGCCAGCGCGTGGCGATCGTGCGCGCCCTGCTCGCTTCGCCGCGCCTGCTGCTGATGGACGAGCCGCTGGCCGCGCTGGACCTGCGCCGTAAGCTCGAGATCCTGCCTTACCTGGAGCGCATGCACGCGGAACTGGCGATCCCGATCGTCTACGTGAGCCATGCCCCGGACGAGGTCGCGCGGCTGGCGGACCACCTCGTGCTGCTGGACGACGGTA
>Ga0207686_10001064_pt1 | contig 16184 bp, 15 predicted proteins | sample KBSM24metaG_FD_184396 | JGI IMG/M metagenome (GOLD analysis project Ga0207686, IMG submission 184396) | Miscanthus rhizosphere microbial communities from Kellogg Biological Station, Michigan, USA - KBS M2-4 metaG (SPAdes) (version 2) | ecosystem: Host-associated > Plants > Roots > Rhizosphere >...
GCTGACCGTCGCGCGAAGACCGCTGACGTTCGCGAAAACGCTGCTGACCGTCGCGCGAAGACCGCTGGCGTTCGCGAAAACGCTGCTGACCGTCGCGCGAAGACCGCTGGCGTTCGCGAAAACGCTGCTGACCATCGCGCGAAGACCGCTGACCGTCGCGAAAACGCTGCCGACCGGCGCGCTAAGACCGCTGACAATTCTGCGAATGCTGCCGGCAATCGGCCGGACATCTCTCATTGTCGTGCGAACGAGTCCAGCCAGGTTGAAAAGAAAAGCGCAGTCGAGCCGGCGCACTCCGAAAGAGGCCCAAACGCTTCCGAGGATTAGCCAACTAAGGCCGGCGGTCGCGAGGGCATCTTTAGCCTTGACATAAACATGAGTGCACTCATATATTTCGTGAGCGTACTCATGGAAATGACTGATGGCTGCGAAGCGAGGCACTAAGACAAAACCGGTGACTCGAAACGTCAAGCCGAAAGCTGCGCCGCGCAAGGCGAAGGCTTCGCGGCTCAAAGCTCGCCCCTCTCCAGGTGGAGCGAAGACGAGGGGGCGTGCAACGCCGAGCCGTGCGGCGAACAAGGAAGCGATTCGCGAAAAGATCGTGAAGGCGGCGCTCAGTCTGTTTCAGACGAAAGGCTTTGATGCGACCACCACCAAAGCTATCGCGCGCAAGGCCGGCATCGCCGAAGGCACCGTCTTTAATTATTTCAAAAGCAAGGACGACATCGCGCTGCACTTCTTTGAGCAGGAAGTGGATCAGGCAATGGCCGCGGTGCGCGACAATCCCCGGCTTAAGAAGGCGCCACTCGAAGAGAAGCTCTTCGCCCTCGTTCATGCTCAGTTGGAATACCTTGCGCCTTACGAAAACTTCATTGGAGCCGCGATGATTCATGCATTGAAACCTTCTTCCCCGCTTGGGCCATTCAGTCACCGGGCGATGGAATTGCGCCATCGTTATTTGCGGTTCGTCGAAGAACTCATCGAAGAATCAATTCCGAAGAAGCAGAACGCGCTCGGCTTTCTCGCGCCCGAAGTCTTCTGGATTTACTACATGGGCGCGCTGCTCTATTGGCTCTACGACACGTCCGAGGGAAAGCAGCACACGCTGGCGTTTCTCGATCGGTCTTTGAGCATGGGCGCAGCCATGCTGCGACAGGGCGGGCGTTATGGCCGATAAAACTGACACCCCGATTCGGCGTGTTTTCAGTCTCGCCAACGTGGGCGTGGGCGTTGCCGGCAGTTATCTCGGCTACGCTTTGCAGAGCGCCTTCCTCGACCAGCCTGCGCGTAACGCGAAACTCAAGGCCACGCACAAACGCGCGGCGCGGCGCATGGCAGACGAAATGCAAACCCTCCGCGGGGCTGCGATGAAGCTGGGCCAAACTCTGAGTCTGCAGACAGGAACGCTGCCTGATGAAACCCTCGCCGAGTTGGCTACGCTGCAAATGAGCGCTCCGCCGATGCATCCGTCGCTCGTGCGCGCGCAATTCAAGCAGAGCCTGGGTGCTGAGCCTGAAGAGATATTCAAGCATTTCGAGCCGCAACCATTCGCGGCGGCGTCTCTTGGACAGGTACATCACGCAACGACGCGCGCGGGTGAGCAGGTAGCGGTCAAGATTCAATACCCGGGCATTCGGCAGTCTCTGGTCAATGATTTCAAAATGTTCCGCACGCTGAGCAAACCAGCGCAAGCCTCGGGGCACATCCCCAAAGGCGCCATCGACGAAGTCGAGCAACAGATCATCTCAGAGACCGATTACCAGAGAGAGGCAGACAACATCGACTTCTTTCACAAACACCTCGCGCCGCTTCGGTTTGTCCAGGTTCCGCAGGTGCTGCGCAAATATTCTTCAGACAAAGTGCTGACCATGTCTCTGATGAAAGGCGAACACCTGGATGATTTTCTCGCGCGCCGGCCGTCGCAGAAATTGAGGAATCAACTCGGCGAAAATTTATTCGAGTTGTTCTACTTTCAGGTGCTGGAGGTCCAGGCGCTCCACGCCGACCCGCATTGGGGCAATTACTTGTTTACCAAAGACGCGCGTATTGCGCTGGTCGATTTTGGCTGCGCGAAATATATGTCGAAGGCGACCGTGAGTTATCTGCGCCGCGGCTTTCTCTTTCCGGGATCGACCGGCTCGCCTGAGTTCGCGCGGCTTTTGGAGAAATACTATGAGGACGAAGGCCGAGAGCTGCCGCCGGCGACGCGCAAGGCCCTGATTCGTTTCGCTGAGAATTTCTATCGCAAGGTTTACCCGCCGGACGCCGTCCAAGATAAGCCATTCGATTTTGGTGATCCCCAGTTTCTGAAGGACTTTCTCATCGCATCAAAGGACCTCTTTCGCACCAAAGGTGTGTTGTCGGAATTGATCTTCATGGTGCGCGCCGAAATGGGAATGTACCAGACGCTCCATCGCTTGAAGGCCCGGGTTCACACCAGCCGCATCGTCCGAAAGTACTTAAACTGATCGCGCGCTTCAGCGGCAATTCCGGAACGATCATAGTTGGCGCTTCGGGGCAGTAGCCCGACCGATAGGGAGGGCTTTTGGAGTGCGCCGGCTCGACGGCGCTTTGGATCTCCTTCTTTTCCCTTCCCGCCTATTGCCGATGATGCTAGACTGCGCCCGCTCTTGAGACAGATCATAACTGCCTCTCACAAGTCCTTCAGCTTTCTCTCATATGAGCGTGCCCACAGTCTTCATTAGCTACAGCCATGACTCGCCCGAGCATAACGATCTCGTGCTGAAATTCTCGGACGCGTTACGCAGTCACGGCGTCGATGCCGAACTCGATCGGTATCATGTGCGTCCGCCGAAAGGGTGGCCCCATTGGTGTGAAGAACAGGTGCGGCCCGAGAAATCTGATTTTGTTTTGATGATTTGCACTGAGACTTACCTGAAGCGAGTTCAAGACAAGGTGCCCGCAGACGAGGGTCGTGGAGTGTTTTGGGAAGGTGGGCTCATCTACGACTACATCTACGACGCAAAGGGAAATACCCGGTTCATTCCGATTCTATTCTCTGATGCCAGCACGGACTTCATCCCGCCTCCAATCCGCAATCACACGCGTTATCGCGTGGGTACGTTTGATCTCACCGACCCCGGCTATCAAGAGTTATATCGCGAATTGACTGGGCAACCGCTCGTAACCAAGCCACCGCTTGGTGAAGTCATAAAGCTTGGCCACGCCTTAGCCGTGGCGGCAACTCCGCTCGCGGTCCGTTCAGCTCTAACCGACTTCCGGAGCATCGAGAACACGAACTTCAAAGCCGATATCTCACGCATCGACAAATATGCGCCTGCAGAACTGATTGGACGCGAGAGTGAACTAGCGTTGCTGGATGACGCGTGGAATAAAGTCGTGGCCGGTGAAAAGACTCGACCGCGCGTCCTCACATTTGTGGCGCTCGGCGGCGAAGGCAAAACTTCACTCCTCGCGAAGTGGGCGGCGCAGTTGGCTCATGAAGATTGGCCGGGATGCGAAGCTGCTTTTGCGTGGAGTTTCTACAGCCAAGGCACTCGCGAGCAGATGGCCGCGTCGTCCGACCTGTTCCTTAAGGAGGCTCTCACATTCTTCGGCGACAAAGCGGACAAGGAGTTCGCCGCCAGCAACGCCGGTGCTTATGAAAAGGGTCAGCGGCTCGCCCGCGTCGTGGGCCAGCGGCGCAATCTTCTCATTCTCGACGGCCTCGAGCCGTTGCAATATCCGACCGAAGCAAAAGCCTTCAAACCAGGCGAACTCAAAGACCAAGGCGTTGCGAAACTGCTCAAGGATCTGGCTTCCAGCAGTCACGGCCTCTGCATTGTGACGACTCGAATAGAAGTGCCCGACCTGCAAGTATTCAAAGGCGGTCCGGTGATTGAGACGCAGCTCAGACGTTTACCCCGTGCCGCTGGTGTGGCTTTGCTCAAGTCACTAGGTGTCAAAGGCAGCGAAAGGCGCAACCTCCCACTCAAGGACGGCGACGAGAAAAGCGAAAAGGTCAACGAGTTTGAGAAACTCGTCGAAGATGTGAAAGGCCACGCGCTCACGCTGACTCTGCTAGGCGGATTCCTGAAACGCGCGTTCCACGGCGACATCCGCCAGCGCGACCGGGTAAAGTTCGAGGAGGCCGACGAAAAGATCGACGGCGGTCATGCGTTCCGGACTATGACAGCCTACGAACAATGGCTCTTGCGCGACGGCGGCGAAGAAGGTCGGCGCGAAGTGGCCGTACTGCGGCTCATGGGCCTGTTTGACCGCCCCGCTGACGCCGGCTGCCTCGCAGCGCTGCGAAGCGAAACCATCCCGGGACTCACCGAGTCACTCACTGGGCTAGGCGAGGATGATTGGGAATACTGCCTCACCGGTCTCGAAGCCGCGAAACTGCTCACCGTGAACCGCGACGAGTCGGGCGCGATTGTCTCGCTCGATGCCCATCCACACTTGCGCGAATACTTCGCCCGCCAACTTCGTACGCAACAACCCGACGTCTGGCGCACGGCCCACCGGCGGCTCTACCGACACCTCTGCGAGAACACGAAGGAAGGCGAACAGCCGACGCTCGAAGAGCTCCAGCCGCTCTATCAAGCCGTAGCTCACGGTTGCCAGGCGGGGTTGCAGCAGGAGGCATTAAACGAGGTGTATATCACTCGCATTTTACGAGGACACGAAATCTACAGCGGCCACAAACTCGGCGCGATTGCATCCGATTTAGGGGCAATCGCCTGCTTCTTCGAAATTCCGTGGCGTCGTCTTTCGACGCTACTCAAAGCAAGACACGCCACGGTCTTGAACGAGGCGGCATTTAATCTCCGCGCCTTGGGTCGATTGACCGAATCCCTTGAGCCAATGCGAGCAGGTTTGGAACAGCTCGTCACTCGCGAGGACTGGAATGGTGCTGCCAGAATGGCCAGCAATCTGAGCGAAGTAGAACTGATGATGGGCGATGTCGCCGGGGCGGTCGGAGACGCCCACCAGTCGGTAGTCTATGCCGACCTTAGTGGCGATGCGTTTGCGCGAATGGCTTTTCGCACGACCCACGCCGACGCTCTACATCAGGCAGGCCGCCGGGCTGAGGCGCTAAAGAGCTTCCGCGAAGCCGAGCAAATGCAAATCGAGCGCCAGCCCGACTACCCTTTGCTCTACTCGGTGCAAGGTTTCCAGTATTGCGACCTACTCCTCACTGCCCCGGAGTGCCCCGCGTGGCGACAAACGCTAAAGTTAGGAGCCAGGAATCAGGAACCAAAATGGATCAATGCCTGTGGCGCCGTGACCGAGCGCGCAGCCAAGACACTTGACTGGGTGACGGGCAGACTCGGTCTTCTCGACGAAGCCCTCGACCACCTCACCCTCGGCCGCGCCGCGCTCTACGCGACAATTCTTCAACACGCTGACTTCCAACGTCTGACCTCTGATCTCTCCTATATCGACGCCGGCGTGGCCGGCCTCCGTCGCTCCGGTGATCAAATCTGGATTACGACTGGCCTCCTAACCCGCGCATGGCTGCGATTTCTCAGAGCGGCGCGGGACGGCCCGGAGAGTGCGCAAGAGGATCTCGACGAAGCTTGGAGATTGCCGAGCGCGGGCCGATGCGTTTGCACATGGCGGATATTCATCTCTATCGCGCGCGGTTGTTTCATGCGGTGAAGCCTTATCCGTGGAGCAAGTTTGCCGACGGCACTGAAGGGCGCGGGCCGAAGGATGATCTGGCGGATGCACGGAAGTTGATTGAGCGGTGTGGGTACTGGCGGCGGAAGGAAGAGCTTGAGGATGCGGAAGAGGCGGCGAAGGGTTGGGAGTAAGAGGTTATCCGCAGATTTCGCAGATTACACAGATTACACACATCCGGTGGAGTGGCGGCGGCTTGACGCGGTCGCGGTGTCAGTACCCGGAGCGGTAGCGACGGGATCAATTGACCCGGCGGGGCTCGTTGATCCGGTCGCTATCCCGAATTGTCGGGATTCTGACACAATCCAAAGCGCCGTCGAGCCGGCGCACTCCAAATTGGCGCCCTCCCGGAAGAAACTGCGGCTTTCACGCATTTCGCGAAAATATCAATAAGAATCGGCCTTTCGTGGCTTGTGAATACGTCGGCTTGTGAACACGGGTCTGCAGGAGTTACAAGGCTGTTCGACACTCAAGCATTGGCGTCTGGCGGTCGATCATGCGAGTCCGACGGTCATGCGAACGCCTCCGGCGGTCGTGCGAATGGGTCCGGCGGTCGATCATACGGGTCTGGCTGTCGAGCGAATGCCTCCGGCGATGGGTCATACGGGTTCGACGGTCATGCGGACGGGCCGGGCGGGCGGGACTTCCCGATCCGGTCGCTATGCCGATTCATCGGGATTCTGACACAGAAGTGATTCGACCCACCGCCGCAAAGCATTTATCCATCGGTGCGTCGCAAACGCGCGGCTTACGTGGCGGGTGAACACCTGTACGCCGAGGGTGAACACGTGTACGCGGAGGCTTTGCTGCCAGCGGCGTGCAGGGTGATCTCGAAAGCCGCCATGCCACAGACATAGCTGACGCTTTGCCTTTCCGTAAAAGAGTTGGTCAGCCAGTTCGAGGCTACGCCTCGGTGAATTGAGGCGTAGCCTCAAAAAAGTAGTGGCAGATAGACGGTAAGCCATAGGCTTACCGCAATGTGCTGCGGCCAAGCCGCATTACGAACGGCTCAACGGGAAGACGATCTCGATTCCGTCTGCTCCTTCCGGTTCTGACACGCGATCCTAATGTAGGCGCCGTCGCCGCTGCGCTCTGCCGGCGCACTCTAAATAAGGCGATTGACTTTAGTCTCTTGCGGCACTTAATATCTCGGCGTTCGATCAAGGTACGGATAATTCGACAGCGCGATGCTCTTGCTACAGGCAACGACAACGACGGCGCAGCACATAGGTGGACCATCGACGGCGTATTTGCCGGTGATGGTTTTTTTTGTTTTTGCGATTGCCTTTCCGGTGCTGCCGCTGATACTCGGACGGTTTTTGCGTCCGCTGAAATATCAGAAAGAGAAGATGCGGCCTTACGAGTGCGGCATCGATCCGGAAACCGGCGCGCACGAGCGCTTTACGGTGCGTTACTATATCGTTGCGATGCTCTTTTTGATTTTCGATGTGGAGACGATCTTCCTGCTGCCCTGGGCCATCATTTTCATGGGCAAAGATTTCTCGTTTACCAAGTTCGCGTTAATCGAGATGTTCGTCTTCATCGGCATCCTGGTGGTTGGTTATTACTACGCGTGGCGTAAAGGCGCTTTGGAGTGGGCGTGACGGAAGGGATGAGAGCGGAGGGATGAGGGATGAATGCCGCTCGTCAGGATCTGCGCAAGCGAACCAGGGATTATGCGCTCCGGATTGTAAAGTTGTACGCCGCTCTTCCGAACAGTACAGTAGCTCAGGTTCTGGGCAAGCAAGTTCTCCGGTCTGGAACTTCAGTAGGCGCACAATATCGTGAAGGTTGCCGCGCGAAATCAAACGCCGACTTCATCAACAAGATCGAAGGCGCCCTGCAAGAGTTGGATGAGACTCAATACTGGCTTGAACTGATCGCCGAAACCAAACTGGTCAAAGCTGAACGAATGAGCGCATTGCACGAGGAAACAGAAGAATTAATCGCAATGTTCGTAGCGATGGCGAAGGGTGTAAAGGAGAAAACGCGAATGCTGAAGAAAAAAGGCGTCATCCCTCATCCCTCCGCCCTCATCCCTTAAATTTATGGCTGAGCATGACGAAGGGTTCGTCCTAACTACGGTAGATTCGATCACCAATTTTGTGCGGCAGAAGGTTGCTGCGCCGATGATCGATTCGAAGCCGATTCAGTTCGGCGTCAACTGGGCGCGCAAGTCGGCGATTTGGCCGATGACTTTTGGACTTGCTTGCTGCGCCATTGAAATGATGGCGACCGGCGCCAGCCGTTTCGACATCGATCGATTCGGCGCCGGGGTCTTTCGTCCCAGCCCGCGTCAAAGCGATCTCATCATCATCGCCGGCACCGTCACCTTGAAGATGGGTCCGGTCGTTCGTCGCGTCTACGATCAAATGCCGGAGCCCAAGTGGGCGATGGCCATGGGCGCGTGCGCCTCGACCGGTGGGCCATTCGATTCTTATTCGACCATGCAAGGCGTGGATCGATGTATTCCCGTCGACGTCTATATTCCCGGCTGTCCTCCGCGGCCGGAAGCGCTGCTCTACGGGTTGATGCGTCTGCAGGACATCATCATGCGCGAAGCACCCTCGACTTATATCTTCGAATCAGACGGGACGGTGCGGCGGCGGCGATCTTTCGATACAGAAGAACCTCAGATTGCGACTGCTGCTCCGAACAAGACAGAAGCGGCGGCGTAATTGAATAGCGGCGCGTCGAGCGGCTATCATCATCTCGAACTTTCCCTCTGAAAATTTAGCACCTGTCGTCTAAGGAGGAGTGTATGTACTTCAAATTGAAAATCGCGCTGGCCGCGTTGCTGGCGTTGACTGGTCTGCCCGCGTTCGCGCAGGCGCAGACCAAGCCTGGCCTGAAGAAGCCCGCGCCGCGCGCGAGTGTCCCGCCGATCGTGCCCGTCGGAACTAATCTGAAAATTCGACTAAACGAAACGCTTTCGAGCAAAGAGTCGCGCGCCGGTGATAAGTTCACCGCGACCGCCATCGATCCTGTCCGCTTCAACGAAGCCACCGTGCGCGGTCACATTCGATCGATCGTAAAGTCGGGGACGGTTAAGGGCCGCACGACGATGAATCTCACGTTTGATTCGATCGAACTGCCTGGCGATCCACCGAAACGTGGCGTGATGCATGGGTACATTACGAAAGTTTACGGCGAGAGCGCCAAGACCGATCAGGAAGGTGGCGTGCAGTCTGAGGGTCGCGGCAAACAAACGCTGAAGCGCAGCGGCATCGGGGCTACGGCGGGCGCGATCATCGGTGGAATTGCGGGCGGCGGAAAAGGCGCCGGCATCGGTCTGATACTCGGGGGCGCCGGCGGGGCCGGATCGATGGCGATTAAAGGCAGCAAGGAGCTGAAGATCGAGTCGGGAACTGAGATGTTGGTGCACGTGACGCGGTGACGGTTTTTAAAGCCCTCTCCCGCTGGGAGAGGGTTTGGGTGAGGGTCCTAAGCCGGCGAAGCATAACCATCGCTGGAGATGAATTCGCAGAGCGAATTCATCTCCAGTAGACTTCTTTTGGCATTTGACATCGTCAAGCCCTCATCCCCAGCCCCTTCTCCCAGAGGAAGAAGGGAAATCACAACGCAACCTGGGCGGCTATTAGCCGCCTTTATTTTTTTGCTCAATCGACGGAAGAAAACTAAACTGCGAGGCGTCTAAATAAACGATGCTCGATCAAATCGTCCTGACCAGAGAGCAGCAGCCAGTGAAGGAATCGATCGACTCGCGGACCATCGCCGCTTGTCAACAAGGTGACCGCGCGGCGCTGCGTGTGCTCTTTGAAGAGTACAAGGATCGCGTGTACTCGATCGCGATGTATTCAATGTCGGGCGATGAGATGGCGGCGGCGGACGTTACGCAACAGGTCTTTCTTAAGTTGATGACTCGGATAAACCAGTTTCGCGGCGATTCTGAATTCGCGACCTGGCTTTACCGGCTGGTCATCAACACGTGCCATGACGAGCATCGCAAACAGCGGCGGTTTGTTTCGCTGGCCGATTCTTTTTTGCAGACGCAGGCGTCCGGCGAGTCACCGCCCGCGCGCTACGCTCGCAAAGAATTGTCGGGCCGAGTGCAATCGGCCATCGCCGAGTTGAAGCCGAAGTTGCGCTGGCCGATTCTGCTGAAATACGTCGACGGCCTGTCTTACGAAGAAATCGCGGCGGTGCTCGGCTGCTCGAAGGGGACAGTCGCTTCGCGTCTGAATCGCGCGCACAAGGCCTTAGGACGACGATTGGGTCACTTGAAAGATCAGTTTTGAGGAGTTGTCGCCGCCAGGGCGGCAATGAAATTATGTTCGGGAATCATGTTTCATCTTTGAGTGCGGCGTATTTCGACGGCCAGCTGACGCCCGCCGAAAGCAATCGGGTAGCGGAGCATCTGCTCGTCTGCACCAGATGCCGCGCGGAATTTGACGCGGTGAAATCAGGCATTGGCATCGCCAACCAAATTGAAATCGTGCCGGCGCCTGATGACCTCTGGTCAGGAATTGCCGCCAGGCTTGATCAGCCAAATACGAAGCCGCGGTTGTGGTTTCTTAAGCCGGTCGCTGTCGCGTTGGCAGTTGTTTTGGTGGTTGGTATCGCGCTCTGGTTGCAACCGGCGCGCTCAGCGGAAGGCCAATGGCGCGTCGCAAGTCTGGGCGGCGCGCCGCGAATCAACTCGCAGGCGATTGGTGAATCAAGCAAGATTGGCATCGGTCAATTGCTCGAGACTGATGCCACGTCGCGTGCGCAGATCGACGTAGCGACGATCGGCAGAGTTGAAATTGATCCGAACAGCCGCGTGCGTCTGCTGGAAACAAATCCTGAAGAGCACCGGCTGGAGTTGGAACGGGGTAGTTTAAGCGCGGTCATCTCGGCGCCGCCAAGACTATTCTTCGTGAATACGCCTTCGGGCGTCGCCGAAGATTTGGGCTGCGCTTATACACTCGACGTGGACGACGACGGCAATACCGTCCTGCACGTGACGCTCGGCTGGGTCGCTCTGCAATTGATGGATCGCGAATCAGCTGTGCCGGCCGGCGCGGCCTGCGCCATGAAACGTGGGTTCGGTCCCGGCACGCCTTACTATGAAGACGCCACGCAGTCTTTCCGCTCAGCGCTGGCGACATTTGATTTTGCCCCCAACGCAAATGAAAAGAGCGCGGCGCTAACGACAGTCCTCGGCGAAGCGCGGCCGCGCGATGCCATGACGCTTTGGTACTTGCTGCTGCGCTCTGAACGCAGCGAACGCGCCAGTGTTTATGACCGCATGGCCGCGCTGGTCACGCCGCCGCAAGATGTGACGCGCGCTGGCGTTCTAGATTTGGACCCACAAATGCTCGAGCGCTGGAAGGTGAAACTGTCGATTCGGTCGGACGTCTTGCCGAAGAAGGAAAAGCCGCGGAGCTTTTGGAGCAAGGTTTGGACGGAAACCATCGGAAGAATTCACGGACTTGCGCGCAAACGGCAACATTAGGGGGTTGGGTGAAGGGTTTAGGGTGTAGAAGGATATTCCTTCGTCGTGTTTTTTGATTAAGATAGCGAACCGACTAGCGATCGCGACAATATCCAATATTTTTTTCGACCACGGCTTTGAATAAAGTGATGTTTGAATGAAAGCGATGACGGATCGCGGCATGCCGCGCAGGGGCGTAAAGAGGACCATTTCTTCGTTGTCCTACACCCAACACCCTATCCCCAACACCCTAATGAGAAGGGGGTTGGGTGAAGGGTTTAGGGTGTAGAAGGATATTCCTTCGTCGTGTTCGCGAGAACATCCGATACTTTGTTCCACCACGGTTTTGAATTGAAAGCGATGACGGATCGCGGATGGTGCATAGGGTGTGGAGAGGACCATTTCTTCGTTGTCCTACACCCAACACCCTATCCCCACACCCTAATGAGAAGGAGAAGTAACGATGCGTAATTTCATTAAGCTCATCATCGTTTCGCTGGTGATCGTGGCTGGAGTGTCCGCAGTTGCAGTTAAACTGCGGCATTCGTCCAGCGGTGCGACGCCGCAAAAGGATCGCCTCGTCGTTCACGAGTGGGGAACGTTCACTTCGATTGCCGGCAAAGACGGCGTGGCGTTGGAATGGCGACCGCTCAACGGCCCGAGTGATCTGCCAAAGTTCGTCCACTCAACCGAGAACCTCAAAACCGGCCTGCGCCATGTCAACAGCAAGCTTGAACTGACGGCGGCGGTGCGCATGGAGACACCTGTCATCTATTTCTATTCCAACCGCGAAATGAACGTGTCGACGAAAGTCGACTTTCCCAAGGGCAAGATCACCGAGTGGTATCCGCTGGCCCGGGCCGTCGATAACGGAATCGACTGGGGCAAGATGAAAGTACAGCCGGGCACGCCTTTCAATCTGCCCGCCGATTATTCCGACAATCATTACTACGCGGCGCGTGAGACTGACGCAGCGCCGCTGCAAGTCTGCGCTACGAACGGCCACGTAACTGAACAGGAGAAATTTCTTTTTTATCGTGGCGTCGGGAATTTCGATCTGCCTTTGGCCGTCACGCTCGACAACAATCGCGTGACCGTGCGGAATACTACCAAAGACCCGATCGCTCAATTGATTGTATTCGAAAGTCGCGATGGAAAAATTGGATTCCAGACCATAGAAAATCTCTCAGGCACGACTACCATCGATCGGCCGTCACTCAACCAAAGCGCAGACGCGGTGATTGAACGACTGAGACACGCGCTCGTCGCCGCCGGGCTTTACGACAAAGAAGCTGACGCCATGATTAAGACCTGGCGCAACAGTTGGTTCGAAGCCGGCATGCGCGTCTTCTATATTCTGCCGCGGCCGGCGACCGACGCAGTGCTGCCGATTACAATCGATCCGCGGCCTGACGAATTGGTCCGCGTGCTCGTGGGCCGCACCGAAATAATCACGCCGGAAATGGAGAAATCAGTTAGAGAGCAAGTCAGCCGCCTCAACAATCCGTCTCCTGCAGTTCGCTCTGCAGCCGCGGCCTCAATCAAAAAGTACGGCCGATTTTCCGAGCCGATTCTGAAACGCATGCTCGACGATGAAAGCGATGCGGCCCTGCGCGCCCGCATCAAGCGATTGATTGAAACGTCGGCCTCAGAATAAACTGGCTCCCATGCGCAGAGTGTTGAAGATCGTGGCGATCTTATTAGTCGTGCTGGTCGTTGGCATTCAGGCAATTCGACCGGCCCGGACGAATCCGCCGATTGACGAGTCGCAGACGATTAACGCCAGGACGCAGATGACCTCGGATGTCGCTGCGATCTTCGATCGCTCCTGTCGCGATTGCCACACCAACAAAACAGTCTGGCCGTGGTACACGAACGTCGCGCCGCTTTCGTGGTGGCTGTCGAACCACGTCAGCGACGGACGCCGTTCGCTGAACATGTCTGAATGGGGCAAGCTTCCCAACGATCGGCAAGAACGCAAGCTGCGCCAGATTTGTGACGAGGTTCTCGACGGCAACATGCCGCTCTCTTCGTACACGCCCATGCATCCCGCCGCAAAACTCTCTGATCAGGACAAGAAGACGCTCTGTGGTTGGACAGACAAAGCGCGCCAGCAGCTTTCGGACTCAGCGAAATAGCGTAGGCCAGCTCTCCTCATCGTTTAGCGTTTACGCAAGCGCTTGTCATTTCGCGATCCGCAGTGACAGAATCCATTTCTCATCAGTCAAGGCAATCCATAACGGAGTTCAGCATGTCAACAAAATCGATCGCGCGCGCGGTTTCTTCAATTGTCATCACCGCCGCTTCCCTTCTCGTCATCACGTCGTTCGCCGCAGCGCAAACGCCGACGCCCACGCCGGCTCCGGCGGCGCGGCGCGTGACCGGCCGTCCGTTTCCGCCGGCGCAATACATTCCGCCGCACGACTACGACCAGCGAAATATCAAACTCGATTTGCGATTTGATTTTGCGAAGGAACAGGCAATCGGGACTGAGACGATCACGCTGGCGCCCACAGTAAAGGACTTGAAGCGCGTCGATCTCGACGCGGCATTTATGGTTTTCGAGAGCGCGAAACTGGCGAAAGGAACTCCGCTCACATTTGCTTTCGACGACAAGAAGGAACGGCTGACGATCAATCTCGATCGCGCGTATCAGCCCAACGAAGAAATCACGATCGTCATTTCCTATCACACGATCAAAGCGCCCCCGGAACGCATTGCCCTGATCGGCGGCGGTGGTCTTAATTTCATTCTGCCGCGGGCTGACGATCCAAGTCGGCCCAAACAAGCATGGACGCAGGGAGAGGCCGAAGCGAATCATTTCTGGTTCGCTTGCTTCGATCACCCGAACGATTTTGTGACCACCGAAATAGTCGGCACGGTTGAAAAACCTTTGAGCATCATCTCGAACGGGAAACTCGCCGGCACCAAAGACAATTCCGACGGCACGCGCACCTTCGACTGGAAAATGGACGCGCCGCACGCGACCTATCTCACGTCAGTCGTGGTCGGAGAATACAAGGCGGTCGAGGGCGAATATGCCGGCATTCCCGTAGTGACCTACGTCTATCCAAACGAATTCGAGGAAGGAAAGGTCACCGCCTCGCGTCTGCCTGAGATGGTCAAATTCTTTTCCGAGAAAACCGGCTTGAAGTATCCGTATGCTAAATACGCGCAGACCATGGCTCGCGATTTCGGCGGCGGCATGGAGAACATCAGCGCCACCACGCAGACCGACAACATGATTCATGACGCGCGCACGGAAATTGATCAAACCAGCGACAGTTTGGAGTCGCACGAACTCGCGCACCAATGGTTCGGCGATTACTTGACGTGCCGCAGCTGGTCGGACATCTGGCTCAACGAAAGTTTCGCGACTTACTTTCAGGCGATGTGGGACGAGCACTCGCTGGGACACGATGACTTTCTATATTTAGATGTGAAATCAAATCAGGATCAGTATTTCGCGGCCTGGAATCGCGGCCAGCGACGGCCGATTGTGACGAAGAACTATGCCAGTCCCGACGCGGTCTTTGACACCTACGCTTATCCACGCGGTGGCGCGGTGCTGCACATGCTGCGCACTTTTCTGGGTGAAGACAACTGGTGGCGTTCGATCAATCATTATTTAACCAAGTACGCCCACCAACCGGTCGAGACGGCCCAGTTCCGGATCGCGATCGAAGAAACCACCGGTCAGCCGATGGACTGGTTCTTTGATGAATGGGTTTACAAGATGGGTCACCCCGTCTTTCGCGTGACGCAGAACTATGACCCGGCCAAGAAAGAGTTGACCCTGAACGTGCGGCAGGAACAGAAGACCGATCCTGATTGGCAATATCCGCAGGTTAACTTTTTCCAGACTCCCGTGGATATCGAAATCGGCACCGCGACGAACACTCGCGTTGAGCGCGTGCAAATCGAGCCGAAAGAGGAACAAACTTTCAAGTTCGCCGTGGACGGAGAACCCGTCCTGGTTGGTTTTGATTACAACGGCGCCCTCATCAAGCAAGTTACCTTCGTCAAACCGACGTCTCAATTAATCTATCAACTGAAGAACGATAAAGATGTGCTCGGTCGAATTTGGGCCCTGTCGCAATTGTCGTCGCGTATGAAGGATGAAAAGACGGCCGCGCCTGAGCGCGAGACGATTCGAACGGCCATCGCAGGATCTCTTACCGGCGATCAATTCTGGGGCGCCAGAGTCAACGCGGCGGCAGCCCTCAATGGCTCGAAGGAGGCCAAGGACGCCTTGCTCGCCGCCACCAAGGACAGCAATTCGACTGTCCGCACAGTAGCGATAACATCGCTCGCTGCGACTAAGGATGCGAGTGTGGCCGAAGTGTACCGGCAACTAATCAATGATCGCAGTTATCAGGTGGTCCGGGCGGCTGCCAGCGCCCTGGGCCAGACAAAGAGCCCGGCGGCTTATGAGGCGTTGGTGAAACTCATCGACGAGCAATCATGGCGGGACACAATTCGCGCGTCGGCGCTAACCGGCCTCAGCGAACTGGGAGACAAACGGGCCGCTGAAATCGGCTTCAAATATGCGCCAGCGCCGAACCGCGAAAATGTTCGCGCTGCGGCTCTCACCATGCTGGGGAACACCGGGAAAGACGACTCGCGCACCTTTACCACATTGACTGCGGCGCTGAATGAGGCTGTCGAGAAGCGAAGCTTTACGTTGCTTTTCGGCGCAGGCAACGGCCTTGTGCAATTGGGCGACCCGCGCGGTGTGGCGGCGTTCGAAGAGGCAGTGAAGAAGGCCGGCTCTAACTCTCAGTACGCGTCGACGCTCGCAAATTTTGCACAGCGATTGAAAACCAAACTGAATCCCGGCAAAGCGGAAACCAAATGAAGCGTTGACCGCTCGCGGCAAGGTCGTATCTAAGCGGGACTGACAAAATCCGGCACCGTACAAAACTTTCCGCTTGAGCAAGTAGAATTGTCCTGTTATATTTCTAACGACGCGCGGAGCAGCCCGCGCGTGACGTGTCCCCCAGGACCCCCTTCTCGCCTAAGAGGGAAATTCCAATGCTTGACAAAGAGAATGGGAAGGATGGCCTGCCCCATATGGCAGAGGCCACGGGAGCCGCAA
>Ga0207686_10001068_pt1 | contig 16129 bp, 18 predicted proteins | sample KBSM24metaG_FD_184396 | JGI IMG/M metagenome (GOLD analysis project Ga0207686, IMG submission 184396) | Miscanthus rhizosphere microbial communities from Kellogg Biological Station, Michigan, USA - KBS M2-4 metaG (SPAdes) (version 2) | ecosystem: Host-associated > Plants > Roots > Rhizosphere >...
AAAAAATTGCATTGGACCTAGCTGCCAATAATGAAACCCTTACAAAAAATCTAAAGACATTTGATGACCTGGATTTTGATGTATTCTCCAATCAAAAATGGGACAGGTTAAAAGAAAGTCATGCGCAGAATATAAAAGTCTATTGGCCAGACGGACACATGACGGAGGGTATCGATACACATATTGAAGATCTGAAAAAACTTTTTGTATATGCACCCGATACAAGGATCAAAGAACATCCTATCAAATTTGGTTCGGGTAAATACACACTGGTTACAGGTGTATTTGAAGGGACCTTCACTAAACCAATGCCCATAGGAGATGGAAAATTCATTCAACCGACCGGTAAAGCATTTAAAATGCCTATGGCAACAGTAGGAATTTGGGAAAATGGTATCATGACAGAGGAACATTTATTCTGGGACAATCAAACTTATGTAAAGCAGATAGGATTGCAATGATGTTTTGATCGTTAAAGTCGAAAGCGCCGAACAACGACATTAAAAATAAAGTAGGCAACAGGGAAGCTGAAAACTGTTTAGAGTAAGCACCAATACTAAATTGAAAAAAATGACAACGATTGTAATTCGCCACAAAGTAGGTAACATCGATAGATGGTTGAAAGGACACCAGGATCGGGTTGAGATATTCTCAAAATTTGCGTCTGGATTTCAAACACTCCAGGATACGAACGATCCCAATTCGGTTGTTTTGATTGCAGAAGTTTTTGATGTCGACGCCATGCAAGCTGTATTGAGTAACCCGGATATAATTCAAAAGATCGCAAAAGAAAAACACACGGTTCTTGAACCGATTACTGTTTCAATGCCGGTTGCTGTGGCTGAAACAGTATAAGATCATATGCCTTTAAAACTGATTTTAAACAAATAAAGCCAATGAAACATTGGCTTTATTTTATTTATGGATCATTTTTCTGCAGATATAATTATAGCTGCATAATTCATGATGAGTCTTCCGTCAATAAGCTTGCTGTTGCAATCTTCCAACAAATCATTTTTTATTTTATAGAACACTAAGCACGGCGGGGGAACTCCGGATAACCGGGAACATTCTATTTTATAGAATACTAAGGAAGAGGAATAAAAAAGCTTTTCTTTATTTAGAGTTTGTTGTAGTTGGCTTATAACGGATACTGAGTAAGAACACCCTTACAGCAACATTGATCGCAAGTGCTAAAAACGGCATCACAAAAGCTACCAGCGTTGTGGCAACATAGATCAGGAAAACTATCCGAAAGTTCCTGCGTATCCGGTAGATGATCTGCATATCGACTTCCGTACGTAGCAATTGACCATTTATGATTATTGCGACCAGGATGTTAAATGCTGCGCTGCCAACAACAAAGGTTCCGCAATACAGAGCAACCGCTGTACTTACCTCCGAACTATTTGTAAGATTTTCCGCAAGCACCCCGGTTACAAATGGTATGAATGTTACATAGAGAAGTGCTAATCCGTTGGCAAGTTGTAAGGGGCGACTTGACTCACGTACAAGGCGTATGAGATCGTGATGTGTGATCCATGTAACGAGGATAACAAAAAAGCTGAGCACAAATGCAACTAAGAAAGGCCAGAGTGCTAAGAGACGATCCCACAAACTACTTTCAACTCCTCCATGCGGAAACTTGATATCAAGGATCAGCAGGGTGATAGCAATGGCAAATACACCATCGCTAAAAGCTTCGAGCCGATTCAGTGATTTATTTTCTGTCATAATCAAAAAGAGGAATGAATTTCAAATTGTCGCTATCAATCTGTGTTATGAAAATTCTTGTACAGAAAGTTAATGATTTCCAATTGTAAGTTGTACAGAATAAATAAACGCATTTCAAATTTTCTGGTTGCGTCTGTGAAGAACTATGGAAGAAAAATGCTGCCCTCTTTATTCAATTATGTTGTGCTGGTTGTGGGGCAAGACCCCCGGCGGACGGAAAATTATTATGTGTCACTTTTCTTTTCCGGTAAGAATTTTTTCCAATCTTGTTCGTTTCACATAATTATTAAAATGAAATGACCTTGCAAGCGCTACTACTTCATCTTCCGTAAGATCTTTGAATAATTTGCAATACTCAGGCATCAATGCTTCACTGATCAGGATATTTCTAACCAATAAACTTATTTCTCTTTGCTGACCTCGTGGATACGGATCATAATCCGGAAATTCTTTCTTAAATAACTCTTCAATAGGGCTCATAACATTTCTTATATTTTTGTCAGTCGAACCCCATGCATCGGCGCCCAAAGAATCTTTACGAGATAGAAATGCTTTCACCAGTTTCATATATGGCGTGCTGTCTCCCTGGTGCATCACAGCCTGCAAACCCATATCCTTATACAGCCAGATGCACCAACTCACTTTATATTTATCATAATACGCTAATTGATCTTTCAAAACCTGGTAATGCATCTCATCTTTTAACGGATCACCTGTATATACGGGTCCGAATTCACCAACCCACAATGGCACTTTGTGTGAAAACATGAACTCACTCTTGGATAAAAAGTCTTTTTCAATTGAATCTTTATCATAGTACCTGTTGCGGGTGATGCCTGGATAATCCCCGGCAGAAATAGATCCGGGAGCTGCATAATCATGATTGGTATAAACTGCATTATCCCATGTTTCAGTAAACATATCGAACTCTGTTGCATACCGATCGCCTTCCAAAAACATAATATGTTTTGAATCGACCTTCATGATCGCTTCACGAAGTCTTTTATAATAAGGAAAAAGTTTTTTTCCGGATGGATCAGCAGGTTCATTCATGAGGTCATATCCTGCTACCCATGGCTGTTCCTTATATCGCTCTGCTATTACTTCCCAAAGATGCAAGGCCCGGTCCTGGAATTCTTTGTGTAACCAGAATGACGCAACGTGAGTTGGATTATCGCTGTGCCAATGCTGGTTCTGCGCCCCGGGGAATGCATGCATATCAATTATTGTATAGATCTTATGTCTTGCGCATATACCGATCACACTATCGAGGTAAGTAAACGCTTCCTGCTTGATAACTCCCGGATCCATATCGTCCTCAAAAAGCCTGTAGTTTATCGGAATACGAACCAGGTTCAAACCAAGACTTTGGATATATGCCGCATCTGACTCTGTAAAATAGTTTTTCAAAAATGTATCGAAGTACAGTTGGTATTTTTTTTCGCCGAGCACATTGAGCAATCCTTCTCTCATCGCTTCTTCATTGGCCGGATAACCATCAATAAAATTTTCCATATGCAACATACCACCCAATCCAAACCCACGCAGGTACACTGTGTCTCCTTTTTGGTTTATGATCTTGTCGCCTGAAACACGAAGCCAATTCTCGTTAGCTGATCTTGCTCCTTGTTTATTATTTTCTGAGCAGGAAGAAAAAAGAATTACAGCTACAATAATAAACCAGGAAAAATGTTTGGATCGCTTCACATTATGCTATTTATGATTCATAATTAATTAGGCTAATATAAACTAGTTTGCTTTGGAAATTCTCTTTGATCGTAGGTGCCAATAACAAATATTAAAAACTGTTGGCTTAGCCTATACGCTTACCCACATGATCAAATAATTGCAGCCAACATTCTGCTTTACGCAAGTTCTTGTACAGAAAGTTAATGATTTCCAATTGTAAGTTGTACAGAATAAATATGCATTTCAACTTTTCCAGTTCCTGGTGCGGAGAACTATGGAAGAAAGATACGATAACTAAACTCCCGGGATCTGCCCTCTTCATTCATTTATGTTGTGCTGGTTGTGGGGCAAGACCCCGGACGGACGGAAGCAAAAAAAATTTTACAGCTATTCGATAAAATGACGGCAAAGAAATAAGCAGGACAATACAAAAGTGATTGGCCTGAGTCACAGACTCAGGCCAGCATTTATTGTAATTTTTTTTATTTACTGAAAACAAATGAGAACACTAAGGGCAGCCGGGGATACGCATCGGGGTGTTTTATTTTTTACAGACACGAACCAAGGCTGAGGAAGTTAAATAGCTTATTGTGCTTTTCTTAATGTTGACTTTCGTAATTGTCAATTGCTTTTTTAATTTCAGCACTAATGTTGTCATCCGGGGTTAGTTGAAATCCTCCATCATCTTCAGAGGTCCAATTGCCATCTTTACTTCTTAATAGACGATATTCCCTTTGTTCATTTGCTGGTCCTACTTTTATTACATAACCTTTTTTTATGTAGCTATCCGATTTATTACTTTTAAAAAGGTTCAAGAAGGTTGACTTCTTCCTTATTTTACCCTATCTTACATCTCCATTCAGATTATTCGGTAAAGTGATTGTAAAGTGTCCCATATATAAGCGTTTTTGATTTGTTGAATTTACATAAATTAATTACCTAAGAGGTAGATACTTGATAAAAGGCAAGGTGGTGTCAAAAAAGCTTGCATATACATTCTGCTTTACGCAAGTTCTTGTACAGAAAGTTAATGATTTCCAATTGTAAGTTGTACAGAATAAATAAATGCATTTCAACTTTTCCAGTTCTTGGTACAGAGAACTATGGAAGAAAGATGCGGTAACTAAACTCCCGGGGTCTGCCCTCTTCATTCATTTATGTTATACTGGCTGCGGGCCAAGACCACGGACGGACGGAAATCAATTCTCATTTTTTTTCAATTATTTTCCAACCATTAAATGGTTTTACAGTCGCACAATTTGGACCACCATCTTTGCCAGTTCCGGGGATACTGGTTTCCATAATCAAGTTTGGATTAGCAATCAATTGATCAATATCTTTCCATGTAATTCCGGCTAAAGGAACTTTAAGTCTTCGTGCCCACGGAGTATCTGTTTGTCCTGCATAAGTGCCAATATCTATATAAATAAATTTACCATTCGTTGGTCCCTGAACAAAACTACCTGCCAACTTTGGTGATTTATCTTTTGCTTCATCACCCTTTATCTTAATTGTAAAATTGAAAGATAAATCCTTCGAATCAGATCTTTGCTTTTGAACCGTTTCATAATTACTGCCCGATCCCTTTTGCAAACCAAAGTCAACACCATGAGTTGGTTTCAACAAAACAATTTGAAATGTGATTTCAGATTCCATTGCGAATGATTGATCAAGCTTATTTTTATGACTTCCCCGATTTTTTGCAAAGGCTCCAGACCGAAGAAAAGTTAATTCATTTTCCGTTTTTACTGCGAAGCACTAAGGAAGAAAGATACTGATACTGGAACACCAGTTAACATTTTAACTTATATACTTTTTAGGAATTACAAAGTAAATAATACCTAAAACAGCTCCAGCTAAAATCGCCAGCCAATGAATTCCAAATACTATTAGGAAAGTCGCTATCGCTCCGATAAAAATTTTAAAGATACCAAGTGCATCTTTCATATTAAATCACCTTTGTGATAACTTTTAATTGTCTTAAAAATACATTTTAAAAAACGCACAAAAAAATATAAACTGAAATATTAGCATATTCCCGGCGTCTGCTCTCTTCATTTAATAATGTTGTAGACGGAACTCATTGTTGAGCATTCTTAATATAATTAGGTGATTCGCATTCCTGCCAGTATTCTACAATTTTTACAATTACATTTTTTAGTTTGTCAATATTATTGGGTTTGACAAAGAATCCCTGAATAGATCTTGAATAAGCGTCAATCACATGTTTTTGTTCGGCACTCGTAGAAAAGAAAAGATAGGGAATAGATTTTAATCTCAAATCCTCGTTATTGTGAATTTTTTCCCGCAATTCCATTCCATTTAACTTTGGCATATTTATGTCAGAAAGAACGAGAAAAGGTTCGATGTCTGTATCAGTTAAATATTCCAAAGCCTGTTCACTGTCAGCAAAGAAAATAAGCTTATTGTTGTAATCAAGTTCTTTAAAGATATCAGACAATATCTCCTGGTCATCGGTATCGTCTTCAATAATAACAATTGGCCCCCGTTTATTCATTGTATAGATTTTAAATTAGTTACTGTAAGGTAGACTTGTTTCTTTCAGTAACTGGCTTTTTTTGGGGTGGCGTACAACTCGTTGTTTCGCGGAAATTTTTACAGAGAAAGTCAATATAATATCGTTTTACTGCGAAGAAAGGTGCTGATACTATAACGCCAATGATTGTAACTAAACTCCGGGGTCTGCCCTCTTCATTCATTTATGTTGTACTGGCTGTGGGACAAGACCCCGGGCGGACGGAAAATCTTTACTGTACCAATATTAGAATCTATCTTTAAAGAAATTGAAAAGAAAATATGACAGATAAACAAAAAGAATTTTGCAAAATGCTTTTGACACCGACGATGTCGCTTGAAGAAAAAATGGATGAGTTATGGGATCTGCCGAATGAAGAGCTGGATCTCCTGATGGAAAAGTTTAAGGGTGATGATGAGCATGAAATTTGTAACACTATAAAAAACATTTTAGACGAAAAGAAATTAGATAAAAATATTAACCCTGATGAGTTCCAGTTTTCGGGTCTGGAATAAGAATGGCTGATCATCGGATGGCCTTAGTTTGTAACTAAGGCCATCCGATACTTTTGCCTGCTCCTTCGGAGCAGATGCTTAGTTACAAACTAAGCATAACGACTCAAAATTTTTTAAATATTCTTTTCAGGTTTGAAGAAAGAAGGAACACTACGGACAACGGGGGGAAGAAAGATACGATAACTAAACTCCCGGGGTCTGCCCTCTTCATTCAATTATGTTGTACTGGGTGTGGGGCAAGACACCGGGCAGACGGAGCCGCAGGCATACGATAAATTCAGTTTGCAAGTTTTATTTTAATTAGTTCTTGTATGTCTTTTAAGGGAGACTTATTCTTGACGTCGATTCTTATTCCGCGTCCTTCAGCATAGACCTTTGTGTTTCTTAACTCTGTTTTGATATCGTCGGCTATTGTGCTATTCAGGATTATTTCTGTTGCTTTTTGACCAACCACAAGAGAAACCTTGAAAAATTTATCTTGTGGTAATAGATAAATTATCACTCGCTTCTTGTCTTTTATTCGAAAACTCCAGCCATATTTTTCTCCTGGAAAATTCCATTCTTCTATCGCTTTTGGATAAAGCGTCTTGGTGGTGTCAACTAGGCTTTCCCAAATAGAAAAAGTACTTCCGAGAGTCTTTTTTAAACCTTGGTTTGTCGGAATAAACTTCTTGTCAGTAAAGTAACTTGACATATTAGTTAGAAGTAGAAGTTCGACGAGTGCTTGCCGCTAACATTCTGCTTTATGATAGTTCCAGTACAGAAAGTTAATGATTTCCAATTGTAAGTTGTACAGAATAAATAAACGCATTGCAATTTTTGGATTGTTGCTGCGAAGAACTATGGAAGAAAGATACTGATGCTTGAACAACAACAATGGTGTAATGCAGAAAAATATTTTCTATCTCCCCACATTGTTCGTACAAAACAATCTGGCTAACTTTAGAAAAAATTCCCGTCATATGGGAGTGGGTATCATGAAATCAGACGCTATCATCAACCTGCCGGAAGATATACTTTCATCCACCGAAGAGCGATCGGAAGAAATTACTTTTTTTGATTATACGGCCGCTGGTTCATCAAGAGGAAAAAGTGTGCTGAATAAAAATGCAATCAGCCTGGTGATCAGTGGTGAGAAGACCATGCATTTCACAGAAAAAACTGTATACATAAAGTCCGACGAGTTTCATTTCCTGTCGGCTGGTAATTGCGTTGCTTCAATGGATCCTACCGGAAAAGAAGCTTTCAGAACCATTCTTTTATTCTTTGACAGCAAAACACTTTCCAATTTTTTTATCAAGTACAATCACCTGATAAGTGCTTTGAAGAATAAAGAAAAATTTATAAGCCAACATTATGTTGCCTTCAAAAAAGATCGTTTTGTTTCCAATTACATTGTTTCTTTAGACCTGCTTCTTCAATCCAGGGCCAGACTTTCACCTGCCATGAAGTTGCTTAAATTTGAGGAACTCCTGCTGCATATTTTAGAAACTTATCCTCAAAAGCTTTTATCCTTTCAAACGCAAACAAATCTGAACACAGACGATTTTGAATTGAGAAAAGCAGTAGAAACCAATGTCACCAATCCTTTAAACCTTGAGGAACTGGCTTTCCTATGTCATACGAGCCTGTCTACTTTTAAAAGGAGGTTTCTTAAATTGTATGGAATGCCTCCCAACAAATGGATTTTGCAAAAGAGAATGGAAGCTGCAAAAAATTTACTGGCGAATCATAAAGAAAAGCCAAGTGGCGTTTATTACAAGTTGGGTTTTGAAAACCACTCCAGCTTTTCGCAATCCTTCAAAAAAAATTTCGGACTTACTCCAAAAGAATTTCAACAACAACAATTGAACGTTTATCAATAGTTTTTGAACTGTTGCCTAAAGAGTGTTTGCAGAATGCAGTGATAATTTTGTCCTACATCTTAAAAACACATTTATGAACAGTACAACAGAAAAAAACAAAGCAATTGTTGCCCGCTTCAACAAGGAAGTTATCGAGGAAGGTAACATGGAATCTTTCAACCAATTGGTAGCCGATGACGTGTTTAACCACGCCGCACCTCCGGGGATGCCTACAGGCCCTGATGGGATGATCTATTTTTTTAAGGAAATATTGAAAGCAGGATTTCCGGATCTTAAAGTTAAAATTTTGCATCAAATTGCCGAAGGCGATTGTGTAACAAGCCGAAAGGAATTTCATGCCACACATACCGGAAACTTTATGGGCATTCCAGCATCCAATAAAAAAGTGATAGTGGAAGTGATTGAAATTATAAAGTTGCGTGATGGAAAATACGTTGAGCATTGGGGCCTGAGTAATTTGCCCGACATCGTGAAAATAATTTCACCAGCTTAAGAGCAATTGATGAAAGAGTATGCACCTGTATTTGCAAATACAGTTTTTTCCTATCAATTATACAATTCAACTATAACCAAATATGAAACAAGTGATCAACAGCAAAATAGTTAAGGATCTGCCATGGTTTAAAACATGGTTTAATTCTCCTTATTACCATAGCCTTTACAAAAATCGCAATGACGAAGAGGCAAGAAATTTTATTGATGCCTTGTTGTATGAACTATGTCCAGCGCAGGGTTCTTCGATGCTGGATGTTGGTTGTGGTAATGGAAGGCATAGTAAATACCTGGCTGCACAAGGCTTTAAGGTAACCGGTTTTGATACTGCCTCTTCAAGTATAAGACAGGCGCAGAAGTTCCAATTACCAACCCTTACATTTTTTCGGCACGACATGCGTTTACCCTTTGGAGAAAACAGGTTTGACTATGTGTTTAATTTTTTTACATCGTTTGGCTATTTCAGCAGCAGCGAAAATTTATCCGTACTGCAGAACATGCAACTGGGATTAAGAGCTGGTGGCAAACTGGTGATTGATTATTTAAATGTCGACTTTGCCATCAATAACCTGGTGGAGTCAGAGGAAAAAGAAATCGATGGAATCAATTATTCGATCAGGCGCTGGCACGATAAGGATTTTATTTACAAAAAGATTTCCATTGATGATGTGAATTTATCAGCCCCTCTTCATTACACCGAGCAGGTTTCCAAACTGCGAATCCATGATTTTGAAAATCTTTTTCACCGGGTAGGTTTGAAGTTGGAAACACAATATGGAGATTATCAATTGGGCACATATAGGCAACCATCATCGAGACGATTGATCATGATAGCAACAAAATAAAATCCCTGCTTTATCACACGCTGCTTTGCACAAGTTCTTGTACAGAAAGTTAATGATTTCCAATTGTAAGTTGTACAGAATAAATAAATGCATTTCACCTTTTCCAGTTCCTGGTGCAGAGAACCATGGAAGAAAGATATGATAACTAAACTCCCGGGGTCTGCTCTCTTCATTCATTTATGTTGTGCTGGCCGTGGGGAAAGAACCCGGGCGGGCGGAACAGCATAATGTCAGCATGAACAAAAGATGATAAGAATTCATACTGCACAAATGCGGCTTGCCAGCCATGCTTTTACAAATGCACGTGTTAGCTGCACGGCTTCAAATCTTATATTTCTTTCTTTGTTTAAATAAGACAAATGCAAGTATCCAACCTATTATAAGTCCTGCAAACATATAATATACAAAATTTAAAGGGTCGATTGGATAAATTATGCTGGTCTTGCCATTAGTCAATAAAGCTGGTTTTACCACGGTCGTGAAATAAATTTTCACTTCTTGATGTCGTGCAAAAATTCCGATAGTTACAAAGATTAGAATAAATAAGGTAGATGCAATTTTCTTATTTAAAGAAGTGATATACCCAAGTCGCCAAGTCAATGCTATGAAAATAGGAATAAGAAAAAGTAATAGTGAAAAACACGTTGAGGTCTTTAGTGTCGCTTTGTGTTCAATTATTTGAAAAAAAATTCCGTCGATTTGCGGCTCAAAAAGCTTAAACGCCTTTACAAATAAAAGCTGTCCCAACACAAAAAGGATTATCGAAAATCCTAATGTCCAGATGTATATATTTTTAGAGATTTTCAATTTACTTGCAGCTAACTCGCGGCTTTGCGAAAGTTTTGTAAAGAAAGTTAATTCATTTTGGTTTGGTGCTACGAAGAACCATGAAAGAAGATGATGATACCAGAACAACAATTATTGTAACTAAACTCCCGGGGTCCGCCCTCTTCATTTATTTATGTTGTACTGGCTGTGGGGCAAGACACCGGTGGGACTGATAAATACAGGCTGCTATTAATTTTTTTGAAGGACCAGTGTACTCATACATCGGATATCATCGACATTCACTGTTTTTAAAGGCTCTAAAAAAGACATATTGAATTCTTTCAGGCAATCTTTTAATAATTGCTTGTTTAAAAGAAATCGAATGGATCCATCCGGAATCCGAAACACACCATCTCCAATTAATTCTACTTTATCTTCAATTCCGATATCGGAAGTCATGCGGATAAACAAAGAACCACCCGGTTTTAATATACGGACCGTCTCTTCCAGCATTTTCCTGAAATGTGATGTATTGTTTGCAAAATGAAAAACTGCACTGCTGATGATATGATCAAAATGAGTACTTTGAAAACTAGTTTTTTCCACTGCACACACCCGGAATCTGTCAGCAGGCAGTAATGGATAATTTTTTTTTAGTGTAGCTATACTTTCATTATCTGAATCAATTCCGCAGATCTTATAATCATTACGTAAAAACCAATGCATATTTCTCCCATTTCCGCAACCTGCATCTAGTATATTATCTTGCAGATCAAATCTGTTTTTCATAATCTGGTCCACCAGGTAGATATCTGTCTGACCCAGCAACTCTTGTATAGAATTATTTTTTTCAGACATTATAAGGACCTGATTTAATTAATAAATCCGAAGATAGAAATTTGTATAGGAACAATCGAAGTTTCTGTTTTTCCTGACGCCGGGATGCATTTCTCCACGCATCACCATCATGATATTCGTTCCGATGCGTGGAGGCATTGCGAATGCAATGCGGGCATCGGGGCGTCTTATTTTGTTACGGACACGAACCAAGGCTTGGCTATACGTTAATAAGACTTCGTAAATAATATGCAATCTCTTGTGTTTCCTTACTTGAAAAAATGGGTTGGAAATAATTTACATAACCAAGAATTTCATTAACGGTTAATATTTTTACATATTGAAACTCTTCTTTTGGTTTTAAGTTTGTTAAAACGATTAGGTTTCTTATGGGTATTTTTCTATCCCCCCAATGATGTTGATGAAGATTTAGTTTGTTATAGTTGGTTATTTCTTTAGATAGTATTTTAAACAAAGCAAAGTTTGTTCTTTTTATTTGTTCAACAGGCGACCGTAAACTCAAATTATTTATTGATTCTTTACTCCAGTTCTTTGTTTCTATAAGAAAAACACCTGAAGGAGAAACAAGAATATGGTCAATTTGAATTGATTTTATATAATCATTTTCTTGTCGATTATAAATAGGAGTATGAAAGGAAAGACAAAAGTCATTTATTAAAAAATATTCATCTGATAAATTCTCCAATTCCATTACCACTTTCTGTTCACCCAATGCACCATAAATGAAAGTATTTACTTCGTCGATTATTCTTTTTTTTCTTTCAATCTCTTTTAATGGACCCAAACAGCTTTCATTTACTGCTTCTGTAAAGTGTGAAACAATATATTGATAGCGATTATTTTTCTCTGAATGTACTTCAACTAATGTTCGAATTGAATCGGCGATTTTGGAATCCACACAGAGTTCTTTATTTCGGATTTTCTTTTTTAAAAACCATTTTTTTAAAGAGTTGGCTAATCTCTGAATAAAATTTGCAGAAGTTGAAGATGATAGGTCATTCAATTTCTGCTTTAGTATCTCGAGTTCGTTACGTAGTTCTCTTTCAACATTAATTTTCTCGGTCTTGATGGAATTGTCTAATTGCGAAATATCTATGCTAAGGGTCCTTTTTTCTTGCTCTATTAAAACTTCGTGAGTTGAAGTGATTTGCTGTCGGTAAGTGAAATAATCTTTTTGAAAAGCAATTACCTCATTCAAGGACTTGAATTCATTGATATTGTGTCGATGTAAATGAGATTTAATTGTCGTTAAAGAACCAATTGAATTATAGACCTTACACATTCTCGTTAGTCAAGTGTTTAATAGAAGAGTTTTATTCATTTAATGCCTAACATTCTGTTTTACGGAAGTCTTGTACAGAAAGTTAATAAACCTTATAATTTTTTACTAATCTGAAGTATAAAACCTGTCTAAATAGTCATTAATATGATCTACAATTTCAAGAATTTGCTTATCAGTAAACTTAATTAAGTCTCCCTCTTTGAATATTCTCATTACTTCACATTTCTCAATCTCCTGTAACGCAATTGATCTATGATGAATAATGGAATTTCTAAATCGCCGAATGTCTCCCATAATTGGTTCCTTAAGCTCAATTTTATCAACACCTATTGACTTAGCAATTTTTTCTCTATAGTGATCTTCCCAATATGAAAAAATGGAAATAATAAAACTATTACCCACATAATTATGATTCTTATCCCCCCAAGACATACGTTTTTTGAATTCACCTTGTGTTTCTGTATGCAAATATCTTTCTTGTGGAGGGGAATAGTGAGCAAAGTCGATTTGATCCTGGTCTTCAATAGATCTATTTGAGCTTTCCGCAAGCTTTTTCTGTTTTTCTTTGAACGACTCCAAAGTTAGAAGAAACCCCATGATAGAATCAAGATAAATACCATAGTTTTCATTAACTACAGATCTAAATTCTTCAATTAAATCGTGTGTCATAATTTGTAAAATTCTTTTGCTTTATGAATAACCATGTACAGGAAGTTAATTTATTTTCTGTTGATGCTGCTAAGAACTAAGGAAGAAAAATATTGATACTGGAGCATCAACAAAGTCGTAAACGGCGCAATTATTTCTTCGGTATTTATTTGAATTTTAGTAATACATCTTTTACACCCCCAATTAATTTCTTAATTTCTTCCTGTTTAAATGGCTGATTATGGGCAGCATTATTGCCAATAGAAATTAAATGGTCAATATTCTTAAACTCAATCTTATCGTAGAACTTGGCTTTATACAACTCATTATTATAGTCAGATAAAGTTGGCATTGGTTTTACAAAAATGACGTTTTGATAAAAACACAAATTCCTTAGTTTTTCTTCAAGTACTGCTCTAGCAATTACGCCAGCGGCTAAAAAATAGTTTTGATCAAATAAGTATTCTGATTGTTCTATTAGATTCGCGAATGCTTCTGCAAATACCAAATCTTCAATTCTAATTAAGTATCCCTTGTCAATTGTATCCTTCATTGATTTTAATGCTCCTAACATGGATGTCGCATTAGTTAAAGCATTGCCTTTTGATCCAATAAATGTTTCCCTCCAAGGACTTGCCATATCTCCTAATATGTTTATTAAAACATTACAATTTGACTTCCATTTATTAAAGACTTCCAGTTCTACATATGATGTCGGGTTTAATACAAAAAAGCCACCACCCATGTTGTCATCAACCCATTTAGTTTTAAGTACTGATTCTCCTTCCTGAATGCATTCGTCGCAAATTTTTTTAATTAAATCTATGTTTTTCATTATTAAAAGGAATGGTGATTATTATTGCATTCAACTTGTGTTTTGTAGTAACTTAAGCCACATCACTGCTTTTCACCTTTTAGTTTTTCAGTTATTGAAAGTAATTTATCAACCGTTTTTTTGTCAAGACCTTTTACTTTATAACCATGAACAACTTGATTTCTGACGACGAACAGCTTTTCTAGACTTTCAAGATCTGTTCTTGTTAGATAACCGAAAGAAAATAAAGTCTTAATAAGCACTAAAGGTGTTCTATTATTTAATTTCTTTTTATCTTCTAAAAGAAGTTGGCGACCAATACTCTCCAAGGTCGCCCATGTTAAAACGAAAGCAGATGAGTAAAGGTCTTGTTCTAGAATCGATTTTACGGCTTTTAGGTTTTCTTCAATTTCAGATAAGTCAAGTTCTGTAATTTGTCTTTCTGTTTCGTTTTGTGTTTCCTGTTTGGTTGTGGTAACTATTAGCTCAAATCTCCAATTTTTTCTTTTATTAACTATATCTGCAATATCTCTTAGTTTATCTATCGTCGAGAAATCTGATCTTGTCTTGACTTCAATAATAACATTATCATTATCACTCGTGGCAATAATGTCCGGTTGATAATTTTTTACGAAAGATGGAATATCCGTACCCCGTGGTTCAACGATTACGTTATAACCATTTTTCTTGTAGTCATTTGCGACTTGTCGAATTTTATTAAGTTCTGTTTGTTTTGGTTCCATTTTAAATTTCTTCAAAATTTTCAGATGTGACCACTTTCACATGAATAAAATCGCTATAATTTACAAAGCCATCTGCCAATGCTCTTGAAAGACCTTTCACCTTGAAGGCTCCGTCAATTTTCCGTTTCCTTGTATGACAGTCGGTAATTTGATTATCGTCCGCATAGACTAAACCCTTTAATGCGTCTTGTATTGGCTTTATAATATTATCAACGTCTGGTGCTGCTATTTCGTAAAAGTTAGTTACGACAATTGTGAGTTCATCTGCTGATGGCAAATCACCTGCATTCCAATAATTTTGGGCAGCTTGCCTTACCGCCTGTTTCCATGCTTGCAACCGTGCCCTGTTTTTTGTCTGTTGAGACACTGGTGGCCCTTCAATTACAAAGTCAAATGGTATCATCTATGGTTTGCTTGCCGATGTTGTTTAAAGCTACTTTATTGTAGCAATCTCTCCAAATTAGTCAAAATGATTAATGAAGTAATGCTGAATAGCGAATAGAACGTACAAGAGTGCGACGCAACGAAAGTTTAATAGTAGCAATAACGCTGGCTACATAATCCTCTTAATGATCATTCAACGGCAATCCTCTTTTCTGAAATTCTATCCAATTGAGATATTCAGGAGCAACACGATGCTCTTCCATAGTAATACAATTATCAACCGGGCAAAGGAGTTTGCAGAGATTGCAGCCGACACATTCATCTTCTTTTACAGTGTACGTGTTGTAAGGTTTGCCATATTCAAGAGCGATGGATTGATGTGCGGCATCTTCACAGGCAATATAACACAGCCCGCAATGAATACATTTATCCTGGTTGATCTTTGCAATATGATGATAGTTGATATCGAGATCTTCCCAATGCGTAAGTGTAGCCACACTTTTTCTAATAAAGTCATCCAGCGTTTTATATCCTTTTTCATCCATCCAGTTATTAAGCCCTTCGCAGAGATCATCAATGATCCTGAATCCATGTTTCATGACAGCCGTACACACCTGCACATTGCTTGCACCAAGCAACATAAACTCAACCGCATCTTTCCATGTACTGACACCGCCAATACCGGAGATAGGAACTTTATTCGTCACCTCATCCTGCGCAATAGTAGTGAGAAACTTTAATGCAATTGGCTTGACCGCCGGTCCGCAATAACCACCAAACACAGACTTACCCGCCACATAAGGATTGGGCACCAGCGTATCAAGATCAACACCCGTGACCGATTGAATGGTATTGATAAGCGACAAACCATTTGAACCGGCTTTCACCACCGAACGTCCTGTTGGCACCACTGAATGTACATTGGGAGTCAATTTTGTAATAACAGGAATTGTTGC
>Ga0207686_10001069_pt1 | contig 16128 bp, 12 predicted proteins | sample KBSM24metaG_FD_184396 | JGI IMG/M metagenome (GOLD analysis project Ga0207686, IMG submission 184396) | Miscanthus rhizosphere microbial communities from Kellogg Biological Station, Michigan, USA - KBS M2-4 metaG (SPAdes) (version 2) | ecosystem: Host-associated > Plants > Roots > Rhizosphere >...
TCGTCTGTGACGAACAGCCCTAGGTTTGTGGATCGACGCCAATCGCGGCGTAGTAGCTCGCGATACGGGCCTGCGCGCCCGCGCGCGTGTAGACGTCCGGCGTCCGCAGGGCCACCACTTCAGCAATGACAGCCGCGACCTCCCCGGCGCTCTGGGATTCCGGAAACAATCGCGAATCAGGACCGCCGTGGATCGCGTTCAACCCGAAGTCGGTGCGAACGACGCCAGGCGACACGATCGATACCTGGATCCCCGGGTGCGTCTCCTGAATCTCGGCACGAAAAGCAATCGTCAGGGCGTTCAGGAAATGTTTGGCGCCACTGTAGGCGGCTCGAATGACGGCGAACGGCATCCGTCCCAGCATCGACGAGACGTTGATGATGTGGCCGTCGTTGCGCGACTTGAAGTGCGGCAGCACCTCCTGCATGCCATAGAGCGCCGACTTCACGTTGACCTGCATCACCTGGTCGATGTCCTCGTCGGTCAGCTGCGATGGGTGCCGCGTGATCCCCTGGCCCACGTTGTTGATCCAGACGTCGATGCGCCCGAACCGCGCCAGGGTGTTCTCGACAACCCGGTGCACTTCAGACCGGTCGGAGACGTCGGCGACGATGGCATACCCGCGACCGCGGCATTGCGCGGCCACGCCATCGAGCTCGTTCTTGCGGCGCGCGACGATGGCAACCGAGTGGCCTTGCGCAGACAGGTACTCCGCAGCGGCGGCGCCGATCCCCGCGCTGGCTCCTGTGATGACAACGATCTTTTCGCTCATGATGATCGGCAGTATCGCCGGTTGGCTGGCGCGTGCCAAGTCAACATTTCGTATCCAATCAATTCCGCTTGACCCGCCTCCATATCCGGGTTGAGAATCCGTACCTCTGCATGAACGCACGAGCGGCTCGTTCTTAACCGAACGATTTTCCCAATTGGGCCGGCGGCGGAGCAACCCTTCCAAGAGGCAAACATGAGCTGAGGGATTTTCGCAATGGAGGCTCACCATGCTGAGATGCGTCAAGGCGATCGTGTGTGCGTCGGCATTCCTCTTCCCGACTACTGCGTACGCTCAAGCGTCCATCGTCGGCGCTGTGAAGGACGCCACCGGCGCCGTGCTGCCGGGCGTCACGGTCGAGGCGTCAAGTCCCGCCCTCATCGAGAAGACGCGCTCCGTGGTGACGAACAGCACCGGGCAATACGCGATTGAGGACCTGCGGCCCGGCACGTACGTCCTGACGTTTGCGCTGACGGGTTTCAGCAGCGTGAGGCGTGAAGGGATCGAGCTCACCGGCAGGTTCATCGCGACCGTGAACGCAGACATGAAAGTCGGGGCCGTCGCCGAGACCATTACCGTCTCTGGCGAAACACCGGTCGTGGACGTGGCGAGCTCGCGGACCCAGCAGACGCTCAGCGGGGAAACGGTGGGCGCCATTCCTTCTTCGCGCCAGTACTTCGCCCTCACCCAACTCGTTCCGGCGATCAACGTCCAGGGCAATGACGTCGGCGGCGCGCTCGGGCCTATCTTCAGCGTCTTTCAGGTCCATGGCGGACGCCGGAACGAGGGCCAGGTCCTCGTCGACGGCCAGAGTGCCGGGTTCCAGGGAATGGGCGTCTCCTCCTACATCCCCGAAGTCGCCAACCAGCAGGAAGTGACCTTCAGCATCAGCGGCGGTCTCGGTGAAGCGGTGACCGGCGGCCCTCAGATGAACATCGTGGGCAAGCAGGGCGGCAATATGTTCGCCGGGAGCGTCTTCGTGAATTTCTCGGGGAGCGGGCTTCAGGGGAGCAACGTCACGCCGGAACAGAAGGCGCAGGGCCTGACGGTCGCCAGTGCGCTGAAATCGCTGTGGGATTTCAACCCTTCGTACGGCGGGCCCATCGTCCGCGATCGCCTGTGGTTCTTCGGAACGTTTCGATATCAGGGCAATCGGCAGTACGTGGCGAACATCTTCACGAACAAGAACGCCGGCGATCCGAGCAAGTGGACCTACGATCCAGTCTTGAGCGAGCAAGCCGTGGACGACGGCACGTGGAAAAACGGTTCGCTGCGGCTGACCTGGCAGCCGACGACGCGCAACAAAATCAACTTCTGGATGGACGAGCAGTACATCTGTCAGCACTGCATCCAGGGCGGCTCGTTCTCGGGGCAAACCTTCACGGGGCTGGTGGCCTCGCCCGAGGGACAGAGCACGACCGAGAACCACCCGAACCTGCTCGGCCTCGTCAGCTGGCAGTCACCGCTCACGAGCCGGGTGCTGCTCGAGGGGAGCTGGGGGCTTGGTCCCTATTTCTGGTGGGGCAGCCGGCAGAAGAACCCGTGGGACTCGACGTTCATTCCCGTGCAGGACGACGGGCTGCTCAACATCGGCGGGGCTCAGGTGTCACGGCTGAACTATCGCGCGGCAAACTGGAGCGGCAACCATTCGTATACAGACGTCTTCCAGGGATCGATGTCGTACGTCACCGGCGGACATGCGGCGAAATTCGGCTTCCGCGTTCACCTCAACCACTCCTTGACGCCGGACCCCCGCTACAACGACACACAGCTCAAATACAACTTTCAGAACGGGGTTCCGTATCAGTTCACCATGTACGCCGATCAGGCGTCGCAGCAGCAGCAGAAGCAGAACATTACCTCGCTGTACGTGCAGGATCGGTGGACGCTGGGCCGGCTCACCGTGCAGGGCGGCTTGCGCTTCGAGCGGTTGACCGACTACTTCCCGGAACAGCAGATCGGTCCGAACATCTTCGTCCCGACCGCGCTGGTGTTCCCGGCTCAGGAAGGGCCCCGCAATCTCAAGGACATCCAGCCGCGGTTCGGCGGGTCGTATGACGTGTTCGGCAACGGCAAGACCGCGGCGAAATTCTTCATCGGCCGCTACGTCACGACGACCAACACCACCGAAGAGGGAATCTACAGCCCGGCCGGGCGCGTCGTCGTCAACACGACGCGTGGCTGGCACGACGACAACCGGAACTACGTGCCCGACTGCGCCCTGCTGAACCCCGCGGCGAACGGCGAATGCGGGCCGATGGCCAATCGCTTCTTCGGGCAGTCGTTCTTCCCGCTCACGCTGGATCCGGGGATCACAAGCGGATGGAACAAGCGGGAATACAGCTGGGACATGACCGCCGGCGTGACGCAGCAGGTCGCGCCGCGAGTGTCGGTGGAAGTCGACTACGTTCGCCGCAGTTGGGGAAACCTTTTGTACACCATCAACCGGGCCACGGGTCCGGCGGACTTCGATTCGTTCGTCTTCAACGTCCCGGCGGACGGCAGGCTGCCCGGCGGGGGCAATTACCCGCTGACGTTCCTGGACCTGAAGCCCGCAAAGTTCGGTCAATTCGACAACTACCGGTCGTTCTCCGACAGTCTGGGGGGCGCGTCCAACAGCTTCAACGGCGTCGATATGACCGTGAACGCCCGCTTGAAGGTCGTGACGATCCAGGGAGGGACCAGTTCGGGGAACGTGGTCGAGGACGAGTGCGGCCTGGCGACACAGCACCCGGATGTCTACGTACCGGCGAGCAACGGCGGCACGCTGACAGGCGGCTCACCGTTCATCGGCTCTACGGCGCAATGGCCGGCGGCCTTTTGCCATCGTGAGTCGACGTGGCTGACGAACCTCAAGGGTCTCGTGACCTACACGGTGCCAAAGGTGGACGTGCTCGTCAGTGGGACGTTCCACAGCCTGCCGTATCCCGGCAGCAACTTCCCGAGCGTCGCTAATCAGAGCATCGGAGGGGTCGCGACGGTGTCGCCCTCCCAGACCACGCTCGGCCGCCCGTTCTCGAACGGCCAGGCTGTCACGTTCCTGAACATCGTCGAACCGGGCGCCAAGTACGGCGAACGGCTGAACTCGGTGGATCTGCGGATCGGCAAGCTTTTCCGTTACAGCCGGACCCGGACGATGGCGTCGGTCGACCTGTTTAACTTGTTCAACTCGAGCACGCCGGATGTGTACTCGACGTTCCCCTACGGGGCGACATACATGAATCCGTTGAATATCACGACGGCACGGTTCGCCAAGATCAGCGTGCAGTTCGATTTCTGAGGTTTCATAGGCGTTGAACGTAGGGCACGCGGAGGGCGCGGAGTCTTCGGTCTTTGCCCGGAAGGCCTCAGCGATCTCTGCGTTCAACGTCCTGTTTCGTTAGTCGGTCCGGACAGCGCGCTGTGGATGCTCCTACCAGCGATTGAAGATCTCGTCCGTCTGTTGTGAAGCGGCAGCGATGGCTTCAGGCAGCGGATCGAGGACGATTGGCGTCGTGAACGCGACGGCCACGTGATAGCGGATGCCGCCCGGCGCCATCGCCGCGATCGCGCTGCGGACCACCTGTCCCGCCGCCGTCGCTGGTGAAAACGTCCCCTCGAACGTCACCTCGACCTCCTGGCCGATCCTGGGCGCCACGCCCGACTCCGCCAGCAGACCGTTGGTCGAGATATCGACGAGCGTCGCGCCGATGCCGGGCGGCGAGATGCGGAGGCCCGTGATCGACGGCATGGCAGAAGCGGGCCGTCGCCGCGGGGCCCCGTGAGCCTCGGTCTGACCTGCCGGCTGCGGATCGACGGCCGCCACTACGAGTCCTCCGGCAGAACGGTGTGGTGCATCAGGGTATCGTCTGCCACGTCCATCGTCTGCCGGTCCGATTCGGCGTGCGCGGGCTCAGCCGGCGGAGCCGTACTGTCCACGGGAAGGGCTTCGCCGGTTCCCTCGAGAAGATGACGGACGTACCAGTCGTCGGTGCCGTCGAACAGCACACGCTCGTCGGTCTCCGTGAGAAGGGCCCGCACGAAGGTGTCGTCGGCGCTGTCGAATAACGTCGGCATTTCGTCAACAGCCGGCGTCACCGGGAACTGCTCATCGCCCAGGAGCTCCGGCTCGGCCTGCACATCGGCCACGTCCTCGTGATCGGCCGCCATTGCCGCCGCCGGCTCTATGAAGGACTCCCTCAGGACCCCTTCATCAGCGAACACGGCCTTCATCTCGGAAAACGCCTGGGTCAATACGCCCTGCAGATCAGCCAGGCGTTCTCCCTCGGTTTTCGCGCGCGCACCGTCATCGACCGCGTCGGTGAGGCGGCGCTCGACGCTCTCAAACCTGTTTCGGACGAGCAGCGACTGCTGGACGTCGATCAGCGCGCGCTCGCACTCGGCCACCACCTCGTGCTGACGGCGCTCGTGCTCCTCGAACAGCACGGTCATCCGGCTGCGTTCCGCTGCCGCCAGCGACAGCTGGGCGCGCAGCTCGGTTTCCGCCTCGAGCTTGCTGGCCTGCAGTTCGGCCATGGCCAGCTGGTGCCCGGCGCTCATGCGCTCGCGTTCACGATCGTGCTCTTCGATCCGCGCGACCAGCAGACGGTTGTCGGACACTGCCTGCGACAGCTGGGCGCGCACGCCCGCCAGCGCCTCGCGCGCACTCGCCTGCAGGCCGGCGATGGCGAATTCGTGCTGGGTGCTCACGCGTTCGCGTTCGCGCTCGGCCTCTTCGGCGCGCGCGACCAGCAGGCGGTTGTCGCTTTCAGCCTGCGACAACTGCGAGCGCAGCTCGGCCAGCGCGTCGTGCTTCCTGGTCTCCAGGTCGGCGAGGGCCCGGTGGTGGTCCGCCCGCATCCGGTCCTGTTCGAGATTCTGCTCGTCGGCGCGCGCGGCCAAACGGCCCTGCTCGGCTGACGCGTGCTCCAGTTGCGTGCGCAGCTCAGCGAGGGCCTCGCGCTTGCTGGTCCCGGCATCGGCAAGCGTCTGCTGATGCGTGGCGATCAGCTGAGCCCGCTCGCGCTCCTGATCCTCGATCCGCCCCGCGAACCGGCTCTGCTCCGCCGAGGCCTGCTCGAACTGCACGCGCAACTCGGTCAGGACCTCGCGCTTGCTCGTCTCCGCGTCGGCAAGCGCCTGCTGATGCGCGGCGATCAGACGATCCCGCTCCCGCTCGTGCTCTTCGATCCGCGCCGCCAGATGGCTCTGCGCCGCCAACGCCTGTTCCAGCTGCGGGCGCAACTCGGCCAGGGCCTCGCGCTTGCTCGTCTCCAGCTCGGCGAGGGCCCGTTGGTGCTCGGCGCGTATCCGGTCCTGTTCCAGATCCTGCGCGGCGGCGCGCGCGGCCAGACGGTCCTGATCGGCGAACGCCTGCGACAACTGCTCGCGCAGCTCCTCCAGGGCCCTGTACTTGCTCGCCTCCAAATCAGTGAGGGCGCGGTGATGCTCCGCCCTCACCCGATCCCGTTCCCGATCCTGCTCGTCGGCGCGTGCGGCCAGGCGGCTCTGCTCGGCGAACGCCTGCGACAGTTGCTCGCGCAGATCGGCCACGATCTCGCGCTTGCTGGTTTCACCTTCAGCGAGCGCCTGCTGATGCGCCGCGATCAAACGATCCCGCTCGCGCTCGTGCTCCTCGATCTGCGCCGCCAGACGGCCCTGCTCGACCTTCGCCTGCGCCAGTTGCGTCTCGCTCGCGAGGAGGTGCGCTGCGACCTCGCGGTTGCTGATCTCCAGGTCGGCGACGGCCTGCCGGTGGCCGGCGCGCATGAAGTCGAGCTCTCGCTGCAGCTCTTCGGCGCGCGCTGTTGCAAGGCTTTGCCCGGCCGACGCCTGCTCCAGTTCCCGCTGATGCGCGGCGACAAGATGGTCCCGCTCGCGCTCGTGCTCCTCGACCCGCGCGGCCAGACGGCCCTGCTCGGCCGCCGCCTCCGCCAATTGCGTCTCGCGCGCGCGCAGCTGCGCGACGACCTCGCGGGTGCCGATCTCCAGGTCGGCGACGGCCCGCTGGTGGCCGGCGCGCATCGACTCGAGCTCTCGCTCGAGTTCTTCGGCGCGCCCTGTGGCACGGCTTTGCCCCGCCGACGCCTGCTCCAGCTGCACCTGATGCGCGGCGACAAGATGGTCCCGCTCGCGCTCGTGCTCCTCGATCCGCGCGGCCAGACGCCCTTGCTCGGTGGCCGCCCAGGACAGCTCGGTTCGCAGGTCGGCCAGCGCCAGCCGCTGGGTTTCAGCGTCGGCGAGCGCCTGCTGGTGCCCGGCGCGAATGAGGTGGTGCTCTTTCTGCAGTTCTTCGGCGCGCCCTGTCGCACGGAGTTGCTCGGCGGACGCCTCCTCGAGTTGCGCGCGCAACTCGGTTACTGCCTGGCGTGATTGCTCGCGGCTGAACGCGGCTTCCTCCCGGGTCCGCGCCAACAACCCTTCGAGCGCAGTCAACGCTGCTTGATGTTCGGCGGCGACCCGCGTGCGGGCCGACTCAGAATCCGCGATGAACGCCTGGAGGCGTGCCTGTTCGGCCGTTGAGGCCTGAGCGTGCTTCTCACGGCTGGCAGCGGCAGCCGATTCCGCTGCATGCGCGGCCGCGAGCGCGGTCTCCAGGGTGGCGACGCGGTCGCGATGCTGCCGGTCCTGGTCCAACAATGCGAGCCGGGTTTCCTCGACGATTCGCTCGAGCTCGGCCAACTTCGCCTGTCGTTGCTGTTCCTGCGCGTTGTGCTCTTCGCGCTCTCTGGCCGGTGGCCGGCGCTCGACCACGTCAGCATCGGCGAACACCGAGCCTTTCAGGTGTTGGGCGATCGCCTGTTCGAACTGATCGCGCGCCGCCCGCTGACGTTCCTCGCGGCTCACGCGGTTCATCTCCGCGCTCTGAATCGCGAGCTCGAGCTGGCGGATCTGCGACTGGTCGCGGAGGTTCAGCAGCAGCGAGTCGATGCCGTCAGGATGGTCGTTGAGCGCCACGCCCTGAACGAGCACCGGTCGCGCCTGGTCGCCGGAGACCAGCAGGTGGCACTCGAGCGAGGCGGCGCCGTTCGCCCAGCAGCGTGTGACGAATTCCTGCCACCTCGGCCGTTCGGTCTCGACGACGCGATCGGTGAGGGCGGTGTTGAGGATGGCGCGCAGCGTGCCGACGGCGAAGAGGCGGAGCGCGGCATCGTTGCAGGCGAGCAGGCCGCCGTCGAGGCGCACCCGGACCAGGCAGGCAGGCTGCCGCTCGAGGAGCCGGCGCAGGTACGCCGCGTCAGCCAAGGGTACCGGCGCGCTGCCTTCAGCCCTGGTCAAGATTGCGCACTTCTTCCAACACGTGCCGGCACATGATCAAATCAGAATATCGGCACTTCCGGGGCGGGCAACTACGTCCTGAAACGATTACGGGCCGGTCACTCCTTGCCGCGGAGGCGTCGCGAGACAGCCTCCCGAAACGCCCGGACGGTGACCGGTTTCACAAGGACGGCTTCGTTTTCGCGCAACATCGGACGTGTCGCGAAGAACTGGTCGGCATAGCCGGTAAAGTAGAGCACCCTGGTCTCAGGGTCACGGTCGTGAAGCCGCCGCGCGAGCTCGTCGCCGCGCATCCCCGGCATCACCACGTCGAGGACAAAGAGATCGAACCGGGGCTGGGCGTCCACGAGCCGAAGCGCCTCCGGTCCATCCGCAGCCGTTGCGACCTCATAGCCGTCGCTCGTCAGCGATCGTTCGGCGAACTGCCGAATCCCTTCATCGTCGTCCACGATCAGGACGCGTTTGGGTAACGCCTCTGCCATTCAGGTCTATTTATCGGCGGCGGACTCGGCAGTCGGCAGTCGACAGTCAGCAGGCGGCAGTCAGCAGGCGGCAGTCGGCGGTCCCGAAGCGATGAACTCGACGCAACCGGAGCAAGACTACCGCTCCCGGCTGGACAATAAATCGTGTGGTGGCCAAGAAACCGGCCCATCTCTGTCGTCCACTTCCCGCCGCACCGTGATTCGTCTCTCGTCTCGCACGGAGACAGATCCGGCTCTGCCATGAGACACTGCGGCGGACAGTTAAACCCCGCAGGGGCCACCATGACCATCATTACCAACGGCATCCTCCTCACGCCTTCAGGTCCCATCAAAGGTGACTTGCGCATCGGCGACGGGCGTATCGAAGCCATCGGCAGCCAGCATCCGGGCCTGCCGGGCGCTGAGGTGATTGATGCGTCAGGAATGATTGTCATGTCGGGGTTTATCGACACCCATCGGCACACGTGGCAGACCGCGGTCAAAGGCGTGCTGCCCAGTTGCACGCTCGATGAGTATTTCGCGGGGATCCTCGCCACCCTCAACCCGCTCTACCGGCCTCAGGATGTCTACATCTCCAATTACATGGGCGCGCTGGAGGCGCTCAACGCGGGCATCACCACGATGCTGGATTGGTCCCACATTTCCCGCACGCCCGAACACGCCGACGCCGCCATCAAGGGGTTGCGGGACTCGGGCATCAGGGCGGTGTACTCCCACGGGGCCCCGGGCTCGCCCGATTATTGGGGCGGCAGTTCGAAAGGCCACCCCCAGGACATCCGGAGGATTCGCAAGGAGGTGCTCTCCGACGACTCGCAGCTGGTGACGCTCGGGATGTCGGCGAGGGCTCCCGGGGCTGTCACTGACGACGTCATCAAGGCCGACTGGGCCCTCGCGAGGGAACTGGGGCTTCGCATCAGCGTGCACGCCGGCTACCGTCGCCATCGCCATCACCACCAGCACATTGCCGATCTCGCCAGGTTGGGCGCGCTGGGTCCCGACACCACGTGCATCCACTGCACCGATTCCACTGACGCGGAGTTGGACTTGCTGGCCGCATCAGGCGCCTTCACCTCGGTGGCTCCCTATGTGGAGATGCTGATGGGCCACGGGATGCCTCCAACGGGCAAGCTGCTCAAACGTGGCATCCGGCCCTCATTGAGCATCGACGTCGCCTCGAGCGTGCCCGGGGACATGTTCACCCAGATGCGGACAGCCCTGGTCGCCGAACGCATTCTCTCGATGACGACGAACCCCGACGACAGGTTTGCTCCCACTCTCACGCACAAGGATGTCCTGGAGTTCGCGACGCTCCAGGGCGCAAGAGCGTTGGGGATGGCACAGACGATTGGCAGCCTGGAGGTGGGCAAGCAGGCCGATGTGGTGCTGCTCGACACGCGGAAGGTCAACACGCAACCGGTGGTCGACCCGGAAGGCACGGTGGTGGTCTACGCCGACACGTCCAACATCGACACCGTGATCGTGGGCGGTGTCATTCGCAAACGCCATGGCCAACTTGTGGCCAGTCGCCTGTCCGAAGACTTCACCCTCCTCGATAAGAGCCGGGACTACCTGCTCAACGGGGCAGGCATGAAACGATTCAACGTCTGAGACCGCTCGGCAAATGGCCCATTGAGCGAAGAGTGTAACGACCTCACACTTCCGTCGGTCAGCCGCCCGCGAAGCCCTCATTTCCCCAGCGTTTAGCCCTGAGCCCCGGCGGCACCTCCCTTGCTCCAGGACCACTCTTGGAGGTGCGCCCGATGCGTTTCAAATGGACGGCCCTTGCCTTCGCGCTCTCGACGTGTCTCACAGGCGCGTCGGCCTTCGCGGACTCGCACGGCCGACCGGTTACTGCAACACCACATGTTCAATCGCCCAAGGCAACCGGTAAGCCGACAACGACACACCAGTCCGCCCACGTTACGAGCACTGGCTCAACGTCGTCGCCGACGCTGACCTCGACGTCCTCGCGACCGGCACATGCGCCGAAAACAACCGGGCAGCCAGCGGCGGCGGGCAAGTCTGCTCACAGCACGAAGTCCGGCTCGACATCGTCATCGAGCACCACGCCGACTGGACCGTCGACCAGGTTGAATCCCATCGCCGCGAAGATCGCCTCCAAGCCGCAGCTCGACGCCAAAGTCACAGCGATGCTGCCGAAAGGGATGACGCTCAATCAGGCATCCAAGGGCTTCAAGAACCAGGGCCAGTTCATCGCGGCGCTGCACGTCTCTCAGAACCTTGGCTGTGACTGTTTCCGGCAGATCAAGACCGACATGACCCGGAAGAATATGAGTCTGGGCCAGGCCATTCAGGATGTGAAGAGGACCGCCAACACGACGGTCGAGGTGCACAGGGCGGAGACCGAAGCAGAGCACGACGTCAAGAGCGTGGCAACGACCACTACGGCGACATCAACGGTAGCAGTCACCGCGAAGACGACGACACCGGCCGGCAGCGATCGGTGATGACCGCAACGTACCGCCTCTCGATGGCGATGGCGGGCGCCGTAGTGGCGCTCGCCGTCGGCGTTCCCGTTCACGCACAAGGCAACAGCAACGGCAAGGGGAAGGCGCACAAGAGCTCGCCGCCGAGCAGCAGTCCGCTGCCGAGCCCCGCGACCGGGCCGGCGGCCAGCGCCTCGCCGATTGCGTGGTTGGACGACGCAAGCGTTCTGCCACCGGGATCAACGTCGCTGACGATTTCGGCCATGCGATGGTCGGGCACCGATTTGAGCGAGGTCCACTTTCCCATCGTCGAAGCGTCGGTCGGCATCACACCCAGATTTCAAGTCGGCGTGAGCGTGCCACACACGGTGGGCGGCGTTGACGGCACGGGGGGCGGGATTGGCACCTCGTTCATCAGCAGCAAGATCGCGTTGCTGGCTGGCGAATCACGCCTCAAGCTTGCGGTCTCGCCGATGATCGAAGTGCTGGCCGCCGGCGCGGTTCAAACGGTGTCCGGCGAGGGCCGGACGCAGATTGGAATACCCTTTAGCGCGGAATTCTCGCAGGGTTCGACTCGGCTGTTCGCCTCGACGGGCTTTTTCTCGCATGGCGTCTGGTTCGCCGGCGGCGGCGCCGGTTTTCAGCCAACGCCGAAGGTCGGGGCCTCGTTTTCGTTCACGCGCTCCTGGGTAAACGCCGGCACCCCAGGCCTATCGCGCGATCGGCAGGAGCTGTCCGGTGGCGTGTCGTATCTGGTGAAATCGCAGACCGCCGTTTACGGCGCGCTCGGCCGGACGATCGCCACAACGGACGACAATGGCGCCGGCGCGACAATCAGCGGCGGTGTAACCTTCCTTTTCACGCCACACCTCAACACACAGCGTCGCCGGCGATGAACCTCGCCTTGCCGACGCGGCAGCATCGAAGGCGATGCGAAATCTCCAATCGAGACACAATATGTATCGCTCTGGCTTACAACCTCTTATGGATAAACACAAACACACTCTTCTGGCTTCCGGGCTGTCAGTTCACCAGTACGTGGGTGGCATTAGAACAGCAGGGATCTCTATTTTCATTTTGTTGTTGATCTCGCTTTTGAGCGGCTCTGCGTACGCGGGCGTGCCGATCTACCCGGGTGACAACATTCAGTCGGTCGTCGATCGATATCCGAATGGAACCGAGTTCAATCTCAAGGCTGGCGTTTACCTTCGTCAAACGATCCTTCCAAAGGACAACGATTCGTTTATCGGAGACGCCGGCGCCGTGCTGGATGGGCAAAACAACACTTCGTATGCCTTCATTTACGACGACTCCATCAGGCACCCTTCCAATGTCACGATTTCCGGCCTGACGATTCAGCGCTACACGACACCCAACCGCCGGGGCGCCATTCTGGGAATGAACACGCGGAACTGGCAGGTCTCACACAACGAGATTCGATCGAACGGCTGGGCTGGAGTCGAGTGCGGACCGGGGATGCAGGTGTTCGGCAACTACATTCACGACAACGGCAGCGCCGGGATTATCGGATACATGGCCACAGGGACCATCCTCGACAACAACGAAGTGGCTTACAACAACACGTCTTATCTCGATCCGAACACGGCAAATGGTTCGTCTTCCGGAATCAAATTCTTTCAGAGCACCAATGTAATCGTCAGAAACAACAACGTGCACAACAACTACTACGCTCCCGGCATCTGGCTCGATGCCGACAACACGAACGCCCTCATCGACAACAACTACGTGTGGAGCAATGGATGGAGTGGCATCGTCATCGAGGTCAGTCCCAGTGCGATCGTCCGCAACAACACGATCATCGGCAACGGAATCGGTTACGGATACGGAACTCCCGGGATGACGGGCGCGGGTATTTTCCTGTCGGTGAGTTCAAACGTCCAGGTTTACAACAACACCGTTTGGTACAACCAGAACGGCATTATCGGGATTGAGCAAAACCGGGGAGCCGGCAGTCAGGGCACCTGGTATCTGCGATACAACTACGTGCACGACAACAAAGTGACTCTGTTCAGCGGAGCGACAGGCCTGGTGGCGGACGACGGCAACAACACGATATTCACCACGAATATTTTCTGGAACAACACCTATTATCTTCGTCCGGATGGCAGCCCGCTCGAGTGGAATGGAATCTCGATGAACTGGTTTCAATGGGCGCAAACACATGGGCCCACCGAGAAGTTCACCTTCCAGGCCTACTAGACGACGTCGCTGACGACGCCGAGGCTGACGCGCTATCTGGTCCGGCGGCGAATTCGTTTGGTTGCAGTGGCGGTGTCGGTCGCCCACAGGCGAACGGTCAGATCGACGGTGCCCACACGGACCAGGTCGCCGTCGGCCAGCGCTACTTCCCCATCGACAGGAGCGCGCCGGACCAGCGTGCCATTGGTGCTTCCCAGGTCCTCGAGCAGCACACGCCGGTTGCTGCTGTTGACGCGAATGATCGCGTGGCGGCGCGAGACGCCGGGCACATCGAGCCAGACGTCGCTTCGCGGATCCCGTCCGATGATGTTATCGCCCTCCGAGAGCTGGAACGTCTTGCGGTTCCACACCACCCAGCACAGCAGAGCTGAGGACGGGGCGTGCGACGGCTGGACGTCCACGGCCGTGCCACAGAACGCATATCCCACGCCGTGAACCGTTCGGACGAACTTCGGGCTCCGCGCGCTGTCGCCGATCGCGCGCCGGATTTCGCCGATGAGGATGTTCAGGTTCGCATCCACCACATACGTGTTCGGCCAGATTCGCGCGTGCAGGTCGGCCTTTTCCACCACTTTCGGCCGGCTCTCAATCAAGCCGCACAGCAGGTCGAACGCCTTCGGCGACAAGTGGAGCTCGCCTCCGGCGCTCAGCAGCTGGCGCGTCTCGGAATCGATGGTGAACTGGGCGAAACGCGCTCTCAAGTGCTCCTCGCCGAACGGCCCTGCGAAATCCTTGGACTTTCTTTAAGACTCCGAAGCCGAGTGCTGGGTGATGATCCGTCCGGACAGCACGGCCGCTCGAACACCGGCCCGTGCCACATCCGTCACACGGATCTTACCCGGAGCGGTTCAGATGGTGGGTATTCTCGGTGCGGCGCCTCCGCGGCGACACGCGCGCGACATCATCGAAGCGGTCGTCGCGAACATGCGGCAGAATCTCGAGCGTCTCAAGTACTCCACGCTCGCGCCCAGCCGCTACACCGTCTATCTTCATCCGGCCGAGTTCGCGCGGCTGGAAACGATCATCCCGGTTCTGCTGGAACAGACCATCCGCGCGCTCGACGAAGAAGTCGGGCGTTTGAACACGGCGGGGTCATCGGCTCGATGGATGCGCGTGAAACGAGCGCCGGAGGTTCGCAATGCGGCGGCCGACTGGCACATTGCCTTCATGGCGGATCCCGATGAGGAACTGAAAGAGGGGGATGTGCTCGTCGACTCCGAGCTGCTGATGCCGGCGAGACCGGCGCTCGGGCTCGGCGAACACACTCGCCACATCATCACGCTGCAATCGGAGCAGCGCGCGGCAACGATCGCACATACCATCACCCGCCCGGCGTCTCCCTCGACGCCGAGGCTTCTGGGCCATATCGAGTACGACGACGAGTCCGGTCATCATTTCTACCAGGTGACCACGGACTGCTTCACCATCGGGCGCGGTGGCGTCGCGTATCCGGTGGACATCCGCATCGCCTCGTCTGCCGACGTGTCTCGTGAGCACGCTCGCATCCGCCGGGATCCGGCGAGCGATCGGTTCTTCCTGATCGATCTGAGCACGCTCGGAACGACGTTGAACGGCCGCCACGTACCGAAAGGGTTCGACGAAGTCGACGGAACCAAACGGGAGAACGGGTCCGAGACACCGCTGCCCGACGTCGCGAATATCGGACTCGCCGGCACGGTCTTCCTCGATTTCCGAAAGCGATGATCGCGTCCCTGCTGCAGGCTCGCTTCTTCTTTCTCCTCGCGTGCGGCGTTCTCGTCTCGCTGTATCTGTGGATTGGTTACCGGTCGCACAGGGCGGAGTGAGCCACCCGATGCAGACAGCAACCGCGCTTCGAGCCGCGGCGGACACCAACGCCGGCCAGCAGCGCGACGTCAATGAAGATCGCATCCACCTCGACCTGGCGCGAGGGTTGTTCCTGGTCATCGATGGCGTCGGCGGCCACCCGGCCGGTGAGCGAGCCGCCGATATCGCGCTGGCGACGCTGCGGTCGCGGTTCGAACGCGAGACGGGACCGCTTGTCGATCGCGTGCGCGAGGCGATCGCGCTCGCGAACAACGACATCCATCGCGCCGCAGTCCTGCGGCCGGAGTGGAGCGGGATGGCGTGCGTCATGACCGTCGTCGTTGTCGACGAGATGCGCGCGGTGGTGGGCCACGTCGGCGACACGCGCCTGTACAAGCTTCGGGACGAACGCATCGACAAGATCACGCGCGATCACTCGCCGATCGGCGAGCGTGAGGATTCCAACGAGCTCTCCGAGCTCGAGGCGATGCACCACCCGCGGCGCAATGAGGTGTATCGGGACGTCGGGTCCGACCCGCACGAACCCGACGATCCGGACTTTATCGACGCATACGAGATTGCGTTCGAACCGGATGCGGCGCTGCTTCTCTGCAGCGATGGATTGACGGACCTCGTCCACTCGTCCTCCCTGCACGATATCGTCAGGCGCTTTGCAGGCCGGCCCGACCAGGTCGTGAAGGAGCTGATCGACGCGGCGAATGCGGCCGGCGGCAAGGACAACATCAGCGTCGTGTACGTCGAAGGGGAGCGGTTCGCGCCGGCCGACGATTGGGAGGCGCGCGCGCTGGGCGAGATCACGCGGCGCCTCGAGACCCGTCGTCCGGTTGTCGAACACGACCATCAGGAAGGAACCCGGCGCAACCGGCGAACGAACGCGTCGCGCGCGGCCTGGCTCGCCGCGATCGCCCTGGCGGCCGCCTCGATCTCGTCGGCGGCCGTTCGTCTGTGGCCGCTCGGGCCCATGTTTCATCGGCCATCGAACCCGGCGGTGGCGGTTGCCGCCGCGACCATCGCTGTTGGTCCGACGGAATCGATTGCCGCGGTGTTGCAGCGGGCGGCAGCGGGTTCGGTCGTGCTCGTCGAGCCGGGCGAGTACCGCGAGACGCTCAGGCTGAAGGACGGTGTCCGGATCGTCAGCCGTGTCCCG
>Ga0207686_10001070_pt1 | contig 16091 bp, 8 predicted proteins | sample KBSM24metaG_FD_184396 | JGI IMG/M metagenome (GOLD analysis project Ga0207686, IMG submission 184396) | Miscanthus rhizosphere microbial communities from Kellogg Biological Station, Michigan, USA - KBS M2-4 metaG (SPAdes) (version 2) | ecosystem: Host-associated > Plants > Roots > Rhizosphere >...
CAGGATGCTGGCAGACAGCAAGGCGGCATTGATCGCGCCGGCCTTGCCGATTGCCAGGGTCGCCACCGGGATGCCGGCCGGCATCTGCACGATGGACAACAGCGAATCCACGCCCGAGAGCATCGATGACTGCACCGGCACGCCGAGCACCGGCAGGTGGGTCTTGGCCGCACACATGCCTGGCAGGTGCGCTGCACCGCCGGCACCGGCGATGATCACCTCAATGCCACGGGATTCTGCTTCATCGGCATACTGGAACAGCAAGTCCGGGGTGCGGTGGGCAGAGACCACTTTCACTTCATACGGAATGCCGAGTTTTTCCAGCATATCGGCGGTGTGGCTAAGGGTGGACCAATCGGACTTGGAGCCCATGATCACGCCAACCAATGCACTCATCGTCGTGCCTCTTCTCTCTGGGCGCCCGCAGGCGCGTCAAAAAACAACAAGCCACGCGGGAAATCCGGCGTGGCTTGTTGTACGAAATTTGGCCGGTTGGACCGGCCGAAGGCCGCGCAGTATACCGTAATAACGCAGATAAACAGCCCCTGGAATGACCATCTGTCTAGCCGTGCAAACCGGCGGTTTTATTGACTTTCAAGTCAGCCAGATCACCACAAAACCCTGTGGGAGGGGGCTACACCCTGATAGCAGTGTAGTAGTGACATATTCAGGGCCTGACACACCGTAATCGGGGGCAAGCCCCCTTCCACATTTGCCCTGCATTCGGCCCGAGATTGGGCTCAGGTGTTCTGCGCCGCCCCACCTTCCAACTTACGCCACAACAACCGCACATTCGCCTTACGCACCAACGCACAGCGATACAGCCGAATTTCCAGCGGCACATGCCATTGCGGCCCGCCGCACACCACCAATTCACCGCGCGCCAGTTCGGCACGCACACTCAATTGCGGCACCCAGGCAATACCCAGGCCTTCCAGGGCCATGCTCTTGAGGCTGTCGGCCATGGCCGTTTCGTAAACCGTGGTAAAACGCAGGGCGCGTTGACGTAACAGCAAATGCACCGAACGGCCGAGGAACGCGCCAGCACTGTAGGCCAGCAACGGCACGCTGCCCTCGCCTTCCAGGTCGAACAGCGGCTTGCCCTCGGCGTCGGCCGCGCACACCGGGAGCATTTCGGTGTTGCCCAGGTGCAGCGACGGGAAGATCTCGGCGTCCATCTGCATCGCCGCATCCGGGTCATAGAACGCCAGCATCAGGTCGCAACCACCTTCGCGCAGGGCGTGTACGGCGTCGCCGACGTTGGTGGCCACCAGCCGCGTGGCGATGTTCAGACCTTCATTGCGCAGTTGTGCGATCCAGCGCGGGAAGAAGCCCAATGCCAGGGAGTGGGCAGCGGCCACTTGCATGACCTCGCCCTGCCCGCCTTCCAGATGATGCAAATGGCGCAGCACTTCACCGAGTTGTTCGACCACGGTGCGCGCGGTGACCAGGAACAGTTGCCCGGCCGCCGTCAGCTCCACCGGCGTGCGCGAGCGGTTGACCAGGGTCAGGCCCAGTGCGGCCTCAAGGCTGCGAATACGTCGGCTGAACGCTGGCTGGGTGACAAACCGTCGCTCCGCCGCCTGGGAAAAGCTGCGAGTCGCCGCCAAGGCGCTGAAGTCTTCCAGCCATTTGCTCTCAAGGTTCATCACTGCCTCCCACGGATACGCACCATTTTGGCACACACGCCCGTCATGATAGCCGGGTCACACCTGCATTATGCCGTTTATGCATAGGCCAGTGTTTAACAGCATTGGCCCAAAATTTCCTACAGGCCTAGCATTCGCAGCGTTCCGGCCTGTTCCGGGTCCATATCGAGATGATTTCCGTCATGTCCTCCGCTGCATCATTCCGCACAGAAAAAGACCTGCTTGGCGTACTCGAAGTACCCGCTCAAGCGTATTACGGCATCCAGACCCTGCGAGCGGTGAATAACTTCCGCCTCTCGGGCGTTCCGATTTCGCATTACCCGAAATTGGTGGTCGGCCTGGCAATGGTCAAGCAAGCTGCCGCTGACGCCAACCGTGAGTTGGGCCAGCTCAGCGAAGCCAAGCACGCCGCTATCAGCGAAGCCTGTGCCCGTCTGATCCGCGGCGATTTCCACGAAGAATTCGTGGTGGACATGATTCAAGGCGGCGCCGGCACTTCAACCAACATGAATGCCAACGAAGTCATCGCCAACATCGCACTGGAGGCCATGGGCCACCAGAAGGGCGAATACCAGTACCTGCACCCCAACAACGACGTGAACATGGCGCAGTCGACCAACGACGCCTACCCCACCGCGATCCGCCTGGGGCTGCTGTTGGGCCATGACGCGCTGCTGGCCAGCCTCGACAGCCTGATCCAGGCGTTCGCCGCCAAAGGCGTCGAATTCAGCCACGTACTGAAAATGGGCCGCACCCAACTGCAAGACGCCGTGCCGATGACCCTCGGCCAGGAATTCCGCGCGTTCGCCACCACCCTCGGTGAAGACCTGGCCCGCCTGAAAACCCTGGCGCCAGAGCTGCTGACTGAAGTGAACCTGGGCGGCACCGCCATCGGCACCGGCATCAACGCCGACCCGCGCTACCAGGCCCTGGCCGTACAACGCCTGGCCGTTATCAGCGGCCAGCCCGTGGTCCCGGCTGCCGACCTGATCGAAGCCACCTCCGACATGGGCGCCTTCGTGCTGTTCTCCGGCATGCTCAAGCGTACCGCTGTGAAGCTGTCGAAGATCTGCAACGACCTGCGCCTGCTGTCCAGCGGCCCACGCACCGGTATCAACGAGATCAACCTGCCGGCGCGCCAGCCAGGCAGCTCGATCATGCCCGGCAAGGTCAACCCGGTGATCCCGGAAGCGGTCAACCAAGTGGCGTTCCAAGTCATCGGTAACGACCTGGCCCTGACCATGGCGGCCGAAGGTGGCCAACTGCAGTTGAACGTGATGGAGCCACTGATCGCCTTCAAGATCTTCGACTCCATCCGCCTGCTGCAACGCGCCATGGACATGCTGCGCGAACACTGCATCGTCGGCATCACCGCCAACGAAGCCCGCTGCCGCGAGCTGGTGGAGCACTCCATCGGCCTGGTCACCGCGCTGAACCCGTACATCGGCTATGAAAACGCCACCCGCATCGCGCGTATCGCCCTCGAAAGCGGCCGCGGCGTGCTGGAACTGGTGCGCGAAGAAGGCTTGCTCGACGACGCCATGCTCGACGACATCCTGCGCCCCGAAAACATGATCGCTCCACGTTTGGTCCCGTTGAAGGCCTAAGCGTTTGTTGCACCGCTCACCAGGTTGAGGGACTAGACACCTCTCACCTTTTGAGGGCCTGAAGGCTCGTTCTTCAGGCCCTTTTTTTTGCCTCAAGGTTGTGAAATGACGCCCATAAAAATTCCAACATCGCCCCTACCCAACACCCCTTGGCTGAAACCTTTAATCAGTCCGAGCAGACGGATCACGTTCGCCTAGGTATAGTGCCGCCCCTCTTCGCGCCAGCGGCCGTCGGCAACGAGGCCCGGACACGCGCGAAACCGCATGAATAACAACACCCGCAAAAGGATGGGTCGAACCGTCGCGCACTGCCTGGTGCTATGCGAGGGGTAGGACCGTCCTGCGTTTGCCATTAGAAAAATCAGCGAGGAACACTCCATGCTCGAAGTCATCAACGACTTCCTCTCAGGGAAAGTACTGATCGTGCTCATTGTCGGGCTCGGCGGTTATTTCACGATCCGCTCGCGTTTCGTCCAGTTGCGTCACTTTTTCCACATGTTTTCGGTGTTTCGCGACAGCCTGAAAAACAGCTCCGACCAGCTCAGTTCGTTCCAGGCGCTGATGCTCAGCCTCGCCGGCCGTGTGGGTGCCGGTAACATCGCAGGTGTCGGCATTGCCGTGACCCTGGGTGGCCCGGGCGCCGTGTTCTGGATGTGGGTCACCGCGCTGGTGGGCATGTCTTCGAGCTTTATCGAGTGCTCCCTCGGCCAGCTGTACAAGCGCACTGACGCTGAAGGCACCTACCGTGGCGGCCCGGCCTATTACATCCAGCACGGCCTGCACAAACGCTGGTTGGGTATGGTCATGGCGTTCCTGCTGCTGGTGACCTTCGGCTTTGCGTTCAACGGCCTGCAAGCCCATGCCGTGACCCACTCGCTGAACAACGCCTTTGGCCTGGATACCACCTACACCGGCCTGGCCCTCGCAGTCCTGCTGGGCCTGGTGTTCATCGGCGGGATCAAGCGCATCGCGTCGATCGCCGACCTGCTGGTACCGGTCAAGACCCTGGTGTACATCGCCGTGACCCTGTATGTGATCGTGCTGCAATTCGACCACGTGCCGGCCATGCTCGCGACCATCGTCAAGAGCGCCTTCGGCCTCGACCAAGCCTTCGGTGGCCTGGTGGGCAGCGCGATCATCATGGGTGTGAAGCGCGGCGTGTTCGCCAACGAAGCCGGGCTGGGCAGTGCGCCGAACGTGGCAGCGGTCGCGTCGGTGGAACATCCGATCGCCCAAGGCGTGGTGCAAGCGTTCAGCGTGTTCCTCGACACCTTCGTGATCTGCACCTGCACCGCATTGCTGATCCTGCTCTCCGGCTTCTACACCCCAGGCTTTGAAGGCGACGGCATTGCCCTGACCCAGAACTCCCTGGCGGCTGTAGTGGGTGACTGGGGCCGCATGTTTATCTCGGTGGCCCTGGCGTTGTTCGTGTTCACCTCGATCATGTACAACTACTACCTGGGCGAGAGCAACCTGCGCTTCCTGGTGGGTAACAACCGCAAGGTGCTGATGGGCTACCGCGCGCTGGTGCTGGTGCTGATTTTCTGGGGCTCGATCGAGAACCTGAGCACCGTGTTCGCCTTCGCCGACATCACCATGACCCTGCTGGCGTTCGTCAACCTGTTCGCCCTGGCGTTCCTGTTCAAGATTGCCATGCGCATCCTGAATGACTACGACAACCAGCGCGCGGCAGGCATCAAGACCCCGGTGTTCGACTCCAGCCAGTTCCCTGACCTGGACCTGGACCGCAAGGCCTGGCCGGCCAACCCGGTAAAGCCGCAAGCGGCCCCGGCAGCTGAGCTGAACGCTCAAGTGCAACGCTGAGCCCAGGTAGATAGATGACACGCCGCCCGGCCTTGGGCATGCTCTGGGCCCGGCGGCGTTTTTCGTTCAGGAGAAAACTCATGTCCCCATCCCACAACATCATGGTGCTCTACACCGGTGGCACCATCGGTATGCAGGCCAGCGCCAACGGCCTGGCGCCCGCGTCCGGTTTCGAAGCGCGCATGCGCGAACAACTTGCCAACCAGCCATTGCCCGCCTGGCGCTTTCGGGAAATGTCGCCGCTGATCGACAGCGCCAACATGACCCCCGCCTACTGGCAGCACCTGCGCACCGCCGTGGTCGAGGCCGTGGACGAGGGTTGCGACGCGGTACTGATCCTGCACGGCACCGACACCCTGGCCTACAGCGCGGCCGCCATGAGTTTTCAATTGCTGGGCCTGCCCGCGCCGGTCGTGTTCACCGGTTCCATGCTGCCTGCCGGGGTACCCGACAGCGATGCCTGGGAAAACGTCAGCGGTGCCTTGCAGGCGCTGGGCGAAGGCCTGGCACCGGGTGTGCAACTGTACTTCCACGGTGCGCTGATGGCGCCCACCCGTTGCGCGAAGATCCGCAGCTTTGGTCGCCATCCGTTTGCGGCCTTGCAGCGTAATGGTGGCGTCGCACAGGCCGAAATGATCCCGGCCGCCCTGCATTACCGCCAACCCAAGGCCATCGCGAATGTGGGCGTGCTGCCATTGGTGCCAGGTATCGCCGCCGGGCAACTGGATGCACTGGTCGACAGCGGCCTTCAGGCGCTGGTGCTGGAATGCTTTGGCAGCGGCACGGGACCGAGTGATAACCCTGCGTTCCTCGCCAGCCTCAAGCGGGCGCAAGACCTGGACGTGGTCGTGGTTGCAATCACCCAATGCCACGAAGGCGGCGTTGAACTGGACGTGTACGAGGCCGGCAGCCGGTTGCGCGGTGCAGGTGTGCTTTCCGGCGGTGGCATGACCCGCGAAGCCGTCTTCGGCAAGCTCCACGCGCTGCTCGGTGCAGGGCTTGCAACGGATGACGTCCGACACCTGGTGGAGCTTGACCTGTGCGGTGAGCTGGCCTGAGCTGCGCTGTAAACCTGAGTAAAAACACCGGCCCACTACATAGTTAGCCTCATGCCTGCCTTGCGCCTTTCTAGCATGCCGAAGCTGTTCTTTCGGCAGCATTCATGAAACGGCAAGGCAGGACCCCATGAGCCAACTACCTTCTACCGCTCCTCACAGCCCCACTGATTCGCTGATCACTCAGCTCTGCGTAGGCCCCGCCTTCAGGGAAGCCGCCGGCGTGCTGTTGCGCCGATCACTGCAAGAGCTTTACCCGGACCTGCATATCGATCCCGATGTTGCCACGGTCGTCACACCGGTAGCCGAGCTCGTTGACGACGAGATCGTCGTCGGCGCTCCGACGCAACAGCATCTCACCGATATTCTCGCCAACCAGGCGGTCTCGGGCATTCCGACGTTGTTCACTGAGGGCCAGCATTACCTCATTCAGCCAAAAAACACGCATTCCCCCCGCCTTCTCCCCGTGCGTATCGCTCAAATAGCGCAGTTGATCAACGTGCTCGCGCCCGTGATGAAAACGGCGTATCAAGAACTTCAAGTGGACTTCTGGAACTCAACCAATGGAACCTCCGGCCCACACTGGCAGGTGCTGTCCAACACATTGCGATCAATCTGGAATGTCACTGCCGTCGAAGACTGGAACGCGCAGGAATGCGCGATGGCCCGCAATCTGTTCATGTCGCCGGAGCACAAGCTCCGTCAAGCCAAGGACCCCTATGCCAGCCGGGCCTACCTGATCGATGTCGACAGGGTGGACGGCGAAACCGTCAAACACCTGGCCATGCTGTCAATGGCCGTGCTGATCGGCAGCCACGCAGGGAAGCCGATGATCCTCATGTACTCACTGCTCAACGGCTACGAAAAGTTCACCTCGCTGGAGCAACTGGGGCGCAGCTTACCCAGTCACTTGCCCTCCCCAGCCCCCACGAACATACAGTGGCGACTGTTCGAGCCCGATGGCCACTTTTTTGACCACCAGGCCTGCGCGTTGATTGCCCAGCAGATCGCGTTCATCGGGCAGCTCGACCTTGGGCAACTGCGTCGCGTCGACCCCACCGAGTCCTCACTCAACGTCCCGGCCGCCGCTGAAGAACTGGCCGGTGATAAACACCCCGACCTGGCACGCTTACGTCACCTGCTACCCGATTGGCTGAAAGTCGCCTCCACCAGCGACTTGGATCTCTATGCGCGCCACCTGAAAGACCTCGCCGCCCTGCACAGCCTGAATGCTGGCAAGTCTTTTCAAGACGACATCCCTCCCATTCAGGAATACGCACTGACCAAGCTGCGCGCAGAAATGCTCAAGGAACACAGCGATGCCGCGAACCTGCGCCTGGATAGAGTCGAGATCCGGGTGCAAAGCCCCGTGGTCTGGGGCAGTTTTACCCTTCCAGGCAAGGTCGACGTCACAACCTTCAGCCTTGCCGAACTTGCCCTGCAAAGCCTGATCAGCCTGCCGGTCGGTAACAAAAGCATTCACTTGGATAGCGACAGCAATGCCTTACCGGCCTGGATGACCGTAGCGTACGTCGAGGCCCTGATTCGCAAGGTGGACATCGGTCAACAGTACCCCGCCCTGGTCAAACAGAAACTGCTCGACAACCCGCTGGAGTCCGCGCGCAGGCAATACCTGTACAGCAACCATTTGCGTATCCAACTGCCGCTCCTGGCATTGCAGTTCAAGATCCGTCAGGAAAATGGGATTGACGAGTTGGGGTATCGCTACATCGTCGCCGTATTGAATAAAGAGGTGTCAAACCGTCAGGTCGACGGTCAGACCATTGTCCTGCGCCCCCTGGCTTTCATTCCGAAACACCGTGACAACGCCACGCAAGACACGGTCGCCAATATGTATGTGATTGGCCCGCAGGACCCGGACACCGGCCCTTGCCTGTTGTACCGTCCGATGCTGGAGCCGCAGTTGATGCAATACCCGTCACCGGCCAACCTGCTGTATGCGATCCGCCAATCCCAAGCGTTGCGCGACTCAGTATTGGCCTGGCTGCCCGACGGTGTGCGCAGCGACTATGCCCGCTACGCCTTTCCCGGCGAACTGCCGTCGCCCTGGGCCGCCGTCGAGCTTCTCGTAGACCCTGCGAAGCTGCTGCTGATGAACGGGCCCATGGGCCTGGGCCACCAGACGCTCAACGACCACCTGGCCGGCCAATTGTACAAAGCCAACGCCAATGCGCTGGTTACATTGGCAGACCGTCAATCGGTTTCAAATGCAGAAGCCCGCTGGGCATCGTTCAAGCAGGCCAGCTGGCTGGCGTTCACTGCCGTACTGCCTTTTTTGGGGCGAACCGTAAACGCCGCGGCCTGGATCTGGCAGATCCTCGACCAACTGCAAGAGGCCGTCGACGCGGATAAAAAGCAAGACAAAGCGGCCGAATGGTCGGCCCTGACAGGCCTGTTCCTCAACCTGGGCATGGCGTTGACCCTGCATATTGCCAGCCGCAACGCCCCGTCAGGCAGCGCTTTGGCAGTCGAAGCACCGGTAGAGCAAACGCAACAAACGGCCACCGCAAAACCCACGGTGATCAAACAACTGACCGACATCAGTTCGCCTGCCCTGCCCAGCGATCATCCCCACGTGCTGCATACCCTCGGCGCGATCAACCGTACTACCACCGACCTGGGCAAACTGCTGGACAGTTTCAAAGTCGAAAAACCAGCGGTGCAAAACCCGGCCTCGTCACGTAGGGGCCCTCAACGATACCTCTACCCGTTGCGCAGTAAGTGGTACGCACCAGTGGGCCAACGCTGGTTTGAAGTCACGGTCGACGAAAATGACGAGGTGCAGATCATCGATCCCCAGCAACCCACTCGCTCTGGCCCCTTTGTGATCGGCAACCTCAAGGGGGAGTGGTTCATCGACACCCGCTTGCGTCTGCGCGGAGGCGGCTCCAAGAGCCAGGAAAGAAAAGCCCGGGCACTGGCCGAGCGTCAAGTGAACCAGATGCGCAACCAACTCACGACTTTCGAGCAACGCAAACAAGCTGCGCAAGAGGAGCTGCAACGTGCACTGCAAGCCATGCTCGACGCTCCCGCAGCCACAGCCCAGGCCAAGCGCAACGCCTACCTCGGACTGCTGGACAGTCAATGCGCGAACTATGAAACAGCCCTGCAAGACCTCAAGACCTTGAATGTTTTTGCACCGACACCAGACTTCCAGTTTCGCGCCATCGGGTACATCAAAGCTCAGTTGAGTTTGAGCCAGGCGGGCCTCACTGAAATACTGAAAACCTTCGCCCCCAAGCTCAAGACAACGCTGGAGCAGATCGAGCGCCAGGCCAAAGCCCCGCAAGAGCGGGATATCCCCCAGTCCAACGAAATGACTGAAATGTTGGGGAGAATGATTCAATGCACGGATTACTTCGAATCACGATTCACCCAACTGCGCGATCTTTCAAGCGAAGGGTTACGCTTGATACAAAGCACCAAAAGCCTGCTGCCCAGTTACCGCAGCGATGACCTCAAGGCGTTACAGGTGTCCCTTGCCCGCAATCTCTGCCTGCGTGAAGACACCATACTGAGCGAACCCCAGGCGTGGCTGGCCATCGACCAGATTGTCGACGCCTGCGACATCGCCATCCAGGCCCTGCGCGATACATTGCGCGAGCGCAGTGACAGGCGGATCGACGAGCAGATCGAAACACTGAGCAGCCTGATCGAACAGTTCACGCTGCTGGACGAACGCCTGCGAGACTTTCCCACTGAATTCCCCGACATTTCCCAGGCGCAAGCATTGACTCGCTTGCGCGACCAACTCAGCGGGTACACCAAACAGACCACGACTCAGCTGGCGCTGCTGGCCGCCAGCCGCAGCACCCTGCGATCCACCCCCCGTCCGCCGTCCACGCCCCCACTCCCACAGAAAAAGTTCATCAGAACTCGCTACCACGGCATGGTGGTCGGCGAACCGCAGTTGTCTGCAACGGGCCAGGAAACCGGGCTGGTGGATGTCCGTTCGCCCCTGTCCAATACCGTGGTGGCCACGTTTCACGAAAAATCAGACGGCTTTTGGGTCCAGCGGGCCAAGGCCGTAAAAACGGTCAACCTGCCCATCGACCTGCAAGCCAGTGTGACCACGGGCAACACCCTGCTCACTGGGTTGACAGCCTTCAAACAGCGAATCACCGAGCTGGCCAATCAAGCCCAACGCACGCCCATCGGCATCGAGTACCTCTACCATCAACACGCCCATCGCCTGGAGCAGGCCAGCCGCGACATCGAGCAAGCACTGACCCAGAAAAACCTTGCCCAGGGCGACGTCACCCTGGCCAGCAGCGTCAAGAAATCCCTCGCCGAGGCTACCGCCACGCTGTATCAGCAATCCATAGAAAACGTGCTGAGAATGACCAAGCAGCACCCGCCCACGCCTTCCGGCGTGCAATGGCTCAAGGATCGCAACGCCATCAGTATCAAAAAAACAATCAACCGACGCCGCATAAAATCCGCCACTCCGGACTACCTGGACGAGTACTCCATCACCGATCGCAGCACCCATAAGGTGCTCTGGTATGCGCATTTCCACTATTCGGCCGACTGGACCACCCTCAGGTCGTTTCTCAGTGCGCGCCTCAAGACACCCCAGGAGCAAAGCCTTGGCGCTACAGCCGACACCATCAGGCGCCTGAGCAGCGCACAACGCGTGGCCTTCCACCGCAGCGAGATCAACGAGAGCCAGGCACAAACACTGTTTTTCAACTTGACCTGATGCACGGGCGACGGCACACAACTTGCTCTTTCACCGTACCTGCCACGTTGGAGCCGTCGATGCTGCACGCTCATCTCACCACCCTCAACGCGGTGTCGCTGGTGCTCAACACCTTCAAGGCCGAAGGCCAGGACAGCGAGGCGTTGCTTGCGGGCAGCGGCATCTGTGCGGCGGACTTGAGCCGTGCCGACACGCGCATCACCACCAATCAGGAAATGCGCGTGTGCGCCAACGCCGTGGCCCTGCGTCGCGATGTCGGCCTGGAGCTGGGCCGCCAGATGCATGTGTCGGCCTACGGCATGCTGGGTTACGCGCTGCTCACCAGTGCCACCTTCGGTGACGCTTTGCGCCTGGCGCTGCGTTATCCAGCGCTGTTGGGAACACTCTTCGAGCTGAGCCTTGAAGAAGAGGGCGAGCGCATCTGGTTCACTGCCAGTGGCTACCGGGAAAACCCGACGCTGGAGACGTTCAACGTCGAACTGTGCCTGGCGTCGCTGAAAGTGATCTGCGACGACCTGCTCGGCCAGCCCCTGCCGCTGCTCGCCGCACGCTTCGAACATGACGCCCCGGACTACCGCGCGCGCTATGCGGAACGTTTCCCCTGCCCGCTGCAATTCCAGGCCACCGCCAATGCTTTCGCATTCGACAGGCACTGGCTCGAACAGCCGCTGCCCCTGGCTGACGCGATTACCCACCAGGCCATGGCCGAACGCTGCCGCAAACACAACCTGGAGTTCACCGGGCGCCAGGCTTGGCTGGGCAGGATTCGCCAACTGCTCACCACTCAGCTCCACGCCGCGCCCGGCGTGGAGGGCTTGGCCACGCAAATGAACTGTTCAGCGCGAACCTTGCGCCGGCACTTGCATGACCTGGGTTGCAGCTACCAGGACCTGCTTGATGAGTTGCGCTTCGAGCGGGCCAAACAACTGTTGGCGCAAGACCAATGGCCGATCTACCGGATTGCCGAGGCGCTGGGCTTCAGCGAGACGGCCAGCTTCCGGCACGCATTTGTGCGCTGGAGCGGCGTGGCGCCGAGCCAATTTCGCGCATGACGCCCCACGGAGGGGCGAATTGCGGACAGATAATTTGGCCGTATTTATCCCCTTTTGGCCGCTCCTGCCGTTCTCATAAACCGCGTCCGCCGCAAGACTGCATGCACCGACACAGCCTGCGGAGAACAACAAATGCTGACGATCTACTCGGACGATCACCACCTGCACCACGGCCGTTGTGAACTGATGGACGGGCAACTGATGCCCTGCTTCGAGATGCCTTCGCGTGCCGACCACGTGCTGCAACGGGTCAAAGACCGCGAACTGGGCCCGGTCCACGGGCCGCGGGACTTCGGCCTGGCGCCGCTGCAACGGGTCCACAGCCACGCCTACCTCGACTTCTTCCAGGGGGCCTGGCAACGCTGGACCGAATTCGGCCAGGACGGCGACCTGTTGCCCTACACCTGGCCCGCCCGCACCCTGCGCCGGGTATTGCCCGCCAGCCTGCACGGCCAGCTCGGCTACTACAGCTTCGACGGCGGCGCGCCGATTACCGCCGGCACCTGGCAAGCCGCCTACAGCGCGGCGCAAGTCGCCCTCACGGCCCAGGCTGCCATCCAACAAGGCGCCCACAGTGCCTTCGCCCTGTGCCGCCCGCCGGGGCACCATGCCGCCAGCGACTTGATGGGCGGCTACTGCTATCTCAACAATGCCGCCATTGCCGCCCAAGCCTTCCTCGATCAAGGCTGCAAGCGCGTCGCAATCCTCGATGTGGATAACCACCACGGCAACGGCACCCAGTCGATTTTCTATGAACGCAGCGATGTGCTGTTCACCTCGATCCACGGCCACCCCGAAGCGGAGTTTCCGTTTTTCCTCGGCTATGCCGATGAACTGGGCGAAGGCGCAGGCACTGGCTTCAACTTCAACTACCCCTTGCCGGCCGGTTCAGGCTGGGAACGCTGGAGCGCTGCCCTTGAAGAGGCTTGCACAGAAATTGAGCGCTATGGCGCCGACATCGTTGTCGTTTCGCTGGGGGTGGACACGTTCAAGCACGACCCCATCTCGCAATTCAAACTCGACAGCCCGGACTACCTGGCGATGGGCGCGCGCATTGCGCACTTGGGCAAGCCGACGCTGTTCGTGATGGAAGGCGGCTACGCCGTCGAAGAAATCGGCATCAATGCCGTCAACGTTCTCGAAGGTTTTGAGGGGGCTGCCCAATGAAGATGCTCAAGTCACTCGTGCTGTGCGCCGCCGTTATCAGCGGCATGGTCCACGCTGAAGAAAAAACCCTGCGAGTCTACAACTGGTTCGACTACATCACGCCCAAGGCACTGGAAGACTTCAAGGCACAGAACCCCAACCTCAAGCTGGTGTACGACATCTTCGACACCAACGAAGCCCTGGAAGCCAAGCTGCTCACCGGCAACTCCGGGTATGACGTGGTGGTGCCGTCCAATGTGTTCCTGGCCAAGCAGATCGAAGCCGGGGTGTTCCAGCCACTGGACCGCAGCCAACTGCCGAACTGGAACCACCTCGATCCCAAGCTGATGAAGCTGATCGAGGCCAATGACCCCGGCAATAAATTCGCCGTGCCCTATATGTACGGCACCATCCTGATCGGCTTCAACCCGGACAAGGTCAAGGCCGCGCTGGGCGCCGATGCGCCGGTGGACAGCTGGGACCTGATCTTCAAGGAAGAGAACATCAGCAAGCTCAAACAATGCGGCGTCGCACTGCTCGACTCGCCGTCCGAGATCCTGCCGCTGGCCCTGCAGCACCTGGGCCTGGACCCCAACAGCAGCAACCCCAAGGACTATGACAAAGCCGAAGCGCTGCTGCTGAAGATCCGTCCCTACATCACCTACTTCCACTCCTCCAAATACATGGCGGATATCGCCAATGGAGACATCTGCGTGGCCGTCGGTTATTCCGGCAGCTTCTCCCAGGCTGCCAACCGCGCCAAGGAAGCCAAGAACGGCGTGACCGTTGACATGCGCCTGCCCAAGGAAGGGGCACCGATCTGGTTCGACATGCTCGCCATTCCCAAAGGGGCGAAGAACCCGCAAGACGCCTACACCTTTATCAACTACCTGCTGCAACCGCAGGTGATCGCGCCGATCAGCGATTTTGTCGGCTATCCCAACCCCAACAAGGACGCCACCGAACAGGTCGACCCCTCGATTCGCAACAACCCCAACCTGTACCCGACTGAGGCGGCGATGGCCACGCTCTATACGCTCAAGCCGCTGGGGCGTGACGCCGAACGCGCCCGCACGCGGGCCTGGACCAAGATCAAGTCCGGGACATAACGACGGCGTCGGAGGGCAATGCAAAGGGGTGGTAAGTCGTTGAAGGTACTCGACAGTTAGTTACCACCCTGAGCGAACCGCTCCTCGATAAGTTCTGACACACGGATGTTTTCCGCCTGATCAGGACTGCCCACATGAACGATGTTGTTTCACCCGAAAACAGCGAAATACTGACCCAACTGAGCTCCGGCCCTTCCGTGCGTGAAGTGGCCTCGGCCACCCTGCGCCAGGCCTTGGACGAGATGTACCCGGAACTGGAAATCAACCCGGACCTGGCCACGGTGTATCAACCCCAATGGTATCCGGTGGATGACACAATCCTCCCGGGCAAGCCGCACACCGAAACCCTCACGAGCGCACTGGCGCGCAGTGCCTTTTCCGGCGAGCCGGTGACCTATCTGGACCGTGAACACTATCTGGCCTATCGCTCGACGGGTAAACCGCAAGCGCACCTGCCCGTCAGAATCGACGCGATTGCCCGGCTGATCAACGAGCTGGCGCCGCTGATGTTTGTCGCCTACCAGGAACAGCAGATGGAATTCTGGAACCAAAGCGACGGCAGGGGCCCGCGCTGGCGAGCCTTGGCCCAGGCATTGCGTAATGCCTGGAATGTGCAGGAAGTCGACGGCTGGGACGCCGACGACTGCGCCATTGCCCGCACGGTGTTTCATTACCCCGATTACGTCGAGCGCCAGCCCCGCGACAAATATGGAACGCGGGCCTACCTGGTGGACATCGATATGCAGGATGGTGCAGCCAACCAGCATATTAACGTCACGGCAGTTGCCGTACTGATCGCCAGCCACGGCGACCGGTCTATCATCCTCAGCTACTCGATCATCGATGGGTACAGAAAATTCGTCGACACCCAGGCGCTCGGCGAATCACTGCAGGCATGCATTGGCAACTCATCCGGTGAAACCCTGAACTGGCGGCTGCTGGAGCCAGACGGTGATTTTTTCGAACACCAGGCCTGCAGTTTGATTGGCCTGCAAGTCGAGGCCATTGGCTCGCTCGGTTTTTTAACCGCTGAACCCCAGGACCTGCTGTCCTTGAAAGAAGGCAGCACAGAAGCTGCCCAACTCCTGCGGCTCGATCAGTCGCATATGGGCCATATCCGACGCGCCTTACCGCAATGGTTGCTGCAAGCCTCGCAGGCCGATCAATCGGCTTACGGGCGCTACATGATCGACCTCGCCAATCAGAACGCCCGGGACGAGGGAAAAACCTTCATGGACGGCCTGCCGACTATCACCGATTTTACGCGCCAGGCCCTGAAGGCATTGCTCACCCGGGATCACCCCGAGGCCACCGGCCTGGACCCTGAGCACATTGTAATAACGGTCACCAGCCAAGTGATCTGGGGCACGGTCACGATACCTGGCAGGACGCAAACCGAGACATTCAGCCTGGTTGAATTGGCCTTGCAAAACCTGATCGCGCTCCCGCTGGGAAACAAAACCGTGAGCTACAAAAGTGGGCGCCCGACACCCGCCTGGCTGACGCCCACCTATGTGGAACAACTGGTCACCCAGGCGAATATCGGCCAAAGCTACCCGGCGCAGGTCAACACGCAGTTATTGACCAACACCGAACAAGCCTTGAAGCGTCAACAGTTGTACCGCGGGCAGCTACGCCTGCAACTGCCCTTGCTGGCCTTGCAGTACAAAATCCGCGACCAGTTCAACATTGATGAACAGGGTTATCGCTATGTGCGCGCGGCGATGGCCACCCATGCGCAGGAACGCCGGGTGGATGGCGATGAAGTGGTCATTCGCCCCTTGGCGCTACGCCCCAAGTGGCGTGTGCTAGGCGGTGCGGACACCGTCGACAACATGTTTATCATCGGGCCGCAGGAGCCGAAAAACGGCCCATGCCTCTTGTATCGACCGCTTTCCGACGCGCCTTTGATGCAATTCCCCTCAT
>Ga0207686_10001078_pt1 | contig 15970 bp, 11 predicted proteins | sample KBSM24metaG_FD_184396 | JGI IMG/M metagenome (GOLD analysis project Ga0207686, IMG submission 184396) | Miscanthus rhizosphere microbial communities from Kellogg Biological Station, Michigan, USA - KBS M2-4 metaG (SPAdes) (version 2) | ecosystem: Host-associated > Plants > Roots > Rhizosphere >...
GCAGCATGCGGCGCAGCGGCTCGGCAGCGCCCCAGAGCAGCTGGTCGCCGATGGTGAAGGCGCCGATGTACTCGGGGCCCATTGCCAGTTCGCGGATCCGGCCGACCGGGATGGTCATGGTGCCGGTGACGGCCACGGGCGTGAGGTCCTGGAGCGTGGCTTCGCGCGTGTTGGGCACGACCTTCACCCACTCGTTGTCGGCAGCGATCATGGCTTCGATGTCGGCCACGGGCACGGCCTTCTTCAGCTTGAAGGTCAGCGCCTGGCTGTGGCAGCGCATGGCACCCACGCGCACGCAGAAGCCATCGACCGGCACGGCCTGCGAGCCGAAGCCTTCGCCCTGGCCGAGGATCTTGTTGGTTTCGGCCATGCCCTTCCATTCTTCCTTAGACATGCCGTTGCCCAGGTCCTTGTCGATCCAGGGGATCAGGCTGCCGCCCAGCGGCACGCCGAAGTTGGCGGTTTCGCTGGCCGAGAGGCTGCGCTGCTTGGCGATGACCTTGCGGTCGATCTCCAGGATCGCGCTCTTGGGGTCGTCCAGCAGGGCGCGCACTTCGGCGTTGAGCGTGCCGTATTGCGTGAGCAGCTCGCGCATGTGCTGCGCGCCGCCGCCGCTGGCTGCCTGGTAGGTCTGGGTGCTCATCCACTCGACCAGGCCGGCCTTGTAGAGCGCGCCCACGCCCATCAGCATGCAGCTGACGGTGCAGTTGCCGCCGATCCAGTTCTTGCCGCCATGGGCCAGTGCGTCCTTGATGACGGGCATGTTCACCGGGTCGAGCACGATGACGGCGTCGCCGTTCATGCGCAGGGTGGAGGCGGCGTCGATCCAGTGGCCGTTCCAGCCGGCGGCGCGCAGCTTGGGGAAGACGTCGGAGGTGTAGTCGCCGCCCTGGGCGGTGAGGATGATGTCGCAGCGCTTGAGGGCCTCGATGTCGAAGGCGTCCTGCAGCGTGGTCTCGTTCTTCGCCTGCGCGGGGGCCTTGCCGCCGGCGTTGGACGTGGAGAAGAACATGGGCTCGATCAGCGCGAAGTCGCCTTCGGCCTGCATGCGATCCATGAGAACAGAGCCGACCATGCCGCGCCAGCCGACCAGACCTACCAACTTGCTCATTTTCAACACCCCTACTCAGTTACGAAGAAACAATGCCCGACCAGGGACTGTTCCTGCCCGGCTCGTCTGGGCCAGGAGGGGCGCACGACGATACCGGAGCTGGATCAGCCCTTAATGGTCGTGGTTTTGGTGGTGATTGCGCGCACGGCCACGCCAGCCAGGACGGCGGTGGCGGTGTTCAGGGTGAACGAGCGGGCGGCAAACATGGAGAGCGATTATAGCCGGGCAGGGCGAGGGGCCCTGCCCGCTGCGGGCTTCAGCGCGCCGGCTTCCAGCGCTGGTTGGGCGCATCCAGGCGCTGCCACTGGTGGACGATGGCGCCGTCGTCCTGCGAGGCGCCGCGCACGTCCAGCACCTTGCCGCTGTTGACGTTGGTCAGGGTGTAGCTGCCGTCCGCCTGGCGCTGCAAGGCCCAGTTCTGCGCGGCGCTCAGGTTGGCGAGCGCCTGCACTGCCGGCACGCCGTCGTCCAGGCCGCCGCCCGCGACCTGCAGCCGCATGGCGGGCTGGTGCGACGGTGCCAGGGTGAAGTAGCCCTCGGGCGTGGGCATGACGATCCAGCGCTGGTTGGCGCCGCCCCAGTTGGGCCACTGGAAGACGGCCGCGCCGGCCGAGGCTGCGGCGCCGGCCACGTCAAGCACCTTGCCGCTGTGGGCGGCGGCCAGGGCGACGGTTCCGGGCGCGATGTCGTTCGGGCTCACTGGCTCGATGCGCCAGTGCTGATTGGCGCCGTCCAGCCAGGTCCATTGATGCACCGCTGCGCCGGCTGCGGTGGAGATGCCATTGACATCGAGCACCTTGCCGCTCTTAAGGTTCGCCACCTTGAAGCTGCCGTCGGCCAGCGGGTCGATCTTCCAGCGCTGGCAGGCCGAGCCCTGGGGCGGCGCCTGTTGCGCCCGGGCGCCGTCGCCCGTGCCGCAGCCGGCCACTTCCAGCACCAGGCCGCTGTGCTGCGGGCTCAGGGTGTAGCTGCCGTCGCCCTGCCGGGTGAGCTGCCAGCGCTGATCTTCCGAACCCACGAAGGGCCACTGCAGCGCGCCGGTGCCGGCGGCGGTGTTGGCGCCGTCGACGGCCAGCACCTGATTGCTGTGCTGGGCGACCAGGCGATAGACGCCGCTGGCCAGCATGCGCGGCGGGGCGGCATCGGTCGCATCGATGCTGCGCAGGTAGGCGGTCAGGTTGTCCAGATCGGTGCCGTACATCGTGTTGCCGGCGTGCGCAGCCACGGCCGCCTGCAGCGTGGCTGCGCTGCCGTCATGCAGCCAGGGGCCGGTGGCCCCGACGCCGCGCAGCGTGGGCACGTTCAGGCCTGCCAGCGGCGCGCCCAGCCGGTTGCCGCTGGCGTTCTTGAGAGTGCCCACGTTGCGCATGCCGCCCGCCAGGCTGCTGAAGCCGAAGCTGGATCCGCCGTGGCAGCTGGCGCAGTTGGCCGCGTTGAACACGGCCTGGCCGGCGATGGCGGCGGCCGTCAGCGAGCCGTCGGCATTGCGCGCGGGGCTGGCGTCCGCGGTGGCGAGGGAGTTGACGTAGGCGGCCAGCGCGTCCAGGTCGGCGCTGATGCCGGCTTTCTTGTCGCCCAGGGGATGGCTGCGAGTGCCGGTGTTGAAGTCGGCATCGCTCATCAGGCCGGTGCCACCCGCCAGGACGCGGATCTGCGCCTCGAAGTCCTGCACTTCGTCGAAGTTGCCGCTCCAGTGCAGCAGGCCCTGGCCGGGGCGGGCATGGCCGCGAAGGGTGGACGTGTTGCGCAGGCCTTCGCCCAGTCCGGTCAGGTCCCAGGTGCGGCCGTCGTGGCCGCCGTCGTTGTGGCAGGCGGCGCAGCTCATGTAGGCGTCGCGTGCCAGGCGGGGGTCGCGGGCGTCGTAGAAGAGTTGCTTGCCGCGCAGCACCTGCTCGGAGAGCTTTTCGGTGCCGATCGCGGCCATGCTGCCCAGCGTGGTGGCGCGCGTCTCGCCGTAGCGGACGAGCGGTGACAGGTCGATCACGTCGATGCTGCGGCCCATGAAGTTCTGCACGTAGAGGCGCTGGTTGTCCTCCGATACGACCAGGGCCTGCGGGGCGAGGCCGACCTCGATGCGGAAGAGGCGCGCGCCGGTGCGGGCGTCGGCCACCTCGACCTGGCGCGCGGTTTCCAGCGCGACGAAAAGGAAAGAGCCCGTGGTGTCGTACACGGCGGCGCTGGCCATGCTGGCGTTGTCGTGGTCGATGCGGGCCGGATAGACCTCGGTCTGCGATCCCAGGTCGATCTTGGAGCTGATGGCGCGAACGGTGTTCTCGAAGTTCAGGTTGAGGCCGTTGCGCAGGCTGCCGCGCAGGATGTTGTCCTGCTTGGAGGGTACCCAGGCCGCCGTGCCGTCAGGCGAGATCACGGCCGCGCCCAGGTAGTTGGGCACGCCGGAGCCGCTGATTTCGGTATCGGTCTTGTCGCTGTGGCGCAGGGTGATGCTCCGGACTGGGGCGAAGCGGGCGGTATCGACCACCGCCACCACCCCGCCTGCGCTGCCGGCGTCCACCTTGGCCGTGGATTCCCCGGGCAGGGGCGGCGTGATGAAGCGCGACACCAGCAGCGTGGCGCCATCGCCGGTTACCGACAGGTGGCGCGGGCTGCTGCCCACGGCCAACTGGCCCTGCACGGTGCCGTTGGCAGGATCGAGCTTGAGCACCTGGCCGGAGGCTTCCAGCGCCACGTAGGCGCTGCCGCCGCGGGCGAACACCAGGCCGTGGGGCTGCGACGCTCGGGGCAATGCGATGGTTCGCACCACCGCCAGCGCGGCGGTGTCGATGACGCTGATGGAGGCGTCCGCCTTGTTGACCACCCAGAGGTGTCCGTCGGGCGCCAGCGCCAGGGTCCGCGGCGACTGGCCCACGGCGATTTCGGCCATGCGCGTGCGGCCGGCGGTATCGAACAGGCTGACCGTGGCGGTATCGGAGTTGGCGGCCCACAGCCGGGCGGCAGCGTTGGCGCGGGGCTCCAGCAGCAGGGCGCTGGAAGCTTCCGGTGCGTTGGTGGTGCGCGGGCCGTACACGGCCTGCAGGAAGGTCTTGACGCTGGTCTGGCCGTTGCCGTCGCGCGTGGTGAGCGCCACCGTGTAGAGCCCGGGCGTGCCATAGGCGTGGCTGGCGGCGCTGCTGGCCGAGAAGGCCGTGGCGGCGGAGCCGTCGCCGAAGTCCCAGCTGAAGCTCAGGCCGGTGGCGTCGAGGCCGGGGGCGTAGCTGGCCGTGCCTTGGGCCGCGATGGCCGGTGCCTGGATGGGCGCATAGGCGGCCGCGCTGGCGCCACCGCTGCCGCTGTTCGGAATCTGGCGTGGCAGGAAGCTGGCGCTGGCCATGAAGCCGGCATCCGTCGCTTGCGGGTCGATCCACAGTTCCCCGTTGCGGTGGCGCAGCACGTAGGTGGGATAGTTTTTCGAGCGCAGCGTGACGCCGGCACCGGCCAGGCCGGCTTCCGGGCAGAAGGTGGCGTCGGCCTGGGTGAGTGGCGTGCCGTCGTCCGGGCTCAGCCTGAGCCGGTAGTTCTGGTGGCGCAGGAACCTGCCTGGCGCTGCCACGGATTCGAGCGAGAGGCAGGCGGCGTCGGCCAGGCCTTTGCGCACGATGAAGCGGGTGTTGTCGGGCGCGCTGGCCGGCGCGGCAGCCAGCACGCCGAGCTGGTCGGCATTGCTGGCGATGGCCTGGCCCTGCGCAGAGCCGATGGCGTCGAGCACCTGGGTCGAGCCTGGAGTCAGTGTGGGCACGCCGTTCATGCCCAGGGCCAGGGGGACGGCGCGCGAGGGCACGCCCTGCGCGTCGAGCACCGCGAGCTGGTAGTAGCCCGGCGGCGCCAGGTTGGCATTGGCGGGCAGCGCGATGGAGAGCCGGTTGCCGTTGCGGGTGAACTGCAGCTCCTGGAAGCGCTGCGCGCTGTTGAAGGAATGGGTGACCACGCCGCTGGCGGTCAGGGTGACGCGGGCCACGGTGGCGCCGTCCTTGACGTCGGCCAGGGCCATCGCACCCCAGCCGAAGCTGGTGCCGCTGACGGCGGTGACGGCCGGGCGCGGCGCGAGCTGTGCGGTGCCGCCCACCGTGCGGAACAGGTAGGGCGGGTAGAAGACTTCCGCATTGAGGTTGCTGACCGGCCCGGGCGCGCCGCCGCCTGTGGAGAGCACGGTGCCGTTGGGCATGAGCAGCGCGGCGGAGTGGTACACGCGCACCTGCGCGGCGCTGGCGGCCAAGGTCCAGGCGCCGGTCGAGGGCTTCCAGATCTCGGCGGCGAAGACGGCGTCGCCGCCGCCGTTGTTGCCGTAGCGCGTGCCGCCCGTGGCCACCACCGAGCCGTCGGGCAGCACGGTCAGGTTGACGAAGCGCCGGGCATGGGCCATGGCCCGGGTTTCGGTCACCACGGGCCGGCTTCCCGTGAAGTCCACCACCGTGGCTTGGTTGCTGGCGGGCAGGGCGTCTCCGTTGAAGCCGCCGTTGCCGCCGGCCTGCAGCACCTTGCCGGGAGCGAACATGACGGCGCTGCTGGTGGCGCCGACGTTCACCGGCGCATGGGCGGAGGGTGCGCGCTTGAAGGCGCCATAGACCGTCAACTGGCCCGCGCCGTTGTTGGCGTTCACGTTCAGCGCCCAGAGGCGCTCGGCCGAGATGCCGGCGACCAGCCCGCTGGGCATGACCCATGCGCGCGGGTAGGAGCCGCGCAGGTAGTCGGGGCCGAAGGCATCGCGGCTGCGCGCGCCCGTCAGGCTGCGCCAGCCCGTGCCGGGCGTGTAGATCTCGGGCGTCATCGAGATCCTGCCGTTGGCGATGGCGGCGTCGGGGTTGTTCTGCATGTCCTCGGAATACGGGTCCATGCCGCCCAGCACGACGAGGCGGCCATCGGGCAGGGTCAGCATGGTGCTGTACCAGCGCTGGTCGGCCAGGCTGAACGCGTCCGCCGTGCCGGTGCCGCTGGCCGGTGCGAAGAGCGAGGTGTTCACGCCGGAATTGCCCCCCGTGACCATCAGCGTGCCGTCGGAGCGCCATGCGGCCGCAGCGCAGAAGCTGTCGACGCGGTTGGCGTCGTAGCGGGTGGTGTGGCTGGCGTCCGCGAAGCCTTGCGCTGGGTCCCAGATGTCGTTGGTGCGCCCTTCCTGCAGATCGGCCCGTCCCTGGGGCGTGCCGTAGGTCAGCACGCGGCCGTCGGGCAGCAGCGCTGCATGCAGGCCGTTCATGGGCCAGGGCTGCGTCGGCGACCACATGCCCCGGGTCGGCGCGTCGGCGGGGATGTTCAGGTTCTGCAGCTGCGGGTCCAGCGTGTCGGCGATCTGCACGTCCAGCGGCGCCAAGCCGGCCTTGGCGCCCGTGGCCAAGGGCGGTGCGTCGTCGCCGCCTCCGCAGGCTGCGAGCAGCAGGGCCGACAGGGCTGTCACCAGAGGGGCACGGCTGCGCGAAAGGAGGAAGGGATGTGCGGTCATGGCGGGCGAACGAGACGACGGCGTTAAGGGCGCGGGCTGCCCGGAGGCAGCTGCGTTGGCCGTGATGGCTGAGACGGGGATGCGGCGGCGACCCGCTGGGGCTGGACGATCTGCGTGATTTCGGCCACCAGCCGGGCACGGTCGACCGGCCAGCCGCCATAGCGCTGCACCAGCGCACCCCTCGCGTCGTAGAGCCAGAGGGAGGTGCGGTGGTCGGCGGGGACGGGCTGGGGTGTGCGGCGCAGGTCGAAAGCCGCCATGCGTTCGCTGAACTGCAGCAGCTGCGAGGGGGCGCCCGTGACGAAGTGCCAGCCGGGCTGGTCGGCGCCCAGGCGTGCCGCGAACTGCGCCAGCGCCTGCGGCGTGTCGCCCAGCGGATCCACGGTGACCGACACCAGCTGCAGCTGGGCTCGGATGGCTGGGGGCAGCGCCGCGCGCATCTGCACCAGCTCATGCACTTGTGGCGGGCAGGTGGACGTGCAGCCGGTGAAGACGAAATGCAGCAGCACGGGCTTGCCGCGCAGGCTCTGGGCCGTTATCGCATGCTGGCGGTGATCGACGAGGCGCAGGCCGGCCCAAGGTGCCAGCTGCGCAGCCGCCGTGCCCGCCATCAGCGCCAGGCCGGCCAGCGCGGCAAGGCGGAGCCTATTGATAGTGGGTGGAAACACGGCGATTCTGATAGGTAATGGCTATGTGTTCATAAAATGTAACATGCGTTGCCTGTCATGTAAATTGCGCCTTGAATCCTTGCGGCTGAACGGATGCCGGTTCTCTGGCGTGCCCCTGTGATTGGCCTCTTCCTTCCCTGCGGCTGCTGTTGCGCAAAAGCAAAACGGCCCCGAAGGGCCGTCTTGTTCCATTGTCTGGATCGCCGGACCGGGCCGGCATGCGGGAACGGGCAGCCTCAGGCGGCCAGCGCCTTCACCACGGCGTCGCCCATCTGCGCGGTGCCGATCTTGGTCGTGCCTTCGCTCCAGATGTCGGGCGTGCGCAGCCCTTGCGCCAGCACCTTCTGCACGGCGGCTTCGATGCGCTGGGCGGCGGCTTCCTGGTTCAGGCTGAAGCGCAGCATCATCGCGGCGCTGAGGATGGTGGCCAGCGGGTTGGCCACGCCCTTGCCGGCGATGTCGGGTGCGCTGCCATGGCTGGGCTCGTAGAGGCCCTGGTTCTTCGCGTTCAGGCTGGCCGAGGGCAGCATGCCGATGGAGCCGGTGAGCATGGAGGCTTCGTCGGACAGGATGTCGCCGAACATGTTGCCCGTCACCACCACGTCGAAGGCCTTGGGCTTCTTCACCAGCTGCATGGCGGCGTTGTCCACGTACATGTGCTCCAGCTCCACGTCGGGGTATTCCTTGTGCACGTCGGTGACCACGTCCTTCCAGAACTGGAAGGTCTCCAGCACGTTGGCCTTGTCCACGCTGGTGACCTTCTTGCTGCGCTTGCGCGCCGCCTGAAAGGCGACGTGGGCGATGCGCTCGATCTCCGGGCGGCTGTAGCGCATGGTGTCGAAGGCTTCCTCGGCGCCGGGGAAGTGGCCGTCCACGGCCGTGCGGCGGCCGCGCGGCTGGCCGAAGTAGATGTCGCCCGTCAGCTCGCGGATGATGAGGATGTCCAGGCCCGCGATCAGCTCCGGCTTGAGGCTGGAGGCGCCGACCAGCTGCTCGTAGCAGATGGCGGGGCGGAAGTTGGCGAAGAGGCCCAGGTGCTTGCGCAGGCCCAGGATGGCCTGCTCGGGGCGCAGCGGGCGGTCGAGCTTGTCGTACTTCCAGTCGCCCACGGCGCCGAAGAGGATGGCGTCGGACTGCTGGGCGAGCTTCAGGGTCGATTCGGGCAGCGGGTGGCCGTGTGCCTCGTAGGCGGCGCCGCCGACCAGGGCGGATTCCATCTCGAAGGGCAGGTCGAGCGCTTCGAGCACCTTGACGGCCTCCGCCACAATTTCGGTGCCGATGCCGTCGCCCGGCAGAACTGCGATTTTCATGCTTTGCTTCTCTTTCTATAGCTGGTTGCGCCCGGCTGGCGGGCGCTCAGGGCCGGTCTGGCCTGTGGATTGCCGTGGTGTCAGCGTCAGCTCGCCATCGTGTGGGCCAGCCAGGGCTTGGTGGCCAGGCGCTCGGCTTCGAAGGCCTTGATCTTCTCGGACTGGCGCAGGGTGAGGCCGATGTCGTCGAAGCCGTTGAGCAGGCAGTACTTGCGGAAGGCGTTCACCTCGAACGGGATCTCCTCGCCCTGCGGGCGCACGATGACCTGGCGCTCCAGGTCCACCGTCAACTCGTAGCCGGGGAAGGCGTGCACCGCGTCGAACAGCTCGGAGACCGTGGCCTCGGGCAGCACGATGGGCAGCAGGCCGTTCTTGAAGCTGTTGTTGAAGAAGATGTCGGCGAAGCTCGGCGCGATGATGGCGCGGAAGCCGTACTGGTCCAGCGCCCAGGGCGCGTGCTCGCGGCTCGATCCGCAGCCGAAATTCTTGCGCGCCAACAGGATGGAGGCACCCGCGTAGCGCGGCTGGTTCAGCACGAAGTCCGGGTTGGGCTTGCGGGCCGATTCCGGCACGCCGGGCTGGCCCGGCTGGTCCAGGTAGCGCCATTCGTCGAACAGGTTGGGGCCGAAGCCGGTCTTCTTGATCGACTTGAGGAACTGCTTGGGGATGATGGCGTCGGTGTCGACGTTCTCGCGGTCCATGGGGGCCACGAGGCCTCTGTGAAGGGTGAATTTCTGCATGATGTGTGTGTTCCGGATTACTGGCCGTTGCTCCAGGTGCCGCCCTTGACCGAGCCCACCGAGGCCTCGCAGCCTTCGCGCTTTTCCTTGAGGGCCTCGGCCGGCTGGTTGTAGTAGTAGGCGTCCACCGGCTGGCCCAGCAGGCCCTTGCACGCGCCGCTGGCGGGCCGGGGGCATCGCGGCAGGAAGGTGACCTTGCCGGGCTTGCCGCCCGTTTGGGCTCCCATCTGCGCGATCCCGTTGCAGCCGGCCTTGAGCTTCTCGGCGGGGACGTCGTTGGTGAACTCCATGCAGTCCTTCACGGCCGTGGTCTTGCCGGCGATGGTGACATCGCCTTCGATCATGCAGGCCCGGTCGGCGGACCAGGACGTGGCTGGGCCGGCCAGGCAGGCGGCGGCGAGCAGGGGCAGCAGGGCTTTCATGCGGCGCTTTCCTTGGAGCGTTGGGGAAGATGGTGATTTACTTGGCGGCGCGCTCGATGGCGCTGCCGGCGCGCTGCACGTCCTGGCCCATGCCCTTGACGGTGTTGCAGCCGGCCAGCAGCGTGGCCAGGGCCAGCGCGAACAAGGTGGTGAAGGTCTTCACGGCGGATTCCTGCGGGTGGTGGCGTTCAGGCGAACTTGCGGATGTCCACGAAGTGCCCGTGCACGGCCGCCGCGGCGGCCATGGCGGGGCTGACCAGATGGGTGCGCCCGCCCGCGCCCTGGCGGCCTTCGAAGTTGCGGTTGCTGGTGGAGGCGCAGCGCTCGCCGGGCTCCAGGCGGTCGGCGTTCATGGCCAGGCACATGGAGCAGCCGGGCTCGCGCCATTCGAAGCCCGCGGCCTTGAAGACCTGATCCAGGCCTTCGCGTTCGGCCTGTTCCTTCACGAGGCCCGAGCCGGGCACGACCATCGCGACCTTGATGTTCTTGGCCACCTTCTGGCCCAGCTTCTTCACCACGGCGGCGGCTTCGCGCATGTCTTCGATGCGGCTGTTGGTGCAACTGCCGATGAAGACCTTGTCCACGAAGATGTCGGCCAGCGGCTTGCCGGGTTCCAGGGCCATGTAGGTCAGCGCGCGCTCGATGGCGCCGCGCTTGTTCGGATCCTTTTCCTTGTCGGGATCGGGCACGATGGCGTCCACGCCCAGCACCATCTCGGGCGAGGTGCCCCAGGTGACCTGCGGCACGATGTCGGCGCCGTTGAGCGTGACCACGGTGTCGAACTGCGCGTCGGCATCGGAGTGCAGCGTCTTCCAGTAGGCCACGGCCTGGTCCCATTCCACGCCGGTGGGCGAGAGCGGGCGGCCCTTGACGTAGTCGATGGTCTTGTCGTCCACCGCCACGAGGCCCGCGCGGGCGCCGGCCTCGATGGCCATGTTGCAGACCGTCATGCGGCCTTCCATGCTCAGCGCGCGGATGGCGGGGCCTGCGAATTCGATGGTGTAGCCCGTGCCGCCGGCCGTGCCGATCTTGCCGATGATGGCCAGCACGATGTCCTTGGCCGTCACGCCGGGCGCGACCTGGCCGTCCACGCGGATCAGCATGTTCCTGGCCTTCTTGGCCAGCAGGGTCTGGGTGGCCATCACGTGCTCGACTTCGCTGGTGCCGATGCCGTGCGCCAGTGCGCCGAATGCGCCGTGCGTGCTGGTGTGGCTGTCGCCGCAGACCACGGTCATGCCGGGCAGGGTGGCGCCGTTCTCGGGGCCGATCACATGGACGATGCCTTGCCGCTTGCTCATGAACGGGAAGAAGGCGGCGGCGCCCACTTCGGCGATGTTCTTGTCCAGCGTGGTGATCTGCTCCTTGCTGATCGGGTCTTCGATGCCGTCATAGCCCCGCTCCCAGCCGGTGGTGGGCGTGTTGTGGTCGGCCGTGGCGACGATGGAGCTCACGCGCCAGACCTTGCGGCCGGCCTGGCGGATGCCTTCGAAAGCCTGGGGGCTGGTCACTTCGTGCACCAGATGGCGGTCGATGTAGAGGATGGCGGTGCCGTCCTCTTCGGTGTGGACGACGTGCTCGTCCCAGATCTTGTCGTACAGGGTGCGTCCCATGGCGGTCTCTTTTCTTGGCGTGGGGAAGGGGGAGAAAACGGAAAGGAAAGTGGGAGCCTACAGGCCGGTCGGTGCGGATTCTAGGAGCGCATCGGCCGCGCCGCCGGGCGGTTGGGCTGCCAGTTGCTGCAGCGCGGTGAGGTGCTCGGCCAGCAGCCGGGCGGTGACGGGCAGGGCGTCGAAATCGCGCGCGACCAGTTGCAGCTGGCGTTCGGCCCAGGGTTCGTCCAGCGGCACGGACTGCAGCCGGCCCACGCCCTGCATCAGGGTGAAGGCCCGGTCGGGCAGCAGGCCCACGCCCAGGCCGTTGTCGATCATGCGGCACATGGCGTCCAGCCCGGTGACCTGGATGCGCTGGCGCAGCGGGCGCGCGGCGTGGGCGGCGGCCTGGCGCATCGCCAGGCTGATGCTGCTGCCGCCGTGCAGGCCGACGATGTCCCAGTCCAGCACCTCGCCGAAGGCCACGGCCTCGCGAGCGGCCAGGGGGTGGCCGCGGGGCACGACCACCACCAGCCGGTCGCTGCGGTAGGGACGCATCTGCAGGCCGTCGGCCGTGCCGGCGGCGGCGCCCGTGTGGCACACGCCCAGGTCGGCGGCGCCTTCGCGCACGGCGTGCAGCACGGCGGGGCTGAGATGCTCCTGCAGGTCGATCTTGATCTGACCATGCAGGCGCGAGAAGGCGCCCAGGTCTTCGGGCAGGAACTGCACGATGGCCGAGATGTTGGAGTGCATGCGCACATGGCCGCGCACGCCGCCCGCGTATTCGCTGAGTTCGCCCTGCATGCGCTCCAGGCCGAAGAGCACCGTGCGGGCGTGGTGCAGCAGGCTTTCGCCGGCCGGCGTGAGCGTCACGCCCCGGCTGTGGCGGTAGAGCAGGGCGGTATCGACAGCGGTTTCCAGGTCCGAGAGCCGCTTGCTCACGGCCGAGGCGGCGATGAATTCACGCTCGGCCGCACGCCCGATGCTGCCCAGTTCGCAGACGGCCACGAACAGTTGCAGGGAGGTCAGATCGATGCGGCGCGCAAAACTGCGCTCGGAGCTTTTCATCGGAGTGTGGGGTGTTGTCGCTTCTCGTTCGGAGAAGAGAAAGGTATTTTCCTTCAAGGAAATGCCGTTGGCCATCGTGGATCGAGATGTCGTCCATCGCGATGGGATGGATGTTGCGCTCTGGCCGGCGTCGTGGAACGGGATGCCCATTTGTCTCGTTCTGCCCTTCTTCAGGGCTCAAAAGGGCGTCTTGCGCTTGTGACGCCTGTGCATATAGCTATGAAAAGAATAGCGATTGAGCCATTGAGCCGGCCGGGCAAAAAAAACCGCCCCGGGCCAGTGGCGCGGAGCGGCTTCTGCGGTGGGGGGCGGGCGCTGGCCCGCTCAGGTGAACAGATTCTTCAGCCGGTCGGTCCAGCTTTCGCCGCTGGGCGAATGCTTGGCGCCGCCCTTCTTCAGCGAGTCTTCCAGCTCGCGCAGCAGCTTGCGCTGGTGCTCGGTCAGCTTGACGGGCGTTTCGACCGCGATGTGGCAGTACAGGTCGCCCGGGTAGCTGGAGCGTACGCCCTTGATGCCCTTGCCGCGCAGGCGGAACTGCTTGCCCGCCTGGGTGCCTTCGGGGATGTCGATGGCCGCCTTGCCCTGCAGCGTGGGCACCTCGATCTCGCCGCCCAGCGCGGCGGTGATGAAGCTCACCGGCACCTGGCAGTGCAGGTCGTCGCCATCGCGCTCGAAGATGTCGTGCTTCTTGATGCGGATCTCGATGTACAGGTCGCCCGGCGGGCCGCCGTTGGTGCCCGGCTCGCCGTTGCCTGTGCTGCGGATGCGCATGCCGTCGTCGATGCCGGCGGGGATCTTCACCTCCAGCGTCTTCTGCTTCTTGACCCGGCCCTGGCCGTGGCAGGTGGTGCAGGGCTCGGGAATGATCTTGCCCGTGCCGCGGCAGTGCGGGCAGGTCTGCTGCACGCTGAAGAAGCCCTGGCGCATCTGCACCGTGCCCGTGCCCTGGCAGGTGCCGCAGGTCTTGGCGCTGGTGCCCGGCTTGGCGCCGCTGCCGTGGCAGGTGTCGCACGACTCCCACGACGGGATGCGGATCTGCGCCTCCTTGCCCTTGGCGGCCTCTTCCAGCGTGATGTCCATCGCGTAGCTCAGGTCGCTGCCGCGATAGACCTGCCGGCCGCCCGCGCCGCGGCCGCCGCCGCCGCGCTGCTGGCCGAACATGTCGCCAAAGATGTCGCCGAACGCCTCGGCGAAGCCGCCGAAGCCTTCCGCGCCGCCGCCCGGGCCGCGCATGTTCGGGTCCACGCCGGCATGGCCGTACTGGTCGTAGGCCGCACGCTTTTGCGCGTCCGAGAGCATCTCGTAGGCCTCCTTGGCCTCCTTGAACTTCTCTTCGGCCGGCTTGGCGGCTTCACCCTGGTTGCGGTCAGGGTGGTGCTTCATCGCCAGCTTGCGATACGCCTTCTTGATCTCTTCGTCCGAGGCGTTCTTGGGAACGCCCAGCACTTCGTAATAGTCTCTCTTGGACATGTCTTTTCCAGCCTCGTTGGAACAGGAACGCCGCGCTGGCCCCCGTGGCGGGGCCTGGCGCGGCGGCTAGCGGATCACTGCGCTCGCGCGGAGGATCAGCCCTTCTTCACTTCCTTGACTTCGGCGTCCACCACGTTGTCGTCGTGGGCGGCGGCACCGGCGGACGATGCGCCACCGGCCGAGGGGCCGCCGGCTGCTTCGGCACCACCGGCCGCAGCGGCTTGCGCGGCCTGGGCGTCGGCGTACATCTTCTCGCCCAGCTTCTGGCTGGCGGCCATCAGCGCGGTCGTCTTCTCGTCGATCGCAGCCTTGTCCTCACCCTTGAGGGCTTCTTCCAGGGCCTTCACGGCGGCTTCGATCTGTTCCTTCTCGCTGGCGTCCAGCTTGTCGCCGTGCTCGGACAGGCTCTTGGTCACGCTGTGGACGGCAGCCTCGCCCTGATTGCGGGCCTGCACCAGCTCCAGCTTCTTCTTGTCGTCGGCCGCGTTCAGTTCGGCGTCCTTGACCATCTTCTGGATCTCTTCTTCCGACAGGCCCGAGTTCGCCTTGATGGTGATCTTGTTTTCCTTGCCGGTGCCCTTGTCCTTGGTGCCCACGTGCAGGATGCCGTTGGCGTCGATGTCGAAGCTCACCTCGATCTGCGGCACGCCGCGGCCTGCCGGCGGGATGCCTTCCAGGTTGAACTCGCCCAGCAGCTTGTTGGCGCTGGCGATCTCGCGCTCGCCCTGGAACACCTTGATGGTCACGGCCGGCTGGTTGTCGTCGGCGGTCGAGAAGGTCTGCGCGAACTTCGTCGGGATCGTGGTGTTCTTGCTGATCATCTTGGTCATCACGCCGCCCAGGGTCTCGATGCCCAGCGACAGCGGAGTCACGTCCAGCAGCAGCACGTCCTTGCGGTCGCCCGACAGCACCTGGCCCTGGATGGCGGCGCCCACGGCCACGGCTTCGTCAGGGTTCACGTCCTTGCGGGGTTCCTTGCCGAAGAATTCCTTGACCTTGTCCTGCACCTTGGGCATGCGGGTCATGCCGCCGACCAGGATTACGTCGTTGATGTCGGCCACGTTGATGCCGGCGTCCTTGATGGCCGTGCGGCAGGGAGCGATGGTGCGCTCGATCAGCTCGTCCACCAGGCTTTCCAGCTTGGCGCGGGTCAGCTTGATGTTCAGGTGCTTCGGGCCCGAGGCGTCGGCCGTGATGTAGGGCAGGTTGATGTCGGTCGCGGAGGACGAGGACAGCTCGATCTTGGCCTTCTCGGCGGCTTCCTTCAGGCGCTGCAGGGCCAGCACGTCCTTGGACAGGTCCACGCCTTGCTCTTTCTTGAACTCGGCGATGATGAAGTCGATGATGCGCTGGTCGAAGTCTTCGCCGCCCAGGAAGGTGTCGCCGTTGGTGGACAGCACTTCGAACTGCTTCTCGCCATCGACGTCGGCGATCTCGATGATGGACACGTCGAACGTGCCGCCGCCCAGGTCATACACGGCGATCTTGCGGTCGGCCTTGTCCTGCTTGTCCAGGCCGAAGGCCAGGGCCGCAGCGGTGGGCTCGTTGATGATGCGCTTGACGTCCAGGCCCGCGATGCGGCCGGCGTCCTTGGTGGCCTGGCGCTGGGCGTCGTTGAAGTAGGCCGGCACCGTGATCACGGCTTCGGTCACGGGCTCGCCCAGGTAGTCCTCGGCGGTCTTCTTCATCTTGCGCAGCACTTCGGCGGAAATCTGCGGGGGAGCCAGCTTGTTGCCGCGCACTTCCACCCAGGCGTCGCCGTTGTCGGCCTTGGCGATCGAGTAGGGCATCAGGTCGATGTCCTTCTGGACTTCCTTTTCCTCGAACTTGCGGCCGATCAGGCGCTTGGCGGCGTAGATCGTGTTCTTGGGGTTGGTCACGGCCTGGCGCTTGGCCGAGGCGCCGACGAGGATCTCGCCGTCTTCCTGGTAGGCGATGATGGACGGGGTGGTGCGGGCACCTTCGCTGTTCTCGATCACGCGGGTCGTGTTGCCCTCCATGATCGCGACGCAGCTATTGGTGGTACCCAGGTCGATACCGATGATTTTTCCCATGTTGTTCTCCTCAGAATCTGAAAAAAGTGGATGACCGTAACTTGTGGATAACTTGTCCTGGTTCAAGCCGGCGCATCAGAAAAATTTGGGTGACCCAGCCCGGGGCG
>Ga0207686_10001080_pt1 | contig 15958 bp, 15 predicted proteins | sample KBSM24metaG_FD_184396 | JGI IMG/M metagenome (GOLD analysis project Ga0207686, IMG submission 184396) | Miscanthus rhizosphere microbial communities from Kellogg Biological Station, Michigan, USA - KBS M2-4 metaG (SPAdes) (version 2) | ecosystem: Host-associated > Plants > Roots > Rhizosphere >...
AAACATGCTGAGCGCCAGCGACTCGACCTTCTCCTCCGGCTACGCCGGAGTGGAGGGCGCCGGCAACTTCACCCGCTTGGGGAGCTTCAAGGCGGGGGGGATTTGATGGCTGGGGCACTGCGCCTCTCGTGGAGGTGCGCTGCCCGATCAGCCTCCCTTGGAACCGTCTAAGATCGTCCGGTGAAGTCGGTCTCGCAGGAGAGCATCCGCGATTTCGGTTATCGCGTGGTTTGACTCTCTAGAGCCGTTCTGCCCGGATAGCTCAGCTGGTAGAGCACTTCCATGGTAAGGAAGGGGTCGTGGGTTCGAGTCCCATTCCGGGCTCTCTGGAAGCCCCGCTCAGGCGGGGCTTTTTCATGACTGAGCGAGCCGGGTAGGCCGTCCGCGAGTCCGGCAATTCCAAATTGAGGAGGTCAGCCGATGGGCACTGACACTGATGCGCTTGACGATCTTGGGGCACAGGAACTCCTCGCCTCCCCGCAGCCGCTCCGGCTCGCATACGCCGGGCGCGACGGTTCCCCGCGCGTGGTCCCAGTCGGGTTTCTCTGGAAGGCTGAGCGGATCTACGTCTGCACGGCGACCACCGCGCCAAAGGTCGCGGCGCTGCGCGAACGCCCGCAAGTTGCGGGCGTGATCGACCAGGGAATTTCCTCCAGCGATGCGAAGCAGTTGCTTTTTCGCGGGACCGCCGAGGTCGAGATCGTTGACGGGGTTGCGCCCGAGTACTTCGAGGCCGCCGCGAAGGGCGAGGGCGGCGAGGAACTCGAGGACTTCGAAGAGCAAGTCCGAGCCGTTTTCGACCAGCAGGCGCGAATCGCGATCACCCCGGAATGGGCGCGGTTCTACGATTTCGGGGCAGGGAAGCTGCCACCGTTTCTGCTTGAGCTGACGGCATAGCGCGCTCGGGATAAAAACTTAAGTATTCTTTTCTAATAAAGAAGCACTGACTATGCTGCGCCGTGCCAGGGCCACAAACCTGTGTGCTGGTCGCGGTGAAAGCGGGTGGCCCTGAGCGCGCGGAGGGCCCCTGGGGCGAGGTGCCCCAGGGCCCTCCCGGACATTGACAAGGTCAACTGGGGAGGACTGAAATGGCCGAGCAGCTCGATTGGCGATTCTGCATCAAGTGCAACGCAATGTTCTGGGACGGCTCCTCGAATAAGGGCAGGTGCCCAGCGGAAGGGGCCCACAACTCGGAGGGCCTGATATTCCGGCTCCCGTTCGACATGCCCGCTGCGGCGCCCGGGCAGGATCAGTGGCGGTTCTGCAGCCAGTGCAACGCGATGTTCTGGGACGGCTCGGCTAACAAGGGCGTCTGTCCGGGCGGCGGTGGCCACCGGGCTCAGGGGGTCATGTTCAAGCTCCCGCATGACGTGCCGGCTTCGGCGACCGCGCAGGACAAGTGGCGGTTCTGCAGCGCTTGCAACGCGATGTTCTGGGACGGCTCGCCGAATAAGGGGCGGTGTCCCCGTGGAGGCGGCCACCAGGCCCAGGGATTCATGTTCACCTTGCCTCACACCGGGGCCAGCAGCTCGGCGACGCTGCACCTCTGGCCGGATGGCCTGCGCTGCCACGAAGAGACCCCGGGCATCGGGATCGCGGAGAGTGACGAGCCCTTCGTGATCGTTGCGGTGATCGATCTCGGCCGCAAGAACGCCGTCGGCATTCCCGCGACCGAAACGCTGCTCTACGGCCCCCTCGAGGACGTCGATGACCAGGAGAACCACAACTTCCCGTTCCGGGCGTTCTGGATTGCCCCGTTCGTGCAGTCGTCGGCAATTTTCCTTACCGCGATCCTCGAGTGGGACAACGTCAGCCCCGAGCTGACGCGAACGGCGGCCGCGGGCGCGGTGGAGGCCGTCGCGGCTGCCACCGCCGGGGCGCCGCGGGAGCGGATCGTCTCCGAGGCGCTCAGCGCCGTCTCTGCGGCAGTCGAGCCGGTCTCCGGCCCGGCCGTCTTCAGTCGCCTGATCGGCCCGCCCCAGGAGTTGCAGTTCTCACCGGCCCAGATCGCCGAAGCCACCGTCGGCGGCATCGCCGTGCAGCCCCTGCGGTACAGCGGTTACGGCGACTACTCCGTCTTCTACAAGATGCGCCGCAACTGACCTTGCGGCGCCGAGGCGGTTGCTGTGTCGATTCCGCTGGTCAGCGGAGGCGAAGGCGGGCCACCCGCCGGGCCGCCGCCGTCTGGCCGCTCGCATCCCTGGCATGCAGCAGCAGGCGGGCTCGCAGGCGGAGGCCGTGGTGGCGGCGCATCCATCCGAGCAGGGGACGGGGGACCCGGACCCGCAGTCGTTGCACGCCGACAACCGGCGCCATCCGTCCCGATGCTCGCAGCTTCGTTCCGCGTCGAGCGGCGCCGGCTCTCGCCCGCAGATGGCCACGAACGCTGATCAGGCAGGCCCGATCGCAGCGTGCCAGCACGGTGAGCCGTCCGTGGTGGACGAGTCGTCCGACCCTGCGCACTTCGAGGCTGAGCGGCGGCGCTTCGACAGACGGTGCCGGCGACGCGGGCCCTTCCGGGTTCGCACTCGCCTCGTTCGCCGTCCACGAGTAAGAGACTTCGGCGCTGGCGCCCTGCAGGTCATTGGCATCGGCGAACCCATCCGGCAGCGTCGCGACGAACTCGTAGCGGTGCGTCTCGCCCGGTTCGATGCGGCCGGCCGATTGCAGTGGCATCGACGCCAGCGGCCCGGAGTAGACCGTGACGGGAGCGGCGGGCACCGTCACGTCGCGGACCAGCAGCGCAAGCTGCGCCGAGAGCAAGGCTCCACCTGCCCCCGGGTTGTCGCTGAGATCCCTCTGCGCCAGCGCGATTTCGCCCGGGATCGTGCCGGTGTTGGCGATTTCGACCGTGCCGCGGGCGCTGTGGCCCGGTGCTAGGTCGTCGGCGGCGAAGATCGGTTCGCCTTCCCGCGAGTCGGCGAAGCTGAAGCTGCCCGTCGCCGCCACAGTGCTCAGTTCGGCGCCCTCGCTCGAGGCCTGCTCGAACGCCAGGGCCGCGGTGGCAATGACGAGGAGCAGCACGAGGATCGTCGCTAGCGCCCGCACCTCAGAACTCCTTGTCGGCCACGCCCGACTCGGTCGCCGCGGTCGTCGCCATCGCGTTCGCCGCTCGGTCGTAGGGCGTCGCCGTCGGCGTCCAGGTCAGCGTGCCCGTGCCTGCCGCGGTCGTCCGGTTGGAGCCGAGCACTCCTTCGCCTTCGTAGGTCCCGAGCAGGATCGTCACCGTGCTGCCGCTCATCGTCATCGTCGAGGGCGTCCCCGCGGCACCGAAATTGACGTGGCCGCCGACCAGACCATTGACGTAGTCGCCGCGGCCGAGGTCGACGCTGCCCAGCGGCAGCGCCGTCGTGTTCGCCGCGTTGAAGACCTGGACGACGTCGTTGCCGAGCCCGAGGCCGAGCAGGCTGTTGTCGTTGATCCGCACCGCGACGTTGGTCGCCGCGCCGCTCCAGGCGGCGAGGATCGACTGCGGCTCGACCGGCTCGCTGAAGGTGAGCACGAGCGTGTCGCCCTGCTCGGCCAGACCATTGGTGCCACCGCTGCCGTTGGTCGTCTGCTCGTCGCTCGCTTTCGGCGCCGTGTTGTCGACCGTCACCGTGCTTTCGAGGCTTTTCGCGTTGCCGGCTTTGTCGGTACCGGTGACCGTGAACCCTTTTGCGCCCTCGGTCGGGCTCCCATTGGCGGTGAGTTCGGCGCTGCGATAGCCGTAGGAGACCCCGCCGGCGCTGAACGAGCCCGCCGTCAGTTCCACTGCGGTGCCGCCCGTGGTGAGGGCGGCGATGTTGGCCTTGACGCTCGCAGTCCCACTCGCCGGGTTGCCGGTGTCGGCGGCGACGTTGGCGTAGACGAAGTAGGTCCCACCTGCTTTGACGAAGCCGGCGGAGTTGCCCGCCTGCGTCTTGCCCACGGCGACGGCCGTCACGAGCGGCGCCTGGAAGTCGTTCGCCGCCGTCACCGAGTTGCCGCCGTTCTCGGTCTGCGATGCGAAGGCGGCGAAGCTCGACGGCACCGTCTGCAGGGCCAGCGCCGCGATCGCGATCGCGGCCAGGGCCGCCAGCGGCGATCGGGCGCGACTCACGACGCCGCCTCCTCCGGCGGTTGTTCGTCGGCGCTGCACCAGATCCGTCGCAGCTCCTCGGCGCCGAGCAGCGTCAGCGGCACCAGCAGGATCAGCAGCAGGCCACCGGGGGTGTGGGTCAGCACCGCCAGGTGCCCGACCCAGGGGACGGTGTAGACGACCCGACCCAGCTCACCGTCGGCCGCGATCCGCCAGCGCTCGGTCGTGTTGTTGGCGTCCCCCTGGGTGACAAACCAGAGGTGTGAGCCGGCGCGGCGGATGCGTTGGACCCGGTGGGTGATCAGTTTGTCCTGGTCTTCGGGATCGCGGAAGGTGACGACGTCGCCGACCTGCGCGTCGACGGGTGAGATGCGCTCGTCGATCACCACGTCCCCGGCCGCAATCGTCGGTTCCATGCTGCCGGTCAGCACCGTGTAGGGACGGTCGCCGACCGCCAGCGGCAGGGCGACCGCCAGCGCCAGCAGCACCGCTGCTGCCAGCGCCGCCCAGCCGACGCCGTGGCTGACCTGGCGACCGAGGTTCCAGAGGCCCTGCGAGCGCATCTCCGCTCCGGGTTCTGCCTAGACCTTTTGCCTACTGGTTCTGCGCTTCCCAGCGGATGATGTGGGCGCCGGTGGTTTTGCCCTGTGCCGATTCGGGCGCGCCGGCGGAGAGCGTCGCCGTCACCCGGTAGATGACCGAGTCGTTGGTGACCCATTTGGTTGCGCTGGTGCCCGGGTTGTCGGCGATCCCGGTGGCGAAGTTGTTGTGTTCGCTGGCGAAGGCCGAGAGCGTGCCTTCGAACAGCGCTCCGCCCGAGTCCGGGGTGAAGCCGGTGCAGCTCGGGAAGGTGGGCGTCGTCTGCGTGCCCGGCTCGATTTTCAGGGCGACGTTCGGGCCCAGTTCGCCGATCGTGCTGGGGGTGAAGATCCGCACGTTGGCATTGAGCGAGCCGGTGTAGGTGACTTTGATGCAGGAGCTCTGGCTGTCGCCCGGTTTCGCCGCGGTGAGGGCGTAGAGGGCGGAGCCGGCGTCGTTGTCGGAGAGGGCAACGGTGCCCGCGGTGACGACGTTGCCGGGGTTGTCAGTCTGGCTGGAGAAAGCGGAGAAGACGCCGGCGCCGGCGATGCAGGCGAGGACGCCGAGGACGACCAGGGTGCGCAGGATCTTCGTGCGATTGCTCATTGGGGTGGGCCTTTCGTGGGGGCGACTACCAGGTGCTTGCCAACGACCATCGCCTGTTACAGAGAAAACTTGAGTTTCCTCAATATTCTTGAGTAGAAACTCCCTTATCAATCGTTTGCCTAAATCGGTCTGATCGAGTCCGAACCCAACCTGAGGGTTGGCTGGCTGGGTGGCCAATCCGGGGACGGCGCCGGTAGGCTGCCCGCCGTGGACTTCGCCCTGACCGACGAGCAGAACGACTTCGTCGCCGCGATTCGCGACTTCTGCGACCGGGAGTGCGGCAGCCAAGAGCAGCGCGAGCGTCTCACCGACGGCTACGCCGAGCACCACAACTTCGACATCTATAAGCAGATGGCGGAGCTGGGTTGGCTAGGGGTAACGATCCCCGAGCAGTACGGCGGCTCCGGTGGCTCGATGCTCGATGCCTGCCTCTTCATGGAAGAGACCTCGCGCGGCCTCGCCCCGATTGGCGGCTATGCGACGACCCTGATCGTCGCCGGCGCCACCCAGCGCTTCGGCACCGAGGAGCAGAAGCAGGAAGTCCTCGGCGGCATCTCCCGCGGTTCCGTCGAGGCGATCGCGATGACCGAGCCGGAGGCCGGCTCCGACGTCGGCTCGCTGACCAGCCGCGCCGAGCGCGCCGAAGGCGGCTTCGTGATCAATGGCCAGAAGGTCTTCATCTCCAACGCCCACATCTCCGACCACGTGCTGGTCGTCTGCCGGACCACCAAGGGCGAGTCCAAGCACGAGGGCCTGACGATGATCTGGGTGCCGCGCGAGGTCGAGGGGATGGAGATCGTCCCGATCCAGACGATGGGCGGCCGCGAGACCAACACCCTCTACTTCAGCGACTGCTTCGCCCCCGAGAGCGCCGTGCTCGGCGAGGTCGACCGCGGCTGGACCCAGCTGATGGCCGGGCTCAACGTCGAGCGCCTGATCCTCGCCGCGACGATGCTGGGGATCGCCCAGCGCGCCTTCGACGACGCCCTCGCCTATGCCAAGGAGCGCAAGCAGTTCGGTCGCCCGATCGGTTCCTTCCAGGCCCTCCAGCACCGCTTTGCCGATCTCGCCACCGATCTCGAGGCGGCCCGCCTGATGACTCGTTGGGTGGCCACCCTGACCGACGAGGACCCCGACCGGATGCTGCCCAAGGAGGCCTCGATGGTGAAGCTCTTCGTCACCGAGGTCGCCAAGCGCACGACCCTGGAAGGCATGCAGCTGATGGGCGGCTACGGCTACTCCGCCGAGTACGACATGGAGCGCCTTGTCCGCACCTCGCTGGTCTCGACCATCTACGGCGGCACCTCCGAGATCCAGCGCGGCATCATCGCCAAAACGCTGGGCCTCTGAGGCGGCCGGCCCAGCCAAAGGTAGGGCGCTATTCTTTGCGCAGCCTCGCGCCCCGTGGTCCGGGGTTTTTCTTTGTAACGGCCGAGTAGGAACGAGGAGACAATGGCTCGCGGAGACGTCCGCATCGCGGTGACCCTGGCTTGCGAAGACTGCAAGCGACGGAACTATCAGACCAACAAGTCGCGCCGGAACTCACCGGATCGGATCGAGCTGCGCAAGTTCTGCCACTGGTGCGGGCACCACACGGCCCATAAGGAGACCCGGTAGCACCTCATGGCGAAGACCCGCGCACAGCGCAAGGCCGAGCGCCGGGCCCGGGAAGCCGAGGAGCAGAAACGCTCCGTCGCTGAGCGCGGCGCCGAGTCGCGCGCCCAGCACGACACGCAGGTCCCGGTCTCCGGCGACATTGCCGAGATCGAGGCGGTCGAGGCCGGCATCGCCGCCGGCGCCTCCGAGCAGGACCTGGCACTGCCCGAGGATCCGAAGCCGAGCCGCTCCGATCGGCGCGCCGAAGCAAAGGCGCTGAAAGAATCGGAAAAGCGCAAACGCGATGAGCAGAAGCGGCGCGAGCGCGAGCAGCTGGCCAAAAAACAGAAAAAAGCCAGCGCCGATCGGCAGCGCGGCGGCGTCATCGGCTTCCTGCTTTCCTGCTGGGCCGAGCTGAAGAAAGTACAGTGGCCCGATCGCGAGACGCTGATCCAAGCGACCGCGGTCACGATCCTCTTCGTCGCCGTGGCGGCCGCCTACCTCGGCGCCCTCGATGCTCTCTTCAACTTCCTGATCAAGCGGATCCTGTAGCCACAGGCTCCCCAAAACAAAGGCTTCAGATTTGTATCGCTGGTACGTGATCAACACCTATTCCGGGCACGAGAACAAGGTCAAGCACAACCTCGAGCACCGGGTTCAGACGATGAGTCAGAACCGCAACGTGCGCCAGGTCGTCGTCCCCACCGAGCAGGTCTCGGAGATGAAGGACGGCCAGAAAGTGACCGCCGAGAAACGGACCATGCCCGGCTACGTCCTCGTCAACATGGAGATGACCGACGACGCTTGGGGTCTGGTCAAGAACACCCCCGGCGTCACCGGCTTCGTCGGCTCGCGCAACAAACCGGTACCGCTCTCTAAACCCGAGGTCGACCGGCTGCTGCATCGCGAGACCGCCGAGCGTCCCCGCACCCAGGCGCAGTTCGCGATCGGCGAATCGGTCAAAGTCATCTCCGGCCCGCTCTCCGACTTCTCCGGCGAGATCGCCGAGATCAACGAGGACGCCGCCAAACTCAAGGTGCTGGTCTCGATCTTCGGCCGCGAGACGCCGGTCGAGGTCGGCTACGACCAGGTCAAGAAGATCTAGGCCCCGAACCGCTACCCTCCTCAACCCCTCATGGCTAAAAAAGTCCTCACCCTCATCAAGCTGCAGATCCAGGCGGGCAACGCCAACCCGGCGCCGCCGGTCGGCCCCGCGCTCGGTCAGCACGGCGTCAACATCATGGACTTCTGCAAAGCCTTCAACGCCCAGACCCAGGGCGAGGGCGGCACGATCATCCCGGTCGAAATCACGGTCTACGAGGACCGTTCCTTCACCTTCATCACCAAGACGCCGCCGGCCGCTGTCCTGATCAAGGAAATGATCAAAATCCCGAAGGGCTCCGGTGAGCCCCACGTCAACAAAGTCGGGACGATCACCCAGGATCAGATCCGCGAAATCGCCGAGCGCAAGATGCCCGACCTCAACGCCAACGACATCGACGCCGCCTCAAAAATCATCGCCGGCACCGCCCGCTCGATGGGTGTCGACGTCGCCTAGGAGACCTCTGTGGCCCACGGCAAACGATTCCGCCAGCAGTACCAGAAGGTCCAGCGCGACCACGCTTACCTGCCCGCCGAGGCCGTCGCCCTGATCAAGGAGACCGCCAGCACCAAGTTCGACGAGACGGTTGAGCTGCACGTCCTGCTTGGCGTCAACGTTCGCCACGCCGACGAGCAGCTGCGCGGCACCCTGGCGCTGCCCCACGGGCTCGGCAAAGACGTTTCGGTCGCCGTCTTCGCGCAGGGCCAGCAGGCCCGCGACGCCGAGGCCGCCGGTGCCGACTACGTCGGTGGTGAGGACTTGGCGAAAAAAGTCGAAGAGGGCTGGACCGACTTCGACGTCGCGATCGCGACCCCGGACATGATGCCGACGGTCGGCAAACTCGGCCGCGTGCTCGGCCCCCAGGGCAAGATGCCGAACCCGAAAGTCGGCACCGTCACCCCGGACGTCGAGAAAGCCGTCAGCGACGCCAAGTCCGGCAAAGTCGAATATCGCACCGACCGCCAGGCGATCGTCCACATGGCGATCGGTAAGGCCAGCTTTGACGCCGACAAACTGCTCGGCAACTACCAGGCCGTGATCGAGGAGATCGTCCGGGCCAAGCCTTCCGGGGCGAAGGGCAAATACATACTCTCCGCCACCCTGGCGACGACGATGGGCCCCGGCATCCGCGTCGACTCCTCGAAAGCCGGCGAGCGCGAAGCCGCCGCCAGCGAGCCCGCCGCCGCCTGAGCGCCCCGCTTGGCCCGGAGCGACCGGCGTTTCACCCTGCCGTCTTGGGGCCGGGGCGGCAGCGCCGCTGCTGATCATCTACACTGCTCCGCCCTGACCCCAGACCGTCGGCAGGCTCAGCCACAAGCCCGGCGCAGGTGAGACGATGAACCGCGAGGAAAAGTCCGCAGCCATACAAGAGATCGCCGCCCAGATCGAGGAGTCTGAGGCGATCTTCGCTGTCGATTACCGCGGCATCAGCGTTCCCCAGGCTGCAGAGCTGCGCTCGAAACTTCGCGAAGCGGACGCCAGCTTCCGCATCGTCAAAAACCGACTGACGAAAATCGCCGCCGATAAGGCCGGCGAGGAGCGCCTTGCCGAGCTGCTCAGCGGTCCTACCGCCCTCGCTTTCGTCCGCGGCGACACGGCGATGGCGGCGAAAGCGATCACGACCTTCAACAAAGAGCACGAGGTGCTCACCTATAAGGGCGGCTTCATGGAAGCGACCTCGCTCGATGAGGACGCGTTCAAGTCGATCGCCCGCCTGCCTTCGCGCGACGTCCTCAACGGCCAGTTCGCTGGCATCGTCGCCAGTCCGTTGACCGGCCTGGTCCGCGGCCTTGGCTCGATGATCCAGGGCCTTGCCCTGCAGCTCGGCCAGATCGCCGAGAAAGGGCTCGTCTCCGGGGAGGCTTCAACCGACTCGGCCGCGGGTCCTGTCGTGGAGGACGACTCCTCGTCCTCGCAAGCTGCGGGCGAGGAGCCATCCTCCACGCCACCCGCGGATGAGGCGGAGGGAGCCACTCCCGACTCCGAGGGTGGGGGAGAGGGCGCCGACGCCCCTGCCGAGGAGGAGGCTTCCGCTGAGGAGCCGGCTGCCGAAGGCGATGCCGAACCAGAGGCCGAGGGTTCGGACGACACTTCTAATGAAACTGAAGACGCGAGCAAGGAAGAGGAGTAGATGGCAACCAAAGTTTCCACCGAGGATTGGATCGAGGAGCTGAAAGGCATCTCGGTGCTGGAACTCTCCGAGCGGATCAAGGCGCTCGAGGAGGAGTTCGGCGTTTCTGCGACGGCCGTCGCGGCGGCTGCTCCGGCGGCCGCGGGTGCGGCTGGCGGCGACAGCGATGGCGGCGGTGAAGAAGCCTCCACGGTCGACGTCGTCCTGACCGAGGTCGGGGGCCAGAAAGTCCCTGTGATTAAGGTGGTCCGCGCGGCGACCGGACTTGGCCTCAAAGAGGCCAAGGCGATCGTCGATGAGGCCCCGAAAGCGATCAAAGAGGGCATTGAGCGCGAGGAGGCCGACAAACTCAAAGCCGAACTCGAGGAGGCGGGCGCCACGGTCGAGCTCAAATAGAGCCGATCCTCTTCCGCGCCTGATTCCCGCTCAGGGAGCCAAGCTCAGGGGCGCGCGTCGCCGTGTGTTATTTTTTGCGGTCGCGCGCTATTTGAGTGTCCCTGCCCATATTTGCGCTTTATCTTCGTCCCTCTGACCGCCCGAGGAGTCGCCGACTTTGGCACGTTCGAACGCTGCCCCAGTAACCCGTAGGAGCTTTTCCCGACTAGAGAACCCGCTTGAAGTCCCCCACCTGATCGATATCCAGCGCCGGTCGTTCGACGAACTGACCGACACGGAGAACGGTGGCCTGCGGGAGACCATTAACGACATATCCCCGATCGAGGACTACACGGGGAACCTCGCCATCGTCTTTGGCGATTTCAAGTTCGAGGAGCCGCCGCACTCGATCGAGGAGTGCCGCGAGAAGGACATGACGTACTCGCGGCCGTTGACTGCGACCGTCGCCTTCCAGAACAAAGAGACGGGGGAGATCCGCGAGCAAGCCGTCTTCATGGGCGACTTCCCGTGGATGACCGATCGTGGCACCTTCATCATCAACGGCACCGAGCGCGTTGTCGTCACGCAGCTGGTCCGTTCACCGGGTGCCTACGTGATGGCCCCCAAGGATCCCGAAAAGCAGGTTTTCATTGCCAATTTGATGCCGGCCCGTGGCTCCTGGCTGGAGCTCGAAGTCGACAAAAAAGGCAAAGTCTTCGTCCGCATCGACCGCAAGCGCAAATTGCCGGTCACGGTGCTCTTGCGGGCGATGGGTTATGTCGAGGACCAGCAGCTCCTCGACATGTTCGACAACTCGATCTACCTGCGCCACACGATCGAGGCCGACACCGAAGCGACCCGGACCGAAGAGGGCGCCCTGATCGAGCTGTTCAAAAAGCAGCGCCCGGGCGAGCCGCCCTCAGTGGACGCCGCCCGCAACCTGCTTGAGCAGCTCTTCTTCGACCCGAAGCGTTACGACCTGACGCGGGTCGGTCGCTACAAGCTCAACGCCCGTCTCGATCTCGACATCGACCTCGAGACCCGGGTCCTCACCCACGACGACATCATCGCTCTCGTTAAGGAGCTGGTCTCCCTGCCGAAGCTGCTCGGGATCCCCGAGGAGATTGACGAGGAGAACCCGATCAAGGACTACGCGGCGGAGGCGATCACTTATCCCCGCGAGCCCGTCTATGAGCACCTGGACGAGTACGAGCATTTCGGCAACCGGCGCCTGCGCACGGTCGGCGAGCTGATCCAGGAGGCCTTCCGGATCGGCCTCTACCGGATGGAGCGTGTCGTTCGCGAGCGTCTTACCACCGAGGACTCGGACGCGATCACGCCGCAGACGATCATCAACATCCGCCCGGTCGTGGCGGCGATGAAGGAGTTCTTCGGCTCCTCGCAGCTCTCGCAGTTCATGGACCAGACCAACAGCCTCTCCGGGCTCACGCATCGGCGCCGCCTCTCAGCGCTGGGCGCCGGCGGCTTGACCCGTGAGCGCGCCCCGATCGAGGTCCGCGACGTGCACCCGACCCACTACGGCCGGATGTGCCCGATCGAGACCCCGGAGGGTCCGAACATCGGCCTGATCGGCTCTCTTGCCGCTTACGCCGAGGTCTCCGAGCACGGCTTCGTTACCACCCCGTATCGGCCGGTGGTCGACGGTGTCGTCAGCGAGGAAATCGTCCACCTGGATGCCACCCAGGAGGAGGACAAAATCATCGCCCAGGCGAACTCGGAGCTGGACGAGAAGACCCGGAAATTGAAGGGACCGACCGTCCTCGTCCGCGCCGGCGAGCAGGAGTACGCGACCGCCAGTCCCAAGGAAGTTCACCTGATGGACGTCTCGCCGTCCCAGATCTGGTCGGTGGCGACTTCGCTGATCCCGTTCCTCGAGCACGACGATGCCAACCGGGCGCTGATGGGTTCGAACATGCAGCGCCAGGCGGTGCCACTGCTGAAACCGGACCCGCCGCTGATCGGCACCGGCATGGAGCGCCGCGCCGCCGTCGACACTGGTGACGTCGTCCTCGCCAACGGCGACGGCGAAATCTCCTACATCGACGCCGAGCGGATCGAGCTGACCAGCGCCACCGGCAAGGAGGAGTACCCGCTCCACAAGTTCATGCGCTCGAACCAGGGCACGATCATCCACCAGCGGCCGATCGTCAAGACCGGCCAGAGGGTCAAGGAGGGCGACGTGCTCGCCGACGGTTCCTCGACCGGTGGCGGTGAGATCGCCCTCGGCAAGAACTGCCTGGTCGCCTTCATGTCCTGGGAGGGCTACAACTTCGAGGACGCGATCATCCTCTCCGAGCGCCTGGTCAAGGAAGACGAACTCACCTCGATCCACATCGAGGAGTACGAGATCGACGCCCGCACGACCAAGCTCGGCGACGAGGAGATCACCCGCGACATTCCCAACCGTTCCGAGGAGAGCCTGCGCAACCTCGACGAGCGCGGCATCGTCCGCGTCGGCGCCGAGGTCCAGTCAGGTGACTTGCTGGTCGGCAAGGTGACGCCGAAGGGTGAGACCGAGCTGACCGCCGAGGAGAAGCTGATCCGTGCGATCTTCAAGGAGAAGGCGCGCGAGGTCCGCGACACCTCGCTGAAAGTTCCGCACGGCGAGGGTGGCGTCGTTATCGACGTCCTCACCTTCAGCCGCGACGAGGGCGACGACCTGCCGCCCGGCGTCAATGACCTGGTCCGCGTCTACGTTGCGACCAAGCGCAAGATCGCCGAGGGCGACAAGCTCGCCGGCCGCCACGGGAACAAGGGTGTGATCTCGAAGATCGTGCCCGAGGAGGACATGCCCCACCTTGCCGACGGCACCCCGGTGGACGTCATCCTCAACCCGCTCGGCGTGCCGAGCCGGATGAACATCGGCCAGATCCTCGAGACCCACCTCGGTTGGGTCGCGGCGAACGGCTGGTACGACGACGGCACCGAGTCCTACAAGCAGGCTCACTCCGACGAGGGCAACGGCCGCGTCTACGTGGCCACGCAGGTCTTCGACGGCGCGACCGTCGAGGACGTCGACGACGCTCTCCTGCACTGGTCGAAAGAGAACTCCGACCGCGGCATCGACCTCGGGGTCGACGAGAGCGCCCGTCCGGGTGCCCGCGTCGCCGGTACGGCCCAGCTCTACAACGGCCGCACCGGCGAGCCGTACGAGGGCAAGGTCACGGTCGGCTACATGTACATCCTCAAGCTCTTGCACTTGGTCGACGACAAGATCCACGCTCGCTCGACCGGCCCGTACTCGCTCGTCACCCAGCAGCCGCTGGGCGGCAAGGCGCAGTTCGGCGGTCAGCGCTTCGGCGAGATGGAGGTCTGGGCCCTGGAGGCCTACGGCGCTGCCTACACGCTGCAGGAGATGCTCACGGTCAAGTCCGACGACACGGTCGGGCGCGTCAAGGCCTACGAGGCGATCGTCAAGGGCGAGAACATCCCCGAGCCTTCGATCCCGGAGTCATTCAAAGTGCTCCTGAAGGAGATCCAGAGCCTCTCGCTCGACGCCAACGTGGTCTCCGAGGGCACCGACGTCGAAATCTCCGACGAGGAAGACGACCTGCTGAAAGCGGCCGAGGAGCTGGGCATGGACCTGACTGGGGTTCGCGCCGACGGCAATAACGGTGCCGCTGATGAGCAAGAGGAGCAAGTGGTCGCCGAGGGCGAGGGCGGAACTGATGGTGATGGCGCCGAGGTGGCCGAGGAGGCCGCTACGGCCGAGGTGGAGGACTGATGATCGACATCAATAATTTCGACGCGATCGAGATCGGGCTCGCGTCTTCAAAGAAGATCCGCTCCTGGAGTTGGGGCGAGGTAACGAAGCCCGAGACGATCAACTACCGGACGCTGAAGCCCGAGAAAGACGGGCTCTTCTGCGAGCGCATCTTCGGTCCGACCAAGGACTGGGAGTGCTACTGCGGCAAGTACAAGCGGGTCCGCTACAAGGGAATCGTCTGCGAGCGCTGTGGCGTCGAGGTGACCCGCTCCAAGGTCCGCCGCGAGCGGATGGGGCACGTCGACCTGGCCGCTCCGGTCTCGCACATCTGGTTCTTCAAGGGCGTGCCAAGCCGGATCGGCTACCTGATCGACATGGCGCCGAAGGAGCTGGAGAAGGTTCTGTACTTCGCCGCTTCGATGGTTACCTGGGTCGACGTGGAGGCTCGCGATAAGGACATCGGGACCCTCGAGAAAGAGGTCAAAAAAGTCATCGATTCCTACGAGTCCGAACAGCAGAAACGGACTCAGGAGCTAAGCGAGTCGCTCGAGCGGCGGATCAAGTACCTCGAGGAGGGGGACCAGTCCAAGTTCGACGACGAAGACCACATCTGGGCGGACTCGCTGAAACTGACGACTGCTCAGCTGCGCAAGCTCAAAGACGACGAGCGGGCGAAAATGCTGAAAGAACTGCGCAAACAGTTCGACGCTGAGATTTCCGACACCGAGGCCTACATCGAAGAGGCCGTCGAGCGCATGCACGAAGTCTGGAAGATCTTCACGGAGATGAAGCCGAAGGACGTCATCAACGATGAGACGGTCTTCCGTGAGCTCAAGGACCGCTTCGGTTCCCCGTTCGGTTGGGGCGAGTACTTCCGCGGCGGCATGGGTGCTGAAGCAGTGCGCGACCTGCTCGAGCAGGTCGACCTTGAGGCGGAAGTCGAGGAGCTGGAGCAGACCATCAACAGCTCCAAAGGCCAGAAACAGGCCCGCGCCGTAAAGCGCCTGAAAGTCGCCTCCGCCTTCCTTAACTCGGAGAACAAGCCCGACTGGATGATTCTCGACTGTGTGCCGGTGATTCCGCCGGAGCTACGGCCGATGGTGCAGCTGGACGGTGGCCGCTTCGCGACCTCCGACCTCAACGATCTGTACCGCCGCGTGATCAACCGCAACAATCGGTTGAAGCGCCTGCTCGACCTCGGTGCTCCCGAGATCATCGTCAACAACGAGAAGCGGATGCTGCAGGAGGCGGTCGACGCGCTGTTCGACAACGGCCGTCGTGGGCGCCCGGTGACGGGCCCCGGCAACCGGCCGCTGAAGTCGCTCTCCGACATGCTCAAGGGCAAGCAGGGCCGCTTCCGTCAGAACCTGCTCGGCAAGCGCGTCGACTACTCCGGCCGCTCGGTGATCGTCTCTGGCCCGAGCCTGCGACTGCACCAGTGCGGCCTGCCGAAGCTGATGGCGCTGGAGCTGTTCAAGCCATTCATCATGGCCCAGCTCGTCGAGCGCAAAGCCGTCCAGAACATCAAGGCGGCGAAGAAGATGGTGGAGTCGATGATCCCGGAGGTCTGGGACGTGCTCGAGGAAGTCATCCACGAGCATCCGGTCCTGCTCAACCGGGCGCCGACCCTGCACCGTCTCGGCATCCAGGCCTTCGAGCCGGTACTGGTCGAGGGCAAGGCGATCCAGGTCCACCCGCTCGTCTGTCACGCCTTCAACGCGGACTTTGACGGCGACCAGATGGCGGTCCACGTGCCGCTGTCGGCGGAGGCCCAGGCCGAGG
>Ga0207686_10001083_pt1 | contig 15936 bp, 11 predicted proteins | sample KBSM24metaG_FD_184396 | JGI IMG/M metagenome (GOLD analysis project Ga0207686, IMG submission 184396) | Miscanthus rhizosphere microbial communities from Kellogg Biological Station, Michigan, USA - KBS M2-4 metaG (SPAdes) (version 2) | ecosystem: Host-associated > Plants > Roots > Rhizosphere >...
AATATCGAGATCGTGCAGACCATCTGCGCGCTGCTCGACGAACTGCGCCCGCGTGCGGACGGCCGCTCGTACCAGGAACAGATCACCTACGTGACCGACCGCCCCGGCCACGACCGCCGCTACGCCATCGACGCACGCAAGCTCGAACGCGAACTGGGCTGGAAGCCCGCGGAAACCTTCGACACCGGCATCCGCAAGACCGTGGAGTGGTATCTGGCCCATCAGGACTGGGTCGTCAACGTGCAAAGCGGCGGCTACCGCGACTGGGTCGCCAAGCAGTACGGCAACGAGGCGGTGAAGGCATGAAGCTGCTGTTGCTGGGCAAGGGCGGCCAGGTCGGCTGGGAGCTCCAGCGCAGCCTGGCGCCGCTGGGAGAGCTGGTGGCGCTCGACTTCGACAGCACGGACTATCCCGCGGACTTCAGCCAGCCCGAAGAGGTTGCCGACACCGTGCGGCGCGTGCGTCCCGACGTCATCGTCAATGCCGCGGCGCATACGGCCGTGGACAAGGCCGAGAGCGAGGCCGATCTGGCCGGCAAGCTCAACGCCACCACGCCGGGGGTGGTCGCACGGGCGGCCGAAGAACTCGGCGCTCTCATGGTGCATTACTCCACCGACTACGTCTTCGACGGCAGCGGCAGCACGCCCTGGCGCGAGACCGACGCGACGGGACCCTTGAGCGTCTATGGCCAGACCAAGCTCGAAGGCGAGCAACTCGTCGCGCAGCACTGCAGCCGGCACCTGATCCTGCGCACCAGCTGGGTCTATGCCGCGCGTGGGGGCAACTTTGCCAAGACCATGCTGCGCCTGGCCAAGGAGCGCGACCAGCTCACGGTGATCGACGACCAGTTCGGCGCACCCACCGGCGCCGAACTCCTGGCCGACATCACTGCGCACGCCATCCGTGCCACGCTGCAAGACCCTTCCAAGGCCGGGCTCTATCACGCCATCGCGGCGGGAGAGACCACCTGGCACGGCTACGCACGATACGTGCTGGCCCTGGCGCAGCAAGCCGGTGTCGAACTCAAGGCCGGTCCCGATGCGGTCAAGGCCGTGCCGACCAGCGCATTCCCCACGCCGGCCCAGCGGCCCCACAACTCCCGGCTCGATACGTCCAAGCTGCAGGCCACCTTCGGCTTGCGCCTGCCCCCCTGGCAGGACGGCGTCGCCCGCATGCTCAGAGAAATCCTGTAGGCCAAAACGCGCCTGAGTCGCCGTACTCCCCGTCAGAGAAAAGAAAACATGCATTCCACGAACAAGCAACGCAAGGGCATCATTCTTGCCGGCGGCTCAGGCACGCGCCTGCACCCCGCCACCCTCGCGATCAGCAAGCAACTGCTGCCGGTCTATGACAAGCCCATGATCTACTATCCGCTCAGCACGCTGATGCTGGGCGGCATGCGCGACATCCTCATCATCAGCACACCGCAGGACACGCCGCGCTTTCAGCAACTGCTGGGCGACGGTAGCCAGTGGGGCCTGAATCTCCAATACGCCGTGCAGCCCAGCCCTGACGGGCTGGCTCAGGCCTTCATCATCGGTGAGCAGTTCCTGGCCGGCGCACCCAGCGCACTGGTGCTGGGCGACAACATCTTCTACGGCCATGACCTGCAGCAGCAACTGATGACCGCAGGCGAGCAGCCCGATGGCGCCACCGTCTTCGCCTATCACGTGAACGACCCCGAGCGCTATGGCGTGGTCGCTTTCGACCAGGGCGGCCGTGCGGTGAGCATCGAAGAAAAGCCCACCCAGCCCAAGAGCAACTATGCCGTCACCGGCCTGTACTTCTACGACCGGCAGGTCGTGGACATCGCCAAGGCCGTCAAGCCCAGCGCCCGAGGCGAACTGGAGATCACGGCCGTGAACCAAGCCTATCTGGATCAGGGCAGTCTCAACGTGCAGATCATGAAGCGCGGCTATGCGTGGCTGGACACCGGCACGCATGAAAGCCTGCTGGAAGCCGGCCAGTTCATCGCCACGCTGGAACAGCGCCAAGGCCTGAAGATCGCGTGTCCCGAAGAGATCGCTTGGCGTGCCGGCTTCATCGACGCGGCGCAGGTCGAGAAGCTGTCCGAGCCCCTCAAGAAGAACGGCTATGGCCAATACCTGATGCGCCTGCTGCGCGAGGAGTACCACGGATGAAGGTGACGAAGACCCAACTGGAAGGCGTGCTGATCCTGGAGCCCAAAGTCTTCGGCGACGAGCGCGGTTTCTTCATGGAAAGCTTCAACCAGCGCGTGTTCGACGAAGCGGTGGGCCAACATGTGGAGTTCGTGCAGGACAACCATTCGCGCTCGACCAAAGGCGTGCTGCGTGGATTGCATTACCAACTGCAGCAGCCGCAGGGCAAGCTGGTGCGTGTGACGCGCGGTGCCGTGTTCGACGTGGCGGTGGACATCCGCAAGAGCTCGCCGACCTTCGGGCAGTGGGTGGGGGTGGAGCTGACGGAGAGCAATCACCGGCAGCTGTGGATTCCGGCTGGCTTCGCGCACGGCTTCGTGGTGACCAGCGATAGCGCAGATTTTCTGTACAAGGCGAGCGACTATTACGCGCCGGCGCATGAGCGAAGCATTCTCTGGAATGACGCTGATATTGGGATTGAATGGCCTGACATCGGCGGGGAGCCTAAGGTTTCTTCCAAAGATGCGACTGCGATTTGTCTCATTCACGCTGAGGTCTTCTAACTGATGCAAGATCGTGCCACCAATCCCCTATCTGTCTTGGAAACGCTTCTGCGACACCGTACGCTTATCGGTCAGTTGATCAAGCGCGAAATTGCCGGACGTTACCGAGGCTCCTTCTTGGGTGTTTTTTGGTCTTTCCTGAATCCGCTGTTGATGTTGAGCATTTACACCTTTGTTTTTGGTGTGGTCTTCAAGTCGCGGTGGCGCCCGGATGCCGTCAATCACATGGAGTTTGCAGTCGTGATGTTTGCTGGGGTCATGCTTCACAGCCTGATTTCAGAATGTGTCATGCGTGCTCCTTCGCTCATCGTGAGTAATGTGAATTTTGTCAAAAAGGTTGTTTTTCCGCTTGAGATATTTGCGTGGGTCACGGTAGGGGCTGCTCTATTTCATACTGCCATTGCGATGGTTATCTTGCTGATTGCTATTTTTATATGGCAGGGGCATGTGATGCTGTCGGTGTTATGGGTACCTGTTTTGCTCATGCCGTTCGCTTTGCTGACGGTCGGTCTGGTGTGGTTCATCTCTTCGCTCGGTGTGTTTTTGCGGGATATCGGACAGCTCATGGGAATCGTCTCGTCCTTGTTGATGTTCATGGCTCCCATCTTTTATCCTTTGCATTCTGTGCCGGTTGGATTTGCGGAGTTTTTGTATCTGAATCCGCTGACTTTTATTGTGGAGCAGGTTCGTAACGTGGCGATTTGGGGTTCGCCTGTCGACTGGTTGGGTTGGGCGCTCTATTGCTTCGTTGCCTATGTGGTGGCTTGGTTGGGATTTATGTGGTTTCAGCGGATGCGCGGGGGATTTGCGGATGTCCTCTGATGTGATTATCAAAGTACAGGGTCTCAGTAAGCGTTACGAGATCTATAAGCAGCCCCGTGATCGCCTGCGCCAGTCATTGATGTCACCTGTCCGGAGCATTCTGGGGCTGGCAAGGAAAGACTATTTTCAGGAGTTCTGGGCACTCAATGGCGTGAGCTTCCAGGTGGGGCGCGGTGAAACCGTAGCGATTGTCGGTCAGAACGGTTCGGGTAAGTCCACTCTATTGCAATTGGTGTGCCAGACGCTCTCTCCTACGACTGGGAGTGTCCAAATTTCGGGGCGGATCGCTGCATTGCTCGAGTTGGGGGCCGGCTTCAATACAGAGTTCTCTGGGCGGGAGAACATCTTTCTCAGCGGCCTGCTCTATGGCATAAGCCAGGATGAGTTGACCAAGCGGTTCGATAGTATCGTCAAATTCGCTGAACTTGAGGATTTCATCGAACAGCCTGTAAAAACATATTCAAGCGGCATGTATGTGCGGCTTGCATTTGCTATTGCTGCGCATGTCGATGCAGATGTACTTATTATCGACGAAGCGCTATCCGTGGGGGACGTGCGCTTTACGCAGAAATGCATGCGTTATCTACGCGAGTTTCAGAAGACAGGGACGCTTCTCTTCGTGAGTCATGACACCAGCGCTGTCATCGGATTGTGTTCAAGAGCCGTATGGTTGGATCATGGTGGACTACGCATGGATGGTCCGGCGAAAGAGGTTGTCGAAACCTATCTTGCAGCTCAGCACGCCCTTGACAGAGAAGGCGAAGGAACTGCCGTTGCGCTGCGAGCGGGTCGCCGTACTTCTGCTGCGTTGAAAAGCGAGTCTGATGACATCAAGGATACGCGCTTGCCGAAATTGGCTGAGCATGGGGCGCTGACGAAATTCGAATTTTTTGAGTTCGACCCTGATCGCGCTGCTGCGGAATTTGGCGCTGGTGGCGCGCGAATAGTCGATTCCAGCTTTCTGGCTGAGGATGGCAGCCCATTGCACATGAGCCATGGTGGCGAGATCGTTCGGCTTTCTGTAAAGGCTGAGGTGCTTCAGCCACTCTCCAATCTGATCTTCGGATTTTATTTTAAAGATCGGATGGGTCAGCGTCTGTTTGGTGATAACAGTTTTATCACCACGATGGATGCGCCGATCAGCGCTGAGGTCGGCGAAACGATGACGGCCTGCTTTCGCTTTCGGATGCCGATTCTTCCATCGGGTCTCTATTCGATGGATCTTGCGATCGCATCAGGAACACAAGACAACCATACCCAACAACATTGGTTGCACGATGCCTTGGAAGTACGTGCCACGGATACCACGATGAAGCATGGTTTGGTAGGTCTGCCCATGCTGGAGATATCGGTCAGGAAGGTTGCGGATGATTAATTTTACGGGTGAGCGCTTTGTGCCTACGGAGAGTGGTGAAATTCGCTATGAGCATATGCACCGATATGCTTGGGTTACCCGCTTTTGCCAGGGTAAGAGAGTTCTGGATATAGCCTGTGGTGAAGGGTATGGCTCTGCCTTGCTGGCCGCACATGCCGATTCGGTTATGGGCGTTGACATAGCGCACGAGGCGGTCTTGCATGCTCGCGAAAAGTATGCCGCCAAGGGTAATTTGCAGTTTCTTCAAGGGAGTGCAACGGCTATCCCTCTCCAAGCGCATAGCGTGGATGTAGTGGTTTCTTTCGAGACAGTCGAGCATTTGCCGCAGCAAAGTGAGATGCTGGCGGATATTCGGCGTGTGCTGAGACCTGACGGCTTGCTGATCATATCCTCCCCCAATAAGAAGGTCTACTCCGACGATCGAAACTATGTCAATGAGTTTCACGTCAAGGAGCTTTACTTCGAGGAATTCAATGCGCTGCTGCGCGAGCAGTTCTCCGCTGTCACTTATTTGGGGCAGCGGTTGCTGACGGGATCTGTCGTTGCACCAATGGGGCAGCAAGGTGCTTACTATGAGGCGATTGGTCTTAAAGGTGACCATCTTGTGAAGCAGACCCCTCCGTCCACTGGCATCATGTATTTTGTTGCCGTTTGTGCGGCGGACGATGTCAATTTGCCGAAGACGGATCCTTCTTTTTTTGTAGATGAAGACATCGATCTCTATGCTGAGGCTCAGAAGTCCTTGCGCTGGGCCTCTACGCTTGACCTCGAACATCGTGACCTCGACAAGCGACATGCACATTTGAGAGCTGAATTCGAAGACCGGACTGCGTGGGCGCTGCAGTTGGATGCGGAACGTGCCCGGCTGGTGGCCGAGCTAGAGCGCGCTTCCGGAAATTCGGAATCTCCAAAGCTAAAGGATGAATTGGCTCTCCGTCTCCGGGAAAATGCAGAGCTGGAAAAAAAAGTGGCGGATCGATCCCGTCAGGCTGACATATTGCATGTCGAACTGCAGGGTTTGCAAGAGGCCCACGCAGAGTTACGCCTTCAACAGGATCAGTTAGGGCAGCGCAATCTTTCTCTTCGTCTGGAGCTTGAGAAATATCAGGCGCGTGTCGATTCCGAGCTAAGACTGCAAGAAGAGGTTTTGGCGCTCAAAGCCCGTATTGCCCAACTCGATGAGCAGAATTCGCGGCTAAGCCAGGAGCTGGAAGTTCAGCTGGCAGAGCAAAATGCCTTTCAGGAAAAGCAGTTCGACGCTGATCCCCGAATTCAGGCGCTCCGCGCTGAGTTGCAGGGGCGCGATGCGTTGCTGAAAGGGTTGCAAGGAGAACTGGCGGAGCGAGTCCAATATGCCGACGAGATGAATGCTAAGTTGCAGTCACTGTTAACTACGCATGCGCAATTTCGTGCCCAGCATGACCTGTTGAGTCGGCGTAATTTGGAGTTGGCCAAACAGGTCGAGCGCCTCGCGGCAGTTGACGAACGACTTGTTCAACTGCAAGCAGAATTCGACGAGCGTACCGCGTGGGCGCTGCAATTGAACGCACGGTGCGCTGAATTGGAAGCCCGATGGACTGCCGGGGGGGCTGCTACTGTTTCGGTGCCGCCCATCGTGCAGCCGCACCTGGACTCTGTTCAGCAGCTTGAGCGTACCAAACGAATTGCCTTGCTGGAGCAGCAGGTCCGTGCCTTGACGGCTGTGCAGAGCCAAGATCGCTCTGAACTGGACAGGCTAAGGCTCGCCAATACTGATTTGAGCCAACAGATCAATGCCATCAGGAACTCGAACTCCTGGACTCTCACCATGCCTTTGCGGATGTCGGGCCGGGTGCTGCGCGGCGAGTGGGGGACGCTAGCATCCATGTTGTCCCCTCATGCTATCCGCTGGGGCAAGCGAGCCTATAGAGCCCTGCCTTTGTCTAGGTCGATAAAGGATCGCTTGGTCACTACCGCTTATCGCGTGGCTGGTCCCTTATTCAAGGGCATGGTTCACTACGAGGTGTGGCGGCGCCAGAGCGGTCATTCTCCTGCAGTTCCGATGGGTACTGGACCTATTGCTGTTGATGATGTCGCTGATGTACTGGCTTCGCTGAGTTTTCCTGTCGTGAACGCCCCTGAAATCAGCATCATTATTCCAACATACGGGAACTTGCATCACACTCTCATGTGCCTGCAGTCGATTGCTCGGAACTTGCCGGTTGCATCGGTGGAGGTCATGGTGGCAGAAGATGCCTCGGGTGATGCCGAGATTCAGCGCCTTCAGGCCATCCCCGGTTTACGCTTCGTCAATCATGCAGCCAATATGGGTTTTCTCCGCTCTTGTAATGCTGCGGTGCAGCTTGCACATGGGCGGTACGTCTATCTGCTGAATAATGACACTGAAGTGACCGCCGGTTGGTTAGATAGCATGTTGTCGCTGTTCGAGAAATTCCCCGATTGTGGAATGGTAGGTTCGAAGCTGGTGTATCCGGATGGACGTCTGCAGGAGGCTGGCGGTATTCTGTGGCGTGATGGCTCTGCGTGGAATTATGGTCGGCTGGATGATCCCACTCGTAGCATATATAACTACGTCAAGGAAGCTGACTATTGTTCTGGTGCGTCTCTGCTAATTCCGAAACAGTTATGGGATCATCTGGGTGGGTTTGATGAGCATTATTTGCCGGCTTACTACGAAGATACTGACCTTGCCTTCCGGGTGCGTGCTGCCGGAAAGAGTGTTCTTTATCAGCCGGACTCCGTGGTGATTCACTACGAGGGGATTTCGCATGGGACGGATACTGCCTCTGGAGTCAAGGCGCATCAGGTGACCAACCAGAAGAAATTCTATGCCCGCTGGAAAGATGAGCTAGAACGCAATCATTTGGATAACGCGGTTAATCCGTTTCTCGCGCGCGATCGATCTGTGAAGAAAAAGACCATACTGGTCGTTGATCACTATGTTCCCCAGCCGGATCGTGATGCAGGCTCGCGGAGTACGTGGTGTTTCTTGCAAGAGTTTGTGGCGATGGGGCTGAATGTGAAATTTTGGCCTGCTAACCTATGGCATGACCCATCTTACTCCCCACTGCTGCAGCAGGCAGGAATAGAGGTCTTCTATGGCGGGGATTATGTTGGGCACTTTGCGGAATGGATGCAGGAGCATGGATCAAGCCTGGACTATGTCCTGCTGAGCCGTCCGCATATCACGGAAGACCACCTGGATGCTGTTCGGCAGAATACCTCTGCCAAGGTGCTTTATTATGGACATGATCTACATTACGCCCGTTTGCTTGGGGAGTATGAAAAAACCAAGGAACCGCAGCTTCTGCGCGAGGCCGAAGATTTTCGTGTCCTGGAGGATTCTATTTGGAGGCGGGTGGATGTGGTTTATTACCCATCTGCTTCAGAGACCGATGCTGTAAAGGCTGCGGTTCCGGGTGTTGTGGCTCGCACAGTCCCTCTTTATTACTTTAACGAATCCGACGTCATTCCCGGGCGAGAGTCGCGTCAGCGGACGGATATCCTCTTCGTTGCAGGTTTTGGTCATCCGCCCAATGTGGATGCAGCCAAATGGTTGGTGCAGGAGATATTTCCAAAAGTCAAGCATCGCCAGCCTGGGGCTTTCCTCACCCTTGCAGGCTCTAATCCCACAGACGAGGTGAAAGCCTTGGCGAGTGATTCCGTACGGGTGACTGGTTATTTGAGTGATGCTGCACTGGACGCGCTTTACAAGCGTGCAGGCGTGGCCGTCGTTCCGTTACGTTTCGGCGCTGGGGTGAAAGGTAAGGTGCTAGAAGCCTTGAACCAAGGGATTCCGATGGTGACTACTTCAGTGGGTGTCCAGGGCCTTGATGGACTGGATGTTATTGTTCCTGTGCATGATGAGTCACAGGCAATTGCAGATGCAATATTGAGAATCATGGTTGATGATGATTATTGGGACCGGATCTCCGTAGATGGGCGGGATTTTGTGCTGGCACGTTTTTCGCAGGCTGCCGTCAGGAATGTCTTTACGGCGGATATCCATGTCTAGGATTGCTTCCTGCAACCATCGGTCTTGGGAGTGGGCCTTGCCAGCGATGCAGGAAGAGCAAAGGAGCATGCGTGAATCACTACGAGTGCAAAGGCGCTTATGGCGCGTGCTGCTACTCATTGCAGGCCTAGCTTGCTGTGTCGCGGTTCCAGCTATTTCGCACGCCAAGTACATCAAGGCTGTCACCTACTTCGGTAACGCTTGGCCTTTGAATTACTGGAATTCCGATGTCAGTAGGGCTCCTGCGGATTTTTCGCAGATCAAGTCAGATGGTTTCAATGCCATCATTTTGGCGGTTCCCTGGGGGGAGTTTCAGCCCGGACTGAGCCCAGTTCGCTTCAATGACAATGCATATGCGCGTCTCAAGCAGGTCTGTTCGCAAGCCAAGCAGGCAGGGCTGCAAGTACATATGCGTGTGTCTTATCAGCACGACATGTATCCTGGAGTGGAGTTACCGGCTCCAGCCCGCTTCGACTTGCTGTTGGCAGGTGACGACCTGATTCCTGCCTGGGAACAGTACCTCTCCCGTATCGCGGAAGTCTCTGGTGACTGCGCGAGTGGCGTATTTATTTCCTGGGAGGATTTCTGGCATGCCACGGCCTCTATGGCAGCTCCTATGGAGCCAGCGGCGGCTGTCGAACTATCGCGTCGTATGGGTTTTGATGCGTGGGCCAAGGGCCACGCCGATGCAGCGTATCGCGCACGCCACGCTGCAGTATTCAATAAGTTTGGCGCCTATCCTGTGCCTGCACGCAGCAGTTCGGATTTCCGGATGGTCTACAAGTGGTTTGATGACAGGCTCATGCAGCACCTGATGCCCGTATTGGCGCGCAAGTTGCCGCGTGCCAGCATCGAGGCGCGAGTGGATGATGATCCTATCTATGAAGGGGGCAAGATTGTCGAGTGGTACAGCCACGCACAGACTTATCAAGTGCCCTCGTCTCCTTACCTGATGACGTACTGGGCTCCTGCTATGGGTGCACAAAATAAGTCTGATCGCGAGTCTGCCAAGAAGGTGATAGAACGGTTTTCTTATATCAACAAGAAGATATCGGAGCGCACCAAGAATCGCATCGTGATAGGGCAATTTCTCTTTCAGGACAATACACCATCCGCATCCAGGAATACTGTGGTCAACCCCTCAGAGCTATCAGATTTTTTGCGGATGGTTGCTGTGCCGATGGTTAGCCAGACCGCAGGTTATGCCCTCTGGGGGGCTCGCGATTATGAAGCGAGCGTGCTCTTTAACGGATTTTTTAGCCTGAGTAATTTGGGTTGGAAAATGAATGATGGTGCTTGGATTGTCGATAAGCCTACACGGATGGCTGAATTGCCTTCTGGAGCTTCGGTCGCTCAGTTCATCCCTGCCGCGCGTGATCATTTCAGGGATACTGCCAAGGTCATGACCTTGCGTCTAGAAGCCGTGGGGCCGGGGGAACTCGTTGCCAGCTACGGAGGGGCAACCCAGCGTGTACGAGTCGGCTCAGTTGCCGAAAAATTGTCTATGCGCTTTCCTGTATCTCAGGTTGATACAGAATTCATGGTGAAAGCCGGCAGGGGAAAACTGCGCATTGGCGGGCTGTACCTTTCTGACTACACACAAGCTGGCGACTTTCGGGATGTCAGTGGAAATCCAGGTCCACGATTCGATGACATTCGTGGTCTGAATAAGGCGATCGATGACGGTGTGGGTGTTCCTTCTCGTCTGGATGTGAGCGATAAGACTATTTCCAAAGCGTCTGGAGTATTTCCTCCTGAGCGTGGAGATATGAATTGGTATGCTTGGGCTGGACCAGAGGTCACGGCACGTTTGCTCGCGCGGGCTTCGACCATATCCGTGCGCGGATCGATACGCCCCAGCATGTTCCATACGGCACAAGGATGTACCCTAAAGGCGCTGGTTGACGACAAGGAGGTGTTGTCGCGTCTCTACACCGCCGACATGCCTATAGAACTGGACATTCCCGTGCCTGCAACTCAGGTCGACACGGTTGTTGATCTCACGCTGCGCTCCAGTTGTGCCAGCAACCCCAAGCAGCAGAAATCAGGGACCGATGAGCGCACGCTTTCCTATGTGCTCACCTCGATCAGTAGCAGTGCTTCTGGGGCTGTCTCGGCACAAGGTGGCCAGTCTGTTCAAGGCAAGACACGCTGAACGAGATCAGTTGAGGGATCCTTCTGGCGTCATTGCTGCGACTTTTTGTGAGGTCGCACTTTTGTCAGGTGCAACTGCTCATAACTGTTTGGCGCAATATGCAAATTGCGCTGGATTCGCTCTCGCGTTTGGTGGTTGCCGTCGGGGTGGAGTCCGCAACTCGTCGCTCGCGCCGCGTTAGTCACTCCTGTCGGAGGCCTCTAGTCGGCGCAAGCGCCAGAAAGCGCTCGACAGCCATACTTTCACCAAGCTGCTCAAATGCCAGTAAAGATGCCGGCCGCGGCGGTGGCTAGCCCGCTGCGCTTCATGCCGGATCTGCAGGTCTTCGCCCACCTGGATTTTCCAGCCTACCAGGCGTAAGCGAGCACAGATGTCGAAGTCTTCCCCATACATGAAGAACCTTTTCTCGTCGAAGCCGGCAATATGCCGGTACGCCTCGCTGCGAAAAAGCATGAATAGGCCCGGCACCCAGGCCGGTCGGGGAGGGCGTCGGTAGCGCTGGTGGTTGCGCGTGAGGATTTCCAGCGGAGTGAGGAGCGCGCGGTGCTGCTCGGGTTCGAGCTTGCCTGGCTCTTGTACGCGAGGGGTAAGTAGCCCCGCGTCCGGCGTGGCCTGGGTCAGCAAGGGTGCCAGTACATCGCAGTCGAAACGGATGTCGGGGTTCAGTACCAAGAACCAGGGCGTACGGCAGTGCTGGAATCCCTGGTTGTGATTGGCCCCGAATCCATGGGGTGTGCTGTTCACGAGGCGCCTGATCGGAAAGCGCCATGATGCCTCTTCGGCTTCGGTCAGGAGATCTGTTTCGGGGATGTTGAGGGTGAGCACGACTTCCGCCACCCACTGGTGGCTGTGGCGGTCCAACTGTTCCAGCAATGGACGGATCAGCGCCTGTTGGCCGTGACTCACGATGGAGACGGTAACGCTTTTAAAGTCTGGCTGTGGGTTGGTCATGATCTAATTTGTGTGGCTGTCTTGCCAGTCGGCAAGCTTTCGGGGCAAGTCGAAAGACCGATGCTTTACTTCTATCAAAGAGCAGCTTGCAACTGCTTTTCACTCACGACTGCATGATTGCCCTTATCGTTCTGAGCTTCTTGTGTGCGGCGCTCACGACTTTTTTCATTACGCGTGTGGCTCGTCGCCATGCGCGCCGTTACCGGCATGACATGCCGCAGCGCTTCCATAGTGGTCATGTGCCTCGCATCGGTGGCCTGGGTATCTTCATCGGACTGGGTTGTGCGGTGCTGTTCGCTGCGTCGCCTCTGGGGCAGCATTTGAACGTGAACCTGCCGTTCTGGTCGTCACTGGCCGGTTTGCTGTGCATGGTACCGGCGGTGGGGGCCGGGTTGGTCGAGGATGTGACGCAAAAAGTGCCGGCCAAAGTCCGGTTGGGTTTGACGGCGCTGTCGGCCATGCTGCTGTGCGGTTTGCTGGGGCTTCAGACGAATCGCCTGGGCCTGGGGCCAGTGGATGCCTGGCTGCATGTCAGTCCCTGGGCTGCCGCGGCCTTTGCCGTCATTGCGATTGCGGGCTTGCCGCACGCCTTCAACCTGATCGATGGCTACAACGGGCTGGCCGGCGTGGTGGCTCTCATCATCAGTCTGGCGCTGGTCCACGTCGCGCTGCAGTTGGGGGACCGGCAACTGGCCGCCACTCTGGTGTGCCTTGCGGGCGCGACGGCCGGCTTTCTGCTGTGGAATTACCCGCGGGGCAAGGTGTTCGCCGGGGATGGCGGGGCCTATGTCTGGGGGCTCGTCATCGCGGTGGGCTGCATCATGCTGGTACAGCGCCATCCGGCCGTGTCTCCCTGGTTTCCGGTATTGCTGCTGATCTACCCTGTGGGGGAAACCTTCTTTTCCATTTACCGCAAGCTGGCGCGTGGCCAGTCTCCTGGTATGGCGGATGCGCTGCATCTGCACCAGCTGATCTTTCGGCGTATCGTCCGGGTGGCGTTGGAGGAGGACGAGGCGCGTGAATTGCTCTCTCGCAACAACCGCACCTCGCCTTATCTCTGGATGTTCGCTGCCGCGTCGGTGGTACCGGCGATGCTGTTCTGGCGCAATACCACGGTGTTGGTGATCTGCTGCCTGATGTTCGCTGCGGCCTATGTGGGGGCGTATCTGATGATCATCCGCTTCAAGGTGCCGCGCTGGCTCAGGAGGTGAGAGCCCGTCGACGGTCTCCCACTCCGCTGCCCTTGGGGTTGGAGCGCAATCGGGCGATTGGATGCCCTGGCCGCAGGCATGGGCGAGGGGCCCATGAGGCGCACCCGAAGCATCCACTCATCCCGATGGCACTCCAACGCCAATCCCTGTGAGATCGTCACCAGGTTCGCGCGACTGCGCACCTACAATCGCGCCAGTTTTGTCTCAGGAACGTTCAACGCCATGTCCAACTCCACGGAACTCGACTTGTCTTCCATCGCGCCGCGCACCAAGGCCGAAATCCTGGCCCAGGCGCTGCCCTACATCCGCAAGTTCCATGGCAAGACCATGGTGATCAAGTACGGCGGCAACGCCATGACCGACCCGGCGCTGCAGGCGGACTTTGCCGAGGACGTGGTGCTGCTCAAGCTGGTGGGCATGAACCCGGTGGTGGTGCACGGCGGCGGGCCGCAGATCGAGACGGCGCTGAACCGCCTGGGCAAGAAAGGCGAGTTCATCCAGGGCATGCGCGTGACCGATGCCGAGACGATGGAAGTCGTCGAATGGGTGCTGGCCGGCGAGGTGCAGCAGGACATCGTGGGCCTCATCAACCAGGCCGGCGGCAAGGCCGTGGGGCTGACGGGCCGCGACGGCGGGATGATCCGTGCCCAGAAGCTGCGCATGGTGGACAGCAAGGACCCGAGCATCGAGCACGACATCGGCCAGGTGGGCGACATCGTTTCCATCGATCCGAGCGTCGTCAAGGCGCTGCAGGACGACGCCTTCATCCCGGTCATCAGCCCGATCGGCTTCGGCGAGGACAACGAGAGCTACAACATCAACGCCGATGTGGTGGCCAGCAAGCTGGCGACCGTGCTGCGGGCCGAGAAGCTGGTGCTGCTCACCAACATTCCCGGCGTGCTGAACAAGGCGGGCGAACTGCTGACCGACCTGACCTCGCGGGAGATCGACGGCCTCTTCGCCGACGGCACGATCTCCGGCGGCATGCTGCCCAAGATCGCCGGCGCGCTGGATGCGGCCAAGGCGGGCGTGAATGCCGTCCACATCATCGACGGCCGCGTGCCGCATGCCATGCTGCTCGAGATCCTGACCGAGCAGGCCTACGGCACGATGATCCGCAGCCACTGATCGAACGAAGCCGCGCAGCGTGCCGTTCGCTTCCCAGGCCGCCGCGGCGGCTGTGACCCGCAGGGCAGGCTGCTGACATGCGCCTCCTGCTGGTCGAGGACGACGTCATGCTGGCCAGCGGCATCAAGCTGGGCCTGACGGACGCCGGCTATGCCGTGGACTGGGTGGGCAGCGGCGAGCGTGCCGAAGAGGTGCTGCTGGCCGAGTCGTTCGATGCGGCGGTGATCGACATCGGCCTGCCGGGCATGGACGGGCTGGAGCTCACCCGGCGGCTGCGGCGGCCCGAGATGGCGCAGCCCTCCATGCCGGTGCTGATCCTGACGGCGCGCGATGCGCTGCACGACCGGGTCCAGGGGCTGGACCTGGGGGCCGACGACTACCTGGTCAAACCCTATGAATTGCCCGAGCTGCTGGCCCGGCTGCGCGCCCTGCTGCGCCGCTCGCAGGCCGCCACCACGGCGGTGCTGAGCTTCGGCCCGCTGGAGCTGGATGCCGCCCACCGCACGGCCGGCATTCGCGCGGCAGACGGGATGGCGGGCGTGGCCGCTGCGTCGGCATGGCCCGGCATGCAGCATGGTGGGGCGGTGCCGAGAGTCCACGCGCTGGAACTGGGGCCCCGCGAGTGGACGGTGCTCGAATACCTGATGATCCATGCGCCCAAGCCGGCCAGCAAGGACAAGCTGCTGCAGGCCCTGACCGGCTGGGACAAGGAGATCACGCCCAACGCCGTCGAGGTCTATGTCTCGCGCCTGCGCAGCAAGCTGGAGCCGCACGGCGTGGCGCTGCGCTCCATCCGCGGCTTCGGCTACCGGCTCGAACTGCGGCCCGCGTCGCCGCCGGGCTGATCGGTGCGCGGCACGGCACGGCGCCATCGCCCTGCACCGCGCTTTCACTTCCCGATTCCCCGTGACCTCCGACCTGCGCAACCGCCTGCTGCTGCTCCTGCTGGCGCCGCTGTGCCTGCTGGCGCTGGCGGGCGCCTGGCTGGACTACCGCTCCGCCGACGAAGCGGCCGGCCGCCACGACCAGCGGCTGATGCGGCTGCTGCCGGCGCTGGCCGACTCGATCCTGTCGCCTGCCATCACGGAGGAGGGCGAGCCCCTGCTGCTGCTGGCGCCGCCTGTGGAGGAGTTCCTGCGCCAGAACGGCGGCACCTCCGGCTTCAGCGTGCTGGACCTGAAAGGGCGCGTGCTGCTGGGCGACGACTGGCTGGGCAACGCCGTGCCCACCACGCAGGTGCCCGAGTTCCACAGCGTCGAGCACGACCGCGTGCTCTACCGGGTGGCCGTGCAGCGCAGCCACACGGGCGCCGGCGAGCTGGTGGTGGCGCTGGCCGACGGCTCCGATCCGCGCCAGCAGTGGGGCCGCCAGATGCTGCTGCGGGTGCTGCTGCCCAACCTGGCCCTGATCGCAGCGGCGGCGCTCGCCATCCACTGGGCCGTGCGGCGCGCCTTCAAGCCGCTGGTGGAACTGGCCGAGGCCGTCGAGCGCCGTTCGCCGCGTGACCTGAGCCCCATCGACGAGGCCGCGTCGCCGGCCGAAGTGCGCCCGCTGGTCGATTCGCTCAACCGCCTGTTCGCGCTGGTCAATGCGCAG
>Ga0207686_10001085_pt1 | contig 15932 bp, 13 predicted proteins | sample KBSM24metaG_FD_184396 | JGI IMG/M metagenome (GOLD analysis project Ga0207686, IMG submission 184396) | Miscanthus rhizosphere microbial communities from Kellogg Biological Station, Michigan, USA - KBS M2-4 metaG (SPAdes) (version 2) | ecosystem: Host-associated > Plants > Roots > Rhizosphere >...
TTCAGCAGGCGCTCGCGCGGGCGTTCGTCCGCCGGCCAATCGACGATGCGCATATCCAACCCCTGTACCGTGATGCCAGCGCATATTAAACTGCGCCACGCCACACCCTCGTTCGTCCTCATGGATGATTCCTCCGCGATGACCTCCCCCGCTGCCGCGCGATCGCTTTCGCGTGTCGTGCTCGGCCTGACCGGCGGCATAGCCGCCTACAAGGCCGCGGAGCTGACGCGGCTGCTGGTCAAGGAAGGTATCGCCGTCGATGTCGTGATGACCAATGCCGCCGCGCAGTTCATCGCACCGATGACTTTGCAGGCGCTGTCGGGCAACCCGGTGCTGTCGGGCCTGTGGGAGTCGGGCGCCGCCAACGCGATGGGCCACATCGAGCTCTCGCGTCATGCCGATGCGATCGTCGTCGCGCCGGCGTCGGCGGATTTCATCGCCAAGCTGGCGAACGGCCATGCCGACGATCTTTTGTCGACGCTTTGTCTGGCCCGCGACTGTCCACTGCTGATCGCGCCGGCGATGAACCGGCAGATGTGGAGCAACGCAGCCACGCAGCGCAATGTCGCGCAGCTTCGTGCGGATGGGATCGAGATCCTCGGTCCGGGAAGCGGCGATCAGGCTTGCGGCGAAATCGGCGACGGCCGCATGCTCGAGCCCGAAGAAATCCTGGCGGCGCTGCTCGCGTCGGCGCAGCCGAAGCTGCTCGCCGGCAAGCGCGTGCTGCTGACGGCGGGCCCGACGATCGAAGCGATCGATCCGGTGCGCGCGATCACCAATCACAGCTCGGGCAAGATGGGGTTCTCGCTGGCGCAGGCGTGCGCAGAAGCCGGCGCGAATGTCACGCTGGTATCCGGACCGACGTCGCTGGGCACGCCGACCGGCGTGACGCGCATCGACGTGAAGAGTGCGGCCGAGATGGCGGCCGCAGTCGACTCCGCAGTCCCGGCCGCGCAGATCTTTATCGCGGTCGCCGCCGTCGCCGACTATACGCCGGCCGAAGTCCGAGCCAGCAAGCTGAAGAAAAACGGCGAGAGGATGACGCTTGCCCTGAAACCGACGGCCGACATTCTCGCCGCCGTCGCCGCGCGTCCGAAACCGCCGTTCTGCGTCGGATTTGCCGCCGAAACCGACGACATCGTCAAAAACGCCGAGGCCAAGCGCCGCAGCAAGAAAGTGCCGCTGCTGATCGCCAATCGGGCGCAGGACGCGATGGGGAGCGACGAGAACGAGGTCACGCTGGTCGACGAGCGCGGCGCGCATCCGTTGCCGCGGATGGCCAAGCTCGCGCTGGCGCGTCGGCTCGTCGCCGAAATCGCATCGCGGCTGCCGCGGTAGTGACGAGACCACCGATCCCCGCGTTCGTGCTCGTGTCGTCGGCGTAGCACATGCATGAGTTGATATGGACGCTGACGGAACGTTGGCAGGGCATTTGGTCGAAAGCTCGCCTCCGCTTGGGCCGTACTCCCCCAACCGAGGCCGCATTCCGCGAACTTCGAAGTGCGCTCTCAGCCCGCTTCATTTCCGGCGATGGGGTTGAAATTGGCGCGTTGCATGAACCGCTTGGCGTTTCCGATAGGGCGCACGTTCGCTATGTCGACCGTATGTCAGTGGCCGATCTGCGGTCGCATTACCCGGAATTGGCGGGCAAGCCGCTGGTGCCGATCGACATCCTCGACGATGGGGAGACGCTGCGTTCAATCGGCGACGCGACCGTCGACTTCGTCATTGCCAATCACATGCTCGAACATTGCGAGGATCCGCTGACGGCTCTCGAAACGTTTCTGCGCGTAGTTCGTCCCGGAGGTATAGTCTATCTCGCCATCCCTGACAAGCGCTTCACGTTTGACGAACCTCGCGAAGTAACTTCGCTCGACCATCTCTTGCGTGATCATCATGAAGGGCCGGAGCGTTCACGACGGGAGCATTACCTGGAGTGGGTTCACAAGGTCATCCACAAACCGGAAAGTGAAGCCAACGCCGAGTGCGACGCGCTCATGAAAATGCAGTACAGCATTCACTTTCATGTCTGGACGCTGTCGGGGTTCGTAGCCCTGCTTCGATTTTGCCGAAAGCAATTGAAGATGCCCTTCAGGATCGAATCGCTTACACCTAACCAGTTTGAAGTGATTGCGATTCTCAGAAAAGTGGCGCTCTGATGACAATAGCAAGCGTCGCCCTCAAGGTTCTCGACGAGCGGATACGCCCGTATTTGCCGGCCTACGCAACACCCGGGTCAGCGGGGTTGGATCTTCGCGCGTGCGTAAACGCACCCGTCAGCCTGAAGCCTGGCCAGACTGAGCTGATTCCCACCGGCATTGCAATCCACATCAGTGATAGCGGCATTGCAGCTTTGATCCTTCCGCGGTCTGGCCTCGGCCACAAACACGGTATCGTTCTCGGCAACCTTGTCGGGCTGATCGATTCGGACTATCAGGGGCAGCTGATGGTGAGCTGCTGGAACCGCGGAAGCACAGCATTTGAACTCAAAGCGCTGGACAGGCTTGCGCAACTCGTGTTCGTCCCTGTACTGCGAGCGTCGTTCAGCGAAACCACCGACTTCACCGCGAGCGGCCGTGCGAGCGGAGGCTTTGGCAGTACCGGCGCAAATTAGCGCCGACGCTCCGCGCGCGATTATGCGGCGGCGAGCGGGTGCTGCCGCCGCCGATTTACTCTTCCGTCAGGTAGGTGGCGCTTTCAATGCTCGATTCGCCGGCGACTTGGACAGCACGCCAAACGGGTCATAGCTGCCGGTCAGTTTGATGAATTCGCGGTAGCGCGCGTTGTCGCCCATTTCGCCTAGTGCGCCGTACATCGCGTCGAAGGCAAACATTACATGTGCCGGCCTGCCCACTTCGAGCGCAATCTCCCCGAGACACCAGGCGACCGGCAGTGGGCGCGTAGCCGTCGTAGATAGTCGCGCGTCGATCTCGCGCGACCCTTTCGCCGGGCGCCCGATATAGCGTTCCAGGATGCGTCCGGCCAACACCGCCAACCAGTTCGACTTTGGCGCCTCGAGGACCAGGGCGGCAAATTCAGGAAACACTTTGGCAAATTCCGCACGATCCAGATCGAGATAGTGCTCGAGGACCTTGCGCAATTCCCAGTGGAGTCGCACCACCCCTTCTGGACGCGGTGCGCTGGCATTCTTCTGGTCGTCAATAATGCGAAATGCTGCCATCGGCTCGTCGATGACGTGAATTTGGTGGCGCTTCAGCAGCCTGACCCACATCTCCAGATCCGGCACCTGCGCGAGCGCGGGGTCAAAGGGGCCTACTTCGTCATAGCAGCGCCTTCTTACCAGTGCCGTGGAACTGCAGAGCATGTTCCCATGCAGAAAGAGGTGCCGCAGCCACTGGTCGCGCGAGCGATTTCGGACACGAAATACACCTCCGTAAAACGTCTCGTCATCGGCCAGAGGCGCTCCGGCTTCATCGATGAATGTCGGATACCCGAACACGGCGCCGACATCGTCGTGCTCGTCCAGAAAGCGGGCTTGTTTCGCCAGTTTGGCGGGCAAAAACAGATCGTCAGAACTCAGCATCGCGACGTACTGGCCGGACGATCGCTCGATCGACGCGTTGACCGCGGCGCAGACCCCGGAGTTTCGGTCGAGTTCGGCAAAGGACACACGCGGATCGGCGATCGATCGGACCTCCTGCGCGGTCGCGTCGCTGGAGTGATCGTCTGTTACCACAACCTCGAGATCCCGAAATGACTGCGAGAGGACGCTGTCGATCGTCTCGCGCACGAACCTGGCGTGATTGTATGAGGGTATGACTACGCTTATCTTGGGCATTGGTGCACCATATGTCCCGCTAAGGAGTCCAGACTCCGAGCGGGAACCAGCGCGCATTCTACGCGTGAGGCTGTGTGGGAGGCCAGCCGAGCTACCACAGCTTCAGTATTTGTAGCTAGAATGCGACACTGGTTTGCGTTGGGGGCCGCAGTGTCTGCGTCGAGCAATAGCTCATCCTGTTCCGGCACCCTCATCCGATGAGGAGTGCGGTTTCATTGACAGACCGGCAGGAAACTATCGCGCTTGATGCTAAGCACGATATTCGGATCAACCATTTCCTCCCGGCGGATGGCAATCACATCTTCAATGAGGCGGACTACTTCAAATTGCATTCCGGCTCTTCCAACGATGTCTACGCCCAGCTCGTTCGGACTGCCGAAAATAAGGTATGCGCGACAATCTCATTCTACGAAAGCGGCGACAAGGTCTTCGTCAGTCCTAAAAGAGGGACCTTTGGCGGCCTGGGGCTGAATTGCCCTTTGGACGCCCAGACCGTCGAGCGCTTTCTGGTTGTGCTCTTCCACCATCTGAAGGCGCTCGGCGCGCAAGAGATCCATGTGAAAGGTGCACCCTTCAGCCACGACCTGGCGCTGTCGTCGCTCGTGTCGAACATATTGCTTCGCCGTGGCGGCGTCATTGCTTCACACGAAATCAATCACGACATGCGGATCGATGCCAGGCCATTCTCGCAGCGAATAGACTACGGAAACGACAAACGCATCCGCAAGTGTCTCAGGGAAGGCTTCATCGCCCAGCAAATCGATGTGTCCGGGTTCGAAGACGCCTACAATGTGATCCGCGACAATCGCATCCGACGCGGCTATCCGGTATCGATGACTGCAGAGCAATTGGGCACGATGGTGGAGACGTTTCCAGGTCGGCTGCACTTTTTTGCCGTATATCCGGACTCGAAAAGGTCGCGTATCGTCGCTGCCGCCATTTGCATTGCAGTTTCGCGTTCGGTTCTCTATGTTTTTTATTGGGGTGACGCAGCGGACATGAGCTCCTACAGCCCGATTGCCCTGCTCGCATCGCGCATATACGAATATTGCCAGCAACAGGAGTTTCAGTTGCTCGACGTCGGCACGTCGACGCTTGCCGGCGAACCCAATCATGGATTGATCAAGTTCAAGCGCAACCTCGGATTCTCCGAGTCGCTAAAACTGTCGTTCACCTGTCGCATCTGACACCGTGCGCAACCTCGACATCTATCAGGAGAATTACGCTTCCCTGCCGTTCGAGCAGAGTCAAGCCCGGTATCGAAAGCGAAAAATCGTCGAGTCGCTCGAAAAGCATCAACCGCGCTCGATCCTGGAGATCGGCTGCGGACTCGATCCGATCTTCAACCACTACGCAGCTTTCGATCATTGCACGATTATCGAACCCGGCGACGATTTTGTCCGTCTCGCACGCGACCAAGCGCGGTCCGATGATGCGATAGCCGTTGTTCACGGAACGCTGGAAGAGAATGTTGAAACACTCCTTAAAACACGTTACGACTTCATCATTCTCAGCAGCCTGTTGCACGAAGTCGGCGACAGCAAGCGCCTCCTCGACGCTGCTGCTCGCCTCTGCAGCCCGACTACTATTGTGCACATCAACGTTCCTAATGCGCGCTCGTTCCATCGCCTGTTGGCGCTGGAGATGGGCCTTATCGGCGACTTGTTCGAAAAGTCTGCGACGCAGCGACGGATGCAGCAAAGTCATACTTTCGACGTGGACAGTCTCGCCGAACTGGCGTCGCAGAGTGGATTTCAAGTGGTCGAACAGGGCACCTTTTTTATCAAGCCGTTTACCCATGCCCAGATGGGTTCGCTGCAGGCGGCTGGCCTGGTAACCGACCTCATGTTGGATGGACTCTACGGGCTGAGCAGCCATTTCCCCGACAATGGCTCCGAGATTTTCATGAACGTTCGCCTGCGAGCCTAGGAATGTCCGACCATTTTCCGATTGTCCTGGTAGGCAACGCGCTATCGCTGATGGTCGCGGCCACCAGGCTCGCCCGAAACGGCGCAGACGTTGCGATTGTCAACAGCGGGAAAAACTGGGGCGGGCACTTTACGACCATTACGTGCAAAGGCATTGCGTTTGATGCCGGGATGGTCCTGCACGAATTCACGTCGTACAACGCGCAAGGCGGCGAGAATCCACGAAGCTACAACGCGGCGGTCCGGAACGACGCCGGACGTTTCTGCGAAACCGTGCGCGATTACATCGCCGGCTATCAGGCTACCCACGACATCATGGTGCCGCGCATGTACGTCGATAACGGCGTTCGCGACGATATCCTGATTGCTAATGCCTTGCCGTCGCTGCGAGAGCTCTCGTTCGCGGGCACCATCAAGGCGGAATTAGCAGCCCTTGTCGCTCTTCCAAACGCCCCGCTGCATGCGTCGCGTAAACATAGCTCCGACGCGTTCAAGACGACAGACTATCGTTCAGCATCGTTGGCCAATCACGGCGCGACATTCCATGAGACATTGATCGAGCCATTTTGCCAAAAGCTTCTCAATGCGCCGACGTCTGACGTCGTGGCGCTTTATCACAGAGTTGCCTGGCTTCCTCTTTTCTATCCGGCGACCCTGCTGTCCTATTTGCAGGGAGTTCCGCAAACATTACCGCCGACAGTGTTCAGCTATCCGGTTGGCGAATGCGTCGGAGATCTGGCGAACAAACTCAAGAGCGAAATAGAGCAAAGCGGGCGCATCACAATCATATCGGACCGTCCAACCGGCATGAAGGTGGACGACCTCGGGCAGGTTGATCTGTCATTTGCCACTCGGAGTGCAATTACTTCCGACCAGACTGCGTGGGCAAACACTCCAGGCGACTTGCTGCGCCTGCTTGGACGCGAACAAGATGTTGCGACTTACCAGAAATGCTCGATCGCGCTAGCATTTGGCCGCATTCCGACTAGCGCCTTGAGACTCGACTTCACCGTTCTCAACGTAGTCGCTCCAGGGATCGCCACCTACCGTGTGACCAATCAGAGCCGTTGCGCCGGAGTGGAGTCCGGTTTCGCCAATATGGTCATCGAATTCAATCCGGATTACGCGGGGGCAGCGCCCTCCAATGCCGCGTCGCACGATACAAATGAGCGTATCGGCGCTGATCTTGTGGCATTGGGGCTTGTCTCCGATGCGGCGGATGTCGAATTCCTCGACGTAAAGCAGTTGAACAACGCATTGATGCTTCCCACCGGGCCGAATCGACGGGCGTGCGAGCAAGAGCTGGATGTCCTGCAAGCGGTGGCTCCAACAATCTCTAGGTTGGGTCCGTCGAGTGGATTTTTTTCCTCGTCGTTCAACGACCAAATTGTGCAGGGCCTGAAACTCGCCGCGCAGTGGGGATCAGCGCCATGAACACGAGCAAGGAAAAACTGGATCAGATCGCTGCCGACTATCATACGAATGAGGCGATACCTGACATTCATATCGAGAATTTGTGCCAGGAATATTTTATTGAGTGGTTGCTGCAGCAAATTCCCATCGGATCACGCGTGCTCGAGCTAGGGTACGGCGATGGCCTTGTCACTGCAGAACTCGCGAAATTCGCCTGCGAATTGACCGTGTTGGAAGGCGCCGCGACACTTGTCGATCAGGCTCGACAGGCTTATCCGGTCATCAAATGCGTGCACTCCTTGTTCGAGGAATTCGGTGCTGACCGGGCCTACGACGTCATCCTGGCCTCGCATGTGCTCGAGCACGTCGATGACCCGCAGGCAATACTTCGGAAGATTGCTTCGTGGTTGGCCGAAGGGGGAAAGGTCATCATTGTGGTACCGAACCGGAATTCATTGCATCGCCAGCTGGCCGTGGTCATGGGGCTCCAACCCAAGCTGGATACGCTGTCGAAGCGCGATCTGCTGGTCGGACATCAGCGCGTCTATTCGCTGCAGGCGCTGGAGAACGACGTCCGCCGTGCCGGCTTGATGCCGATCGAGTCCGCGGGTTTTTTTCTAAAAGTGCTGCCTAATTCGATGATGTTGGAATACTCTCACGCGCTTCTGTGGGGGTTGAACGCGATATCGCCATCATTACCGAAAGATTTGCTTGCGAATATCGCGGTCGTCGCTGTCAGGGACAAGACACCGTGACTTCAGCGCGGGTTTCGGCCGCACGGACGGGATGTAGGGGCGCGCCCTGATCATCGCTATGTCGTGCCCGCAAGCCAGCGGCGAGTGGTAGTCACAAAGAGAGGATCGTGAATACCAAATTCAGTCTGGACGATTGCAAGGTTCTGTTGCTGCCGAAGATAGGCGACCCGCGGGGAAATCTGACGTTCGTCGAGGGGGATCGGCATATTCCCTTTGCAATCCAGCGTGTCTACTATCTGTATGACGTGCCTGGTGGCGCCGAACGCGGTGGTCATGCGCACAAAAACCTGCATCAGCTGATCGTAGCGATGTCGGGAAGCTTTGACGTCGTGTTGGACAACGGGGCCGAGAAGAAGCGGTTTCACTTGAACCGTTCTTATTCCGGTCTCTACGTTTGTCCGATGATCTGGCGCGCGCTCGACAATTTCTCTTCGGGCTCGGTCTGTATGGTGCTGGCGTCGAACCGCTATGAAGAGGATGACTACTACCGCGAGTATTCAGAGTATGTCGAGGCTCTATCCCGGTCCTGAATTGCGACCCTTTCTCATGGCAGCGCAAGTCGCCGGTCTTCGATCGCCGTGGCGTAACTTGCGTATCGCTCATGATTGCCAGGCCGCCTCGCGTGCCGCATCTTTCGCCGCGACCCGTCGCCTGTCGCTCCTGACGCGGCGGGACTGAATGTTGCGGGTTCCGTTTCTTGACGTACAGCGCATCAATTCCCGCTTTCAGCGTGAGTTTGACGACGCCCTTTGTCGCGTATCAAGATCCGGGCGGTATTTGTTTGGCGTGGAAACCGAGGCGTTTGAGCGCGAGTTTGCCGCGTGGAACGGCTCTGCGCACTGCATAACCCTGGCGAATGGCCTCGATGCGCTGCGGCTGACGTTGCGCGCGTGGATATCGCTCGATCGGCTCGCTCCCGGCGACGAGGTCGTGGTTCCCGCGAACTCCTTCATTGCTTCCGCGCTTTCCGTCACCGAGTCGGATCTACGGCTGCGCTTCGCCGACATAAGTCCGGACACCTTCAATGTAACGGTCGATACGGTGTCGAAGGTCCTCGGCCAACATACGCGCGCGATCATGCCCGTGCATCTCTATGGGCAATGTGCGGACATCGAACAAATTCGATCCCTCTGCGCCGAAAAGGATCTTCTGTTGCTCGAGGATGCGGCTCAGGCGCACGGCGCACGTGTTGGCTCGCGAAATACCGGGACGTTCGGTGATGCCGCCGGTTTCAGCTTTTATCCGGCCAAGAACCTTGGTGCGATGGGCGATGGCGGTTGCGTAACTACCGACGACTCTGTCCTCGCCGAACGCGTGCGCATGCTTGGAAACTATGGCGCGACACGCAAGTATGTTCACGACTTCCGTGGTTCGAACAGCCGCATCGACGAGTTGCAGGCAGCATGCCTTCGAATAAAACTTCGACACCTGGACGACGACAACGCGCGCCGGCGGGAAGTTGCTGGCCGATATTGCAGCGAGATCGTGCACTCGTTGGTGACGGTGCCGACGCTTCCCTCCGATGCGAATTCCCATGTTTGGCATCTTTTTGTCGTCAAGACACCGCATCGCTCCAGCCTTGTACAACATCTTGAAGCGCAAGGGATAGAAACGCTCATTCACTACCCTTCGGTCATTCACCAGCAGCTCGCGTATTTCGGCTGTGTCTATGGCGCCTCGGCTCCGGTCGCTGAGCATCTGCAGCACCAGGTTCTGTCATTGCCGATCAGCCCAGTGCTCGAGAGTGATCAGGTCGACCATGTCATCGACGCCGTAAATCGATGGCCTGGACCACGTTGAGTCGGAAGCGCCGGCGCGAGGACACATGACCGAAAAGATCGTTCTCGCGTTATCGGGCGGCGGAGCGAACAACGCGATTCAGGGCATGATCGAGGAGTATACGAGTCCGTTGCGGGATCTGGGGCTGTCCGTTGTCAACGTCAAGATGGAACCGGCGGAACTCCAGTACGCGGTCGAACAGATTGCCGCCGGCAAGGTAGCGTTCGCCCTGACATGGCTCGGGATCGGGCAGGATATCCCCGTTGTGCTCGGGCCGGAGCGCGCAAGGACCAACGTCTGGGAAGCGTTTCGCGTACCGCTGCTGAAGCTGCATGGCGACAGTCCGGCGTATTTTGTCGATCGCCACAGCGACGTGCCGCGAACCTCGGTTAATCTCTACGCGGCCTCGGAGTTCGTGCACTTCCGGCGACGGTGGCTACCTCAGGCAAACGCGCTGACGGCGGTGGTGCCGCCGATGCCGCTTGCGCCGATTGAGCGAAGCAGGATCGATCTGTCAACTCGCCGGAAAGGCAGACTGGTGTTCCTGAAAAACGGGAACTCCCCAACACAACTACGCCAGCTCTGGCGCGACCGCTTGCCGAAATCAGTTGCCGCTCTCGTTGAAAGCATGGCCGAAGAGATCGTCCCCATTGGCTTGCGGCCCGGACCTCTGTATGTCGCCGACCGCATTGCTGACTTTCTCGCCGCGCGTGGCATCCAGCCGGAATCGACCGGGAACCTGATGTTGTTCTTCACCGCCCAGATCGACGATTACCTACGGCGCGTGAAGAGCCAGATGATCGTCGAAGCCTTGCTCGATCTGCCCGTCATCATCCAGGGAAACCTCTGGGAACACGTCGATTTCAGCGGTCGACGCGCGAAGCTGCTACCGGGACAGGACTTCGAAGCATCACGCCGAATATTCTCGGACGAACTGGGCATCATCGACATGTCGCCCAATCTCGACGGCGGTCCGCACGAAAGGGTGATGCGTGGTGCAGGATCATACGCATGCGTGCTTACTAATCGCCAGGGCTGGCTTACCGCCGCGCTGGGCGAGTTCGAGGACCTCACATTCGAATTCAACTCGGATTCAATTCGCGCGAAGGCGAGTGATGCGATATCGAATCCGGACAGGTTTGTCGATCTGGGCGTTGCCTTTGGCGACCGGTTCCGTGAGATTTACACCCGACAGGCCTATGCGAACGCCATCGTCGACCTTGCCGAGCTGGCGGCACTCAAATCCAGCGCGGAAAAGCCCGTCATCCAACCGTTTTTCGTTTGGCCGGAATCTTAGCGGACGTCGTTGAAAGCGCCGCGACGATGCCACCGCCTGCGGGCCTGCGTCGGAGATCAAGTTCGGCGGGCGACGTCGAGAAGGAACGTTTCCAACGCGCGGATCGGCGCGAGGTCATCGAATGCCAGATGCCGTGATGCCTTGATGCTCTGGCGTATGCGGTCGCGATAGCCGGCGTCCTGACCGAGCTTGACTGCCAAGTCGATGTATTCCTGGTCGGTCCGGGCGACCAGTTCAGAAAGCCCCAGCCGGGTCAGAATGCCGCTTGCCAATCTGCCGCGCATGAACCGTCCTTCGCGGGCGACGATCGGCACGCCGCATTCGATGCCTTGCATCGCGGTATTGAATCCTGAAAATCCGATCGTATCGAGAAAGACGTCGACCCGTTGCAGCAAGCCGAAGAACGCGGGGCGTTTCAGCCACGGAATCGATATCGCGTACTCGGAAAAATACATGTCGGCCTGCGCGAACGCCGACTCCATGCGTTGCTGGAGTTTCTCGGAAAGATTTCCGCGGACATGGCTGAAGAAGATGAACTGGCAGCGTCCCAGCCTGCGGGCTATTTCGACAAACATCCAATCGTGCTCCGGGGCGTACTTGACGGGCGTGCCCGGACAAAGGAACAGCGGCGCGCTGGCATCGATACCTAACGCGTCCAGATCGAGGGAAACGGCGTCTACTTTCAGCGGATGGTAGGCGCACCCAAGATGGGGCAGCGCGACCAGGCGCTCGCGGTAATTCTCCTGCGCTGCCGGAGGTTCGAAGTCTTCGGCCGAGAGGTAATAGTCGACCGTCGGCAGGCCGGTCGTCTCGGGGTGGCCCCACGCGACTACCTGCGTCGGGGCAAGCCGCAGGTTAGCCAGCTTTGCCGTCATCGGATCCATGCCGATCTCGGGGTAAATAATGACATCGAGGTTCTGAGCGACAATGGCATCCACCCATTGACCGAGGTCTCCCGCACCCTGCAGGAAATAGGCTGCCCGGGACCGCGCGAAGTCGGTCTCTTCGTCCTTCGGCTTGCCGGTGTGAAAGATGTGCAACGAGATACGGTCGCGATCGAGGTGCTCGCACCAGCCTTTGACGATCGCCGTCCAAACGGACTGCTCGTGCACGTGGGCCGAAATTATTCCCAGCCTGAGCTTCTCGCCTCGCAGGCGACCGCCCAATGTGATGTGGTGCTCGTCCTGCCAGAATTTCATCAGCCGCGCACAGAGATCACCATACTGTGACAGCAGCTCGCGATTATTGACTTCCTGGTAAGCGAGGAAGAACGGCTGCTGGCTGCCGACGGCTCTGTGCCCGTCCTTGATGCGATCCGCATCGAACCAAACGTCGAGGCCGGATAGCGCTCGGGAAAACGCAGACCTGAACTCTTCCGGGTCGTCGTCCGCTTCGTACACCAGCGCCAGTTGGGACATCGCCAAAGCCCAGTGGGCCTCGACGTAATCGGGCTTGACCGACAGTGCGGTCGAGAAGCATTCGAGCGCATCGTCGATCATGCCCTGGTCCTGGAGGATCGAACCGAGAAAAAAGTGCGCTTCGGCCAGATCCGGTTTGAGCGACAGCGCTTCCTGGTATCCGGCAAGCGCCTCCGCCATTTTACCCTGGACTTCGACGGCCCTTGCGAGCTGGAAATGCGCCTCGGCAAGATCCGGGTTCAATGTCAGCGCCTGGCGATAGCTGCCGATTGCAGCCTCCGTCTGTCCGCTGCCCTGGAGCGAGATACCGAGGTGGTAGTGAGCATCGGCGAGGTCCGGTTTAAGCAACAAGACGTTTCTGAAGGCGGTGGCAGCTTCGTCGAACCTGCCTTGGGCTTGAAGAACCAGACCCAGATTGTTGTGGGCGGCGACATATTCGGGACCGAGCGCGACTGCGCGTGCAAAGCATTCGCTTGCGCGCCCGAGCTTGCCCAAGGCACGGTAAGCCAGGCCGAGATTATTGAACGCGGGAAACGCCGTCGGATCTCGCGCGACGGCCTTGTCGATCAACGCAACGGCTTCATCATATCTGCCGTTCTGGTGCGCGATAACCCCGGAAAGATGCAGGGCGTCAAAATGCTGTGGATCGGTTGCCAGAATCTGCTGATAGGCCTGGTCTGCCTCGGCCAAACGGCCGGCCTTGTGATGCTGTAGCGCCCCTTCGAACGCTACGGCGAGTTCGGCGCGCTGCTCGCGCCTATCGTTAACATCGTGCGCCCCGCCGTTTTCAAGCGGGTCTGTCGGGCTCGCAGACTTCTCAGAGACTTCCGCCGCCATTGCTGCCAACCGGGCAAAGTAGCCGCGGACCTGATCGGCGTTGTCAAGCGCGGCCTCGAACACCTGGCGATGGGGCGCTGCAGGCATTTCGCCGACCGCGTGCTTGGCGCAGAACCGCTCGGCATACCGTTGCCACTCGGGATCGAAGCTTCCACGCGACGCATGGACCAGCAATAGGTCTCCAGCAACGGCGAGACGAAATCCTGCCATTGCCGCGCGATAGCTCCAATCAATGTCATACAGGTGAAATCCATCGAAGGTTTCAGCATCGAATCGCATCGCATCGAATACCGACCGCTTGGCAGCGAGAAACACGCCATCCAGGACGACGACGTCATCGGCGACGCATCGGGGGTCGACGATGTCGACGAACCATCGCTGCTCTCCTGGCGCGTGATGCGTAATCCACCCACGCAGATTCGGGTGGCCACTCCACCCCCACGCCGGTCCATCCATCTGCGCCGCGCCCATGACGCCAATTGCGTCGAACCGTTGTAAATGATGCTGCAGCCGCGCGGCAAAATCGACCGCCAGTATGTCGACATCGTCGTGCGACAGCACGATCAAATCGCCCGAACTGCGCGCGAGGCCGCGATTGTACGCCTCTGCGAGCGACCGGGCATCGCGTATGACCGTGATTTCGTGCGGCAGGCCCGCGTAAAGTCGTCTGTACAGATCGACCGTTCGAGCATGTTTCTCGTCATCGATCGAACAGATTATGACGCTGACAAGCGACCGTTGGGACGTCTTCGCAATTTGCGGTATCGCGGGATGCTGGTCCGCGGCCCGCGCCAGCGCCGCCGCAGTCGCGACCAATTGTTCCGCTGCGGTGAACAGCATCGGGTTCCGCACCCATGCGTCGCGCAACGCTCGCATCGCCGCGGACTGATCATCGACCCGGTGCGGTAGTGCGGTCGTCGCGCCCGGCATCGTCATATCGCGATCGCGCCCTTCATCGATCGCTCTCGCGCTATCTCACAGCCAAGCGCGTAATGATGTCCCTCGTGGCGCCCTCAGCGAATCCCTGGCTGTATCCTAGCTCGATCAACTTCCACTTGAACACGTTGCCCAGCTTCGCCTTCTTGTAAAGGCCGAGTCTATGCTCCTCGTGATATCGAACTGCCCGCGCCGCGAGACCTTCGAGGATGACATTGATCTGGTGCTTGGCGCCGGCGTCGGTCCTGGCTTCCGACGCGGGCGGGAAGCGTCGCGCCAGGTCCGAGGCGAGTCCCGTGGCAAATTCCTCGATTTCCCTTGTGTCCAAGAATTTGAATATCGTCATTGCTAGCCGTCATTGCCCAATCGGTCGAATTGCTTGCTTCAGGGTGCGCTGTTATCCGATCATATCTCGACGCATTGGTCGAGTGCTACATCAGTGTCGATCTCTTCCGGTAGCGCCAGCAGTGCCAGCGCCTTGCCACCGGCAAAAATGTCGGTATCGCGACGATTGAAGTTCGCCGTGTTGAACAACGCCGTCTCCAGCCGCCAACAACGATAACTGAACGTCTTCGCCAGTTCGGCCAGCGTGCCCAGCATGGCCTCATCGGCAGCTGCGATGAACAAGCCCGGACGTAGGCACCACAGCGTGTCCGCAGCACCCTCCAGCACCGCCACACCGGAAGTATCATCGACCTTGAGCCAATCCAGCCGCTCTAGCCGCAATTCGTCCACGCTCTCGTGCGACGGCACAGCCGCCGCGTCGGTGTCCACGGCACCCCGACCCAGCGCCCGCCGCATGACCGTGACGTTGCCGATCCCATTGGCACCCAGATTCTGGCGCAGTATCCGCTGCACTACCGGCCGCGGCTCGTACAGGAACAAGTGTCCCGACGGCCCTATCGCCGTACCCAGAAACAGCGCATGCATGCCGACACCGGCACCTACCTCCAGTACCGTCGTCCCCGGTCGGATCAGTCGCGCCAGCAGATCCAGTTGCGGCTGCAGAAACTCGCCATACCAAGCAATCGACGCGCCCACCAACGCCTCGTCCGGCAGATATTGCACAATCCCCACCCGGGTCTCCGCCACCGCACTCAATCCGGGTCGATGCCCAGCCAGCAATTCCTCCAGCGTCGATACCGGCCGCAGCGGCGACAACGCCTGCGTGTGCTGCACTGCCTCTATCGATACACCGCCGCGCACCCGCGCTTGCAACGCCACCTTCACCCGCTCGATTACCTTATCCCAATCGCCGCGCCGGCTCTGCCGAAACAATCGCATCGTCGGATACCACGGACTGTCCTCGCGTGTCTCCAGCCAACGAAAGTCCGCCGGCTGCGCCACCAGCAGCCACACCGGCTTGCCTAGCGCACCGGCCAGATGTGCCACCGCCGTGTCGACGCAAATCACTAGATCCAGTTGGCTGATCACCGCCGCGGTATCGGTAAAGTCCGCCAGCTCCGGACCCAAATTCACCGCGTCCAGTCCTCCCGGCAAACCTTCCCACTCCGCCGCCGCCGCACCTTTCTGCAGCGAGATAAACCGCACTCCCGCTACCGGCCACAACGGTGCCAGCGCCGCCAGCCGAAGTGAGCGATACCGATCGTTCTTGTGCTCGGGATTCCCCGCCCACACCACCCCAACCTTGAGCACACCCTCCCCGCCCAGCCGCTCGGACCATCGCTCCACCAGCTCCGGCGGTGCCTCGATATACGGCACCTGCGCCGGTATCGTCTCCAACTCCGTACCAAATAGGCGCGGCAGACT
>Ga0207686_10001090_pt1 | contig 15913 bp, 23 predicted proteins | sample KBSM24metaG_FD_184396 | JGI IMG/M metagenome (GOLD analysis project Ga0207686, IMG submission 184396) | Miscanthus rhizosphere microbial communities from Kellogg Biological Station, Michigan, USA - KBS M2-4 metaG (SPAdes) (version 2) | ecosystem: Host-associated > Plants > Roots > Rhizosphere >...
CCGCGAACTCTATGGGTGCGCGAGCACTCCCAACCAAGGGTTGAAGCAGACTGCCGAACAGGTGGGCACGAGCATTCTGCTCAAGGAGACCGAGAAGCTGCGCTACGCAGTGCTCGACCCCGCCTGCTTTAAAGAGGACGGGGGCCCGAGCATCGCGGAACGGCTCAATGTGACACTGATGGCTGGCCGGGCTCGGCCGTTCCACGCCGCTGACAACGCGCGCATTCCGCAGCGCGGGTCTATGGGTGGCTGGGACCAGATGCGGGCGCGCCTCGTGGGCGAAGCGGGCTCGCCCATGATCTACTGCTTTAGCACTTGCGGTGCGTCCATTCGGACTATTCCCGCCCTGCAGCATGATCCCGCGAAGATGGAAGACGTGAACACCGAGTCCGAGGATCACGCCGCGGACGAGTGGCGCTATGCCTGTATGTCTCGACCGTTCCACCCGAAGATCGTGGCCATTCGGCCCGAGGTGAAGGTGGGTTACTACAGTAACAAGTCAAAGGCTCCAGGGGACTGGAAGTCCTACTGAGCCGAGGTAAAGCGGGTCCGGAAGCGGGTCCGGAAGTGGGTCCGGAACAACAGAGGGTTTATCCCATGGCTTGGAAAGCCGAGGTACAGGTGATCTCCACCGGGAACTGGGACGGGAACCGTCTCCTTTTCGCCTCCAAGGAGGAGGCCGAGGGCTACGGGCATGACCTTAGTCATGACCAACCGGGAGTCCTGGGCTGGCGCGTGGTCGAGGATTTTGGGGACCCCAATTATACCTGGGAAGACGGTAAAATCGAGCCCATACCCGGGAAAACACTCTAGGGGCTTCGCCCCCACTCGGACGAGGTGGAAGGGAGTTCGCTATGGCGAATGCTATCTATCCGATCTACAAGCAAAACCTCTTGGCCGGAACGGCCGGGTATGATCTCGACAACAATACAGTGGCCGACGGGCCCTATCTCGCCCTGATCGACACGGGCACCTATACGTATAGTGCTTTGCACGACTTCTATAACGACCTCTCGGGAATCGTCGGCACGGACCAGCGCTTGGCGTCGCCCTCAGTGGTCAATGGGACGTTCGACGCGGCGGATTTGCTCTTCACCTCGGTGACTGGACCGACCGTCGAGGGTTTTGTCATCTACCGTCATAACTCGGGCGCCAACACTACTTGGCCCCTGGTCGAATACTACGATCAGCCCGGGGGCGGCCTCCCACTGACGCCGAACGGGGGTAATATCACTGTCACGTTTAACGCGCTCGGCATCTTTACTATCTAGGAGAGGGCCGTGGCCCCCAAGGATAACCTTAAACAGCCCGGTGAGGCCCTCTTTGAGGCCTTTGGCCTCGCGGCCTCGGGCCACCTTCCCGACGAGGTTATTTCGGCCGCGATGAATATAGTGCTGAATGTTGTGCGGCAGCGCACTTCTCGCCGCTCTGGCGCTATTGCGGCAATGGACGAGCTGTTTGGTCGGTCAATGGATGCCCTTATGCAGCACTATGACGGGACCACTGACCGACGACGCTCCGTCGTTCCGTTCGACCAAGTGGTCACAGTGCCGCACACGAGGTTCCAGACCAAGTTTGGTCACTTAGGTAGAAAAAATGGCCATACTTAAGAACCGCGCGGGCGTAGCCACTTCCACTGTGGGCACGGGGCCTATTACTCTGGGTGTTGCGCTCACGTCCGCGACTCAACCGAACGCGGCCAGTTGGCAGACTTTCGCGGCGGCCGGAGTGGCCAACGGTGACCGGGTTCGGTACCTGATTTTGGACTCGAATGGGAGCTGGGAGTACGGCGAGGCCGTTTACACCGCGACCGGAACGGTCTTAGCCCGCGCCTCGGGCGCTATGGATGGGTCCGTGCCCGGGCAAAAGTCCTCTACAGGAGCCCTTTTGGCGCTCACGGGCACGGCCCAGGTGTTTATTACGGCTGTCGCCGAGGACTTGTCCCGGGTAGTATTCACGGCAGTTTCCTCGGTAAATCAGACTGGAATTGTCACAGAGACCTTTACCAAGGTGAACTTCGGCTCTGTAGGTATTAATGACGGAAGCTATTACAATGCGGGCACGTCTCGTTGGATACCTCCTGCGGGCCGGTGCCAGCTCGAGGCCAGCATTTCAGCGAACAATGTGCTGTTAGGTACCCCGATTATCCTAGGCTTCAACAAGAATGGGGCGAGCTACAGATCGAGTATTTCTGCCGCTGTACACTCCGGCGGCATGGCTGGGGCACAGTGCTCTGTGATTGACACGTGCAACGGCACGGACTTCTACGAGGTCGTGGCCTGGATGCACACAGGCAGTACAGCTAACATTCCGCCCGGCGAGTCTACGTTTTTTCAGGGAGCCACCCTGTGAGCACCGCGGGCACGCTTTATGACGAGACTATTCGAAACGGCATGTACACGCTGATTTCGGCGGCCGTGGTTAGCTCGCCAGTGGCCGAGATCGTTTTTACAGACCTGGGTCCGGACTCTGGCTACAGCAGCTTTATGTTTGATATTGACACTGTTATTCCGTCCGTCGCCCTTGCCAACCTGGCAATGCAGGTTAGTTCAGATAACGGGGCTACGTGGAGGACTGACGCAAATTATAACTTTTACTCTACCTTCTATCTCTATGCGGGCGGGGGCGAGCCTGGCTGCGCTTTCTATGGGCCCCCGCAGGGAGGAAACTGGGCTAATCAGTTCTATATTGCCATCAGTGGTGACGGTAATGGATTTAGCTCTCGAGTGAGATCGCTTGGCGTTGGCATAAATCATAGACAGTGGTCGTGGAATTCGAACTGTTATTACTCAGGTTCCTCTAATGCCTCACTGTGGGGTGCGGGCTTCTATGGAGTCTCAGTGACGCTCAACGCAGTTAGATTTATTATTGAGACCGGTACCTTTACTGCGGGAGCAATACGACTCTACGGTCTAAATACGGGGGCGCTCGTATGACCGTGGCCGGAACCTATCATGAGAAGGCGCTAAAGTTTGGTGGGCACCTGATTAGCAGCATAGATGTTGTCGCGGGCACGTCCTCAGTAATATTCAGTTCAGCGGTGTTTTCAGCTACTTATGACGCCTATATGTTCGAGTTTACTGATGTGTCTCCGACGAGCCCGACTACACACTTTGCTCTACAGATTAGCCTTGATGGAACCAGCTATCCCGCAAGCAATCTGGCTTGGCAACGCCAGCTATTAGATGCGAACGGCGGTGCTGGTCTCGTGGGCTCGGTCAGACATGGTCTTCAATATCTTTGGCATCTAGCAGATCATGTACTGGTACCCTACGGATTAAGTGGATGGGTTAAAGTGACTAAGCGTAGCACGCACAGTGGAGTCACTCCATTTACATGGAAGCTTAGTTACTCTTCGTCCGCTACTAGTGCTGCGCAGACGTTCTCGCGGGGCGGGGGCGGAAGTGTTGCAGGTCCGATGGCGGCGATGGGGTTCTACTTTAATGGTGGAACCTTTAGTCGGGGCCTAATACGGCAGTATGGATTGACGACATGAGTATAGCTGGAACCATATACGAGCGCGATATCCTCAAAGGGTGGGGAAAGCTGGTTTCAGCGCAGCTCACAGGGAATGTGGCCTCGGTGGTGTTTACTCCAGCAGTACTTACTGCAGAGTTTGATAGCTATCTGTTTGATCTAACTGATGTATCGTGTACTGTCGTAAGTGCTTTATATCTTCATGGAAGTATTGATGGTGGAGCGACCTGGTTAACTACTGGAGCCTATTATGCTGCGATGTATTCTCGATCAAACAATGTAGCAGCGGCATTTAATGGAAATAACATAGCCACTATAAACGTTGGCGGGACCCAAAATGCTGTAGGTTACCCGCTGGGCGGAGAGATTACTTGGACCAAGTTTAATCCTCCAGGACTTGCGACCAGACACTTCATCTTTAATAGCTCTTGCTATGAGGGTCCGGAGTGTATGACGTATAACGGCTCGGGCTACTTCTCTGAACAGGATATTAACGCGGTAAAGTTTCAGTATAACGCGGGCAACATAGGCGGCGGAATCTTCCGCTGCTACGGGCTGCGGAGAGGGATTATTATATGACTGAGATGAACAAGATGGTCGATGGGGTCGTGGTGCCGATGACTCCAGAGGAGATCGCAGAGTTCGAGGCGATGGGCCGCGAGGGTAATAAACAGACCAGCTTGGTCACACCCGACCCGGGTCCAGGACCGTCGTACAAAGAGACCCTCGGGGTCGTAGGAGGTTAAGGTGGCAGCTGTCGATCTTATTGCGACCGCGCGAAACGCAGAGTTCTCCAATCGGGTGCTCATGATTGGGTTCAAGGTGGCCCAGATGGTCGCCACCGAGGCGGATGCGGAGCCTAATCACACTGAGCGCGTCGCTTACGCGGGCTTGGTTATTCGGGGAGACGAACATCAACAGATGATGGCCGCGCACGTAATCTCGTCCAATCCGACAATCTCTGCGGCAATCGCGGCTCAGCCGCAGATGTTCGGCTCGAACGTACCTGATAGTGATATCGAGTTCGCACTGTCCAGCATTTGGACCGCGCGGTCGATTGCTTTTGCTAACGCCTAACCGCAGGATGCGGAATGCTCGCGCATACTGGTCTAGGCCAACCAAATCTTGCTGCGCTTGGTACGGGACTGGTCGTTCCGACCACGAATATCAGTGTAGGGCTGTTAGCTAATGTTCAAACTTTCTATGCCCCAATTATCGCTCTCGAGGCCGCACAGAACATCTCTCCGGTGCTCTTTAACGACCCAGATGTGTTCTATGAGGGTATTATCGAGGTCGAGCCGCTGCCGGGCGAGATCATTATCTTCCATTTCGCTAATGGAAATCTACTACACTCCCACGTCTTCGCCCTCGAAGCAGCGCAAAACATCGCGGTGGGACACTTCGCCGATCCTGATGTGTTCTACGCACCGATGGTCGTTGGCGAGGCCACAGACCTTCAAATTGCTGTGGAGCACCATCTCAACGGAAACCTATTCCACATGGCTACCTTCGTGGTCTCGGACAAAGAGCCCATGTATGACTACCCTATCGGACGGGGACTTTACAGCGACTATGGTATCCGGGCCTCGATGACGTTCTACAAGCGTAGAATGATTATAGGAAGACGCTGATGCCGAGCTACCAAGCCTCTCAAGAGGGTCAGGGTCCGAGCCGTCGAAGCTTCCTCGGCGGGATGGCTGCGGGGGTGGTAGGGGCCACCCTCCCCGGCCAGGGCCGGACGGGATATAAGCTGATTGAGTACTCAAACGGGGACGAAGAGGGCTATTGGAGCCTTGAGAAGTGCAAGCGATGCTATATGGACTATCTGGGGTCGAAAACCGAGGAAATTGACGAGCAGAAGGTCGCCCGGCAGTACCGGCACGGGGCACAGTGGACGCCAGGGCAAGTCGAAATATTCAATCTGCGGCGCCAGCCGGTTGTCACTTATAACCGGATTGGCAGGAAGATTGACTCCATCGTGGGGCTGATGGAGAAGATCAAGCAGGACCCAAAGGCCTATCCGAGAAATCCTCGGGGTACCGACGAGATGGGGGCCGAACTGGCTACCGCCTGCGTGCGGTATGTGGTGGAGAGCGACCTTCGCGAGTCGCGGTTCCCCTTCGCCATTGAAAATGGCGCTGTAGATGGGATCGGCGGCGTAGAGATGATGTTGGTTAAGGGGGACAAGAATGACACTGATGTTGGTTTCGCAGGCGTTAAAACTGATAGCTTCTTCTATGATCCTCGCTGCTTTGACCATGACTTTAGCGATGCTCGTTATATGGGCACTGGTAAGTGGTTGGACATGGAGGATGCGATCCAGCTTGCTCCCTCTAAGAGTGTTGCCAAGCAGATTGAAGATCAGAGCCAAAGCGGATCGGAGTTGACGAGTCAACCTGATAGGGAGCGGCGATGGTTTGACACTGACCCGACGCACAAGCGCGTGCGGGTAGTTGATCTCTGGTACAAGTGCGAGGGCGAATGGAGATGGTGCTTATTTACGGGCTCGTTGAAAATCGACGAAGGGAAGGGGTACTTCTTCAACGAGAAGAACGAGATGATCTGCAAGTATATCATGTTCTCGGCGTTCGTAGATCACGATGGCGACAGATATGGATTTCCTCGTGGCTTAAAAAGCTCTCAAGACGAGGTAAACCAACGGCGGAGTAAGGGCCTCCATGAGCTCAACTCCCGAAGGATCAAAGCCGAAGACGGTGCCTTTAGTGACATCGAGGTCACTCGTCGAGAGGCTGTGCGGCCAGATGGGGTTGTCATATACAACAAGGGCTTCGAGATGGAGTTCGACGATCAAGCCCGGATCGCGAACGTCGAAGGCCAACTCAAATTCCTCGAAGACGCTAAAAACGAAATAGAGAACTTTGGGCCGAACCCGGCCCTGATTGGGCAAGGGCTCGAATACAAGTCCGGGCGCGCGATTAACCTGCTTCAGCAGGCCGGGATTGCCGAGCTGGGCCCCTTTGTGATTAACGTGAAGAACTGGAAACTGCGCCTTTACCGGGCTATCTGGTGCGCGATCCAGCGATATTGGACCGCAGAGCGCTATATCCGGGTCACAGACGACGAGGGCATCGCGCAGTTGGTGCAGATCAACGGGGTGGGCCTCGATGAGATGGGTTACCCGCGTTTAGTTAACGCGGTCGGCCAACTGGATGTTAACTTCACACTGGATGAGGGTCCTGATGAGGTTAACATGATGGGTGACTCGTATGATACTCTGGTCGCGCTGACCGCCCAGGGCGCTAACATTCCTCCCCAAATCCTCCTTGAACTTGCTCCGCTTCAAGCCAGTTTGAAGCGGAAGCTTTTGGCGTTGATTGAGAAGCCAGACCCGGTCAAGCAACAGGCCCAGCAAATTACGATTGCTGGCGAAGCCGCCAAGGTGGACGAAACCAAGTCCAAGACGGCCCTGAACATCGCGACGGCCCAGGAAAAGCAACAGGGCGGGGCGCATGGGATCATCGAGCGTCAGCTCGACGCGGCTGGTAAGGTGCAAGAACACCAGATGAAGCGCGACGAACACCAGATGAAAATGCAAGAGTCTATGGTTAAGGTGCAGGGTGCTCGCGAGGTCGCACAGATCAAGGGCGCGACCGAGTTCGATAAGATGCAAACTACCCGGGCCAAGGGCCAACAGGACTTGGCCATGGGTCAAGCCAAGAATGTGATGAGCCTGCAAGCGCAGAGGGACAAGCATGTTCAACAGCTCAAACAACAGGCCCAGAAAGCCACAGGCAAGAGCCCAAAGGGTTTTGCCGAGGGCGGAAGACCTGCCCCCGGCGAGACTGCGATCGTTGGTGAGAATGGCCCGGAGCTGTTCGTGCCTGACGTGCCGGGTACAATCGTCCCTCGTCGCCCGAAGGGCGGACCCTACGACCCCTATATCGAATCACACGCTCGCCGCGCGGGTGTTGATCCCGCACTTATGCGACGGATCATGCAGATTGAGTCCGGGGGAGACCCTCGTAACACAACTGGAAGCTATCGCGGCCTGTTCCAGATGTCCTGGCCTGAGTTTAAGAAGTATGGAGGGCAGGGAGATATCTATGCTCCTGAGCCCAATGTCGCAGCCGCGGCCAACAAAATAGCCGCAGAGAGCAAGGCGTTTCAGGCCCGTTTTGGGCGGGCTCCAACCCCGACCGAGATTTATATGATCCACCAGCAGGGCGAGGGCGGGTCCGCTGCGCACTTCGCGCGCCCAAACGCCCCAGCCTGGCAGAATATGTATTCGACTGCCGAAGGGCAAGAGAAGGGGGCTGGTTGGGCCAAGAAGGCTATCTGGGGTAACATCCCCGACGCGCTTAAGGCGCGATTTGGGAGTGTTGATAATGTCACGAGCAAGGACTTTACCGATCTCTGGAAGGCAAAAGTCGAAGGTGGAGAACTTCCGCAAGGAGGTGGGACTACGGCTGTGGCAGGAGCGTCAGGAGCGGCGGCTCGGCCGCGAGACCAGGGCATCCAACTCGCCTCACTTCTCTCCAACGCGGGGAACCCCGCCCCCGGGCCCGCGAAAAGCCTAGACGACCTCGGACCTACGTTCCCAAGATTCACCGATAAGCTCGGTGAAAGTATACTCTCTGGGAGGTACTAATGGTCGAACGTGTTATCTATGCGCTGATCTACATCTGTGGCATCGCGCTCTGTTACTTTCTAATTATCTGGGTGCTGGGCGCGATCGGCCTGCACCTGCCAGCGATGGTGGTCAACATCCTGTTGGTAGTGCTGGTGTTAGTAGCTATCTTGGTGCTGTGGCGACTGTTTGCCGGGTCCGGGATTAGGCTGTGGCCGAATCCCTAAGGAGTTTACTCCAATGCCTCTTGTGCCGGGTAAAAGTCGGGAAAAAATCTCGACTAACATACGTACCGAGATTGCCGCGGGCAAACCGCAGCGTCAAGCAGTAGCTATTGCGTTATCTAAAGCACGAGAGTCAGGTGGAGGAGTGGCACCAAAGCGCCGCGGAGGCATTGACAGTCTTCGCCCGGGAGATTATCGAAAACGCTAGAGGCGGCGACACGCCTCACGCTTGCCAGAAGCGAAATGTCTGGCCTCGTACACGCTACGATACAGCGAAAGGTAGGCTAAGATGGCAGACGAAAACGAGAGAACGCCCGAACAACTGCAAGCAGAGATGTTTGCGGATGCTCAACTAGCACCACAACTCGAGCCCGCGCCTGCTCCGGAGCCGTCACCGGCACCAGCGCCTGCTCCGGCTGTGCCGACTCCCGACCCAGAGGCCAATATTCCGTCATGGCGCCTGCGAGAGGAGTCCGAAGCTCGAAGACTTGCTGAGAACAATGCAAGACAACTTGCTGAACGTCTTGCTGGTATCGAGGCCTCACTCCGCCGGGAGGAGAAACCCCCGGATTTCTTCGAGAACCCCGACCAGGCTGCGCAAGCCTTGCTCATGAAGACGCTTCAGCCGTTCGCGGAAGAAACCCGCAAAACACTGATGCACATGGGTAGGATGCTGGCGTATTCCACGCACGGGCAAGACAAAGTGCTAGAGGCTGAGAAGGCGTTTATCGAGGCCAAGAATAACGAGAGCCTCGATGTTGCGGACTACGAGAAGGTCGTTACCTCACCCAATCGCTATGACGAGGTCGTCAAGTGGCATCGTCGGCATGAGGCACTTAAGACTGTGGGGGACGATCCGTCAGCCTGGTTTGAAAGCCAGTTGACGGCCAGGTTGGCCGATCCCGCGTTCGCGGCCAGTCTGATTGAGAAAGTCCGAGGCGGAGCTGCCGTCGCTCAACCTACCGCAGTAAGATTGCCACCGTCGCTCTCTAAGAGCACCGCTGCCACAGGTAATGGAGTTGGGGTGCTCGGTGACCTGAGCGATAAGAGCCTATTCGAGTACGCGTCGGGCAAGTTCGAACGACCCGGATAGGAGACGATACGGCTGGGTCCGAAACGGACCCGACCATATCGAGCATGAAGAGGAGTTACGGCTATGGCCGTGACAACTATCGAGAATAATAATAAGCTGGTCCGGTACACTCAGGACATCAACCGGGAAGCTTATCGGCAGAATATGTTCTCGCCCTACATGGGCGAAGGCCTGACCGCGATCATTCGCACTCGCAGCGAATTGAAGGCGGGCGGCGAGGACATGAACATCCCGATGGTTACCAAGCTGCGCGGTAAGGGCGTGGCCACTGAGACCCTCGTCGGGAACGAAGAGAAGATCGACAACTACGGTATGCGCCTACGGATCGAGTGGGCGCGTAACGCAGTGGTCACGACCAAAGCAGAGTCTCAAAAGGACTCGGCGGATATCTTTGGCCTCGCGAAGCCGCTGCTTAGCGATTGGTTCAAGGAGCTTCAACGTGACGAGCTGATTGCCGCGCTCATGAGTCTCCCGACCGAGACGCTTCCCGCGTCTTCGAGCGGGGTGAGGGTGAACGGCATTCAGTACGACCTCGCGTCGGCCGCGCAACGTGACTCGTGGAATGCTCAGAACTCGGACCGCATTCTCTACGGGGCGAGCACTCTGAACTTCAACGCCAACCACGTCACCGCACTCGGCACGCTGGATACGGCTGCGGACAAGTTCACCGCTACGAACCTGTCACTGCTCAAGCGCATTGCACAGAACGCAGATCCGAGAATCCGTCCTTACAACACTGTGGACGGATACGACCACTACGTGTGCTTCGCGGGCACGAATACCTTCAGGGACCTCAAGCTGTCCCTGGAGACCATCAACAAGGACGCACGACCCCGCGAGCAAGCGGGGCTCAAGAACCCCATCTTCCAAGACGGGGACCAGATGTACGACGGCGTGATTGTCAGGTGTGTGCCTGAGATCAGCTCGTTCGTCACCAACGTCTGGACGAACCTGCTCACCGCAGGTACCACCAACGCTCGGGTAGAACCCGTCTTCCTCTGTGGTCAGCAAGCCGCAGTGATCGGATGGGGTCAGATGATCAAGCCCACGTTCCGCAAAGAGGACGACTACGGTTTTATCACTGGCACCGGCGTCGAAGCCGCTTACGGCATCGCCAAGATGTTCAAGAGGCACCCGATGCAAGGTACCGCGCTCAAGCAGTGGGGCGTGGCTACTGGGTTCTTCGCCTCGGCTGCAGACTAACGGAGGACCTCAGAAATGGTAACTTCGCTCAACAACCAGGTCCCCGCTCGTGAGGCTGGCTACGAAATGGTGCAGTACCTGGCTGCACGTGCGACCGTGGCAGCGGGAGTGGCTAATCGCTCAGTTAAGATGGGCGTGCTCCCTGCTGGCTCGATCATCGTGGCCTTCGTTTCCCGCGTCGTGACCGCAGTGACGGGAGGTACTCCCGCTGCTGGTATCGGCCTTTCGACCGGCGCGGCGAACGAGTTGTCGGGTGCTCTGACTGTCACCCCAGGCAGTCAGTTTGCCGCGCCCGCAACTACGACCGGCGGCCCACTTGCCGTCGATACTGACGTGTGGCTCAATGTGAGCGGTGGCGCTACCGCAGGCGATGTTGTCGGTGGCGTGCTGTTTATCAAGCCTCTAGCCTAGGGACTTCAGGTCCATGGTGACAGCGCTCAACAGGCAGATTCCCGCCCGGGAGACCGGCTTCGAAATGGCCCAGTTTATCTGTGGCCGCGTCGCAGCCCTTCCGAGCGGGGCCGAGGTAATGGCCTCTATAGGGAAACTACCTGTTGGCGCAGTCCTCATTGGGATTGCTTCACGAGTTGTTACAGCATTCAACGGCGCGGTAGATGTCGAGAACGAGAACCTTGTGGCCGTACTGGCCACGACGGCGGGTAGTCAGATCGTGATGCCCGACGCCGATAGCGGCGGGCCGCTGCCCTCAGATACCGAGTTCTATGTTACTGTCTCTGGTGGGGCTACGACAGGATTGGCATACGTGTCAGTACTGTACTACAAACCAGTTAAATAGGAGGAATGAATGGCTACGATTACGTGGAAAGGCGTTGGCGACGACGGCCCCGAAGAGACCGAAGGGTTCAAGGGGATGAAGTTCAAGAAGGGCGAGGCGGTCGAGTGCGACAATCCGGAGATTCTCGCGCGAGCGGCGCGCAATCAGTACTTCGAGGTTTCGGGCTGGGAACCCGAGACCAAAGACAGCACTGTTGACGTGACCAAGGAGGTCACGGTTAAGCCACCCTCTCAACAGAGTGCGCAGCATCCTGTATCCAAGCACGGTGATGTGCAGACCCTTGAGGCCACAGTGCCCAATCCTCCCGACCCGGTCGCGCCGCCGCCCGAAGGCGAGAGTCAAACGACGAAGACGGGCTTCAAGCCCATTCCGCTCAAGTAGGAGCTTGCTCCCATGGCCCTGTTTACATCTGTGCAGCCAAGCATCAGGGCGAGGATTCTTCCTCGCTTTCCTGCCCAGGTGTTGGCGGGGAACGGAATGGTCATCACCAAGTCCGGTGGCAAGTATATCTTCGAGGTGAAAGCGTTTGCGGACATCCCGCTTGGCGCACTTCAAGATATGCCACCGAACACCCTGGTAGGCCGTGATGGCCCTGACGAGGGATCACCGGGAGTTATTACTGTAGGCGGTGGTATCGCCTTCACGGGCGGGGGCGGCATTGAGCTATCCCACAACCAGCGCGCGCGGTCTGCGGTAGTGGCCTTCGCCCCGCCTACGGTGGGCGCGTTTCAAGACTTCGTGGTGCCACTATCCTGTACGATTACCCAGGTTACTATGCTTGGTGATCCCACCGGCTCGGCGGTGCTCGATCTCAGAAAATCGAATTTCGCCAACTATCCACCCAACGCGGGCAACAGTATCTGCGCCACGGCGAAGCCCACGATAGTCTCGGGCATCAAATACCAAGACAGCGTGTTAACAGGCTGGAATAAGAACGTTGTTGCAGGAGACATTGTAAGACTGATCGTAGAGTCTACGACCGGGTTTACTCGACTGTCGTTCAGTGTCGATGTGGAGACACTATGAAGACCACCAAGACACGGCAAGAGCTTATCCGCGAGGCAGCGGACAAGTTGAATATTGTCGGGACCGGGCAACCGCTGGAGGCGGATTATGCGGTCAAACTCGATAATGCGCTCGACCCGCTGTTTATGCAACTCGCTGCCGATGGTATAGCCAGTGTGGTGAACGATACGAGTATCCCAAGTGAGTGGTTCGACTCGATCGCGGGCCTTCTCGCGAACATCTGCGCGCCCGTGGGCGGTAAAAACTTTGATCCCCAGATTAAACAGTACTATGAGGCCATGTTGAAGCGCGTTAACGCGATGGGACCTACGTATAACGTACAGGATGCTGAGTACTTCTGATGCCGAGTATTGTGTTCCCGCCCACGTCTAACCCCGGGCTCCGCCCACAGGAGTCCGCGGGACGGCTCGTCAATGCCTTTGCCGAGAAGACGCTTGTAGGTGCCCCATCGCAGATTGTCCACCGTCGGTCTGCGGGTCTACCCCGCATGGCACAGACCTTTCTCAGCATTCATACTAGGGGGTTTCTTGATGTTGGGTCTCTCTGTATTTGGATGCTCGATGAAAGGGTACTCGCGTTCGCGAGCGATTTCTCTGTGGCCGACCTTGGTACCCTCTCTGGAATCGAGCCCGTTACCACCGCTCGAAATAATGCTACGCCGAAACAGAATGTCGTGGTCACCGAACTCGGTTGTTTCAACCTGTTCGACAGCGGCCCTCCTACTGCGTTTGCCGATCCTGATCTCCCGGCGTCCCCCACGAGCGTATGCGACTTTGATGGCTATTTCGTTTGGTCATTCGGTAGTGGATTTATTTACGCGTCGGACCTAAACAGCGTAAACGTAAACTCGTTGTCCTTTAACATTGAACAGGGCCTCTTCGGCCGGAGGGTTGTCCGTTATGGTGGCAGACTTTATTATTTCGGGGATAAGTGGACAGCGGTTTACCGCAACGCAGCCACAATCCCGTTTCCGTTTGCTCGGGAGGTTACGATTGCTCGGGGCATCGTCGGGACTCATGCGATCGCGGGCTGGGAAGCGGGCTGGGCCAATCAGCTCATTTTTGCTGGGGATGACTTTATTGTGTATAAGCTCAATGGTTATACACCAGAGCCTATATCGACTGATGACGTTAGCAGAGACATTCAACGAGCCGTGCTGGCAGGAAAACGAAACTTTATAGAGGCGTTTGTCTATATGTATGGGAGGTCAGCCATCTGGGTGCTGACCTGTAAGGGCTTTTTCACTTGGGAGTATAACCTGACGAGCGGCGAATGGAACGAGCGGCGGTCGTATAATCGGGTGGGCTGGACTGGGGTCAAGAGCGTTAGAGTATTTGATAGGTGGATGATTGGAGATCAGTACGATGGACAACTCTACTCGATCAGCGGGACCTATTTTCTCGAGGGCGTCCGCCCCCTGGTGTGGATGGTGGAGAGCGGTGTCGCGCATGGTTTTCCGCTGGGTGTCGTTATACCGAGGGCAAGTTTCCACATCACCTCGGGAGTGGGCGATTACGCCCGGGTCGCAGAACCACGAGTGGCGATCACGTGGTCACTTGACGGCGGTGAAAGCTGGGGAGAGCCAGTCTTACGATCCCTTGGAGGGCCCGGGAAGACCCTATCCCACCCATACATTCTCAACAGCGGGCTATCCCGGGGACAGGGCGTAAGGTATAGGCTTGAGGTCAGTGACCCTGTTCACGTGGGCTTGAACGGGGGAGTGATTGACGTTCAACAGAGGGCGTACTCTGGATGACCCAGCCCCTCGATCCGTTCTCAGAGGTTGTCGATGCCCAGCGAAGATGGACACCAGATTGGTACTCCTGGCTCGCGGAGTTGGCGGCTCCTCCTGTTGTTGGCGTTGCTGGGCTTCCTCCTGCAGCTCGGCTTGGTGCTGGCGCTCGTGCTTTTGTTACTAATGCTACCGTGACCACCTTTGGCACCCCCGTAGCGGGGGGAGGAACGAACTTTGTTCCCGTCTACTCAGACGGGATAACTTGGCGGATAGGATAGATCATGGGCCTGTTTGACATCTTCACAGGTGATCCCTATAAGGAAAGTGCGCAGAAGCAGCAGCAATACCTGCAGGGTGTCACTGACAACATCATGCGGAGTGTTGGAGCCACTCAGGCTCAGGGACTGGACGCGTTGCGTTCGGGCCAGGCGGGTGCCACGCAAGCCGTACAGGGTGGTATTGGACAAGCCCGCACTGACATTAATCAGTTCAGTCCGCAGGCCCTTCAGTTCTTGCTTTCTCAGGCCGGTTCGGGCCGGGCGGACTTGATCGGGGCCCAGGGCGGTGCGCTTGACGCGCTGCGGAGTGGTGTACAGGGCGCGACAAGCGCCTTCGACCCACTTGCAGCTGCCGCAGGGCGCTATGGGGCTGCTGGGCAGCAGGCCTCACAGGCTTCGGCCGACGCCCTGGGTCTCAACGGACCCGAGGGAGTTGCGCGGGCCCAGAGTTCTTTCCAGGCCGGGCCCGGCTATCAGTTTGCACTGGACCAGGGCCTGGAGAGCTTGCTCCGCAATGCGGGTGCCTCTGGCATGGCCGCGAGCGGCAACCAGCTGGTCGATGCTCAGAAGTTCGGCATCGGACAGGCCAATCAAGAGTTCGACAAATATCGCTCGGCTCTTGCCGGGAGGGAGGGACTCTATGCCCCACTCGAGTCAAGCGCTCTGGGCACTGTGGGCCAAGGACGATCTGCGGCCGAACTTACTGGGGGCACCGGCGCGGCAAATATCATCACAGGGACCGGCAGCCGACTGGCTGATCTGTCGTCTACGACTGGAGCCCGGGGCGCAGACATTATTCGGGGCCAGGGTACTTCACTCGCCGATCTCGCAGCTCGAGGTGGACTGGCTGAGTCCGGGATTGCCCAGACTGGGGGTCAGAACATCGCTGACCTACTCAAGCAACTGACCCAGATTGGGGCGACATCACAGACCCAGATCGCCCCCACCTACGCCAAGTCCTTTGATACGGCTGCCGCGGGCGAGATGGGCGGGTCGCAAAATCTGTGGAACCTGATTGGTGGACTTGCGAGCTTTGGCTCGCAAACGGGGACGGGTAGCTCGTTCTTAAAGAGCCTCTAGGGAGAGTTCTATGGCCGGGATCAACTTCAATCAGAGCTTCGATTGGCTCGGCCAACTCGTGCCCGGGGCCCTGGAGCGCCAGCGGCGGGACGAGACGAGGCAAAGCCTCTCTGATCTAAAGAGTGGGGACGCGGATAGTTTGATCGCGGCGGGTACCAAGTTGCTGCCCATTGATCCAAAACAGGGACTGGCGTTGATTGCGGAGGGACGTCAGCGGAAGGCGATTGACCTGCGGGCCGATGAATTATCGGCCTGGAGGATTGGTGGTTCTACCGGCACCCCTAACGCGGGCACGGCAGCACCATCAAGCATGCCGAGTGGAATTGCATTCCCAAAGGGTGTTGATCCAAACACTCCCTACACGCCTGGAGCTCCGGCCCCAGCCCCGAGAGGACCCGATCCATTCGCCACCG